>Ga0265298_10004319_pt1 | contig 18219 bp, 14 predicted proteins | sample AusTroGonzalo_MG_3_FD_193486 | JGI IMG/M metagenome (GOLD analysis project Ga0265298, IMG submission 193486) | Bovine rumen microbial communities from tropical cattle in Woodstock, Queensland, Australia - Gonzalo_01 | ecosystem: Host-associated > Mammals > Digestive system > Stomach > Rumen ... | reverse complement strand
TATCTCTTCTGCCCGTATTCAGCCGTTTCACAGTCCTGCGGCCTTCGTCTCGCAGTAGGCGCAGCGGTATTCCTTTTTCTCCCGGTTGGCCAGGCGGAAGACCTGCTGCAGCTCCTGCTCGCAGCTGGTGATGCAGCGGGGGTTTTTGCAGGCGATCACGTTCACCAGGGTTTCCGGCATGTCGATCTGCTTCTTCTCCTGCAGCTCCCCGTTCCGGATCATGTTCACCGTGGCGCCGGGATCCACGTAGCCGATGACGTTGACGTCCACGGGGATCTCCGCGTCTATCTTGATGATATCCTTCCTTCCGCGCTTGGCGGACGCCACGTTGGTGATCATCGCCACCGGCGCGTCCAGCCTTTCCAGCCCCAGCAGGCGGTACAGCTTCATCCCGCACCCCGCGCTGATATGGTCGATCACGATTCCGTTCTGTATCGCGTCCACGTTCATTTCCGTTCCCCCTCCCGCGTTTTCATCCGCCCCAGCAGCATCAGGATCAGCGCCATCCGCATATATTTCCCGTTCAGCACCTGCTTGAAATAGCACGCCCGCGGATCCGCGTCCACCGCCACGCTGATTTCGTTCACCCGGGGCAGCGGATGCATGACGCACAGGTCCTTCCGGGCCTTCTTCAGCTTCTCCGGCGTCAGGATATAGCTGTCCCGCAGCCGCAGGTAGTCCTCCTCGTTGAAGAAGCGCTCCCGCTGCACCCGGGTCATATACAGGATATCCAGCTCCCCGATGACCTCTTCCAGGTCCGTGGTCTGGGTATAGGGGATCCCCTTTTTCTTCAGCGAATCATTCTTGACGTAGCTGGGCACCTTCAGCTCCGCCGGGCTCACCAGCACGAAGTTCAGCCCTTCGTACCGGCTCATGGCGCCGATCAGGCTGTGCACGGTCCGGCCGAATTTCAGGTCACCGCAGAGCCCGACCGTCAGGTTCCCCAGCCGGCCTTTTTCCCGCCGGATTGTCAGCAGGTCCGCCAGCGTCTGCGTCGGATGGCAGTGCCCCCCGTCCCCGGCGTTGATCACCGGCACGGTGGCGTTCCGGGCCGCCACCAGCGCCGCGCCCTCCTTCGGGTGGCGCATCGCGATGATGTCCGCGTAGCAGGATACGGTCTTCGCCGTATCCGCCACGCTCTCGCCCTTCGCCGCGGAGCTCGTGCCCGCCCCGGTCACGCTCAGCACGTTCCCGCCCAGCTCGTACATCGCCGCCTCGAAGCTGAGCCGCGTCCTGGTGCTGGGCTCGAAAAAGAGGGTCGCCAGCTTCTTCCGCCGGCAGCTGTCCGCGTAGTCGTCCGGCCGGGCGATGATGTCCTCCGCCGTGTCCATCAGGGTGTCCAGTTCCTTAAGGCTCAGGTCCGGTACGTCGATGATGCTCCGTTCCATCTGCTTCTCCTCCGTTCTCTTCGATTCCGCGTCTCCGCGGCCGTCCCGCCCCGGCGGATTATTCCGCCCAGCTGCCGTCGGACGGATTATTCCGGAAGCGGATCAGCCGGCTGACATCCTCCGGCCGGATATAGCCCGCCTTCGCGGCCTCCTCCGCGATAACGTCGAAGTTCGTCAGCGAGACGTTCCGTACGCCCGCCGCGGCCAGCCGGTCGATGCCCTTCTGCATCCCGTAGGTAAAGATGCTGGCGATGCCCAGCACCTCCGCCCCGGCCTCCCGCAGCGCCTCCACAACCTCCAGCACGCTCCCGCCCGTGGAGATCAGGTCCTCGACCACGACGGCCTTCTGCCCCGGCTCCAGCCGTCCCTCGATCCGGTTCTGCCGCCCGTGGTCTTTGGCCCCGGACCGCACGTAACCCATCGGGAGGCCCATCAGGTGGGCGGTGATCGCCGCGTGGGCGATGCCCGCCGTGGAGGTGCCCATCAGGACCTCCGCCGCCGGGTATTCTTCCCCGATCACCTGCGCCAGTCCCTTTTCCACCTCCGTCCGTACCTCCGGCGCCGTCAGCGTCAGCCGGTTGTCGCAGTATACCGGGCTCTTGATGCCGCTGGCCCAGGTGAAGGGCTCCTCCGGCCGGAAAAACACCGCCCGGATCTCCAGCAAGTCCCCGGCGATCCGCCGGCTCAGTTCCTCTCTGGTCATTTTTTCTTTCTCCTCTCTCATTCTCCCAGGAATTCCCTGCGGCACCGTTCGTACGCTTCCGCGGGGTCCGCCGCGGCCGTGATCGGCCGCCCGACCACGATGTAGTCGCTCCCCGCCTCCCGGGCTTCCGCCGGGGTCATGACGCGCTTCTGGTCCCCCTTGTCCCCGCCGGCGAAGCGGATCCCGGGGGTCACCGCCAGGAAATCCGCCCCGCAGGCCGCGTGCACCTTTCCCGCCTCCAGCGGGCTGCAGACCACGCCGTCCAGCCCGGCCTTCCGGGCGTTCTCCGCGTAGTGCATCACGACGTCCTCCATCCGCCTCCCGATCCACAGCTCCTTCTCCAGCGCCTCCTGGTCCGTGCTGGTCAGCTGGGTCACGGCGATCAGGATCGGCCGGCTGCCGTCCGGCCGGGTCAGCCCCTCGGCCGCCGCCTCCATCATCCGGATCGTCCCCGCCGCGTGCAGGTTGCAGATGTCCGCCCCCAGGTCCCGCAGCACGGCCATGGTTTTTTTGACCGTGTTCGGGATGTCGTGCAGCTTCAGGTCCAGGAACACCGGGTGCCCGCGCCCTTTGATCCTCCGGACGATGTCCGGCCCCGCGCCGTAGAACAGCTCCATCCCGATTTTGACGAAGGGCTTCCGCCCCGTGAACCGGTCCAGGAAAGCCATCGTCTCCTCCGCTCCCGGAAAGTCGCATGCGATGATTACGTCCCTGCCCATCCTGATTCCCTCCTTAATGCTTCCAGTGTATCGATTCCGTATTTGTCCATCGCCGCCGGCAGCCCTTCGATGATTCTCCTGCACGCGAAGGGATCGGCCAGGTTCGCCGCCCCGACCCCGACCGCCGACGCCCCGGCCGCCATCATCTCGATCACGTCCTCCGCGGAGGACACCCCGCCCATGCCGACCACGGGGATCTTCACCGCCCGGCATACCTGCCATACCATCCGCAGCGCCACCGGGAACACCGCCGGGCCGCTGACACCGCCCATGACGTTCGCCAGCACCGGCTTCCGCGTCCGCAGGTTGATCCGCATCCCCTGGATCGTGTTGATCAGGCTGAGGCCGTCCGCCCCCGCCGCCTCGCACGCCCGGGCGATCTCAGTGATGTCCGCCGCGTTCGGGCTCAGCTTCATGATCACGGGCTTTTTTGTCACCTTTTTGACTGCCGCGGTCACCTCCGCCGCGGCCGCCGGGTCCGTCCCGAAGCTCATCCCGCCCCCGTGGACGTTCGGGCAGGAGATGTTGACCTCCAGCCAGCCGATCTGCTCCTCCCTGTCCAGCTTCGCGCAGGTCTCCGCGTATTCCCCGACGCTGAATCCGCTGACGTTCGCCATCACCGGCTTGCGGAACACCTTCTTCAGCTTCGGCAGCTCCTCCGCGATCACCCGGTCCACACCGGGGTTCTGCAGCCCCACCGCGTTGATCATCCCCGCCGGGCATTCGGCGATCCGCGGCGCCGGGTTCCCGTATCGCGGCTCCCGCGTCGTCCCTTTAAAGGAGAACGTCCCCAGGATGTTGATGTCGTACCATTCGGCAAATTCGTATCCGTATCCGAAGGTCCCGCTGGCGGGGATCACCGGGTTCTCCAGCGGAATCCCGCACAGTTCCACGCTCAGTCGTCCCACAGGATCTCCTCCTTTTCCAGCACCGGCCCCTCCCGGCATATCCGCTTCGGCCCGCCCGCCGTCCGGCAGCTGCATCCCATGCACGCCCCGAATCCGCAGCCCATCCGCTCCTCAAAGCTGAACTGCCCGGAGGTCTTCGCCGCCCGGTATACCGCCCGCAGCATCCCCTCCGGTCCGCAGGCATAGAAGTAGCTGTATTCCTCCGGCATCGCCTCCGTCACGAAGCCCCGGACCCCCGCGCTCCCGTCCGCCGTCGCCACCGTGACCCGGCATCCCAGGTCCCGGAAGGCCTCTTCCGCGAAGATCTCCTCCGCCATGTTGAAGCCCAGCACCGCGGTGACGTCCTTTCCCGCCTCCCGCAGCCGCCTCGCCAGCAGGTATAGCGGCGGCACCCCGGCGCCCCCGCCGATCAGCAGCGGCCGGTCCCCGGCCTTCCCCGGGTCGTATCCGTTCCCGAGCCCGGTCAGCGCGTCCAGCGTCTCGCCCGGCTTCGCCGCGGCCAGCCGCTCCGTCCCTTTGCCCACGGTTTTGTAGATGATCGCGATCCGGTCCCCCTCCTGGTCGTGTACGGAGATCGGCCTGCGCAGGAACATCCCCGGAATCCGCAGGTTGATGAACTGCCCCGGCTTCTGCGCCTCGATGCCCCTGCCTTCCAGTTCCATGCGGTACACCCCCGGCGCCACCGCCCGGTTGTCCGCCACCGTCAGCATATGCTGGTTCATTCCGTTTTCTCCTTTATGCGCCCTCAGGCATCAATTGTTGAGATCGTCAGCGTCGTCTCCTCCAGCACGTCCAGCAGCACCCGCACCGTGTCCAGGCTGGTGAAGATCGTCGCGTTGTTCTCCGTCGCGCACCGGCGGATCTGCAGCCCGTCGCTCTCGCTTTCCGGCTCGCCGATCTCCCGTGTGTTGATGATGTAGGCCACGTGCCCCTGCCGGATGCTGTCCGGGATCTCCGACGACCCCTGGCTGATCTTCGCCATCGCGCGGGTCCGGATCCCGTTCTCCTTCAGGAAGCGGGCCGTCCCCCGCGTCGCCTCGATGTTGAATCCCAGGTTGTAGAACCGGCGGATCAGCGGCAGCGCCTCCTGCTTGTCCCGGTCCGCGATCGTCGCCAGCACCGTCCCGTAGTTCTGCAGCCGGGTCCCCGCCGCCTGCAGCGCCTTGTACAGCGCCCGCGTCAGCCGGTCGTCGTATCCGATGGCCTCCCCGGTGGATTTCATCTCCGGGCTCAGGTAGGCGTCCAGCCCCTTGATCTTGTTGAAGCTGAATACCGGTACCTTGACGTAGTACCGCTTCTTCTCCTCCGGATACAGGTCGAAGATCCCCTGCTCCTTCAGGCTCTTCCCCAGGATCACCTCCGTCGCGATGTCCGCCAGGGAGTATCCCGTGGCTTTTGAGAGGAAGGGCACCGTCCGGCTGGACCGGGGGTTGACCTCGATGATGTATACGTTCTCCTTTTCGTCGACGATGAACTGGATGTTGTACAGGCCCCGGATCCCGATCCCGGTCCCCAGCTTTTTCGCGTACTGTAGGATGATCCCCTTGACCCGGTCGCTGATCGAGAACGCCGGATATACGCTGATGGAGTCCCCGGAGTGGATGCCCGTCCGCTCGACCAGCTCCATGATCCCCGGCACGAACACGTCCCGCCCGTCGCAGATCGCGTCCACCTCGACCTCCTTCCCGCGGATGTACTGGTCCACCAGCACCGGCTTGTCCGCGTCGATGGCCACCGCCGTCTTCAGGTACCGGCGCAGCTGCTCCTCGTCCCCGACGATCTGCATCGCCCGCCCGCCCAACACGAAGCTGGGCCGTACCAGCACCGGGTAGCCGATCTCCGCCGCCGCCGCCACCCCATCCTCGATCCGGGTCACGGCCCGGCCCTTCGGCTGGGGAATCCCCAGCTCCTGCAGGATCTTCTCGAAGCTGTCCCGGTTCTCCGCCCGCTCGATGGCCGCGCAGTCCGTCCCGATGATGGTCACGCCCCGGTCCATCAGGGGCTGCGCCAGGTTGATCGCCGTCTGCCCGCCCAGGCTGGCGATGACCCCCTCCGGCTGTTCATAATCGATGATCGCCATCACGTCCTCCGGCGTCAGCGGCTCAAAGTACAGCTTGTCCGCCGTCGTGTAGTCCGTGGATACCGTCTCCGGGTTGTTGTTGATGATGATCGCCTCGTATCCGGCCCGCCGGATCGTCTGTACCGCGTGCACCGTGCTGTAGTCGAATTCGACCCCCTGCCCGATGCGGATCGGCCCCGCCCCCAGTACGACGATCTTCTTCTTCTCCGTCAGGATGGAGTCGTTCCTCCCGCTGTAGCTGGAGTAGAGGTAGGGGATATATTTCCCCGTGTGCAGCGTGTCCACCATCCGGAACACCGGCGTGATCCCGTTTTCCTTCCGCATGGCCCAGACGTCGGTTTCCTTCATTCCCCACAGCAGGCTGATCTCCCTGTCCCCGAAGCCCATGGTTTTCGCTTCCTGCAGCAGCCCGGTGTCCCCGGGCGCCGCGGCCAGCCGCTTCTCCATGTCGGTGATTTTCTTCAGGCTTTCGAGAAACAGGGGCGTGATCATCGTGGCCCGGTGGATGTCCCCGATGCTTTCCCCGCGCCGGATCAGCTCCGCCACCGCGTACAGCGTGTCCGCCCGGAATTCCCGGATGTAGTCCTTCAGCTCCTCCGCCGCCATCCCGTCGAACCGCTCCAGCCGCATGTGGCATACGCCGGTTTCCAGGCTGCGCACGCTCTTCAGCATGCATTCCTCCAGCGTGCTGCCGATGCCCATGACCTCGCCTGTGGCCTTCATCTGGGTTCCCAGGTGGTTGCTGGCCCGCGTGAATTTGTCGAAGGGAAACCGCGGGAATTTCGCCACGATGTAGTCCAGCGAGGGCTCCATGGCGGCGGTGCCCCCCGCGACGGGAATCTCCTCCAGCGCCATCCCCAGCGCGATCTTCGCCGTCACCCGGGCGATCGGGTACCCGCTGGCCTTGCTGGCCAGGGCGGAGCTCCGGCTGACCCGGGGATTGACCTCGATCAGGAAATATTCGCTGCTTTCCGGGTTCAGCGCGAACTGCACGTTGCATCCCCCGGCGATCTTCAGCTCCCGGATGATCTTAATCGCGCTGTCGTTCAGCATCTTCAGGTCCTTCGCGTTCAGGCTCAGGATCGGCGCCACAACCACGCTGTCCCCCGTGTGCACCCCCACGGGATCCACGTTCTCCATCCCGCAGATCGTGATCGCCCGGTCGTTGGTGTCCCGCATGACCTCGAACTCGATCTCCTTGTATCCCCGTACGCTCTTCTCAATGAGAACCTGGTGAACCGGGCTCAGGCGGAAGGCATTCACGCCGATCTCCGTCAGCTCCTCCTCGTTGTTGGCGAAACCGCCGCCGGTCCCGCCCAGGGTGAACGCCGGGCGCAGCACCACCGGATATCCGATCACCCGCGCGGCCCGCTTCGCCTCCTCCAGGGAATAGGTGATCTCGCTGGGGATCACGGGCTCGCCGATGCTCTCGCACATCTCCTTGAACTTTTCCCGGTCCTCCGCCCGCTCGATGCTCTCCGCCGGCGTCCCCAGCAGCTGTACGCCGCATTCCTTCAGCACGCCTTTTTTCTCCAGCTGCATCGCCAGGTTCAGCCCCGTCTGGCCGCCGATCCCGGGCACGATGGCGTCCGGCCGTTCGTAGCGCAGGATCTTCGCGATGTATTCCAGCGTCAGGGGCTCCATATATACCTTATCCGCGATGCTCGTATCCGTCATGATCGTAGCCGGGTTCGAGTTGCAGAGCACCACCTCGTACCCCTCTTCCTTCAGGGCCAGGCAGGCCTGGGTACCGGCGTAGTCGAACTCCGCCGCCTGGCCGATTACGATGGGGCCCGAGCCGATAATCAGTACCTTTTTGATGTCAGTCCGCTTTGCCATAGATTCCGTCCTCCTCTGTGTAGACTGTCCGTCCCCGGTGCACCGTCTTCAGGCACCGCCCGTACACCCGCCGTCCCGCGAAAGGCGTCGCTTTGCCCTTGCTCAGAAATTCCGCCGGATCGATTTCATATTCCGCTTCCGGATCCCAGAGGCTCCAGTCGTCCTCCCGGACCGGGATGCCGAACCGCTGCCGCGGCGCGAAGGCCATCAGGCCGGCCAGCGCGTCCAGCGTCAGGATCCCCGTTTTCACCAGCCCGGTATAGAGTACCGGGAAGGCCGTCTCCAGCCCGACCACCCCGAAAGCCGATCCCGCCAGCCCCCGGCTTTTTTCCTCCGCGCTGTGGGGGGCGTGATCCGTAGCGATCATGTCGATCGTGCCGTCCAGCAGCCCTTCCACCAGTGCCTCCCGGTCCGCTTTTCCCCGGATCGGCGGATTCATCCGGAACCATCCATCCTCCCGCAGTTCCGCATCATCCAGCAGCAGGTAATGCGGGCCGGTTTCACAGGTCACGTCAACCCCATCGCGCTTCGCGCGGCGGATCAGTTCCACGCTCTCCCTGCAGCTGATATGGCACACATGGTAGGCACAGCCGGTTTCTTTTGCAAGACGCAGATCCCGGGCAATCGGCCCCCACTCGCTCTCTGAACAGATGCCCCGGTGACCGTGCATCCTGGCGTAGTCCCCGTCATGAATATATCCGCCATGCAGCAGCCGCTCGTCCTCGCAGTGTGCGGCGATGATCTTACCCAGATCCCTGCAGCGCTCCATCAGGCTGCGCATCATGCTCTCACTCTGGACTCCTTTGCCGTCATCGCTGAAGGCGATGACCCGGGATGCCAGTCCCTCCAGGTCTGCAGGCTCCTGGCCCTTCTCTCCTACAGTCAGTGCGCCGTAGGGGTAAATATCCGCCAGATCTCCGGCCGCTGCAATCAGCAGTTCTTCTTCCGCCAGATGCTCCGGGCTGTCCGGTACAGGATTCAGGTTCGGCATAGTGCAGACCGCTGTATAACCTCCGCGGGCTGCGGCGCGGCTGCCGGTCACCATCGTTTCCTTATAAGAAAAACCCGGCTCCCTGAAATGTACGTGGACATCACAGAAGCCGGGAATTTTGATAAATCCTTCCGGAGTGCGGGAGACAATTCCGCTGTTTTTGACGGTTTTAGGCATCATGCTTGCGCATTTCATCGTCTCGCCTGCTCCTTCCCTTTCGCTTATCCCGGCAGGCCGCCGGGCATCAAAAAAGCTCCGCCGGATGAACGGCAGAGCTCGGACTGCATACTGGTTCTCCGCGGGAGCATACTCCTGCGGACCCGCCGCGGCGGGGCAGACTCCGAATCTTGCCGACATCTCTGTATCGACTTAAAGATCGGTACCGCTGTATCTTTTACCATATTCCTATCCACTTGTCAAGCGGGATCGTTTCCCTCAGGCAGGTCTTTTTTGTCTTCCGCCGGATTGCTTTCAGCTTTCTTTTCCGGCTCGCTGTTTTCCTGTCCGATCCGTCCGCGAACCCGTTCCATCACATTTCCGAACCCCAGAGAAACCGCCTGTGCCATCAGTCGGTTGAATATTCGCCGGGTTTCAGGATCGATTTCCTTCCGATATCCCACCATGGCCATCACCGAGCGGAGTTTTTCATTCAGAAGTTCGCTCATACTGGTAGCCTTCGTGCTCTCCGCAAGGCGGAACATAGTATCCACAAAGGCGCCCCGCTGCTCCGGAGTACTGTTTTCCAGCCAGTCATGAAGGGTATCACGGACCACAGAAGCCGTACGGTCGATTTTTTCCACTTCTTCAAACTTTGGCCCGTAAACCTGCCAGCTCATCGGATCATGCTGGCTGATCCCCGTTGCGACAGACCGGACCACCGTGTACTTTTCGCAGTGATCCATCAGGAGTCCGATGATGCTGGTCTGGGGAATATAGGTATGGATCCGGTCCACAATCCGGGCATAACCTTCGCTGCCGAAGACATCATGATGCATGCCCGGCCCGTCAAAATTCCAGACGCTTTCAATCCGGTCCTGTATCTCCGGCGCGGCACAGGCAGCGGAATAAACCGCCAGGTTTCCGCCCTTGCTGTGGCCCGTCAGTCGCAGGGTCCGGTCTGTCATACCGGCCACCCGCTCCAGATATAACTTTGCAGCCTCCTGTCCCGGTACCACCGGCCGGTAAGCCATATTGAAATCTTCCCGCCAGCCGACCAGTGTATTGTCCGTTCCCCGGAAAGCCACGCAAAGGGTCCCGTCCGGCTGGTCGATGCACATGGCGGAAAACTGCATTTCCTTCTCCGGATCTGTCAACGCAATAAAGTGATGTATCCTGCAGTCTTTAAAACGTATGCTTTTTGACATGGCGAGGAAGGCTTCCTTCCGGGGAGGGAAGGTGGTAAATGGACTTTCCTGAAGCAGATCAATCCGCGCCGCTTCTTCCAGGGTCCATCCTGTCGGATTGTCTACACCGTGAAAATTAAGATAACTCAGGGAAGACATCAGCAATGCGTCAATGCAGTTCCAAGGCGCAGTTTCGCTGATCGGGATATCTCCCCGCCAGGCCAGATAATCTGTCATGTTCGCCATAAATCAGGTCATCCCTTCCGTCGATTGTTTCATGGACTCCCACTCTTCACGGGTAATCAGACATTTGCGCGGTTTGCTGCCGTCCTTGGCCGCTACGATACCCCGCTCCTCCATTTCATCCGTCAGCCGTCCTGCCCGGGCATAACCGATTTTCAGCCGCCGCTGCAGAGTGCTGGTGGAAATCTGCCCGTCAGCAATGGCAAATTCCACTGCCTGCTCAAACAGGTTTCCGTCTCCGCCTGCCGGATCTCCGTATCCGGAAATCATATCCGCACCGGTTGTCTCTCCGCCGCCGCTGGCAATCTCCTCCAGTTTCTCCAGGATATTCGGATCATAGGTACTCGGATTTGCTTCGCGGACATGGGATGCGATCCGGTTGACTTCCTCATCGCTGAGGAAACATCCCTGAACCCGGGTTGGAGCGAAGGAACCGGTGGGCAGATACAGCATATCACCCCATCCTAACAACTGCTCCGAACCGTTCCTGTCCAGAATGGTCCGGCTGTCCACAGAACTGGCGGTCTTAAAGGCGATCCGGCTGGGAATGTTCGCCTTGATCAGGCCTGTAATGACGTCTACAGACGGACGCTGGGTCGCTACGATCAGGTGGATCCCTGCAGCCCGGGCCAGCTGAGTCAGCCGGCAGATATACTCTTCCACATCCTTTTTACAGACCATCATCAGGTCTGCCAGCTCGTCGATAATGATGACGATACGGCTCATTGGCTTCTCATGCGGTCCCAGCGCCGCGTTGTATCCGTCCAGATTCCGGACCTTCCGCTCGGCAAAGCGGTCATAGCGTTCCATCATCTCCGCCACAGCCCAGGCCAGAGCAGCCGCAGCTTTATGCGGATCATTAACCACCGGAATCAGCAGATGGGGGATGCCGTTATAACACTGCAGTTCCACAACCTTCGGGTCCACGAGGATCATTTTGACCTCATCCGGGCTGGCGCGGAATAACAGGCTGTTGATAATTGCGTTGATACATACGGATTTACCGCTGCCGGTCTGGCCGGCAATCAGCATGTGCGGCATCTTTGCCAGGTCGCAGACGATTGGTGTACCGGCGATATCTTTACCCAGCGCCACCGTCAGCAGGGATTTGGCGCTCTGCATTTTTTCGCTTTCCAGCACTTCCCGCAGGGTCACCGGTGTCACCTTCCGATTTGGAACCTCGACGCCAACCAGGCTTTTGCCGGGAATCGGCGCCTCTATGCGGACAGAGGTAGCTTCCATGCCGTAGGCAATATCCTTCTCCAGTTCTGCCACTTTACCGACTTTGGTCCCGGCCGCGAGTTCCATCTCAAACCGGGAGATAGCCGGCCCATGGGTAACGTTTACCACCCGGGCCTGTACTTTGAAGCTGGCCAGAGTTTCTTCCAGGCGGCGGGAACGCATTTCGTCCTCCGCCGCGGTGTTTTCCAGGTTCTGTTTGGGTTTGGCCAGATCCGTCAGCGGCGGCGCGTAATACGGTACAGGTTCCCAGTATTCATCTTCCGGAGCAATTACTTTTTTCGGATTGTCCGGCAGCTTCAGCGGAGGCTGATATGCCTCGACGCCCACTGTCATCTGGACCGTGGGGACTTTCGGCTTAGCCGGAGTTTCTGTCGTTTCAGTCTCTTTTGTTACCGAAACAGATTCGCGGCCGGAGCGTTCCTCCCGGACTTTGCGGGTATCCCTGGCTGGTTTGTCCGCCGGCTTCGGCGGCTCAGCCTCCTCCGGCTCTTTTTCCTGTACCGGGCGCTGATAAGTACTCCTGTTCTCTTCAGTCCTCCCTCGGAACTCTGTTTCCTCCTCCTGCTTCCGTTCGGAAGGCCAGATGGATTTCCGGACCGGCGGCGTTTCCGGTTCCGGCTCTTGGCGCTGACCCAGGGTCCATTGGGTTTCGGGCTTTCCGATGACTTCGCCGGTTACGGTCCGGCGTGTCTTGCGCTCATTTTCGGCACGCAGCTGCTGGGCTGCCCGCTGACTGCCCTCGCCCATCAGAGTGGATCCGTCGCTCAGTCCGTCATATTCTTCTTTTTTGCTGAAGATGCGGCTCTTCCGCGGACGTTCGTCTCCTGCACTCTCCTGCTGGCTTTTCCCGAATATCCTGCTCAGATGGCCTCCGCCGCTCTGGGCTGCCAGTTGCTGTGTACCGAACTGATCCTGCCAGTTTTCGACGCTGGCGCTCCGACCGGTATTCGCCGAGCCCTGGGGCATATAGCTTCCCTGAACAGGGGAAACGCTCGGCTGCTGCGCCATTGCCTGGCGTTGGGCAGCCTGCTGTTCCTCAATAATCCTGGCTTGCTGCTGCTGCCAGGCCGCCTGCTGGCGTGCCTGTTCCTGCTGCCAGGCCATCTGTTCCTGTTCGGAAATCCGCCGCTGATCCTGCTGTTGCTGCCGGCGCAGTCCTGCCCGCCCTGTCACCAGGTCCCGAATCCGGAGCGGTGTCAATCCTGCCGCCATCAGGGCACAGAAAACCGTCAGCAGGAAAATAATGACCGTTCCCAGAACGGTCCCCAGGAACCGCCACAGTGGCCAGGCAATCGCCACGCCGACGCTGCCGCCGCCGGTGCCGGTCTTTGCGCAGTCCCGGTAGGCGCCCTGAACAGCGCCGTTCCAGGTTCCGCCGTACTGTTGGGTCAGGTGCTCCAAAGCGTTGCCGCTGATAAGCATAATAAAAGCGCAGATTCCGAGAAAACTCAGCAACGCAAACAGCCAGGGTTTCACCGGTGCCCTGCGCTGTGTTGACCAGATCACAAGTCCTCCGGCCCACAGAGGCAGTACTGCCAGCATCATCCCCAGGCTGCCGCACAGCCCGAAGCAGACCTGGCGCAGGCCTTCGAAAATATTTCCCGGCATCCGCAGATCCACAGCCATAAAGATCACGGCGCCCAGCGCGATCAGCGCCAGTCCCGCTATGAACCGCAATGCCAGTGTGTCTGCCGAATAGGTCGGTGCCTGCTTCCGTTTGTTGCCCCTCTGAGACATGTCTTCCTCCGTTTTCTGAATATTCCAGAGTTATTCCGTCAGGATAATACTGTACAGAACGCCGTCCTGACTGCACTGCAGGCGCAGCTGATATGCGCCGCAGGCGTAATAATCGCATTCACCCGGAACCGTCCGGTTGATTTCCGCTTTCTGTTCATCAAAAACCACCGTGTAATCCGGTTCTCCCAGAAGCATCCGCCATTCTTCACAGGACGTCGAGCCGATGCACAAGCCTGACAGATTTCCCCTGTCCATCCGGATTCCCTGCACGACGCTGTTCTCCCAGTCCTCGCTCAGGAAATCTGTCAACAGATATACCCGTCGGAAACATCCGCCTTCCAGGGAGAACATCCTTCCGCCTTCGTAGACATCCGGATCTGTCACCAGGTGGTATCGATCCGTCAGAGCCTGCAGGCTTTCTCCGATTGTCACGGGAATCCCCGGCACGCATCCGCCTCCGGCAATGGTCCGGATCCTTTCCACGCTCTCCGCTGTGAGCGTCAGCGCTTCCGGAATGCCGATCCGATCCGCGGGACTTCCCTGGTCCAGGTTCAGCAATGGCTGGAGCTCACACCAGGCCAGGTGAATATCTCCTGCGCGATCATGCAGCGTGCAGAGCTGATCCGCCGGATAAAGAAATATCAATCCGGTCTCGTCGATTCGGAAGGTTTCGGGCACCGGCGTAACACGGCTGTTCAGCAGCATCGGACTCAGGTCCGGCGCCGCTGACTCTTCCAAGTACGCAATAAGTTCTTCCTCCGCATTTTCCGATTCCGCAAAGAGTTCTTCCCAGGTAAAAGGCTGTCCGGTTGTCAGATTCAGATTTACCGCCGTCCAGACAGAAGTGTTTCGCGAATCCTCGACGTCGCCTTCTGCCAGGAAAGCAATACTGAGATAATCGCCGTACAGGCCGCCGAACCATTCCGTGGTAATCTTTCCTGAGGAAATCAGTTCGCTCATCCGGGTCAGATAGTCTGCAATATGGCCTCCGGACACAATGGCGTCATTGACGGCTTTCTCCGCTTCCGCGTCTTCCATACCGGTCACAGCCGGATAGGTAATACGGCTCCCCCCCAGCGACAGGCTTTTTTCAGTCAGCGTGGGTTCCGCCATGCCGCCAAATGGAATCAGGCATGCCGCCAGGAAACTAAAAAGCCGGATCCACCTTTTTTGACTCGTCATTGGTCAGCCCTCCATAACAATATATTGTACATCTCTTTTCCGGAAAGCGCAAGTTTCAAGCCGTTTGACAGCTTTTTGACGCCCCGATATAATAACGAACAGAAAGGGAGGATGCCTGCCGTTTTTCCACCGGCTTCACGCATCCGTCCGGAAAGGGAGGGCGCTTTGTGGCGGCAAAGAAAAAGAGCACCGGAAAAACCATCGGGCGTGCTGTTCTGCATGTGCTGAGCATACTGCTGGCGGTGGCGCTTTTATCTGTGTGCTGCTTCACGCTGGTCCTCGCCCAGCCGCAGGCGGAAGACCGGAAGGCGCCGGTGGAACAATCACTTGTGTCCCCCAGCCCGGCATTGAATATTAATGAAGAAAGCAGGCTGCGCGAATTGGTTTCCGGTTTCCCGGTTCCTGTCATGAGCTTTATGAGCGGCTCCGGAATGCAGTTCGTTTCTGCCTCCTCGGCAGACTTGGCATATAAAAACGGGTTTGCGCGTATGGCAGCCCTGTACTGGCAGACAGAAGACGGACAGCCTTTGATCCTTCGGAGTATCTATCCCGCCAGCGCTCTGGGCCTGTTGGAAATGGATTTCCATTTTACCCCCATCTCCGGACCGACTCTGTTCGGCAACGTATCCGTACGTATGGAAAGCGGAGATACCATCAGGATTCATACCGCCACGGATACCGGTCTGTATGCCGTCAATTGTCCCAGGTCTCTGTCGGATCGCCTGTCCGCGATAACCCGTTCCCTGCAGTTGTTTACCGTCAGTGAAGAAAACTGACGGAAATGATATACTAAAAAAGGAGGAAATCATCATGTCCAATCCCTACGCCGGAACCCAGACCGAAAAAAACCTCGAAGCCGCATTTGCCGGTGAATCTCAGGCCAGAAACAAGTACACTTATTTTGCCTCTGTAGCAAAAAAAGAAGGGTATGAACAGATATCAGCCCTTTTCCTGAAAACGGCTGAAAATGAAAAAGAGCATGCCAAAATGTGGTTCAAGGAACTCAAAGGGATCGGCTCCACTCCGGATAACCTGAAAGCTGCTGCCGACGGCGAAAACTATGAATGGACCGATATGTATGAGTCTTTCGCCAAAACCGCGGAAGCGGAAGGCTTCCCGGAACTGGCTGAGAAATTCCGCGGTGTTGCAGCCATTGAAAAACATCATGAAGAACGTTACCGTGCCTTGCTGAAGAACGTGGAAATGCAGCAGGTCTTTGAAAAGAGCGAAGTGAAAATCTGGGAGTGCAGGAACTGCGGCCATATCGTAGTCGGAACCAAGGCTCCGGATGTCTGTCCTGTCTGCAACCATCCCCAGAGCTATTTCGAAATCGCAGCCGAAAACTATTAATTTTGCCTGTAGCCGATCTGCAGAAACAATCCTTCCAGTAACAAGCGGGAGAGAAAACCATGGCCAAGTCAAAAAAAGTAAAACAGAATAACCCGAATGCTGTTCAGGAGCTGATTCATTCCGCTGAAAAACCGGAGATTCCCTTTTCCCGGATGATTGTGTTGTTTGCAGTTGCTTTTCTTCTGCATACCATTCTTAATATTCTGATCAACGAAAGCCCGACTGTTATCATCGATGAAGGGCTGTATACAAATATCGCCCGTTCTCTGGCCTGGGAGGGAAAACTTGCTTTCCGCGGGCAGCCGGTGAACTATCCTTACCTTCTATATCCGTTCCTGTTGGTTCCTGTGTACTGGCTGAACAGTTTTTTGGGCGGAGATATCTATCGTCTGATTCAGGGCTTCAACACTCTGCTGATTACTTCTTCCGTTTTTCCGGTATACCTGTTCGCGAAAGATTTCACGAAGGACAGCAGGAAAGCTTTCTTCGCGGCGGTCATCGCCGCATTGATGCCGGATATGCTGATGGGCGGCTACGAGATGACGGAATGCCTGATCTGGCCCCTGTCTTTCTGGATGATCTTTTTTTGCTACCGTTTTTATTGCAACAACAAAATTTGTGACGGGCTGCTGGCTGCATTGTTTACCGGATTGTTATTTGCTACAAAGCCTGGCGCGGTAACCGCCGGAACCATAATGCTTCTGGCTTATTTCATCATAGCGCTTGTCCGCGATCATGCGCGTCTCCGGAACGCTGTTCTTTCCATTCTTACTTTGATTGCGGCAGTAGCCGTGGTATACGGGGTTTTTGTGCTGCTATTCGGTGCACAGGATTCTCTGCTTGGATTGTATACAAAACAAACAGAAGAGTGGAAACCACAGGATCTCTGGGTTGCGATAGAAGCAGTTTTCCTGTTGGCTTTCCTGTTCATCTTCGCCTGCGGTGGAATCTTCGGCCTGTTTCCGATTGTCAGCCTCACAGATTTTGATCTGGAAAAACGCCGCTTTATCATCTCCTTTCTGTTTGGCGTGCTGGCCGTCATCATCGGCACCGCTGTCTTTGTAGTACCGTATAAATGGACCGGTGAACTGGGCCCGCTTCCGCTGCATTTGAGATACTGTTCCATGTTTATCCCGGTCATGATAATCTTCACCACAGACAGGAATCTGGAATCCTCAAAGCAAAAAGCCCTGATAATTGCACTGGCCGCTTTTGCCGTCCTGTCTCTGTTTCCCGGTGCGAGGGCCGGTTTCGTAAAAGGGCATACAGGAACGATTGATTCCATGACGCTGGCCGCGTTTATCAATAACCGTCAGCTGAACGGAAATGTAACAGGTTGGATCCTGACGGCATTGGTCGTCGTCGGTTCCGTTCTGCTCATCTTCAGGATCTCCGCCCTTTCAAAAACCAATACGAAAAAATTAAAGAATGAAAATTATCAGGCCAGAAAGGCCCTCTCCGGAATAGTCACTGTCAGTTTTCTGTTTTTCATCGTTTTCAATTCCATCTGCGCTCATATCAGTGCGAATGTGTTTATTGATCCGTCGATTTCATCGGATGCTCTGGAAGTAAACCGGACAATTATCGGAAAGGAATGTCTCGGCATCACCCAACGGTACTATGATGACATATATTCCTACTGGCTGGAAAGCAGGCTGAATAAGCCGATGCAGCAGGTGACGATCGACCAGATGTTTATTCAGATGGAAGAGACCGGCGGCATTTATTCTCCGTTTATTCCTGTCGAACAGGCTCCGAATGTGAACAATCACAAAACGCCGGATACCGATACTTTCATCCTGGGTATGACAATCGCGGAACACCTGGAACTGAGTGATTCTGTCGTTACGGAAAAGACCGCCAATGGAAATTTCACCATTGTACAGATCAATCCATCCGATCGCTGGGTGGACACCATGATGTATGGTTTGGACGATAATGCACTGTACCCGTCTGCTCCAGGATATATTCATATTTTTGATGACAACCGGAATATCAACGGCACCATTACCTTGTCTCTGCAAGCTTTCGGAAACGGTATATTGAATATTTCAGGAGAAAAAGTTAAAGTGGAAAGCCACGTTAATACATATGAAGTGACTATTCCTTACCAGACAGTAATTCCAGTTAATGCAGAAAACGGTACCATTCAGATTCTCAGCTATAATACTCGAAAGTCTTCAGAATAACCCTTCCACTTTTTTAATGAAACAGTCTTCTGGTAAAGCATTTTCCCAGACCTGGAAAACAGCGGGTAGTAGAAAGAAACACACAAAAAAACCTGATCTTTCGATCAGGCTTTTTTGGCTCCCCAGGTAGGGCTCGAACCTACAACCCTTCGGTTAACAGCCGAATGCTCTGCCATTGAGCTACTGAGGAATATTGGAATCCGGCGGCGACCTACTCTCCCGGACCGTTACCAGTCAAGTACCATCGGCACTGAAGGGCTTAACTTCTGTGTTCGGTATGGGAACAGGTGGAACCCCTTCGTCAT
>Ga0265298_10004318_pt1 | contig 18219 bp, 15 predicted proteins | sample AusTroGonzalo_MG_3_FD_193486 | JGI IMG/M metagenome (GOLD analysis project Ga0265298, IMG submission 193486) | Bovine rumen microbial communities from tropical cattle in Woodstock, Queensland, Australia - Gonzalo_01 | ecosystem: Host-associated > Mammals > Digestive system > Stomach > Rumen ... | reverse complement strand
GCCATCCTCCACAACGGCTTCCTTCAGGATGCTGCCCATGCCGAAGAACAGGCTCACGTTGCCGAAGTTATAGATGTGATGCAGGGGATGATGCAGGCCGATGGAACCGTTATTGGTGACATACAGGCCGCTGTAGAGGGGCAGCCCATTGATCAGCGAGGCCGGGGCTAGCCCGTATCGGTCCAGCAGGCGCACAAGGCCGACAATCAGCGTGGCCAGGCCGGGAACGGCCAGCACGCCGGAGGCCAGCTTGATGGCAAATCCGCCGGTTTCCGACGTGCGGCTTTTTTCCACTGCGTCATTCATCCGATCCCGGACGTCAAAGATCGTGTCCGTCAGGTCGAAAAGGATGCGCACGGTATCTTCATTGCTGTTGGTATCCTGCGGATTTTTCAGCACGGTATAGGATACGGAGCAGTTGTTCCGGGAATAATACTGCTTGTTGAAAATGAACCGGTTGACTTCCGGGTTCCGGCTGACGGCCCGGACATAAGCCGCGACCAGGATCTGCATGAAAGTGACCCGCTGTCCCTCCCTGCTTTTCTGGGCGATGTAACGGCTCATCTTTTCATAATCGGCCTTGTGCTCCAGAAACACCTGGGCGTCACAGCGCATCGGCATCAGATAGGGGGTAATCTGTACAATGGGGTCCAGTTTCTTTACTCGTTTTCCGTCAGGTCTGTGTCCGAACATAGGTTTATCCTCCTCTTTCAGTAGCTGGTGTTAAGCGGTTCAGGGTTATCAGTGACCGGCAGCGCCGCGTTCGCAGCGGTTGCCCCAGAAATCGATCAGATTTCCGTCCCGGTAGACGCAGATGACTTCGCAGTTATTGGAACATCCCCCGCAGTTTCGTTCCCGGGTAACGAAATCCATGTTTTCCACGGAGAAATCGAACACCGTCCTTTTCAGACCGCGCTTTGCGAGAATCGCGGCACCCATGGCGCCCATCAGGTGACCGTTCTCATCCACGATGACCGGGCAATGGAGCAGATCCTCAAAGGCACGGACAACACCGATGTTTTTGCTGACGCCTCCCTGGAATACCACCGGGGAACAGATTTTCTTTCCCTTGCCCACATTGTTGATGTAGTTGGAGGCGACCGCCCGGCAGACACCGGCGATGATATCCTCCCGCGGGTGGCCCATCTGGATTTTATGGACCAGATCCGACTCGGCAAAGACCGTGCAGCGGGCAGCGATCATGGTCGGATGGGTGGACTGCAGCGCGTAGCTTCCCATGTCCTCCACCTCAATGCCAAGCCGCCGCGCCTGGCTGGAAAGGAATGCGCCGGTACCCGCGGCACAGAGAGTGTTCATGGCGTAATCGACGGCAATGCCGTTTTCCACGAGGATGATCTTGGAATCCTGTCCGCCGATCTCCAGAATGGTCCGGACTTCCGGATGGAAGGCCGTGGTTCCGACAGCGTGGGCGGTGATTTCGTTCTTGACGACGGTGGCGCCGACAATGGCGCCGACAAGCCTTCTGGCGCTGCCGGTTGCCCCGACGCCGACGATCTTCCACGCGTCTTTGTCAAACTGCTTCTCCAACAGGCCCAGCAGCTTTTTGACAGCTCCGATCGGGTTCCCTTCCGTCCAGATATATTCCCGGGCCAGGATCTTATTCCCCTCGTCAATGATGACGGCTTTCGTGGAGATTGATCCCACATCAATGCCGAGGAAGGCGTTTTGTGTGTTCAACGGGCCACCTTCTTTCTCATTTCAACCATATCGTAAAAAGCTTCCAGCCGGGTCATCAGGCCGACATCGCTGGTCTGCGAATCATAGGTCAGGTACAGCACGGGGATTTTGTAATCCTGGGACAGGTTGGCAAGAACCGGCATGATATCCGTCTCCGGCATACAGCAGGCGGACTTGACCTGGATCAGACCGTCGAACCCCCTTTCGGCAAAGTTCTGTGCCTGCCAGATGTCGGCTGTGGAGCTGGCACCCATGGAATACTCGCTGAATTCGCGAATTTTGACCTGCTTGTTCTTTTCACTGTTCCGCAGCATATCGTTCGTGATGTTCATCAACCGGTGAACTTCCACGCCCATGTCCGCCAGCTTCTGCTCCAGTTCCAGGTTGGAGAACGGATCCATGACGGTATAGTAGTCGCCGATGATTCCGATGCGGATCGGATCCTGCGGTTTTTTAAGCGGAATATCGGTGAAAGCGTCATTCGCGGTCCGGTATGCGGTCCGGATCTCCGCGAGGGACCGGGCGGCGTACATGTCGGCTATAAACTTTTTGTATATTTTCGGGTAAGTGCCTGTCGGATCGAACCCGCAGTTCCGGTAATAAAGCGAGGTGGTATCATCCAGGTGCTCCACCATCTGGGAAGCCTCATAAAAGGCTTTGCCGGCTTTGACCATGCTGCAGCGGGGGTTGAGCGCCTTCAGTGCCCGGAGGATGTCCCGCATTTTTCCGGTGTTGTAGAGGGACAGGTTGATGAAATCAAAGGTATAGCCCAGATCCCGGAGAATCTGTTCCTGAAGTTCGGCAAAGTAATTCAGCCTGCAGGCGCCGGGGACCATGATGATCGTGTCCGCGCCGTTCTCCAGCGCTTCGATCATGCTTCCGAGCAGTGTCTTGAAGGGAGTGCAAACCAGGTCCGGACTGTTTACCGCCCCCAGATCCAGCGTCCGTTTTGAGAGCGGAGGAGGGAGGACACACTGGGCTTCAAATCCCTGTTCCACAATATATTTCAGGGCACAGTTGTATTCGCCGTACCGGGGGAGGGCGGCTTTCCGCTGCTGTTTCATACCATTTCCCCCTTCTGGAAGCGGATAATATCCAGGAAACTCTCAATGCGCGTTTCAACCCCCGCCATGCCGCTCTGGGTATCCAGCACCAGCGGGAGGACGGGAATGCCCCTGGTCCGCCGGATCAGCAGTTCGTTGGTCATGGAGTCCGGGCCGCAGGGGAAAGCGCTGACAAGAATGATCCCGTCCGCCCTGTCTTTCCAGAGCTGCACCCCGCCGACGATCTCCTCGCTGACGACCCAGCGGCAGGTGGGCGAAAACCGGGCGCAGGCCTTCCGGGCTGTTTCCGGATCCAGCGCGTCCGCCCGCAGGGCAATCGCGCCGGCAGCCCCGAGGTAGTCCAGAATGGGTTTTCCCAGATAGGGATCGGACAGGATATAGCTGTGGCCCGCGATGAGGACCTTCAGGCCGGGCCTGTCGGCAAGTTCCTTTTGAGCTCGCTCTTCCGCCTTCTTCCGCTGCTCCAGCGCCTTTGACGCTTCCCGCCAGGCTTTCCGGCTTTGCCGGGCCGTAAAGCCCAGCTCAGCGCCGAACTGTTCGAAGGCTTTGGCTTCCGGGGAACTGTTCTGTGCGTCGATATTGCAGGTGATGAAGCGTTGGCCTGTTGACCGGAAGATGTTTCGCGCCTGGTCATAGAGCGCCTCATAGCGGGTGCAGAAAAGCTCGGTGTACCCGAAGTTGCTGTACCGGGGGATGAAGATCCGGTCGCACCGGCCGATCAGCGTTTCCACATGGCCTATGAACATCTTCAGGGAGAGACAGCTCTCGTCCGGGGCGAGCCTTGTTCCGGTTTCCAGGATCCCGCGGCTGCCCGGCGGACTCAGGATGCAGGAGACGCCGAGCGTCTGCAGGAAATGATCCCACAGCGCTCCGTACCGGTAATACAGCATGGCCCGGGGAATGCCGATGGCCGGTATTTTCCTTTCAGTCATACTTCTGTTCCTTTCGCGTTTCGGACGGGGCCGGTGATCTTCCCGGTCCGAAGAAACTCCGGTTGCCGCAGATGCCGCGCGGGACCCGCGAAGCAACCGGATTCATTATTTGTAATTATAACCGTCTTTTTGCCTGATGCAAGGGGACCGCGAGGAAACAAGGGATCAGGGGAAGGGGTTTTCGCGGTACGGTAAGCATCCGCTTTTCTGTCGGGAGGGGCGGGTGCACCGGACAATCGGACAGGAAAAACTTGCATCTAAAGATACGGAAGGTGTATGATATGCCCAGAAACAGAACTGCAAAATAGAAAACGGGGGAGGTTTCCAGTCTCTTTGGATTATCGCCGGAAAGACCGGTCTGCCGCATGAAAACCGGATCATACTTATGGGAGGAATTCCATTCCGGAGCTGAATTGCCTGGTGAAGGAGAATGCCGCATGGAACGAAGTGATATTGTTTATCAGACTTACCTGGAGATCCTCAGGCGCGAGCTGGTCAGCGCCATGGGGTGTACGGAACCGGTGGCCCTGGCTTATTGCGCTGCTGTCGCGCGGGCGACCCTCGGTGAAGTGCCTGACCGGATCACGGTTGAAGCCAGCGGGAATATCATCAAAAACGTGAAAAGCGTGGTCGTTCCCAACACCGGCGGCCTGCGCGGTATCGCGACTGCCGTATGCATCGGCGCGCTGGCCGGCGATGAGCATGCCGGGCTTGAGGTGCTTGCCCATGTGGGCAAGGAGGACAGGGAACGCCTCGCTTCCTATATGGCCGGGACCCCGGTAGAAGTCAAACCGCTTGTCTCGGAAAACCTGCTGGACATGATTGTCACAGTGTACCGCGGTGCGTCCTGCGCCAAAGTCAGAATTGCCAACGAACATACCAGGATTGTACTGATCGAGAAGGATGGCAGGACGCTTCAGGAGAATGACGCCAGGCCGGAAACGGAAACGGACGGCCAGCCCGACTATGACCTGCTGACGGTGGAGAAGATCTGGGACTTTGCCTGTACCTGTGATCCTGACGATGTGCGGGACATGCTGGACCGCCAGATTGAACAGAATACCGCGATTGCGGAAGAAGGCCTCCGGAAGAATTACGGCGCGAATATTGGGAAAGTTCTGCTGAAGACCGGAAACGACGTACGCACCCGGGCGAGGGCCTATGCCGCGGCAGGGTCGGACGCGCGTATGAACGGCTCGGAACTCCCGGTGGTGATCTGCTCCGGAAGCGGCAACCAGGGGCTGACAGCTTCCATGCCGGTGATTGTCTATGCCGAAGAACTCCACGCGGACCGGGAGAAACTGTACCGCGCCCTGCTGATTTCCACGCTGGTCACCATTCATGCGAAAGCCGGCATCGGGCGGCTGTCCGCCTACTGCGGTGCGGTCAGCGCCGGGGCAGGAGCCGGATGCGGCATCGCCTATCTGCTGGGCGGGAACGAGCGGGATATCGCCCATACCATCGTCAATGCCCTGGCGATTGCCTCGGGCATCGTGTGCGACGGGGCGAAATCCTCCTGTGCTGCCAAGATTGCGACGGCGGTGGAAACGGGAATTTTCGGATTCGAGATGTACAGAAACGGCCAGCAGTTCTATGCGGGGGACGGCCTGGTAGTGAAAGGGGTTGAGAACTCCATTGCCAACTTCGGCCGTTTGGCCCGGATCGGCATGCGCGGGACGGATGAAGAGATTATCCGTCTGATGACGGAAGAATCGTAATCAGAGAACCGGAAGGCCGATCACCAGCTGTTTGATGAAATGCTGAACGGGATGGAAATATTACAGAAGGGAAACAGTCTATTGCTGCTTTTGCCTGCTTCCGGAGAACCACAGGGTTACGGCGACCAGCAGGACGAGCAGCACGATGCCGCCCGGCAGCCCTAAATTCAGGGTGGAGGACAGATCGATCTTTTCGCTGATTCCGGCTACCGCGAAAATCGCCAGCAGAATCCCGATCAGACCTTCGCCGGCAATCATGCCGGAGCAGAAGAGAATGCCGCTGCCCTCTTCGCCGCCCTGCTTCTTCATCCGCCGGTCAGAGAACCAGCGGACGGCACCGCCGATCATGATGGTTACGGAAAGTTCCAGCGGCAGATACAGGCCGATGGCTACCGGCAGCACCGGGATGCCCAGGATCTCAATGACCACGGCGAGGAAGACCCCGATCATGATCATCGACCAGGGCAGGTTGCCGGACATGACGCCCTCGACCAGCATTTTCATCAGGGTTGCCTGAGGCGCAGCCAGTTGTTTTGAGCCGAAACCCCAGGCGGAATTCAGCAGGATCATGATTCCGCCGATGGTGACTGCTGCCGCGAGCACGCCGAGCAGTTCGCCGATCTGCTGTTTTTTCGGCGTGGCGCCGAGGAGGAAACCGGTTTTGAGGTCCTGGGAAATGTCGCCGGCAATGGCCATTACGATGCAGACAACCGCGCCGACCGAGATCGATGCGACCATGCCCGCGGTTCCGTTTACGCCGATCGCCTTCATGATTACCGTCGTAATGAGCATGACGGCAATCGTCATCCCGGAAACCGGTGTGTTGCTGCTGCCCACGATACCGACAATCCGGGCGGAAACCGACCCGAAGAAGAAGCCGAAGAACAGGATCATCAGCGCGCCGGGAAGCGATACGGAGACCTGAGGCAGAAGGATCAGGATGACGATCACGGCCAGTATGCCGCCGATCACCCACCGGATATCCAGATCCCGGTCCGTGCGTACGGTCGAACCGGCGCCCGTTTTTTTCATCCCTTTAACCGCGCCGGCGAAGGTTGAAAGAATGCGCGGCATGGACTTGATCAGGCTGAAAATACCCCCGGCCGCCACCATTCCGGCGCCGATATAGCGCAGATAACTGTCCCAGATCGCCTCCGGCCCGCCCGCTTCATACAGCTGGGAGACCGGTACCGAGGCCGGGTAAAGAATGAGGTCCCCGGCAAAGGTTACAATCAGCGGAATCAGCACGAACCATCCGAGAAGGCCGCCGGCCAGCATATAGGAGGAAATCTTCGGACCGCAGATATATCCCACACCGATGAGCGCCGGATAGATCTCGGCAGACAGTTCCGTTTTCAGCGCCCGGAGCGGCACGGTGATGGTGCTGGGAATCATTTTGATCCCGTCTGTCAGGAACTTGAACAGCGCCGCGATGCCCATTCCGGCAAAGATTCCCTTTGAGCCGGAACCTTCCTTTTCTCCGGCAAGCAGCACCTTTGCGCAGGCCGTTCCCTCCGGATAGGGGAGTACGCCGTGCTCCTTCACGGTCAGCGCATTGCGCATCGGGATCATAAACAGGATGCCGAGCACGCCGCCGGCGATCGCGAGAATGGACAGCATCAGCAGATCCGGGCTGTCCGTTATGCCTTCCGCTGACCAGAGGAAGAACACCGGCATGGTGAAGATCGCCCCGCCTGCCAGGGATTCACCGGCGGAACCGATGGTCTGCACCATATTGCTTTCCAGGATCGACTTGCGGCGCAGAATCACGCGCATGACGACCATGGAGATGACGGCGGCCGGAATCGAGGCGGACACGGTCATGCCGACCCGGAGGCCCAGGTAAGCGTTTGCTGCCCCGAAAATGATGGACAGCAGCACCCCGATGATTACGGAAGCAGCTGTCAGTTCCGGCTGGGTCCTCTCCGGAGGGATATAGGGTTTGAAAGAGTTGTCTTCTTTGCCGCTCATGTGCTCCTCCTCTGAAGTATTCAGATTACTTTTTTTGCCCGCATTGTCTGTGCAACAGATTATACTATCAGGGTTGGCGCTTTTTCAATAGCCGGAATAAGTAAACCACGCAACGGCAGTAAATTTGTTTCTGTGCCGTTGTGGGGTCCTGCGATATGCTTAATCTGCAGCGGATAGCTTTTCGGATCGGAATTCCGGGCAAAAAACTGTTGACAATTACCCCCTGGGGGTATATAATCCCTCCTGCATCAAGTATACCCCTATGGGGTATTCCGGGAGGAAAAATCAATGGGTGAAAAAGCGGAAGTTCACGAGCATTCAAAAAGAAAAAAAGTCCGGGACGAAGATGAACGCCGTGATCTGATGAACCGCCTGAAGCGGATAGAAGGCCAGATTCGCGGCCTGCAGCGGATGCTGGATGAGGATGCCTTTTGCCCCGATATCCTGACGCAGGCATCGGCGGTCAATTCCGCGCTGAACAGCTTTTGCAGGGTGCTGCTGGCCAATCATATCCGGACCTGTGTTTCGGAAGATATCCGGTCCGGCCGCGAGGAAACGGTGGATGAGCTGATGGACACGCTGCAGAAGCTGATGAAGTAGGCGCAGGGAGTATGGCGATGGAACAGTATCAGGTAACCGGCATGAGCTGCGCCGCGTGCTCCGGCCGGGTGGAAAAAGCGGTATCCGGCGTGCCGGGCGTGACTTCGTGCTCGGTAAGCCTTCTGACGAACTCAATGGGTGTGGAGGGAACGGCATCCTCCGCGGACATCATCCGCGCGGTGGAAGCCGCCGGATACGGCGCTTCCCTGAAAGGTGCGGCAAAGGCTGCCTCCTCCGGCGATTCCCCTTCCTGGGCGGACGCGGACGCGCTGAAGGATCACGAAACGCCCAGGCTGAAGAAACGGCTTCTGTTTTCCGTTCCGCTGCTTCTGATCCTCATGTATTTTTCCATGGGGCACGGCATGTGGGGGTGGCCCGCGCCCGCGGCTTTTGACAATCCCGTGTTTCTGGGACTGTTTGAGCTGCTGCTGGCTGTGGCTGTGATGGTCATCAACGGGAAATTCTTTACCTCCGGTTTTTCTGCCCTGCTGCACCGTGCTCCCAATATGGACACCCTGGTGGCACTCGGGTCCGGCGCTTCTTTTGTCTATTCCCTGGCGGAGCTGTTTCTGATGATCCTTGCCCAGGGAGAAGGGGATCACGCTACGGTGATGAAGTACGGGATGAACCTGTACTTCGAGTCTGCGGCCATGATTCCGACGCTGATTACCGTCGGCAAGATGCTGGAAGCCATGTCGAAGGGACGCACGACGGACGCACTGAAGGGCCTGATGAAGCTGGCTCCGAAGACGGCCGTCTTGCTGAAAGACGGTGTTGAAACGGAAGTCGGCATCGAAGAAGTTCGGACAGGCGATGTGTTTGCTGTCCGTCCCGGTGAGCAGATTCCGGTGGACGGCGTCATTCTGAAAGGGATCACGTCGGTCAACGAATCCGCCCTGACCGGGGAAAGCATTCCCGTGGATAAAGCGGAGGGCGACCCGGTTTCCGCGGCGACAATGAACCAGCAGGGGTATATCGAGTGCCGTGCGACCCGCGTGGGTGAAGACACCACCCTGGCACAGATCATCCGCACCGTTTCCGATGCAGCTGCGACCAAGGCGCCGCTGGCCCGGATTGCGGACAAGGTGTCCGGCATTTTTGTTCCCACGGTGATGGGGCTGGCTTTTCTGACCCTGATCGGCTGGCTGATCGCCGGGAAGCCTTTCTCCTTTGCCATCGCGAGGGGAATCTCCGTGCTGGTGATCAGCTGCCCATGCGCCCTCGGGCTTGCCACCCCTGTGGCCATCATGGTCGGCAGCGGTGTCGGCGCGAAAAACGGTGTGCTGTATAAAACCGCCGCTGCGCTGGAAGGCGCCGGCAGGACGCAGATGATCGCACTGGACAAGACCGGTACTGTGACTGAAGGACAGCCCCGCGTTACGGATGTGATCCCGCTTGACATGGACAAAAGCAGACTGCTTTCCCTGGCCGCGTCATTGGAGAAAAACAGTGAGCATCCGCTGGCCAAGGCCGTCACAGCCGAAGCGGAAGGCATGGCACTCTCGGAAGTCAGCGATTTTGAAGCGCTGCCCGGCCACGGGCTACGCGCCCGCCTGAACGGAAAGGAACTGCTTGGCGGGAGTCTGAAATACCTTGCGTCCAGGGGACTGGTCAGCGAATCCGTTTCCGCGCAGGCAAACGCCCTCGCGGAACAGGGCAAGACGCCGCTGCTGTTCGCGCTGGACGGGAAACTCTGCGGCATGATCGCGGTAGCCGATCCCATCAAGCAGGATTCCGCGCAGGCCATCAGCGAATTACGGAATATGGGTATTCAGACGGTGATGCTGACCGGTGACAACGAACGGACGGCCAGGGCCATCAGTGAGCTGGCCGGAACGGATCAGGTGATCGCAGGCGTTCTGCCGGAAGGCAAGGCGGAGGTGATCCGCAGGATCAAGCCGCTCGGAAAGGTCGCTATGGTCGGCGACGGCATCAACGACGCTCCTGCGCTCACGGTCGCGGATAACGGCATCGCCATCGGGGCGGGGACGGACGTGGCGATTGACGCAGCGGATATCGTGGTGATGAAAAGCCGCCTGACGGATGTGACCGCTGCGATCCGGCTGAGCCGCGCAACGATCCGGAATATCCATCAGAACCTGTTCTGGGCGTTTTTCTACAACGCGATCTGCATTCCGCTGGCAATGGGACTGTACGGCATTGAAATGAAGCCCATGTACGGCGCGGCCGCCATGGCGCTGTCCAGCTTCTTTGTCTGCATGAACGCGCTGAGGCTGAATCTTGTCAATCCGCATGACGGAAAGCATGACCGGAAAGAAAAGTCTATTCCCGCGGAAGCGCTCGGGGAGATCGTTGCCGCGGAAACAATAAAGGAGGAAACAACCATGACAAAGACCCTGAAGGTGGAAGGTATGATGTGCGGACACTGCGAGGCGCGGGTCAAAAAAGCGCTGGAAGCGGTTCCCGGTGTGGAGAATGCTGTGGCGGACCATACCGCCGGGACGGCGGTTGTAACCCTTGCCGCTCCGGTTGCGGATGAGGCGCTGCGCGCGGCGGTGGAAGCCCAGGACTATAAAGTGCTTGGCGTAGAATGACGCCCCGGGATTCATAATCCCGTTCGGCAACCCGTTATCCGGGAAAAACAAACAGCCTGCAGGAATCATTCCCGCAGGCTTTTGCATGCTTTCCTCAGTCAACGGTGAAAAGGCTTACGCGGTATTCACGGTTGACGACGTCGGGGGTTACGGTAAAGGTGTACTCGGGGCCGCTGCCGGCGGTGAACCAGCCGCGTCCGTCGCCGTCATTGGCTTCCCAGACGATGCGGTGGTTCATGGCCACGCCAGACACCTTCGCGACCAGCGTTACCTCTCCGCCATAGCGGATTTCGCTGTTCTTCATTTCGATTTCAACGTTGCCGTCGAACTCGGCTGCTTCATAGGTTTCGGGATTGTTGAACTCTTCCAGCAGCTCTTCGGAAACAGAACCGCTGTCGTCATCATCAATCTCGATCAGTTCTTCGTCTTCTCCGGCGGGGTCTTCCGCCGGGATTTCTTCGGCTTCGGGCTCCGCGGCGGGCTCTTCTGCCGGGATCTCTTCGGCTTCGGGCTCTTCGGCGGGCTCATCCGCCGGGATCTCTTCGGCTTCGGGCTCTTCGGCGGGCTCTTCCGCCGGGATCTCCTCGACCACGGGTTCCGCGGCGGGCTCATCCGCCGGGATTTCCTCGGCTTCGGGTTCTTCGGTGGGCTCATCCGCCGGGATCTCCTCGATTTCGGGTTCTTCGGCGGGCTCATCCGCCGGAATCTCCTCGACTTCAGGTTCTTCGGCGGGCTCATCCGCCGGAATCTCTTCGGTTTCGGGCTCTTCAGCGGGCTCCTCCTCCGGAATTTCCTCAGCTTCGGGTTCCGGCATGACTTCCTGCACTTCAACAGCCGCTTCTTCCGCGATCGCTTCTGCGTCTTCCGCAAATACTGCAGGGAACGAACACAGCAGCATGGCCAGAGCCAGCAACGTCGCCAGCAGCTTCTTTTCGATGTTCATCTTACGCACAGCCCGTCCCCTCCTTTCATTTCTTCCGGGAATTTCCTTCGGCAGTGTTCATCATTCACTGCCAACTGTTTATACGGCCGAAAAATCCGGATGGCAGTTCCCTGATTTTTTTTCCTGACCGGCCGTTTCCCGGCGGCGGCCAGGCCGATTCCCGGCCGCATAAGTATATTACCCTGAAGCCTGCCAGGGAAACAGGACGGAATCCGACAATTACACCCCGCTATTTTTCCGCAACAAAAAAACCGGCAGTGCCGGTTTGTAAAACAAATTTCCCGTTCATGTCGGAGGGCCTCTTTTTTCCAGATCAGGCCCTGTCCATGAGGCACAGGTCGAAACAGGTCCCGGGGAGGCTCTGCTCCCTGCAGGTGGAGTAGTATGCCGGGCAATGATCACTGCACCAGGAATCCCCGTCAATGGCTTTGAGCTGTTCCGGGGAAAGTTCATAGCCTGTTTCTTTTGCGACTTCAAGAAGCTCTTCCGGGGACTGCGCGTTTTCCACCGCTGCCTTCTGCTGATCGGTGAGCTTGCTGAAGATTCTTTCGTCAATGATCATGATGGGCACTCCTTTTTCATAATCTGTATGCCTTGGGCAGGAAATCAGCAGTAATCCTCATCCATCTCTTCGCCGGTGGAAGGGCCGTGAGGATAGCCGGAAACGGACATATAGGTCAGTTTCCCGTCTTCAAGGACAGCGTCGGAATTGTACTGGTTATAAACGCTCCAATCCTCGCGCAGACGGCGGATGAATTCGTCCGCGCCGAAGGTTTCGGGTTCCTCCCCACCGGGGTAAACCACGAACTTAAAGCCCTCAGACGCGGGAAGGGAGACGCGGACACGACCGACAAAGGTGACGGGGATCCAGTCGCCCACGTAGGCGGTGAGGGTCTCTGTGCCGTTGGTCTGGAAACGGATTCCGTCCCAGCATTCTTCCTCCGTTTCGATGTCCCAGACGAGGCTTTCCTCATCCTCAAACCAGCTTTCATCCCGCGCTTCCACATCGCTCGCCACGGTATAGACCTCGCCGTTGACCAGGATGGTCTGCCCGGGGACAAGGCTTTCGACCTGTTCTCGGTTGTAGTGATCCGTCTTGTACAGGGCCAGGGTGACCCAGCCGTTCTTCACATGGTCAAGGTCCTCCACGTTAACGCTGAAGGATCCGTTCTCCAGATCCGGCTCAGGGTCGAGCGGGATGGGCATGACGTCAGCCGTCACGGAAGCCGCGGGGGCGGTTTCTTCCGCCGGGGCCGCACCGCATGCCATCAGAATCGACAGAGAAAGCAGGACAGACAGAATTCTTTTCATGATGATATCCTCATATTCTACAGGATAATCAGCCCGGGAATCCCGCAATGCTGATCTCATTATAACAGACGGGGCTGAAGATGAAAAGTTCCAAATGAAAAGACCCCGCCGTTTCTGAAAGAACATATGCCAGGAGAGCAAAACATTTCTGACGGCGAAGCCTGAAACCTATCATACCATAATATTTGGAAAAAGAAAATAAAAACATCCGGACGGCTGCCGGGCGTTCTCCGTTGCAGACTGCCGGAAAGAATACAGGAGTATTCCGGAATCAGCAGGTTTGCCGGTTGTTCGCGAAATGAAGCGGAGCATGATTCAAATCCCGCACATGCGCAGCGGCTCACTGCGGAGAACCTCGTATCCGATTCCCGCCGAATCCAGTTCATCCAGGAAGCATCTGAAATATTTTTCCGAAGCATAAGGCTGCATGAACGAAACAAAGAAACTGTGGTTGAAGCATGAGATCTCACAAAGAATATCCGTGAGCTTCGACAGCGAAGTCACGACATATATTTCCTCAATACAGAGATCCAGCGGCCCGAAGCTTCTGCTGTTGACATAGGAGACGCAGAGGCTTGCCAATACGGTATCCGGGGACGGAAGTTCAGGCATCTGCATCATCTGTTTGATTTCCCAGAGAGCATTTTCCGGCTGAGCCTGCAGCATCAGCTGTCCGTGGGCGATGGTGCAGGCTTTGGAGATATCTTCCTTCTCCCGATCCTTCGAAAAATCCAGCAGGGCTCCGCCCACGAACATGCGGTAATTGTGCGGAACCCCCAGCAACGCCTTGAGATTGACGCATACAATGACGGTGACCGGTTTTTCGTTTTCCGGATCCATGCGCCTCGCCGCTTTTGCCAGCATTACGGACATCAGCACGTTCGGGCTGCCGTCATAATCCCTGCAGCACCGCATGACCTGCGCTTCGGGAAGCTTCAGGTAAAAAACCGTTTTATCGGCTTTCTCTGCGTTTACCAGCCGGAAGAAATCGGGGATCGGTTTCTTTTGATACAGGGGGCCTTCCACGCTTTCGAAATCCAGGCCCCTGAACGGATTCCCTGTTTCGGATTCCGGAATCTCATCTCCCGGCAGACAGAATCCGGCAGGATCAAAGGTTTGCCCGGTTGCTTTTGACAGATACAGGAACATTGTGCTTTTCACATAGGGCAGAAACCCCGCTCCGTCGGTCAGGGCGTGGGGGATTTCAAAGGCCAGCCGGTGACCTTCGTATTTCCAGGCACCGAGGTGGAAGTTGGATTCTTCGGAATGAAAACGGATCGGCTCCCAGGTGTTCCGGACCGTCATGGGGAGATCATTCGGCACGGTGACCGGGTCGTCCCCTCTGTATGCCGGCTTCACGTAAAAATACGGGAAACGCGCCCTCATTTTTTCCACGGCCCACCGGAGAATTTCCCCGTCCACGGGATCCTGAAGCGAGAGCACCGCGCCCATGGTGTTGTGATGCTCGGGATCGGACAGGTTCAGCCGCGGTTCATAGAATTCCTGCATTGTTTTTCTCCCGTATTATTGATGGAACGCAAAAATCAAAGATCAGACATGCTTATTATGAAAGGGAGGCTGCTTCCTGTCAACGAAAAAAACGGCTGAGGTCGCGTGCCCCGCCCCTGCGGACGGTAAACCCGGAACGGAATACCGACTCATGCTTTTCTTTTTTCCGGTTTGCAGGTATAATAAGATATTGAACAATGAGGTCAGGACGTCTGAAGAGGAAACAGCAGGAAAAATGTCGGGGCGGTTTTGTTTTCCCCTGATGTGATCGTTTTTTACGGCGACCGGAAGATGACAGGACGGAGGAGGAGCGGAAGGATGTATAAAGTATATATCAGCCGGGTTCCGGATATGGAGCTGGACGGGAAGGTCAGGAAGGTACTGCGGGAGAACGGCTTTCAGTGTGAGGACTGGCAGTGGAGAAACGTGGCGTCCGACGCGGACATTCACAAGGCGCTGAAGGAATCGGACGTTTATATCTGCTACTCCTCGGACGTGGTGAATTCCCAGTACGAGAAGCGGGAAACGGATATGGCCCTGTACAACAACATGGTGGTTGTCGTGCTGAGACTGTCCGCGAAAGACCGGATGTGCGGAGGATGGGCCCTGGTGAATATGCCCGCGACAGCCGCCGTGTTTGACCTGGAGGATGAATCCGCGCTGGGAGAGCTGCCCGGGTTTATCAGGGCAAAGATCGAAGCGAAGGAAAACGCGGCCCGGACGGCCGAAAAAGACGGAAAAGAGGAGCCGGCCGGTGGGGAAGAAGAGACCGGTATTCCGGGGAAACTTCGGCACATTTTCAGAAAAAAGCAGTGATAACGACCGCCGGAATCCCTGAAGCAAACGGAGAAAGCGCGGGGGAGAGAACCCGCGCGCCGGAGACAGAGAGGAACCCGACCATGGAAAAGGCAAGACCGATGGTGATACCCGACGACGGGATCAGGCTGAGCGCCGTGCTGGAAGAGGCGGAGGGAAACGGAAAAATCGTGATTCTGCTTCACGGATTCACCAGCGCGAAAGACCGGCCCCACAACATCCGCGCCGCCGGGGCAATGCGCGAAGCGGGCTTTGACACGCTGCGTTTCGACCTGTACGGACACGGCGAAAGCGGGGGAGAATTCCGGAAGCACACGCTGTATAAGTGGATCTCGAACACGATGGCGGTGATTGATTATGTGCGGGGACTCGGGTATACCGGGATCTGGCTTTCCGGGCACTCCCAGGGCGGGCTGGTTGCCGCGCTGGCGGGCGGGATGGAAGCGGACCGGATCCGGGGCCTGATCCTGCGGGCTCCGGCCTTTATGATCCCGCAATGCGCCCGGGACGGGAACCTGCTGGGGCAGGCGTTCGATCCGTACCATCTTCCCGATGAGGTCCCGGTGATCAAAGGCCTGACGCTGGAGGGCAACTACGTCCGCGTGGCGCAGACGATCCACCCGGAAGAAGCGGCGGAGAGATTTAAAGGCCCCGTGCTGATCCTGCAAGGGGAGGAAGACGATATGGTACCGCCCGCGGTTTCGCAGGAGATGGCTCCGCACTTCGAAAACTGTTCCCTGCAGCTGATTCCCGGGGAAACCCACCATTTTGACCGGTATCCGGAGGAGATGGAGCGGAGGATCCGGGACTGGCTCAGGGAAAGATGAGTGCAAAGCCTGGGTATTGAAAGAAAGGACAACGACTGAAATGAGATTTCCGGAAAGACGGATTACGATGAAGGACGGGCGGACGTGCATCCTGCGGCCGACGGCGCCGGATGTGGCGGAGGAAATGATCGAATATCTGAAGAAGACTTCCGGGGAGACGCCGTGGCTGCTGCGCAATTCCGACGAAGTCAATTACACCCTTGAGGGCGAAAAGGAAATTCTCTCCCGGGTGCTGGAGGATCCGAAATCCGTGATGATGGTGGCTGTTGTGGACGGAAAGGTGGCCGGCAACTGCGCGGTGAACAGTCTGGGCGACAAGCGGAAGGTCCGGCACCGGTGCAGCATGGCCATCGCGCTGTATCAGGCGTACTGGGGCCAGGGCATCGGTACGGCGATGATCGGGTACCTGACGGAACTGGCAAAACAGATCGGCTATGAACAGATGGACCTGGAAGTGATTGCCGGGAACGAGCAGGCCCAGGCCCTGTACCGGAAATGCGGCTTCACCGAAAGCGGGCGGCGGCACAACGCCATCAGGCTGGACGACGGAAGCATGCACGACGAGATCCTGATGTATAAAGAACTGAAATGATCCCCTGAACAGTCAGAGGATCACTTCCATGCCGGTCTTGTAGGGCTTCAGCCCGAGCTTTTCATAGAACGCCGCCGCGCGGGGATTACAGGTCCAGACATTGAGCGTGACGTTATAGCAGCCCTTTTCCCGGGCGAAGGAGAGGATATGGCCGTAGAGCATGCGGCCGACCCCCTGCCCCTGTATGCTGCCGTCCACGCAGATATCGTCGATATAAAGGGTATCGTGCTCCACCATGAGGCGGCCGCCGGAATGCTGCAGTATACAAAACCCGTGGCCCAGCACCCGGCCGCTTTCATCCACGCAGACGAAGACCGGGGTTTCCTCATTCCGGAGGATCTGTTCCAGTTCTTCCCCGGAATATTTGGTAGTGGGCCCCTTGAAAAGATCAGGCCGGCCGTTATGATGCACCATATTGACCTGAACCAGCAGGTCCAGGATGGCGGGAATATCCCGCGAATCGGCTCTGCGGACCGTGTTCATGACCAACCCTCCTGTGAACAATCGGAATCTTCACGGTCCACTATAAGGGAAGCGGGGGAAAAAAACAACAGGGCTTTTGTCCGGCGGCGCGCAGAGGGAAGAAAACCTTGACTTAGAGTCAGCTTAAGAGGGTAAGATACAGAAAGATTTCACCGGCAGGATGAAAAACAAAAGGAGGTTTTGCAATGTTCGGTTTTCAGTACTATACGCCCACGAAGGTGGTTTTCGGCAGGGAGACGGAAAAGCGGACCCCGGAACTGATCCGGGAATTCGGCGGCAGCAAGGTCCTGATCCATTACGGCGGCGGCAGCGTCATCCGGAGCGGCCTGCTGAAGCGGGTCACGGATCTGCTGGAGGAGGCCGGGATTCCCTATGTGACGCTCGGCGGCGCGGTGCCCAACCCCCGGCTCGGCCTGGTTTACGAGGGGATTGAACTGTGCAAAAGGGAAGGGGTTGACTTCCTGCTGGCGGTGGGCGGCGGAAGCGCCATCGACAGCGCGAAGGCCATCGGGTACGGTGTGACCAACGACGGCGACGTGTGGGATTTCTATGACTACAAACGGAAAGCGACGGCGTGCCTTCCGCTGGGGGTGATCCTGACAATCGCCGCCACGGGAAGCGAGATGAGCGATTCCTCCGTGATCACAAAGGAAGAAGGGCTGGTCAAGCGCGGATACAGCAGCGATTACTGCCGCCCGAAATTCGCAATTATGAACCCGGAACTGACCATGACACTGCCGGATTACCAGACCGCCTGCGGGTGCACCGACATCATGATGCACACGATGGAACGGTATTTCACCAATGGCGGGAACATGGAGATTACCGACGCGCTGGCGGAGGGGCTGCTGCGCACGGTGATGAAAAACGCGGAAATCCTGGCGAAGGATCCGAAAAACTACGACGCGAGGGCGGAGGTTATGTGGGCCGGAAGCCTGGCGCACAACGGACTGACCGGCTGCGGAAACGACGGCGGGGACTGGATGACGCACAAGCTGGAGCATGAGCTGGGCGGCCTGTACGATGTGGCGCACGGAGCAGGCCTCGCCGCCATCTGGGGAAGCTGGGCCCGGTATGTATGCGGGAACTGTCTGCCCCGGTTCAGGCAGTTTGCCGTGAACGTGATGGGTGTGGAGCCGGCCGGAAGCGACGAGGAGACCGCCCTGAAGGGTATTGAAGCCCTGGAAGCGTTCTACCGGC
>Ga0265298_10004317_pt1 | contig 18223 bp, 14 predicted proteins | sample AusTroGonzalo_MG_3_FD_193486 | JGI IMG/M metagenome (GOLD analysis project Ga0265298, IMG submission 193486) | Bovine rumen microbial communities from tropical cattle in Woodstock, Queensland, Australia - Gonzalo_01 | ecosystem: Host-associated > Mammals > Digestive system > Stomach > Rumen ... | reverse complement strand
TCTGAATACGGTTGCGAGAAGAGTGCTGCAGCTTCTCGAACATATATTTATCCACGCGCACAGGAACCTGTCCCCGATCCACCTCAAAGCGGTAATGCTCATAGAGTTGGGCCGGCTGCTCCTCGTCGTCCTCAATAAGTTCGATATAGTCTTCTTCAGCCATCATGGTACTTGCTGCTCACTATTATCTGTGACTTCTGCGGGAGCGGCCTCAGGTACTTCCTCTTCTGGCAGCGGGATATCGTCCTCCATCACGTCACTTTCCACAAAGTCTTCTTCCATCTCTTCATTTTCAAGTCCGCCCATGCCGACAATCAGCATCAACGGGGCATCAGTACTGACACGGTCACCAGTTCCGACACGGCGTCCACGACTGATGATGCCATATACCCAGTCCTTTTCGCCCTCAATACGCTTAGGAGGCAACATCTTGAAGCCCATAGCCGTCAGCTTGGCCTCTGCCTCACGCAAACTGCTGTTATCAATGATATCAGGAATAACGACGGTCGGGGAAGACGTGGAATTGACCATCACATAGATGACACGCCCCTGCTTTACTCTCACCGAAGCCTCCGGGCTCTGCGACAGAATACAATCAGCAGGCTTACGCTTGTTGTAGCCGGAATCCGACACCATAATCCTCAGCCCACGCTCTTCCAACAACAGCTTCGCCTTGTCAAAATCCATTTCCATCACATTAGGAACTTCTACTTCCTGACCATGATGTGTATAGATGTCCAGACCGAATTTCACGCAAAAGAACAACAATACTATGACCACAAACATGGCCAGAAGATGCATCCACAAACGCCAATTGGCGACTTTCTTTGTCTGTTGTTTCATATCCATTGTGAAACTATACTTTTCTATCTAACCGACAAAAGTACGAAGAATTATCGACAACGCCAAATAATTCCGGAAAAAACAAAAAGAAAACGGAGAGAAACATCTGTTTCACTCCGCCGTTCCTTCATCGAATCCACTTTGACGCGGATTACTTTCCGTGATGCTCATCAGATACGGTCAACTTCTTGCGGCCCTTAGCGCGGCGAGAAGCCAGTACGCGACGGCCATTCTTGGTTGCCATGCGCTCACGGAAACCATGCTTGTTCACGCGGCGGCGATTGTGTGGCTGAAATGTTCTTTTCATTGCTTTCTATTGTTTTTTATTGTTATTATTTCACGATTCGGGCTGCAAAGGTACTACTTTTAATGAAGAATGAAGAATGAAGAATGAAGAATTTGCTACTGCGCAGTCATTATTTAACTTTTTTTCACAACAGGAATACATATTCTTTATTCTTCATTCTTCATTCTTCATTTTTATTCGTACCTTTGCACCCGCAAACAAAGATAATTATCATTTATAACAGCAATATTTTCGTATGATCAATTCACAAGACATCAAGAAAGGAACCGCCATCCGCATGGACGGTGCCATTTGGGTTTGCATCGACTTCCAGCACCGCAAGCCTGGTAAGGGTAACACCATCATGAACATCAAAATGAAGAACGTCACCGACGGTCGCGTGTTGGAGCGCCGCTACAACATCGGTGAGAAACTGGAGGACGTTATCATTGAGCACCGCGACTACCAGTACCTCTACGAGGATCAGGAAGGACGCATCTTCATGAACCAGGAGACCTTCGAGCAGATTCCCATTGCCAATGACCTGGTTATCGGTCATGAGTACATGAAGGAAGGCGACGTTGTATCTGTGGTCAGCGACACTACTGACGGCACCATTCTCTATGCAGAAATGCCTGTGAAGACCATTCTGCGTGTTACCCACTCTGAGCCGGGTATCAAGGGCGACACCGCCACCAACACGCTGAAGCCCGCTACACTGGAGACCGGTGTTGAAGTTCGCGTGCCCCTGTTCATCAACGAGGGCGACCTCATCCAGGTTGACACACGTGACGGCTCTTATCTGGCTCGCGCCAAGGAGTAAGAATGAAATATTCATTCATTGTCCCTGTCTATAATCGCCCCGACGAGGTCGATGAGCTGCTTGAGAGCCTCTGCTCCCAAACGCTGAAGGACTTCGAGGTGCTGATTGTAGAGGACGGTTCAACAAAGACTTGCAAGGATGTTTGCGACAAATACGCAAACATCCTTGATTTGCATTATTACTATAAGGACAACAGCGGACCCGGCCAGAGCCGCAACTATGGTGCTGAGCGCGCACAAGGCGAGTGGCTCATCATTCTGGACAGCGATGTTGTGCTGCCCACAAGTTATCTGGCAGCTGTCAATCAAGAAATTGAGAATGGAGAATTCGGAATGGAGAATTATGATATGTTCCAGCGCGGTGATGAAGCGAATAAACAGGGCGTGCAGGGTAATCATCATTCTCAAATCTCAATTAGCAATTCTCAATTAGCCTGCTTCGGCGGTCCTGACGCTGCCCATGAGTCCTTCACCCCCGTGCAGAAGGCCATCAGCTACAGCATGACGTCGTTCTTTACCACTGGCGGCATCCGCGGTGGTAAGGCCAAGCTCGACAAGTTCTACCCCCGTTCCTTCAACATGGGCATCCGCCGCGATGTCTATCTGAAGCTGGGCGGATTCTCCAAGATGCGCTTTGGCGAGGACATCGACTTCTCCTACCGCATCGTCGAGACCGGCTACCAGCCCCGTCTGTTCCCCGATGCCTGGGTATGGCACAAGCGGCGTACCGACTTCCGCAAGTTTTTCCGTCAGGTATATAACAGCGGCATTGCCCGCATCAACCTCGAGAAGCGACACCCCGGCACGCTTAAGCTGGTCCATCTCCTGCCCACCGTCTTCACCCTGGGCGTCTTTGCCCTGATACTCACAGGAGCCCTGGGGCGCATCATGATGGTCTATGGCAATCCCGCCGATTTCCGTCTGTGGTACTGGGTTGTAGTGGCAGCACTCTCCCCCATCCTGCTCTATTGCCTCATCATCCTCATTGATGCCACGCGCCAGAGTCGCAGTCTCAAGGTCGGTTTTCTCAGCATCCCCGCTGCCTTCACCCAGCTCATGGGTTATGGCTTAGGGTTCATCGAAAGCTGGTGGAAGCGTTGCGTACTCAAGAAAGACGAGTTCCAGGCATTCGAAAAGACATTCTACAAATGACAGACAAACTGACGATTGCCAATTGGGCAGAAGAAGACAGGCCGCGCGAGAAACTGGCCGCCTTGGGAGCCGAAGCGTTGAGCAATGCAGAGCTGCTGGCCATCCTCATCGGTTCCGGCAATACAGATGAGAGTGCCGTTGATTTGATGAAAAAGGTGTTGGGCAGTTGCAACAACAACCTGAATACGCTGGGCAAGATGAACATCCACGACCTCATGCAGTTCAAGGGCATCGGCGAGGCAAAGGCCATCACCATCCTGGCTGCCTGCGAACTGGGCAAGCGTCGCCAGCGCGAACAGGCCGAAGAACGCCCGGACCTCAGCTCCGCCACCCGTATGTACAACTACCTGCATACCCACATGCAGGACCTCGACGTGGAAGAAGCCTGGCTGCTCCTCATGAATCAGAACTTCAAGCTCATCAAGAGCCTGCGCCTGTCACGCGGCGGCATTACCGAGACCGCCGTCGATGTGCGCCTCATCATCAAGGAGGCCGTACTCTGCAACGCCACCATCGTGGCGTTGGCCCATAACCACCCTTCGGGAAGCATCCGTCCCAGTGCCGACGACGACCGACTGACACAGGCCGTCAAGAAAGCCTGCGACGTCATGCGCATCCACTTCCAGGACCACATCATCATTACCGACGGCTGCTACTACAGCTATCACGAGCATGGCAAGTGCTAAACCTCTTTTCGCTATAGTCTCACGCCTAAGGAAAGCCTGGCGTATGCGTCGAAGATATTGACCTTGGTCTGATCCTTTCTATATGTGAAATTATTATACTGCGCCTGAAGACCAATGAAGTAATTGCTCCAGTTGTAGGCAATGCCGAGGCGCAGGTCAAGGTTAAGCCGCAGGGCACTATAAGACGTTTCTGATCCTTCATCCCAAAAATAGACATCGTCACCCTCTTTCCACATAGTTATAGGTTTGGCCGACTTTCCGTTGGCCCAGGTCTTCGTCTCCTGGTTCCATTCTCCATAGTCATCAACAGGCTCTTCAGGGGCCAGGTTGTAGTTGAAACCGTACTTATAGACCTTCACACGGTTATAGAGGCAGACGGTAGGCATGGCCATGGCATTGACGACAAGGCCGCGCAGCGGTACCCAGTTGTAGCCGTAGCCGACACCGATGTTTGCCTGATGTACCTTGATGCGACTAATACCGTTGCCGATAATCATGAAAAGCGCATTGAAAATCTCCGAATAGTCGAAAGAAGACTGATACCACGTAGCGCCCAGCAGGAAAGAGCCTGCAGAACGGCGCTGAATGACCGACTGGTTGTAGGCAGCAGCCTGTGAGTAGCGTCGGCCGTTAAACACGTAGTATCCGTTGGCATAGACAGAGCGTATCCATACTGGTTTAGGCATGCAGGCCGCCGTATCGTAGGGCTCCCCGTCAACCTTCCCGTTCACGTATTCTGTCGCAGAGAATGTGGCGTCATTCGTATTGAACCGCCTCAGCCGGAAGTTGAAGCCGTACCTGGCACCTGTCGTGCTGATGGAGTAATAACGACCTGCATTCTTGGTGAGCGACTTGGAATAAGAAAAGCCCGTACCACGGTAACCCACCCAGAAGCCGATGGAAGAAGCTATCGGCGGTTCGAAGCACAGCTTCCATTCTGCACTTCCGTTCGTTTGAGGAAAATCAACCTTTTGGTCAAAATCCACATTTACCCCGTTCTCCTTATAGCGAAGGATAACCCTCCAAGGCTTATCGGGCACTTCGATGTAGCGCGGATCCACTCTCCTCCGGGCTCTTTCGTCCAGGAATTGCTGCACCTGACGAAGCCGTCCCACCAAAGTCCTGACACTATCAGCCTGAGCTGGTGTCTCCCGTGTACTCACACTGTCTATAGTATTAGTATTCAGTTCCTGCGCTGCTGCATTCAAAGAAAATAGCAGACAGCAGATAATCATTCTCCCAACCATATTCCGATTATTAAACATATAGCTTCTCACCTTTACGGTCTTGCACCGTGTGTGCAAAGATAATAGTTTTGGCATAAAAATCAAAGAATAATTATCAAAAAGATTTACATTCCTGCCATTATTCTTGTACCTTTGCAGAAACGTGTCCGTCACATTGAGTCCTTCGTACGCGAACATCCAGAGGCACTCAAAATCACTAGTGCTGCCAATAAGGTTATCTATAAGCAAAAGTAAGAGATTATAAAAGTATATAGGCGAGACGGTTGACTGCTAAATACAAAAACAGATCAGCAGGAACGTCCCGTTTTTATTTAGAAAAGTGCTATAAATCTTTGGGTGTAAGAGAGACAATAAACGAGGGTTGAGGGCTGAATGCTTGAAATAATCTGTATTTTGCAAAAAGTGGAAAGACCTAACATTAGAAAAATGTAGTGTACTTATTTTAAACGACTTACATATTTCTAATATGCTTGAGACCTAACCTAACACCTAACATGACACCTAACATGACACCTAACATGACACCTAACATCGGGCATCATATTTTAGCATGACGAATGTTAGGTGTCATGTTAGGTGTTAGGTTACCTCTGACGTTAGGTCTTGAGAGCTCCAAAATCGTCTAGAAGCCCTATATACAGGGCATTTCTTGGAAAAACATGTTAGGTCTTCGCAAAATTATAAAAGATGAAAAACAAAAAGCTTCAATCTGTTTTGAATGACATTTTGGGTGAAGTAAACATGTTTCATTGGAAAGCGGTATCTATCGGAGTGTTCCCACGTTGGGAACAGATCATTCCCACGGCGGGAATGACACGTTTCTGCCAATCAAAAGAAAAACAGGTCCTACTCTCGCCCAGCAGAGTTAATACAAGCATTACTCTACTCTCGCTTACTCCAGTCTTCCAATTCCCTTTTGCTTGCTCTGTTCAGGAGTTTCCCTTTTACGTTTACATACTTTCTTTTAGTATCTCAATGATATCCTTTGGTTTCAGGTCAAGGTAGCCTGTGGGATAGCAGATGGTGCCCTCGGTAATGCCTGGAATCATGTCGGGAGTGGCACCAATTTCGCTGATAGTTAGCGGAAGTCCAATCTCCAGCATCCAGTCCTCGTGCTTACCGAGGCCAATGAGCGTGTTGAGTGCCCATGTCGCAGTCCACATAATGTTCGAACGGGCTTCGTAGTCCTGAGGGTTCTTAACAGCGATGCGGGAAGCCGTGATGAGACTGCGCATCAGTCCTTCAGAGAGATAATCGCTCGTGTACCCAACAGGCAGCCGCAGGTACATCTGTCTGATGATTCCTCGCGGACAGTACAATGACAACGAAGGTGAAATAGACTACGGGCAGCTCTATGCTCAGGTGCTACACGAGATTCGTGAGTTGAGCAGGGCCATGAAGGCTCTCGGGTTCGAGAGCACAGACTGCGGCCATATCACCCACTACAAGGTGGTGCCGCTAAAGGCAGCATGAGGCCAGGGTGAGGTAGAAGTGAGGTATGAGTGAGGTTTCCAACTCATACCTCACCTGCTGAAACTACGATGTATAAAGCCTTTGCGCCCTGTGGAGTGACCTGTTGACGTTTTCTTATTGGAAAATGTCTGAGGTATTTAGTCACCAGTTATTTTTGTTGGACGATAATGGTATGGGGTTTCAGCCCTTCCGACGTACAGGTCAGCGTGATGGGTGATGGGTTGCCGTTGCTTTGAACGAGCAGCTGGGCCAGACCGTTGAAGGCGTGTATCTGGAACTGCCGACAGTCTTTTTCGGTGGGGTGGTCAGCGCCAGGGTACGACGGGTCACCATTGCCGGCACCGATGATACGCCCCTCGCCCTCCAGCTGGAAAGTGAGCAACGGACAGGCATCGGGTACTATGCGGCCTTTCTTGTCCTGCACCTGAATGGTGATGACTGCCACATCGCGTCCGTCGACACTGATGGTGCTGCGGTCAGCGCTGAGCACCACCCTCTCGGAGGGCTTGGTTGTTTCGATGGATTCGGTCAAAATGCGCTTTCCGTTCTTATAGCCCACGGCCACTACACGGCCGGGCTGGTAGGTTGTCGTCCACTTCAGATGACCGTTGCGAGGCATCTTCTGACGCCCCAGTTTCTTGCCGTTTACCGTCAATTCCACCTCGTCGCAGTTGCTGTAAGCCCATATCTCAACCTCTTCACCCTCATGGCCCTGCAGGTTCCAGTGGGGGAAGATGTGTAGCACGGGTTCGTCGGTCCACCATGACTTCAGGTAGAAGGCCTCATCCTTGGGAAATCCACAGTAGTCGAGGATTCCGAATTCAGATTCGTGGGCAGGATATTGCAGGGGATTGGGTTCGCCACGATAGTCGAAGCCCGTCCAGTAGAACAGTCCTGCTGCCCAGGGGCGCTCGTCGTAGAACTTCCATCCACGCTCAATGACGTTCTCTACTCCAGTTTCTGTGCCTCGATTGATAGCTGGCATGCGTCCTGGGTAGTCTGGCGAATTGAAGTACCAGCCGCGCGTGCCACATCCGGTGGTCTCCTCTGTGCCCACTATCTTCCACGATGGATTCGCCTTTTTTCGATTGTCAACGTCGTTCTGCACGATGTAGTTGAATCCTACCACATCAAGTCCCTTGATCATCTCCGAACCGCCGGCATTGGCAATGGTGGAGTGGCGCGTGGGGTCCAGCAAACGGGTGTATTCACGCATACTGGCAGCAATGCGGGTTCCTTGGATGGTGTTCTCAATGCCCCATTCCTCGTTACCATCACTCCAAAGAATGATACTGGGGTGATTGCGGTCGCGCTTGATCATCCGTTCTAATAGTCGTAAGTGCTCGTTATTGATGCCTGTCAGACGGTTCTCGTCGATAACGAGGATGCCCTCGCGGTCGCAGATGTCAAGCAAGGCAGGCGTCATGGGGTTATGGGAGGCACGATAGGCATTGCAGCCAAACTTTTTCAGCTGTTTGATTCGCCATGCCTGCAGGGCGTCGGGGATGGCCGCCCCTACGCCGGCATGGTCCTGGTGCATGTTCACACCTTTCAGTTTCAGCGGCTTGCCATTAAGCAAGAATCCACGATCAGCAGTAAATTCCACGTCACGGATACCCGTTGTGGTCTCATAGACGTCGGTCACGCGGCCATTGACCTTAACCGTCGTCTCAACCTTATATAAATAAGGGTCGGTATCCGACCACAGATGTGGATGGGCGAGCATCATAACCTGTTGACAGCCTACGGTCTGCTTGGGGAGCAGGTCGATGGCTGATGCGTGTTGGGTTTTGGCCACTTCGTGTCCCTCGGCATCCAATAACCGTTGCTCAACTTGACATTGCTGGGCGGTCAGCAGATGATTATTGACCTCCGTTTCAATATGAATGGTTGCTGTGGTATAGGGCTGCTGAAGATCAGCATAGACGAATGTACCGAAGGGGGCCACACCGACGGCAGCGCATTTCTCGAGCCATGCATCGCGGTAGATGCCAGCACCCTCGTAGAACCAGCCCTCTTCAAGTGAGGCGTCAGCGCGAACACAAATCAGGTTCTCACCGCCGTAGTTGACGTACTCGGTGATGTCATACACCTGGGTGGCATAGCCGCTGGGCTCCGTGCCCATATAGAATCCGTTGAACCATACCTGGGCATTGCGGAAGATACCGTCAAAGCGCAGTTGCAGATGTTTGCCCAAATCTGATTCAGGGATGCTGATAACCTTGCGGTACCAGCCCACGCTGGTCTCAGGAAATTTGTAACCCACCGTCTTGTATCCGTGTGAGTGGCTGGCGGTAGAGTCGTAGGAAAGGGTGGTTACCCAGTCGTGGGGCACGCGTACCTCCTGCCATGAGGAGTCGTCGAACTTCATGGCGTACGGTCCCTCGTTATGAATGGAACTGGCCTTTGTCAGATAATTGAAGTATTCTGTTCCGCAGCCAAAGTCCTTGGTGGGGTTTCCAGCATGGCCGAATGAGAATTTCCATCCTTCGTCCAGACGGACAACTTCGCGGACGTTTTGTGCTGATGATCCAATCACACCAACCAGCGCCAGCATCAGCACCAGCGTCAGGGTTTGTTTTAGGTTTGTCATGTTGTTAATAGTTTTGGAGATATTATACGATAGGTAGTGATATTCCGTTGATTTTCTGATAAACGTCAAGGGCATAGATGTCGGTCATGCCTGCTATGTAGTCGATGACGGCCATGAGTCGTGTCTCCAAGTCGTCAGCGTGAATGTCGTACTGGCTGCTGACACGACCTATAAGCTGCTGGGAGTAGTAACGTTCGGGATTCATCACGGCTCGTACCATCTGTACCATGAGTGTCTCCATGATTTTATAACCTGACAGCTCGACATCAAGCACAGGCTTGCTCTTGTAAATGCGCTCTACGGACAGACTGGCACAACGTTTGTAGGCATCGCGGGGCAAGGTGTTGATATGGTCGATGAGACTGCCGGTAAAGGTTCCGGAAAGTATCTGTTCCTCGTTGTTGATGAACGTCTGGACACACTCGTTTTCGAGCATGCTGATGACACAGGCACGCAGATAGACCACCTTCTCGTTGGGGTCGGTGACATGTTCCTCAGCGATACGCTCCAAAATACGTTTTTGCCCCGTTTCATCGAAAAATCCCAGTAGCAGTTGTTCTGTCTCCTCGAAGGATAGAATCTTCAGTTTATGGGCATCTTCCAGGTCCATAATCTCGTAGCAGATATCGTCGGCAGCCTCTACCAGATAAACCAGCGGATGACGGGCATAACGCAAGGGCTCGTCAGGACCAGAGAGACGAATAATGCCCATTTCATCGGCAATACGTTGGTAGTTCTCGCGTTCGCTTTCGAAGAATCCGAACTTGCCTTTCTTTCCTGCAGCCGATGATGCAAAGGGGTATTTCACGATGCTGCCCAGGGTGCTGTAGGTCATGACGAAGCCACCCGGCCGACGACCGCAGAACTGGTGGGTGAGCAGACGGAAGGCGTTGGCATTTCCTTCGAAGTGGGTGATGTCGTCCCAGAATATATCGCTAACCTGACTGCGCAGGGTCTTGCCCGGGCCTTCGGTAAAAAACGTCTGGATGGCCTTCTCGCCACTATGGCCGAAGGGCGGGTTGCCCAGATCGTGTGCCAGACAGGCCGTTGCCACAATCTGTCCGACCTGCTCGAACATGGTGTCCTTGAGCTCGGGATGCCGCATGGTAAGCTGTGCCGACACGTCGTTGCCCAACGACATACCGACGCTGGCCACCTCGAGCGAGTGAGTCAGGCGGTTGTGGACGAAGACACTGCCCGGCAAGGGGAACACCTGTGTCTTGTTTTGCAGCCGGCGGAAGGGGGCCGAGAAAATGAGTCGGTCGTAGTCGCGTTTGAACTCCGTGCGGTCATCGTGGCGCTTGGCATGGCGGTACTCCTGCCCCAAGCGCTTGTTTGAAATGAGTTTTTTCCAGTCCATCATGGGTGCAAAGGTAAATAAAAAAGGTAAAAAGGTAAAAAAGTAAAAAGGTAAAAAAGGTTAAGCGACAGCAAAATCTTTAAACTTTAAACCCTAAACTCTAAACTTTTCCTTACCTTTGCATCTTATAATAAAAAGATGACGGAAATGGTAGAAATAAAAGTAGTAAATAAAGGCCATCAGCCTTTGCCACAGTATGCTACGGCACAGAGTGCCGGTATGGATCTCCGTGCAAACATCGAGGAACCCATTGTACTGCGCCCTATGGAGCGCAGGCTGGTGCCTACAGGGCTGCACATCGCACTGCCCGAGGGCTTCGAAGCACAGGTGCGGCCACGCAGCGGACTGGCCCTGAAGCACGGACTGACGGTGCTGAATGCCCCTGGAACTATTGACGCCGACTATCGCGGCGAGATTGGCGTGGTGCTCATCAACCTGTCGGACAAGGACTTTGTCATCAACGACGGCGAGCGCATTGCCCAAATGGTCATCGCCCGCTACGAACAGGCTGAGCTGATGCCCGTCGAAGTGCTTGATGAGACGGAGCGCGGTGAAGGCGGCTATGGACATACGGGAGTGAAATAACAAAAACGGGAACGATAACGATAACGTTAACGATGTTGAAGAGGCAAATACTGATAGGGATGTTGATGTTTGGTTTGAGCCTGACGGTGTCAGCTCAGACATACGACGAATTCTTCCTGGAAGCTATTTGTGAGCGCGAAAAGGGAAACCACGACGCAGCCTTTGACCTGCTACAGCACTGCATAACGCTGAATCCGAATGCATCAGAGGCATATTTCTATCTGGCACAGTATTACGGAGCGCTGAGAAACCAGACACAGGCGCTGACTTATCTGGAAAAGGCCTACGAGCTGAACCCGGAGAACTCCACCTATACCGAGACGCTGGCACAGGCATATACCAATATGCAACAGTACGACAAGGCCATCGGCGTGTTCGAGGAATTGTTCAACAGGGAAAGCGACCGTGACGACGTGCTGGGAATTCTCTTCGAGCTTTATCAGCACGACGGACAGCTGGAGAAAGCCGTGGACGCACTGGAGCGTCTGGAGGCCCTCGACGGAAAGAGCGAGCGCCTGACAGTAGCCAAGAGCGACATCTACACACGGCTGGGCAACAAGAAAGCAGCGATAGCCGAAATGAAATCGCTGGCAGACCAATATCCCAACGACCTGAACTACAAGGTGATGTATGCGGATGCGCTGTTGCAGAACGAACAGGCGAAGCAAGCCTTGGCAGTCTATCAGTCCGTGCTGAAGGAGGAACCGGACAATGTACAGGCACAGCTCTCCCTGGTGAGCTACTATGCCGGCGAGGGCGACACGAAGAAGGCTGACGAGATGACTGAACGCCTCCTGCTGAACGAGGGCGTGGAAGCTGGCACTCGACTGGAAATCATGCGTCGGGAGGTTGTGAACTGCCTGCAGAACGACGGTGACAGCGTGCGCATCATGAACCTATTCCGCAAGGTGATGGCCATGCCGCAGGCCGATGCCGACATGGCACTGATGTGTGCCACCTACATGAAATTGAAGGAAATGCCCAAGGACAGCATCAATGCCGTTTATGAGCATGTGCTGCAAATGTCACCGGACAACGCCTACTCCCGCCTTCAACTGGTGGCCGATGCCTGGGACCGCGAAGACCTGGAACGGGTGATTGAGCTCTGTAAGGCCGCCCGACAGTATAACCCTGACGACATGGCATTCTACTATTATCAGGGATTTGCCTATTACCGGCAGGACGACGTGGATCATGCGCTGGACGCCTTCCAGAACGGCGTGAGTGTCATCACGGATCAGAGCAACCCTGACCTGGCAAGCGATTTCTACGAGGTGATGGGCGAACTGCTGTATAAAAAAGGTATGGTGCGTGAGGCCTTCGTGGCCTATGACTCGTGCCTGGTATGGAAAGAGGACAAGATCAGCTGCCTGAACAACTACGCCTACTACCTCAGCGAGCTGGACGAGCAACTGGAACGTGCCGAGCAGATGTCGTACAAGACCATCAAGGCGGAACCGAAGAACGCCACCTATCTGGATACCTACGCCTGGATACTGTTCAAGCAAGGACGCTATGCCGAGGCAAAGATCTATATGGACCAGACCCTGCAGAACGACGAAGACCCCAGTGCCGTGGTGCTGGAACACGCAGGCGACATCTATGCCAACTGCAACGACATGGAGCAGGCACTGGAATACTGGGAACAAGCGCTTTCCAAGGCCTCCGACGACTCGGAAGTCAAGGGGGAGAGAAAGGCGCTGCTGATGAAGAAAATCAAACAGAAAAAATATATTAAGTGATGAAGATAACAAGTTTTCTTAAGGTCGCCCTGTTAGCGATGCCTCTGATTATCGGAGGATGTAAGTCGAAGAGTGTGGTCGTAGAACCTACAAAGCCCGAAACGGCTGAGGAAATCAAGGAACGCGACTATCTCCTGAAAGTGAACGACAATGCACAATATGTCAAGTTCATCACATCGAAGGTGAAGTTCTCTGTGCAAGTAGGTGTCCAGAAGCTGACACTGACAGGTAATCTGAAGATGAAGCGTGACGACTGCATCCGACTGCAACTGATGGCCTTCGGCTTCGTGGAGGCCGGACGTATTGAGTTGACGCCGGAGTATGTGCTCATCATGGACCGCATCAACAAGCAGTATATGAAGGCTACCTACAGCTCCATAGACTTCCTGCGTAACAGTGGACTCAACTTCTACTCCATGCAGGCCATGTTCTGGAACGAGCTGTTCATTCCCGGACAGACCAAGGTGACTGACGAGAACCTGCTGTCGAGAATGACTGTTGACCTTTCGGGCGATAACGCCATCCTCGCCTTGGACGACGGCAAGATGAAATACCGTTGGCTGACGACCAAGGATCAGGGTCGCATCAGCATGGCGAACGTCATCTATTCTGACCAGTTCAAGGGTAACACCCAGCTGAACTGGGATTATGACGATTTCCGCTCCATCGGTGGCAAGAAGGTGTTCCCCTGCGGTCATTCCATCTTATTCACCGTCCCCGAGAAAGAAGTGAAACTGGGCATGACGCTGAACTACATCAAGCATGATGATAACTGGGAGACACGTACTGACGTATCAGCCAGCTACCGCGAGGTGACAGTAGATGAAATCCTGCGCCGTTTCATGGCACTTTAATCCGACTGAATGAGAAGATTCCTTGTCATATTTGTCATCCTGCTCGGCTTCTGTCTGACGCCTGCTGACGCACAGCAGCGGAAAAAGACGACGAAGAAGCCGGCCACTACTGCCGTGAGCAAAAAACCACAGCAAAAGAAGACGCAGACGCAGAAGAAGAAACAGAACACCAAGCCGGCAGCCACGAACACGAAGAAGAAAAAAGGCAAGGCTACAGCAACTAATTCTTCTATCACAGGACTGCAGAACGAACGGCAGAAGTTGCAGAAACAAATCAAGGAACAGGAGCAGCGGTTGCGCAAGAACGAGAAGGACGTGAAGGCGCGCCTGCAAAACCTGATGACGTTGAACACGGAGATTCAGGACAAGAAACGCAGCATCGAGACCATCAAGTCGGATCTGGGACTGCTGAACGCTAAGATAACGGAGCTGAACCAGCAGATAGCACAGTTGCAGGCACAGCTCGACCAGCACAAGGAAGAGTATGTCAAGTCGTTGCGCTATATGTACCGTAACCGCTCCATGCAGAGCAAGATGATGTTCATCTTCAGTGCCAAGAACTTCACCCAGATGTATCGCCGTACGCGTTTCCTGCGTCATTATGCCTCCTATCAACGTACACAGGGTGAGGCTATCATGCAGAAGAAACAGGAACTGACCATGTTGAAGGCTGAACTGCTGAGTGCCAAGGACCAGAAGGACATGCTGTTGAAGAAGGACATCACGATGCATCAGGAACTGGAGGCATCGCAGACGGAACAGCAGAAGGTGGTGACCACGCTGCAGAAGGAGCATAAGACCATTGAAGCCCTCATAGAACAACAGCGGAAGAAGGACGCGGAGCTCAATGCCCGCATCGACAAGCTGATTGCGGAAGAGGTAGCTCGAGCCAAGGCCCGCGCCGAGGCTGAGGCCAAGCGTAAGGCAGCTGCCGAGGCAGAGAAAAAGCGCAAGGAGGAAATGGCACGCAAGAAAGCCGAGGCTGAGCGCATAGAACGGGAGAACCAGCGTCGCATAGCTGAGGCAAAGGCCAAGGAGGAACGACTGAAGGCAGAGGCACGTGCCGCTGAGCGGAATGAGCGTAAGGAGGCGGAACGCCGTGCCAAGGAGGCCGAGCGTGAGCGACTGGCTGCCGAGAAGAAGGCTGCCGAGGAGCGAAAGGTCCATGAGCGGGAGATGGCAGCCGTCAAACGTGAAACGGCGGCAGCAGCCACGATGGACGTGGAAGACCGCAAGCTCAGCAGTAACTTTGAAAGCAACCGTGGACGACTCCCCATGCCTATTGGCGGCTCATATCAGGTGGTCAACAGCTTCGGACAGTATGACGTGGAGGGTCTGAAGAACGTCCGCCTTGACAACAAGGGCGTAAACCTGAAGGGACAGCCGGGGGCTGCCGTGCGTTGCGTATTCAATGGCGAGGTGGTTCAGGTGTTCAGCTATTCCGGTATTACGGGCATCATCGTACGTCACGGAAATTACTATTCCGTCTATGGTAACGTCGGTTCCGTCAGCGTTAGTCGCGGACAGACCGTAAGTACCGGCCAGACGATAGGCACCGTAGGCAGCGAGGGCATCCTGCAGTTCCAGTTGCGCAAGGGCAAGGCACCGCTGAACCCCATGCAGTGGCTTAGGAGGTAATTCCCAAAACTAATTACTCATTACCATTTATTAATTGAACATACGTCCGTATGGCATGTTCAATCTCACTGACGCAGATGAATTCATCGGCAGAATGGGAACGTGCCGACTCGCCAGGTCCTAACTTCAGGGAGGGGAACGGCATCAGAGCCTGATCAGAGAGCGTAGGCGAACCGAAGGGCGTCATGCCCAGGGCGATGCAACGCTGTACCAGGGGATGGTCAGGGTCGATGCGCGATGATGACAGACGGAACGAACGGGCCTTCAGTTCGCTCTTGGTATGTTTCTGCAGGAAGGCAAAAAGATATTCATTCTGGTAGAACTCGTTAGGGCGCACGTCAATGACAAAGCGGCACTCGTCGGGCACCACGTTATGCTGCGTACCACTATTGATGACTGTGACGGTCATCTTGGTGGGTCCTAACAGCTCGCTGACTTTCTTGAATTGGTAATCGCGCAACCACACAAGGTCGTCAAGCACCTCGTAGATGGCATTCACTCCTTCGTTGCGGGCTGCATGACCGCTCTTACCGTGGGCAACGCCGTCAATGACCATCAGGCCCTTCTCGGCAATAGCCGGCTGCATACCCGTCGGCTCACCCACAATGGCCACATCGATCTTCGGCAGCTTTGGCAGTGCCATGGCGATGCCGTTGGCTCCGCTGACTTCCTCTTCTGCAGAGGCAAGGAATACGATATTGTAGGAAACAAGCGGTGAGTAGTGAGTAGTGAGAATACGGTACACCGTCAGCAGGCTGACCAGTCCGCCACCGCAGTCATTGGCTCCGAGTCCATAGAGACGATCGCCTTCAAGACTTGGCTTGAAGGGGTCGCGCGTCCATGTGCTGACAGGTTTCACAGTGTCAACATGGGCATTCAACAGCAAAGTCGGCTTGCGCTCGTCTATCTCATTCCATGCTGCAATGTTATTACCAAAACGCTTGGGGCTGAGCCCCCAGGCTTTCATCTGCTGTTCCAGCACGTCGGTTGCCAGAGCCTCGTCACGGCTGATGCTGGGCTTTGCAATCAGGCACTCCAGCAACTCCACCGCTTCCTGTGTATATCTCCTGATGTCTATCATGTCTGCAAAGTTACGATTAAGTGAGGAGAAAACCAAGAAAATCTTAAATTTTCTTGAGCGTGAGTAACTTCGACGAGATCAAAGGTAGTGAAAAGTTAAGAGTTAGGAGTTAGAAGTTAGGAGTTTTTTTTCTTTTTTTTGCATGGCGGCAGCAAATTCTTCATTCTTCATTCTTCATTCTTCATTTCTTTTTGTACTTTTGCATCAAAATATAGGAATGCTATGCAAATAAATAGTCATCTGAGTACGCTCATTCACGATTTGGCCGACCATTACGGCAACCGCGAAGCACTGATATACCAGGACTTCGGCGGCTCGGAGTGGAAATCATATTCGTGGCGGCAGTTTGCCGATACCGTCCGGACGGTATCGCTGGCCCTGCTCGACATGGGCGTCAGTCCGCAGGAGAACGTGGGAATCTTCTCGCAGAACTCCGTGCAGTATCTGTTTACTGATTTCGGTGCATGGGGCATACGGGCAACAACCATCCCGTTCTATGCTACGAGCTCGGAGCAGCAGATACAGTTCATGATTAACGATGCGAAAATCCGCATCCTCTTCGTGGGCGAGCAGGAACAGTATGACAAGGCACACCGCATCTTCTCGTTCTGTCCCACGCTGGAACATATCGTGGTCTATGACCCGAAGGTGCAAATCAGCTCACACGATCCTGGGACGATATACTTTGATGATTTCCTGAAACAGGGCCAGACGCACGAGCATACCGACCTATTGGAGCAGCGCTATGGTGAGGCCTCGATGGATGAAATCGCCAATATTCTCTATACCAGCGGTACGACGGGCGACTCCAAGGGTGTTATCCTGACCTTCGGCCAGTTCCATGCAGCCATGGAGGCCAACGGCCATTGCGTGGCCGTGAGTGAGAAGGACCGAGTGCTGAACTTCCTGCCTTATACCCATATCTTCGAGCGTGGTTGGGCCATCCTCAGCCTGACGGTTGGAGCGCGGCTGATCGTGAACACCTATCCGCAGCAGGTGCAGCAGAGCATGAAACAGACGCATCCCACGTCGATGTCAAGCGTACCCCGCTTCTGGGAAAAGGTGATGCAGGGCGTGCAGGAACAGATTGACAATGCCAACCCCGCCAAGCGTGCCATTTTCCAGCATGCACTGGCCGTCGGCAAGAAGCATAACATTGACTACCTGAGCAAGGGACAGAAGCCGCCTATGGCACTGCATCTGGAGTATGAGATGATTAACCGTACCATCTTCAGCCTCGTTCGCAAGGAACTTGGACTGGAGAATGCCAACATCTTCCCCACGGCGGGTGCTGCCGTGAATCCCAGCGTCGAGGAGTTCGTACATGCCATCGGTCTGAATATGATTGTCGGCTACGGGCTCACCGAGAGCCTGGCCACCGTGTCATGTAACCACCTGAGCAAGCCCTTCACCGTGGGTAGTGTCGGCATACCCATCGATTCCATCGAGATCAAAATCAGTGATGAGGGTGAGGTGATGCTGAAAGGCCCTACGATTACCCGGGGATACTACAACCGCGAAGAACTGACCCGCGAGGCATTCGATGAGGACGGCTTTTTCCATACGGGCGACGCCGGCTACATGAAAGACGGTGAACTCTTCCTCAAGGAGCGCATCAAGGACTTGTTCAAGACATCGAACGGCAAGTATATCGCACCGCAGATGATTGAGTCGAAGCTGCTCGTCGATAAGTACATCGACCAGATTGCCGTCATTGCCGACCAACGTAAGTTTGTCTCGGCACTCATCATCCCTGAATACAAACTGCTTGAGGACTACGCTGCCAAGCATCACATCACTTATACGGACCGTGAGGACCTCTGCCGGAACCGTGAGATTTACGATATGATGATGGAGCGCA
>Ga0265298_10004315_pt1 | contig 18224 bp, 20 predicted proteins | sample AusTroGonzalo_MG_3_FD_193486 | JGI IMG/M metagenome (GOLD analysis project Ga0265298, IMG submission 193486) | Bovine rumen microbial communities from tropical cattle in Woodstock, Queensland, Australia - Gonzalo_01 | ecosystem: Host-associated > Mammals > Digestive system > Stomach > Rumen ... | reverse complement strand
AGAAACTGGAGGACGTTATCATCGAGCGTCGCCCCTACCAGTATCTGTACGAGGACCAGTCTGGTCGTATCTTCATGAACCAGGAGACCTTCGAGCAGATTCCCATCGACAACGAGTTGGTTATCGGTCACGAGTTCATGAAGGAGAGCGACATCGTGGAGGTTGTTTCTGACACCACCGATGGCACCATCCTCTACGCTGAGATGCCCGTGAAGACCATCCTGCGCGTTACCCACTCTGAGCCCGGCATCAAGGGCGACACCGCTACCAACACCCTGAAGCCCGCTACTCTGGAGACTGGTGTTGAGGTTCGCGTTCCCCTGTTCATCAACGAGGGCGACCTGATTCAGGTTGACACTCGCGATGGTTCTTACCTGGCTCGCGCAAAAGAATAATGAAGTATTCTATCATCGTTCCTGTCTTCAATCGTCCTGATGAAGTGGATGAACTCCTGGAGAGTCTCTGCCATCAGGAGGTGAAGGACTTTGAGGTTATCATCGTTGAAGACGGTTCGAAGAAACCATGCAAGGATGTCTGCGACAAGTACGCAGGCATCCTTGATTTGTATTATTACTTTAAGGAAAACAGCGGCCCTGGACAGAGCCGCAACTATGGTGCAGAGCGTGCCAACGGCGATTGGCTCATCGTGCTCGATTCTGATGTCGTGCTGCCAACAGGTTATCTACGTGCCGTAGATGAAAGATTAGAGATGAAAAATGAAAGAATTGATGCCTTTGGCGGTCCTGACGCTTCGCATCCTTCTTTCACACCCATCCAGAAGGCCATCTCCTATTCGATGACGTCGTTCTTTACCACAGGTGGCATTCGCGGTGGTAAAGGCAAGAAGCTCGATAAGTTCTTCCCTCGTTCCTACAACATGGGTATCCGTCGTGAGGTCTATCAGGAGTTGGGAGGCTTCACCAAGATGCGCTTTGGCGAGGATATCGACTTCTCTTATCGCATTGTTGAGGCTGGTTATAAGACAGCCCTTATCCCTGACGCATGGGTATGGCATAAGCGTCGTACCGACTTCCGCAAGTTCTTCCGTCAGGTCTATAACAGCGGCATTGCCCGTATCAACCTCACGAAGCGCCATCCAGGCACGCTGAAGTTGGTACATATGTTGCCCACGGTCTTTACGCTGGGTGTCATTGGATTGCTATTGCTATCCATATTCTGTGTTTTCGCTCTTATTCCTATTCTTTTTTATAGCGCTGTCATCTTCATCGACTCCTGTCTCAAGAACAAGAGTCTATGGGTAGGCCTTCTCAGTATCCCTGCTGCCTTTGTGCAACTTATGGGCTACGGCTTAGGCTTCATCGAGTCGTGGTGGAAGCGTTGCGTCTTGAAGCAGGACGAGTTTACTGCCTTCGAGAAGAACTTCTATAAATAAGAGCTACTGCACCTTAATACACATCTTTGTCAAATCGTCACTGGGCTCAGCATCGCCCACGAAGTCGGCCACGGCCTTATGGATGGCTTCTGATGTCTGACGGGCATCACCCAGGTTCTGTCGTAACAGCGACTTCAGACGGTCGTCGCCAAACTGTTCTTGCTCACTGTTCTCGGCCTCGTTGATGCCGTCCGTATAGACAAAGAGCGTCTTGCCGTGCATATCGCCAACCTCCTCACCCATATAGTCGAGCTCTGGCCACAAGCCTATGGGCGCATTCGGCTCCATCTGCATAAACTCACCGTCGAGCAAGGGCGGATTATGTCCTGCGTTACAAAATGCCATGTGGCCCGACTTGATATTGATAAGACCAATAAACATAGTAACAAACATGCCCTGGTCGTTATCCTCAGCCAGCGCATGGTTCAGGCGCGTGGCAATGGCATCAGGCAAGAGTCGTCCGTCTACAAGCGTACGGAACATGCGCGTCACCTCGGCCATAAACAGGGCAGCAGGCACACCCTTGCCACTCACATCGCCCACACAGAAATACAACTGATCGTCGAACAACGCATAGGCATACAAGTCACCACCAACCTCCTTGGCAGGCGTCATCATGGCATAGATATCCACATCCTCGCGACGAGGGAACACGCGAGGCAGCATCTGTTGCTGTATCTGGCGGGCAATGCGCAACTCACTCTCCACACGTTCTTTGGCCTTCGTGGTCTCCTCCAGTTGGACGTAAGCCTGACGCAACTTATTGTTAAAAAACTTCATACGTTTCGTATGCCTATTGCATCGGTAGCCATATACAACCAAAAAGATAATGACAAGGAGGGCGATAGCTCCTCCTGCCAAGAGCATCGTCTGCTCCTTGGCCAGTTCCTGCTCCTTGGTCTCGTTCTCGGCATAGGTGATAGAGAGTTCTGTGTCAAACTCGTTCATCTGCGAGCGCGCTTCCGACGACTGGATAGAGTCCATAACGGCACGCGTGCGTTTCTGCCAATAGAGCGCCTGGCGATAGTCGCCCATGTGCTCATAGATAGAGGCCTTCTGTGCGCATTTGTTTTGCTGGTGAATCAGTTTCTCTGTTCTTTGCAGAGCCAGTTTCCACAGTTTGCGGTTCTTGGCCTGATAGACATTGATAAGCTCGCCGAAGAGTCCGCCCTGACCGCCATTCTCTTCAATCAGTTTGGCGCGTTCCTTATAAGCCTCCTCAAAACCCAGACTGTCATGCTGATTATATCGCGCCAAACACTTATAGCTCCAAGCCGTAATCTGGTTCATGGGGATGATGGTGGGCTCATCCAGCGCACGATGTGCATATTCCTTCACCGCCTCATAATCATTCCTGCGCAGCGCCACCTCGCATAGGCCCAGGTAACAGGGCGCCGCACTCTCCTCAGGCAGGTATTTCTCCTTCAGCTTCAGTGCCTGCAGGAAACTCTTCTCAGCCAGTCCCATATTGCCCGACTGCTCGCGAATGGTGCCCAACGAGAAGGTGGCGAAATACATACCGATGTTACTTTCGTTGCTCTTGGCATGATGATAGATGTCGTGAGCCAACTGTACGCCCTTCTTTCGATCCACATACTCAAACATATAGATGGCCTCGTAACTGCACGCCCTATAGTAGGTCTCCTGATATTTCGAATACTCAGTGGCCGACTTCAACATCTTCACGGCCTCAAAGAAATCGTCCGTCTCTCTCGCGCTATATAGGCGATAAGTCTCGTCCGATAGTTCCTGAAGCCTTAACGGCAACGGCTCTTCGGCCCTGACAACAGACCAGCCCATTGTCAGGAGTAGGACAATCAAACATACTGTTTTTATGGTCTTTAGTATCATCTTCCTGGTTTTTAGAATCGGTTAATAGAGAATTTTCTTCTTTTCCTCGCCACAAAAGTACTAATTTATTTTTAATAAAAGAAAAAAAATGCCAATAACTCGGATTTATTGTATAACTTTGCATGCAAATCTAAAAAATCGATGGAGCAGATTAACACAGAAGAGAGAGGTTTCAACTCGAAACTCAACATCACTCAATGGGCTGAGGAAGACCGTCCACGCGAGAAGCTGGAGCGTCTGGGACCTCAGGCGCTGAGCGATGCCGAGCTGCTGGCCATCCTCATCGGCTCTGGTTCACCCAAGGAGGATGCCGTGTCATTGATGAAGCGCATTCTCTGCGACTGTGGCAACAACCTTAACACGCTGGGCAAGAAGAGTATTCACGACCTTTGCATGTATAACGGCGTAGGGCCAGCCAAGGCCATCACCATCATGGCGGCCTGCGAACTGGGCAAGCGCCGCCAGCAGGAAAAGGTAGAGGTGCGCCCTGACCTGGGCACTGCCACAAGGATCTATAATCACATGCATCCACTGCTCCAGGACAAAGACGTGGAGGAGTTCTGGATTCTGCTGATGAACCAGAACCACCGACTTATCAAGGAGGTGTGCATTGCCCACGGCGGCATCTCAGAGGTGAGTGTCGATATCCGCATCATCATGCGCGAGGCCGTGCTCTGCAACACCACCATCCTGGCCGTCTGCCACAACCACCCTTCTGGCAACCTGCGACCAAGCAGGGCCGACGACGACCTGACCCAGAGCATCAGAAGAGCCTGCGATGTGATGCGCATCTTTTTTGCCGATCACATCATCATCACTGACGGAAATTATTACTCCTATCGCGAGAAAGGACGAATATAACAACAACTAAACTTAAACTTTTATATCTATGAAGTTCATTAACACACTCATGTCAATTGCTATTTCAACAGTAATGATCGCATCAACAACCGCCTGTCAGCAGGCAAAAAACGAAAACCCATTGTTACAGGAGAGCGACTCTCCCTATAACATTCCTGACTTCGACAAGATTCAGGTGTCCGACTACATGCCTGCCTTCGAGGCGGCCATCAAGGACCAGCGTGAGAATATCCAGAAGATTGTGGACTGTCCAGACTCTGCCACCTTCGAGAACACCATCCTGGCCTTCGAGGAGAGTGGACGTCTGCTCGACCGTGTGAGTCGAATCTTCTTTGCACTCGTTGAGGCCGACAAGACACCCGAGTTGGCCGAGATCGAGAAGAAGGTGCAGCCCATGCTCACCGACCTCGAGAACGAGATTATGTTCAACAAGGCGCTCTTCGAGCGCATCAAGCAGGTGTACGACAACCAGCACGACAGTCTGCAGGGCGAGGACCAGAAGCTCCTGGAGGAGACCTATAAAGAGTTTGTGCGCAAAGGTGCCCTGCTGCCCGACGACAAGATGGCACGCATGAAGGAGATTAACCTGCGCATCGCCGACCTGCAGCAGCAGTGGGGCGACATGGTGCCCAATGCCACCAACGATGCTGTGGTGTGGGTCGACAAGAAGGAAGACCTGGCAGGACTCTCTGAGGCCGACATCGCCCAATGTGCCAAGGATGCTGAGAACCTGGGCAAGAAGGCTCCCTATGCCATCGTCATCGTGAACACCACCCAGCAGGCCATCCTCACCTCACTCGACAATCGCGAGTTGCGCAAGAAGGTCTTTGAGGCCAGCGTTCATCGTGCTGACGGCACAGGCAAGTACAACACCTACCCCATCGTCTGCGAGATTGCCAAACTGCGTGCCGAGCAGGCCGAAATCATGGGTTATCCCAACTATGCGTCTTACTCGCTGGAGAAGACCATGGCCAAGACGCCTGAGAATGTCTACGCCTTCCTGAAGAACCTCATCAGTCAGTATGCCCCCAAGGCCGATGCCGAGACCAAGGAGATTGAGGCCTTTGCACGTCAGACCGAGGGTCCTGCATTCAACCTCGAGCCCTACGACCGTTTCTACTACTCTGCCAAGATGAAGAAGCAGTTGCTCAACGTGAGCGAGGACGAGGTGAAGCCTTATTTCAATATTGACAGCGTGCTCATCAATGGTGTGTTCTATGCTGCCAACCGTGCTTATGGTCTCACCTTCAAGGAGCGCAAGGATATCCCCCTCTATCATCCTGACATGAAGGCCTACGAGGTGATCGACAAGGATGGCAAGAGTAAGGCCCTGTTCTATACCGACTATTTCCGTCGCCCCACCAAGCGTGGCGGTGCTTGGATGGACGGTTTCCAGAAGCAGAGTCGCCAGTGGAACCAGTTGCCCATCATCTTCAACGTCTGCAACAGTGCTAAGGCACCTGAGGGTCAGCCCTCACTGCTCACCTGGGACGAGGTGACAACCATGTTCCATGAGTTTGGCCATGCCCTCCATGGCATCCTTTCCGACTGTCAGTACAATCGTTTGAGTGGTACTTCTGTGGCTCGCGACTTCGTCGAGATGCCCTCACAGTTCAACGAGTCGTTCGCCTCTATCCCTGAGGTCTTCGACCACTATGCCCTGCACTATAAGACTGGCGAGCCCATGCCCCAGGACCTGAAGGAGCGCATGCTGAAGAGCATCAACTTCCAGTCGGCCTATGCCCTGGGCGAGAACCTCGCTGCCACCTGCGTCGACCTGGCTTGGCATATGCTGGCCTCAAAGGATATTCCCACACCCGAACAGGCTGATGCCTTCGAGGCCGAGGCCCTGCGCCAGGTGGGACTGCTCAACAATCAGATTCCCCCACGCTATCACACCAGCTACTTCAACCACGTCTTTGGTGGTGGCTATGCTGCTGGCTACTATAGCTATCTGTGGACTGAGGTACTGGCTGTCAACGTGGCCGATGTCTTTGCCCAGCGTGGCGCTCTTAACCCTGCCACTGGTCAGGACATGCGCGACAAGATCCTGAGTCGTGGCAACACTGGCGACCTTATGCAGATGTTCACCGACTTCACTGGCATGGAGCAGCCCGATGCCAGCAGTCTGCTTCGCGCAAGGGGACTGTAAGAGATGAAAGGTGAGAGATGAAAAATATGATTAGTTTTGAATATGACACAAGAAGAAAAGACCAAGATTGAAGAACGGATTGTCGACGTACTCAAAACCGTCTACGACCCAGAGATTCCTGTCAACATCTACGACCTGGGCATGATCTATAAGATTGATGTACAGGACGACTCATCCGTGGAACTGGATATGACCTTTACGGCTCCCAACTGTCCTGCTGCCGACTTCATCCTCGAGGATGTACGCACCAAGGTTGAGAGCGTAGAGGGCGTCAAGGGCGCCAACGTCAACCTGGTGTTCGAGCCTGCTTGGGACCAGAGTATGATGTCAGAGGAGGCAAGAGTCGAACTCGGGTTCGACTAATAACTAATAGTTTAGAGTATAGAGTGTAGAGTTTGCTACCGCCCTTGTGTTATGCCAAGAAAAGAGAGTATATTGCGTCATAAATCAGAAATGTTTGCCGACCGTATCGTCAAGCTACAAAGATTTATCGTCTCTCAAGGCGAAGACGTCATATCGAAACAGATATACCGTAGCGGAACAAGTATCGGTGCTAACATTGCTGAAAGCATAAATGCTCAAAGCGAAGCAGACTTTATCAACAAACTAAGCATCGCGCTCAAAGAGGCCAACGAGACAGAATATTGGTTATCACGTTTACATCATGCCGGTTATATTGACGAACGTGGCTTTGTCTCTATGAAAAATGATAATGACGAACTGATAAGAATGTTAGTCCAATCAATTAAGACTGTAAAGAAAAGAATTAATGATTAAATTAGAGAAGAGCGGTAGCAAACTCTACACTCTACACTCTAAACTCTACACTAAAAAAGAAAGCGATGAAATCGATTTATTTTTTATCTGATGCGCACCTTGGCTCGTGGGCCATTGACCACAGACGCATGCAAGAGCGCCGACTGGTGCGCTTCCTTGACTCTATCAAGGACAAGGCAGCGGCCGTCTATCTGCTGGGCGACATGTTCGACTTCTGGTACGAATATAAATATGTGGTGCCAAAGGGCTTCACCCGCTTCTTAGGCAAGATATCGGAGCTCACCGACATGGGTGTCGAGGTGCACTATTTCACAGGCAACCACGACATCTGGGCCTACGACTATCTGGAGAAGGAGTGTGGCGTCATCCTGCACAAGCAGCCGCAGACCGTGGAACTCTATGGAAAGATCTTCTACCTGGCTCATGGCGATGGACTGGGCGACCCTAACAAGTCGTTCAAGCTCATCCGCAGCATCTTCCACAACAAGACATGCCAATGGCTCTTCTCGGCCATCCATCCCCGTTGGGGTCTGTGGTTTGGTCTCTCCTGGGCTAAACACTCTCGCATCAAGCACGAGGGCGAAGGGGTGCCTGTCTATATGGGTGATGACAAGGAGCACTTGATTCTCTATACCAAGAAGTACATCCAGTATCACTCCAACGTGGACTACTTCATCTACGGCCATCGCCATATCGAGGTCGACAAGCAGCTCACCAAGAAAGCACGCGTCATCATCCTCGGCGATTGGATCAGTCAGTTCTCCTACGTGGTCTACGATGGCGAACACCTGCTGATGCAAGAGTATATCGAAGGCGAAAGCAAGTTATAAACAAAATAAACGGGAAAAGTCGTATCTTTGCAGAAAAATTACGAGAAGCAAAAAAATGGCAACGAGCTTGCAGATACACGGATATGGTGAAACTACCTCAAAGGGGGCAGTAAGCAGAAGACTTATTCGTGTTTGGCTGATAGTTCTTTTGCTATGCTGCCTGCCCATCACCAACTTTGGACTACAGGCTCAGTCGGGTGTTCGTATTGAATCGATAAAGAAAGAATGCGTCACCAGACACGACGTACTGCAACACCATACGATGCAAGAACGGCAGATGCCGTTGGCTGGTGCCGAAATAACCGCCAAGACGGGACAGCGCGTAGGCAGTTCGCGCCCCGTCCGCTTGCACCCGTCGAATGGCGGCAAGCCTGGCAGGATACTGGGGCGGTGGACTGCCGACGAATCGTATCATCTTTCAAAATACTATGCCCTTTTGCTGCACCGCATGGACTGCGGGCTGCGAGATGGGGCTGCGTCTCCACGCCATTATTATGTCATAGCGTTGAGACGCATTCTTTGTTAACGACACATTGTCTCGAATCCCCAATGGGAATAATATCGGTTGTGCAATAATCGTACAACCACAGTTTATCGTATAGTTAACAAAGAAAAAATCAACATGGCAAATATCAAGAACTTGCAGATGTGGAAGGACATCTGCGCTGATGCCCGTATTAGCATCAGCAAATCAATGCTGGGTTTGAAAACCACAGCCGTTTACGTACCAACACAGAGTGTCATCGATGCTCGCACCATCGAATATACCCCACAGGACGGCGACCGCTTGCGTCGAATTCTATCCTCACACAAAGAGAATTTGGCCGAGGCTATCGGTGAATTTCGACCAAAGAAGGTTCCCAACGGCAACTATATGCTGGAGGTCTGTCGTTCGCGTGACGGTCAATTCGTGGCTCTGCTCCTACAGCAGTTCACACGGATGAACTACGAGCCCGTAACTGGCACGCTCTTCTTCGAGGGTGTCGATGCACAAATCATCAGTCAACTGTTTTAGTCGAACTGTTTGCTATTAAGAAATAATTAAAATTAGCAAAATACGAGGCAAGGACTTTACGTACAGGTTCTTGCCTCACTTTTTTGCTCATATTCTGCACTGAGAACTTAGAAGAGTTAGTTTTTGTTCTTTATCTGTTCTACCTTATACCCAGCCTCTCGTAGCTTCGCGATGATGCCCTCCTCGCCAACAAGATGACCAGAGCCGAAGACAAACATCGTTGGCTTTTCGCGCATCGCTGTAAGTATCTTGGGGAACCACTTCTTGTTGCGATCCTTTAATATCGGCTGGTTGGTTTCTGGAAGACAGAAAGTGGCGAAACTTTCATAGTCGCCTGTCATCCAATACTTGCAGATTTCATCAAGATAACCATCTCTTCCTTCTGCCCTTTCCATGAGTTTCTGCTTACGTTCATCGTAGGTCTTCAGAAAAGCCATCAGCGAGTCGGCCTGCTCCTCGATAGTCTGAGGCGTTTGTTTCAGAGACCCAATGACGTCTTGTACCAACAAATTCTCGCCATCGAGTCCTCCCACCTGCCAGCCGCGTGCCTTCGCCTTTTGCATGAGTTGAAAATCCATGGGAAAATTCTTTTGGATTTTCTTGATATATTCTCTCATGATAGGGTCTAAAAGGAAGTCTTGAAAAACAGATGGCGTCCAGTTCCACATTTCCTTCCAGGTTGGGTCATCCAGGTTGATGGGTAATATCTCTTTGAACTTCACCTTCAGAATCTCGGCACTTTCCTTGTCAATGACGTCGAAGATATTCTTGCCGTCAGGATACTTGGCCGTTTGCTTCTCCTGTCCTGGGCGAGACGATCTTCCTATAGCATCCTGAGGAGTGTTTTCTGGGGGAAGATATTCAATGTACATCTGCTGACATTGTGCCTCGGCCTCTTGATATTCAGGTATACTGTCGAGCAGCGAAGCAGACAGCGGATGTATCGTACCAAGCAGATACGACGGCTCCGCCAGTCCACTGCCGCTGATGCGAAACAAGAACTGCGCGTCGGCAGTAATGGCGGCAAGGCCAAGGATGGTTGACAGGATGATTTTCTTCATGTTTTATTATTTAATGATTATTTTTCCATTATTTATGTAGACTCCATGAGTCGTTGGTTTGACCCGTCTTCCCTGTAAATCATAGTATACGTCTGACTGACTGGAGAGAGACACAGAACGGATGCCCGATGTTTTGCAGTTCATGCGAGCGACCGAGAGGCCGAGACCAGGGTAATGGGTGAGCCAGATAAGGTCACGCCTGGAGTCGAGGGTGATTTTGGTGACCTCATTGAAAGCGATGCCTGAGTTGTCTGTATCGTAGGTTGTCCAAGCAGTTCCGTCGAAGCAGACGAGGCCGGCATCACCAGCGGTGGCTATCCATAGGCGGTTATCGGCATCTACCTGCACATCCCAAAAGCAGTCGCTGGGCAGCAGCGAGTTGTTTTGATTGTAGGTCGTCCATGTGTTTCCGTCGAAGCGGGTCAGACCCAAACCGTATTCTGACATCATTTTGTCAGGATAGCGAGGGTCACGACAATTCAGCCAAAGGACGTCGTTGTTATCAATGGTCACCAAACCCACATAATCGGACGGAAGAGAAGAGTTGGATGTGGTGTAGTTACTCCATTGAGTGCCATCGAAGCAGAATAGTCCGCCACCACTAGTGCCACACCACAGGCGATTGCTACTATCGAAGGCCATGCTCTGAACGGACTTAGATAAGATGGAATTGTTTTTGTTGTAGACCGTCCACGTCTCACCGTCACGCATATAGAGTCCATTGTTCGTGCCTATCCAGAGACGGTTTTTGCAGTCGAACTTGATGAGGTCGGCATCAGCTTCGCTAAAGGGGTAGTCGGTTCTCATGTAGACCTTCTTTCCTGTCTCTGTTAGTTCAACGAGGCAGGTATCTGTAGAAAACCAAGGCCATAGTATCCAGACGTTGCCATTACGGTCAGTTTCGGTCTGTGCAGTCTGCGACATAGGTTCAAACCTATAATCGTTTGTGTCTATATTGTATTTCTGAAGACCATAGAGTGAGCCCACGTAGAAGTTGCCGCCTGCGTCAATACAACCACTTCTTAAAGACATCGTATTATCATATAACACATTGCCAATGAGATCGACATTGGTCAATCCTTTGTCTGTGAGTTTTAGTAGACCCTCGAAGCGCGAACCTACATAGATGTTGTCGCCATCTGCGTCGATAGTCAGCAAGTAATCGTTCGCGTTGTTCAGCTGATAGGGATAGGCCGTGAAGCTGGTGCCGTCGAACTTGGTGATATTGTGTTCGCCAAACATCCACAGATTTCCATTCTCATCGGCCGTCAGGTCTGTGATATTCGCCTCGGGCAGGCCTGAATTGTCGGGCGTGTAGCATGTAAAATCGCTGCCATCGAACTTAACGAGCCCGTTGTTGGTCGCTATCCACAAATATCCGTCTTTGTCGGTTTCAATGTTGTTTGCTTTCTCGTATGGAATATTGTAAGGCAAAAGATCATTACCAGTAAATACACAGAGGTTGTACCTGTTCAATGCATCGTAGCACGCCACCCATATACGCCCATCCCTGTCAGCCCTAATCTTCTTGACGTAGGCATAAGGACTAAGTGGGTTGATATCATATCTGGCTGTGCACTTCCTCCCATCGAAAGCGTACAAATATGCTATGCCACCTACGAGCATAGTCCCGTCAGTATTGAAATAGAAGCCAGAAAAGTGTTGGTTGCTCAGAAATCCAGCATTCTTCATGTCGAATTTCTCTATGACGTTGTCAGTCACACATGCCAAGCCGTTGTACTCCGTGCCAACCCACAACTCGCCATCATGCAGCACCATATCGGTGATGGCATTGCCCGTCATGCTTCCGTCGACACGTTTAAGCACCGTCTGCTCGCCACTCTGCTTGTCAATCTTCACGATGCCGCCGCCCTTCGTTCCTACATATAAGAAGTTCTGGTCGTGGATGATTTTCATCACGAAGTTATTGCTAGAGATATTCTGCCAGTCAGTCAGCTGGGCGTGCACCGTGATTGTTGCCAAGATAAGGATAAGGGATAGGATGATTTTCTTCATGTCGTTATATAATCTCCTCCATATCGCTATTCAGGAAATCTTCCAAGTTCACACCACCTGTTCCCACAATAAACGAACGCTTCGGATGGAATGTCTCCACAAACTCTGGCAAACCAGAATTCATCCCTCTGCGGCCACTCTTCACCTCGATGGCCGTCACTTCACCATCGCGCACAACAACATAATCTACCTCCAAATCGCCTGGAACAGGATTCCTCGACAGCTCGCGCCAATAATATACCTTATAGTCTAGCTCGTCAGCCATACTCATCAGATGCGCGCCAACGGCACTTTCCACCCAGCGGCCCCATGCCTTCGTATCTGTACGGTCAGCCGCAAAACCGCGACCTTTGTAGGCGGTCATCAAGGCATTGTTATATACCTGATACTTGGGGATGGAACCTCGTTTGCGTGCCTCATCGTTGGCATATTTCTGCAAGCCCGTCAGCAAGGCGCACTGGTCCAGAATCTCCAGATAGCCCGCCAGTGTGGTCACGTTGCCTGCATCTTGCAGTTGTCCCATCATCTTGGTGAGCGACAGAATCTCGGTCGAATAGCTGCATCCCAACTCGAATAGTTGTTTCATCAGGGCTGGTTTGTAGATGTTCGACGTCATGATTACGTCCTTCTCAATGGCCGGAGCCACCAGCGAATCCTTGATATATTTCCGCCATCTACGCTCATCCTGTATCATGTGCGCTGGACCAGGATAACCGCCAAAATAGATATACTCGTCAAGCGACACTCCGAAAGCATCATGCATCTCCTGCAGACTCCAGTGTGGCATCCTAATCAGTTCAAACCGTCCTGCCAGCGATTCTGTCAATCCTTTCTTCAGCAGCAGACGGCTACTCCCTAGCAGCACCACCTTCAGGTTCACCCGATTTCGCGAGTCAGCGTCCCATTCCCGTTTCACCACCTCGCTCCAATTATCAATCTTCTGCACCTCGTCAATCACCAGTAGATACTCTTCCAACTTGCGAAGCGTCATTGTAGTGCGGGCAGCCTCCCATACGCGATGTATCCAGTCGCTGTCTTTCGGATCAACAGCATCCGCCACCTCAATGGTGTGAGGAATGTTTACCTGTGCTAACACTTGATTCACCAAAGTGGACTTTCCAACTTGTCTGGGACCGGCAAGCACCTGCATGAATTTCCGAGGTTCCTGCAACCGCTCTTTCAATGTATAGTACTGTTTGCGAATATATTCCATTGCTCAAATCGATATGTAATTTTACTCAATTCTTACTGCAATTTTACTCAATTCTTATTGCAGATTTACTCAATTCTCATTGCAGATTTACTCAAATCTCATTGCAGAATTACTCAAATCTGCGCTGCAAATATACTCAAATTATTTTAGTTACAAGCAAAATAACAAAAAAAAATGCTAATCGTGGGAACAGGTTGTTATTAGAAGAACTACTGGCCTCCAGCAGGATATCTATATTCAAATAGACGATTATGGAAGTCCTTCTCTGTTACGACTTGTCTATCATAGAGTTTCTTTGCACGAATGTCATCCATAGAATAGTTTTTGGCTACACTATATTTAATAGCATAAATGTAGCAAGAATCATACCGTTGAAATATATATGGATCAATGCATATCGTTGAGTCAGGTAAAGCCTGGCTATTGACAACGGCTAAATGAAATGCATCATAGAATACTCTTGTGTCATATTGTGACATAGGGTGTGCATCTTCAATGAGCCAAAATTGCCAATCAACAAGAGTATCTGTCCTATTTATATTTATTAGTAAGGAGTCTTTTGTACAGTTCTTCACATAGAAAGTTGTCACCTTATCCATCAAACAGGAGGCAAATACATATAGAATCATTAAAATAGATAATGATTGCCTTACTATTGTTCTTGCTTTCATACTTGGTTTATTATATACAAAGAGTCCCAAAACATGGGATGATTATTTCTTAGCTTCACACTCAAAACTAATTGTTTCAGATATAACCGGTTTCCCATTACAATAGATAAATCCTGAGGGAAGAAGCTCTATCTTTCCTTTATGCCCATAATTCAGCGAATAACCCTGATGAATTATTATACTAAGACTATCTCTACCGCTTATTGTTTGGAAACAACTATCTTTTAGTTCTTTATTATTTATGCTATATCTGATTTCAGAAGCAGGAACAGAGAGACCATTTTTCAAAACCCTTATTGAATCTACATTCACAGTATAATCACCATGAAACGACAACTCAATATAATCAGCTGACATCGTATGTCCATTCAATATGATATCACCACATTCACTTGATATTCGTTTCTCAAGATTACCATCCACAACGAATTTCGACGAGATATCACAAGAACAAATACTTAACAGCATCAAATAACATATGATAATTCTATTTTTCATCGCTTTAAGATTTACCTATATTAATTATTGTCCGTTTCGTCTTAATCATATTTTATATTCCTATCAAACTCGCCATCCTTGTTCTTTACTGTCACCCATCTGCGATACAGTTTCTTCGCACGAATTTCGTCCCACGAATACTGCTTCGCATCTTGCCATTTAACTAAAAAGAAATAGCAAGTGTCGTTATCTTCTGATAATAAATACGACCCACTAATTAAGCATGTTGAGTCTGGACAGATTAAATCCTTCGCATTTACTGTCATCCCATTCCATAACTGAAAATCAATTGTATCAACGTCACAATCAGTATGTGAGTACAGTTGATAATCCACGCTATCAATATTATCATAATGAGATGCACCAATAAACAATGTATCCTCAGTGCAGTTTTTGAAAATATATAAAGTTCCCCAAGCACATCCAGGTATGAGGCATGATGACAACATGCATAGCATTGACAACGCAGCCAGAAGAAAGGCAAACGGAAGATAACGTTTAGTTTTCATCTTGTTAGGGTTTAATGATGTTTTTATTGACCACTTCATGTTTGTTTATGCGTTGCAAATATACTACTAAATTCCATTCTTTTGCTAACCACGCCACATCTTTTATGCTATATTAACGAAGTACTTACTTTGTTTCTATGGGAGAAACAGGTTGTTTCTATAAAGGAAACACTCTGTTTCGATAATGGATACAAAGTGTTTCCTTGTGCGAAACAAAGTGTTTCCAACGTTGAAACACATTGGAAACAAAAATAGAAATTATTTCAACAATAATAACGGTTGATGAAGAGGGGGTGCTTTTGAGATGTATCGTCCGCGACATATCGTTAAAAACTCTTAAAGTTTAAGGTAAATCGCTTGCGATATAAAATATTATTTGTACTTTTGCATCGTGAACGATATAAAGGAAGAATAAACATCAAAATTTAGACATCACAACACAAAACACATTATATATATTATGGCAAAGATCTATGATTTCAAGGCTCAGACGAGCAAAGGCAAAGAGATTGATTTCTCACAGTTTCAAGGCAAGGTGCTGCTGGTGGTGAACACAGCCAGCAAGTGCGGATTCACGCCCCAGTTCGAAGGTCTGGAGGCACTGAACCAGAAGTACAAGGACCAGGGACTGGTGATTGTTGGTTTCCCCTGCAACCAGTTCAAGGAACAGGATCCAGCAAACGACAGTAAGATTGAAGAGTTCTGCCAACTGAACTACGGCGTAACCTTCCAGATTATGAAGAAAGGCGACGTGAACGGTCCTGATGCACAGCCCATCTTCGAGTATCTGAAGACTCAGGCTCCCACCGAGGAGTATAAAGGTCTGAAGGCCAAAGCAGCCAAGGCCCTCTTCAAGGTTATCAGCAAGAGTGTGGAGAAGGACAGCGACATCAAGTGGAACTTCACCAAGTTCCTCATCTCGAAGGACGGTGAGACCATCAAGCGCTATGCACCCACTACGGAACCTCAGGAATTTGAGAAGGACATCGAGGCTTTCTTGAAATAAGAAGAAGGAAGAAGTAAGACATAAGAAATAAAAAGAAGAAATATGCACGAAGAATTGCGACTCGACAAGCAGATTTGCTTTCGCCTTTATACGGCGGCACGACTGATCACGCAGGCCTACACCCCACTGCTCAACACACTGGGCATCACCTATCCGCAGTACCTGGTACTGATGGTGCTGTGGGAGCAGGACAAACAGCCTGTGAACGACATTGCCCACAGACTGCTGCTCGAAACCAACACAGTGACTCCCCTACTCCAGCGTATGGAGAAACTGGGCATCGTGGTTCGTCAGCGTGGCGAGCAGGACAAGCGTCAGCAGATAGTATCGCTGACGGAGAAAGGCAAGGCGATGGAGGAAGAAGCCTATAAGGTGATTCCTGCCGGCATGGGTCGCGAGTTGCGTGCATGTCCCTTCCAACTGGAAGACTACGCCAAGTTTGCCAGCGAACTCGACACAATTATAGAAACACTTAAAAACAGAGAAAAATAATATTATGGCACATCAATGCGAGAATTGCAAATTCAGAGCACATTACGATCAAAAGCCCAATTCCATGTTGGGTAAGTTCTGGCGCTGGCACATCAATTTCTGTCCAGGTTGGAAGGCTTACTTCACAAGTCTGGATGAAGAAAAGAAGGCAGAGCTGAGAAAGAAATATCAATTCACAAAATACCAGTAAACAAAGTAAATGACACAAAAACGATTCCATAGGCATTTTGCCACCCCAGGGCTGCCACTCTACTGGATTATCATTGCCTACATCATCCTGGCCTGGTTCTTCCCAGTGATAGGACTGCTGGCGCTGATATGCATGATTGGTCCAGTGCTGACCAGCATCTGGAAAGGTCGCTACTGGTGCGGCCACATCTGTCCACGCGGCAATATGTACGACCGCCTGCTGTCGAAGTATTCGCCCCATCGCGAGATACCCAAGTTCGTACGCACCTTCGGTTTCCGCCTGTTCATGGTGATCTTCATCTTCACCATGTTTGGCATCCAACTGAGTATGGTGCGTTGGAGCGAAGGTGGCCTCACCATGTGGGGCGACATTGGTCGCGTGTTCTGGACTATCATCGTGGCAACCACCGTGGTGGGCGTCGTCCTGAGCTTCATCTATGCCCCACGCACCTGGTGTTCGTTCTGCCCCATGGGCACCATCTCACGATGGGTGGCACCCAAGCATGCGCCACTGCCCAAGGCCTTCACCAACATCCACGTGACGAGCGCCTGTCAGATGAAGTGCAAGAGTTGCGCACGTGTGTGCCCCATGCAACTGACCCCCTACGACAGTCGCGGCCAGGAAGAGGGCTATCTGCACCCCGACTGCATTAAATGCGGCAAGTGCGTGCTGGCATGCCCCACGAAGATTATGACATTAAAACACTAAGAAAGACACACATAAAAAAACGGAAAAGGTGCCGAGCAAACGAATGCCCGGCACCTTTCTTATTTTTGTCTGAGACGATGCTGCTTAGAGCAGGTTCATCGTATCGGTAGCAATCATCAGCTCCTCGTCGGTGGGAATCACAACAACCTTCACCTTTGAGTCGTCGGCCGAGATAACAGCCTCCTCGCCACGCACCTGGTTCTTCTGCTCGTCGAACTTCACGCCCAGGAACTCAAGGCCCTTGCAAACCTCAGAACGCATAGAGATCTGGTTCTCACCAACACCAGCAGTGAAGACAATCACGTCGACACCACCCATAGCGGCTGCATAGGCACCAATATACTTCTTAATACGATAGAAGTACATCTGCTGAGCCAGGATAGCACGAGGCTCGCCAGCCTTGGCAGCGTTCTCCACGTCGCGCATGTCGCTAGAACCACCAATGATACCAGCCACACCACTCTTCTTGTTGAGCAGGTTACTCATGCCATCGGCATCGAGACCCAGCTTCTTCTCGAGGAAGGTGACAGCACCACCGTCGATATCGCCAGAGCGAGTACCCATGACGAGACCCTCCAGAGGAGTGAGACCCATTGAGGTATCGACACATTTGCCATCGAGCACAGCAGCCACAGAGCCACCATTACCGATGTGACAGGTGATCATCTTGGTACCCTCGGCCTTGATGCCCAGGAACTCGCAAGCGCGAGCTGAGACATAACGGTGAGAGGTGCCGTGGAAACCATAGCGACGCACGCCATACTTCTCGTAGAGCTCGTAGGGGATAGCGTACATATAAGCCTTGGCTGGCATGGTCTGATGGAAGGCAGTGTCAAAGACACCCACTTGAGGCAGACCAGGCATCAACTCCTTCACGGCGTTCACGCCCTTCAGGTTGGCAGGGTTGTGCAGAGGAGCCAGGTCAGAGCACTCCTCAAAGGCCTTCAGCACCTCGTCGGTGAGTACCACAGACTTATTGAA
>Ga0265298_10004314_pt1 | contig 18230 bp, 12 predicted proteins | sample AusTroGonzalo_MG_3_FD_193486 | JGI IMG/M metagenome (GOLD analysis project Ga0265298, IMG submission 193486) | Bovine rumen microbial communities from tropical cattle in Woodstock, Queensland, Australia - Gonzalo_01 | ecosystem: Host-associated > Mammals > Digestive system > Stomach > Rumen ... | reverse complement strand
CGCTGCCGCCTTTCCAGTTCTGCGCCTTGCTGATGCCGCCTTGGTCGGTGCCGTCGGTGACCATCTTCAGGCGCGGATAGCAGTGCGTGTAGGCATGGTTGCCCAATTCAATGCCAATGTATCGCCGCCCCATCTTTTGGGCAACGGCAGCCGTGGTGCCGGAACCGAGGAAACTGTCGAGGACGAGGTCGCCTTCTTTTGTTGACATTTGAAACAACCGTCTTATTTGTGCTTCTGGTTTTTTACTTTTCGTAAAAACAACATTCCCTTCTTTGGCAATTCCTTGGTAATTCATATCCGTCCAAAGATTTGTAACAAGTTCACTTGTAACCATTTTACCATCTACAAGCCTTAATTTGTCTTTATAAAAGAGAATCCTGTTCCCATTCAGCAAATAAATGTCAGGATGATCATCCCTTTGAAAATAACATATTTCGTTTGGATTAGATTTAGAATAATCTATTAATTCCCTTATTTCTTTACCTACTGCCTTATAATCTGGCTGAGCAAAACGGATTATGTTCTTTGCATATCGTTTTACAGCCTGTTCGATGGTAATATTCTTTTCGAATAAAAACTCTTTTAACGACATGAAAGTCCAATTTTGATAAGGACTATCAACATTGGGAATCACGCTCGAATATGCTTTATCAAAGTCCCTTTCTTTATAAACGGGTTGATAGATCCATTTTTCTTTGTCTTTAGCATAAGTTAGCATCATATCACAAACTTGAACAGGAGTTGGATTAATTGCTTTATGACCAGTGGCAGCACCTCTTTGAATAATTGTTTGTATCACATAGTTCCGCCTACCAAAAACCTCATCGCATAATACTTTTAAATAATGGCCTTCTTTTTCATCAATGCTAATCCAAATCGACCCATCTTCTGATAATAGATTCTTCATTATCTCTAATCTATTTCTCATCAGACTCAACCAAATAGAATGCTCTAAATGGTCATCATAAAACTCAAAAGCTGCACCCGTATTATATGGAGGATCAATGTAGATACATTTAATGCTATTGGAATACTCCTGTTCCAACGCCTTCAATGCCAGAAGGTTGTCGCCATGAATGAGCATGTTGCCGCTTTCGGTGTCGCCGTAACTGTATTTTGGGTCTTCAATGAGAATACGCGGCTCAATGGCTTCGCGCTCATCGTCCTTGCCAATCCAAGTGAGTTCAAGTTTTTGTGGTTTGTTTTGGGTCATAAGCTGTTCTCATTACTGATTTTTAAATGAAATCATGGTCTCAAACCATGTTTTTAGATCATTCATCGCATTCCTTTGATTTATTCTATCAATAGACATCTTTTCAACAGCGGTAGTGTTTAACATCCTTTTAGCATTACTTTCTTTCTTTTTCTTTTTATCTTCTGGCTCATTATTGAAATTCGGATTCCCTGCTAAACATACTTCATTAGGAACATTCATTTCATCCGTTATTTCAGGGAGTATTATAGTAGTTCCACTTTGTGCATAGGCTTCAATGATGGCTTCCTTGCAAAGAAAATTCTCCATTTCTTGTTTGGAGGTATTGTATGCTTTTTTGTTTGGATTGTGCTCACCATTAATCCTACTGACTATGTCTTTGTAATCTTGCTTGTCGTTGTCATAAATATGTATTTGGGGCTTTCCTAAACTTTCTAAATATTTGTTTTGGACATAATAAACCAAAGAAGATCCCCCTGTAATAACAATTCCCATAACATCTTGAGACATAATATCTTCTGTAATTTGACCACCATCAAATAAAATCTTTGAATACCTCTTAAGAGCTTGAACATCGTTATTTCCCTCAACAAAAAGAAGGAATTTCGCTCTGTCAGCAGGATTTGGCAAAATACCAAGAGTTTCTATAACTTCCGACAAAACCTGATTATTTGGTGTACGGTCTTCTTTTACACCTTCTTTTATCTTCAAAACTCCATCCTCATTTGTCACAAATTTAATTGATGGAAGCGGCATTTCTTTAACAAGATTAGCACTATGAGTTGTAAAAACAACTTGAGTATTTGGAGCTTGTGACAATTCAACCAAACTCCTAATTATTTCTATCTGATGATTAGGATGTTGAGATGTCTCTGGTTCCTCAATAGCATAGATTATACTAGGACTTTGTTTTTCCTCTTTTCTTTTTTCCGCTTGTGCTTGGAAAAAACTTAATAAAACTAATCTTCTAATACCACTGCCTCTTTTATTTAATGGAATATTTTTTTCGTTCAACAATGTAATATCAAATACACTAGACCATTTAGGTAACTTTGAAAAACTAGACCGTAATTTCTCCGCTAACTGTTTATCAAAGTTTTCCATCTTTTTAATTGTATTGTCCGCGACCTCAGTCGTTCTCGTTTTTACAAAATCCTCAACTTCTTTTAGCTTTTTTTGGATTTCTTCTACTTTCAAAGCTTCATCAATCGCTAATTTAAGTGGATCTTGAACATCCCCATCTTTATCATTTAATGCTTTGTCCATTTTAAATAAAGCGAAAGTTGGAAGCTGATCGAGTATTTTTTTCCAAATAGCCTTCATGTTGTCTTCGCTATTTAGATTACCATCAACCTTAATCTGTTTGATACTTCTATCAGCAGAAAAGCCCTCTCTAATTTTAGCACGAATCTCTTTATTGATTTTTTTGTCTATTGTAGAAAGATCTATTTCATGCTCTGTAGCCAATGATTTTAATGCAGCATTTTTCAAACTCAATAGTTTTTCCAATTCAGGAGCCACATAATAGTTGCATCTAATGTGAGTTGATTTACTAACAGTTTTTCCAGAAAAATCAAATTCTCGAATTATTTCTAATTCTTTGTTCTCATTAAGCAGTCCCTCATCTTCAAGATTACTTGAAACCGCTGAATCCAAAACCATCTCTACAGGTAGGTCATCGAAGACACAAGTAATACTAATTATTTTATCAGCACCATCAGTACAGACATCAGAAGCATCAATCGTATCATTGAAAAAAGCATTAATAGCTTCCATTATAGATGATTTTCCAATGTCATTTTGACCAATAATACATGTTAGTTCTGAAATATTGATAGTTGTTTCTTCTTTATAACAACGATAATTCTTGAGTTTTATGGTTTTTAATTTCATTACTTTATATTTATTTGAATAACTTTAATTTATTAAACAAATTTCTTCCATGTTTAAAGTTCATATATTCTCTACAAGGAAATCAATATAAAAATCCAAAATGCCATAACGGAATGTTGTTGCCGTGGGCAAATTCGGTGTCGGCTTTTACGACATAGCCTTCCGTGGCCTGTTTGATTTGTTTCTGCCCCTTGCTTTTTCCACCCACCTCGAATGTGCGACCATCTATCTCAAAGTCGGAAACCTTGGAAGTGGTGACATTCGAAATTTGACGCAATTGGTTGTAGAAGAATGTTTCGCGCAAGTTGCCCACCTCTGGTTTTCCATCGGCCAATAGGTAGCATAGCGATGGGTTGTCGATGTAAACTTTCTCCACCTTCCCCAACGCCCTAATGCCGCAAGTGTCATCGCGCAACTGCCCGATAAGGCCCGCTTTTTCCATATAGTACATATAATCCTTTAAAAGAAGTCTGGTGGTGTCAAGCATTTGTGAAATAGATTGATAGTTGGGCTTGAAAGGGGCGCTTTGCGATACAATCATAAGCAAATGCTTCAGTTTGCGTGCTGTCGCCACATTCAATCCAGCATAGTAAGGTATGTCGTTCTCGATGGTCTTCTCAACGATTTGCATCAGACGAAGGCGGAAGTCGCGCTCTTTCGCAAACGGATAGTATCCCGATTGGAGATATTGAAGGAACAATTGAAGCGGATATTCAATATGTATCGCCTCGTTGCCTCGCAATGTAAGTACCTCGTCGAGTGAGAGAACAGGCGTGGTAATGCCATGAAACATATCAAGGTATTCGCGGAACGACAGGCCTTGCATGTCGTACATGATGGCTCTACGGCTCAAGTCATCTTGCTCGCCTTTGTCGATGTCGAGTACAGACGAGCCAGTGAACACCACATTCAAGTCAGGGCGCAGGTCATAAATCATCTTCAACTCTTTCGACCAATCCTTATACTTATGGATTTCGTCGACGAAAAGATACTTGCCTCCTTGCTTGGCAAAAGTAGTGGCCAAATCAAACAAGCGGTGATTGGAAAAATAAAAATGGTCGCAGGTGACAAAGAGAGCCGTTTGCGGATCCAGAGCTTTCTTCATACGCTGCAACAAAAGCGTGGTCTTTCCAATACCGCGCGCTCCTTTTATGCCTATCAAGCGGTTGTCCCAGTCAATCTTGTCATAAAGGTATCTGACAAAAGCGGTATCCGTCAGGGACAACATGAAAAGCGATTGCTCGAAAAGTTCGTTCAGTTCCTCCATATTTGCATTGCTTTTGTGCCTATTCGTGTGCAAAGATATATAAAATGTACTTTCCAACGATCGGTTTTTCTAAAAAAGTGTTTGTTGCAAGGCTCATTTTTGCATTGGTTATACGATTTTCCACCTGATAGTAAACAAAGTTTCTTCCTTGATGCCTTTTTGCGACAGCGTCATTTCCACTTCGTCGAAAAGCTTGTCTTTCTTGGCGTCGATTTCGTCTTGCGCGTCAAACAGGTTGCGGCGTTTTTCGCTGCGACGTTTCTCGAGGTCTTTCACCAAACGTTGGGCTTCCACCTTTTCCTCCAAACGGCTCATTTTCCGCGCCTCCGACTTGCGGAGTTTGATTTCCGCATCAAGGTCACTGATTTCGCGCTCCAAACCCAACTTTACATCATCGGCCCAAAGGTTGAGTTTCTCAATTTCGGTCTCAAAAAACTGCTTGTTGCGTTCCTCGTTTTCTTTGCGCGTTTCTTCCTTTTGCCGCATGATGTCTTGCTCGATGAGGGCAGATATTTCTTTGCTTATTTGTGCCCGTTTGCCTTCTTGGGCGTTCAATGAGAACATCCGTTCGGCCACTTCAGATGGAATGGGTTCGTCATTGTCGTTATAGCAAGCCACGAGCAGATAATCCTCCGGCTCCGAAGCCTCAATGGTGTATTTGTCAATCCGCATCCATCCCGAATGTCCAATCTGTTGCTCCAACAAAGCCACTTTGACGGGCGTGTGCGTGTAGTCGAAAACAACCTCATGGCAAGGTAGGCTCAATTGTTTGAACTCAGTCAAAATGCTTTGCGCCAATGGATGCCCGACGCGATAGATTTGGGCATGGTTGGGAAGCACCACATCACTTTTCTTTTCGCCCTCTCTCGGCACCACCATGCAATAGGTCTCGCCCGAGGTGCTGACAAAAGAATGGCTATCCTCGTCGAAAGTGGCTTTGCCGTCCAAAGCATATTTGGTCAGTTCCCATAGGCGTTTCTCAAAGAGATTAAGGTTGGTGATGCTTTGGGCAAGGTGTAGTTTCAGTTTCTCGCTCACCGATTCGTCAAAGTTCTCCAACAGGGCTGAACGGGCTTTCAGCATCTTGTCGGAAATTTCGGCGCGAAGTTCTTCTTGCAATTGGTCAAAGGCCTGTTCGATTTCTTCAGTGGTGCGACATTCGTTGTAAATCTGCGTGATGCGTTTCTCAAAATCCACACCGTTGCCAATGCTGCCCAACACCTCATCGCTGGCGCCAAACACGCCGCTGAAAAGCTTGAATTTCTCATCCAGTAATTCATACACTCGTACATCAGCGGCATTGCGCTTGTTGAGGAAGTTGATGACCACCACATCGTGTTTTTGTCCGTAACGATGGCAACGCCCTATGCGCTGCTCGATACGTTGCGGATTCCAAGGCATATCATAGTTCACCACCAACGAGCAAAATTGCAGGTTGATACCTTCAGCAGCAGCTTCGGTGGCAATCATGATGGTAGCATTGTCGCGGAAATGCTCCACGATGGCTGCCCTTCGGTCGGCAGTGGCCGACCCCGTGATTTTGCTGCTGCCTTTGTGCTTTTCAAGCCAAGCCTTATAAATGGCTGTCGATTGCTTGTCGCTGTTCGATCCGTTGAACAACACCACTTTGCCTTTATAGCCTTTCTTTTCAAGCAGTTCGAACAAGAAATCTTGTGTCCGCCTCGATTCGGTGAACAGCAGCGCTTTCTTATTGGCTCCCAATTTCTCCAATTCCTCAAAGCCCTTGTTCAAAGCGACAAAAAGGTGTTCCGCCTTACTGTTTCTTCGGATTTTCGCGGCAAGTGCCTGAAACTCGCGCAAGTCGGCCAATTCGTTCTTGATACCTTCAATCTCGTTGGGATGCAAGCCATATTCAGGCGCGGATTCATTGGCCAGAAACGCATAGGTTTCTTCTTCGTCATCATCCAACCAATAGTCAAGGTTGTCATCAAGACTATCGAAATCAAGGTAAAGGTCTAAAGGAGAGGTTTCCGCTGCCGTTGAAATGTCCTGTTGGCGAAGAATCTCTTCCAAACGATTGATTAACCGCGTTAAAGTACCATAGATAGCGTAGGTTGAGGAAGCCAACAACTTGCGCAGTACCATCGTCATCAGTTGTCGCTGGCTGTTGGGCAAGGCATATAATTTGGGTCGTTGCAGGTAAGCGGAAACCAACTCATAGAGTTTTTGCTCATCATCTGTCGGATAATACTCCTCACAAATGGCGATGCGCTTGGTGTATCGAATGTATTCCAATACTTGTCGGCGCAAGGTCCTCTTGCATACGGGCTGCAAACGATTTCGCAGCAAATGATAGTCGCTTTCTGTCAGGATTTTACTGAACTGGCTTTTGAAACTTTTCAGGTCACCAAAAACAAACTCGTCAATGATGGAAACCAAACCGTATAATTCAAGAATGGAGTTTTGCAACGGTGTGGCGGTCAGAAGCACCTTTTTCCGTTTCAGCAGTGCATCCTTGATGGCATTGGCGATTCTGTTGTTGGGCTTGTATACATTGCGAAGCCTATGCGCTTCATCAATGACCACCAAATCCCATTGGGTATGATGGAGGTATGGAGCCTTGGCTTTGGCAAACTGATAGGAACAAATGATAATGCCGTTTTTATTAAACGGATTCAGATTGCCGCACTCAATTTCCTGGTTGAAACTTTTTGTTTCAAGAATACACGAAGGCAGAAAGAACTTTTCTTGTAGTTCTGCCGACCATTGCTTACGCAAGTTGGCCGGACAAATCACCAAAAGACGACGCTTATGTTCCGCCCAATGTTGAGAAAGGATAATACCAGCTTCTATCGTTTTTCCCAATCCCACTTCATCAGCCAAAATCGCCCCATTCGACAACGGCGACTTGAAGGCAAACAAGGCCGCGTCAATCTGATGTGGAGTCAAGTCCACCTGCGCATCATGCAAAGATGCCGTCAACTTGTCCAGATTATTGGCAGGCAGTCGTCGCGTCAGATAATGGGCAAAATACTTGGCGTGATATGGAGTGATGGTGTTCATTCAGAGTCAAAGAAATCAACTGCAAAGTTATGAAATTATATCAAACAAAAACAATCCTCAATCTTTCAAACATCCAATCGGCACCACATAAACACCGTTATCTCTCTAATATGGAGAATTTCCCATTCCAGTCAAAAACACCATAAATTACAATAATTCAATCTATTACAATAACATTTCTTTTATCATTTGGGAACTTGGCCGATTTTTGTTTGGGAACTTGGCATGATTTTGTTTGGGAACCTGGCAAAGGCGGTGGTTTCAGAAGAAATAGTATCTTTGCAGTCCAAAACCACCCTCATGACTTACCTGAAATCGAACGACCTGTTTGCGGAGACCGAGCCAGAGAGCATGTATCGAAGCCTCCCCCGCCCGATCGTCATCGCCGACCACCTAATGATGCCCGACAACATCGGCGCGATGATTCGCTTGGCCGACAACATTGGGGCAAGCGAGATGTGCTTCTTGGGCAACGAGGACGAGCATCGTTTGGGCAAAGTGCGCCGCGCTGCCGCCTCAAGCCGCGACAATATTCGGTGGTATTTCACAGAAGAGACTGACTTGCACAAAATTGCGTCGGATGGCAAGATTCTTGTCGCCATTGAGACTGCCGACAACGCCACCTGCATTTACGACACGCAACTGCCTGAAAATGTGGCTTTCGTAGTGGGTAGTGAGCGTCATGGCATCCGTGAAGAGATTTTGGCGCAATGCGAGATGGTGGTCTACATCTCCGTGCCTGGCCCTACACGCTCGCTCAACGTGAGCCATGCCGCCGCAGTCGCATTGTTTGAATGGCAAAGACAAATGCTTAAAAAATACGGAATTATGAATGTCGAATGCGGAATAACGCGAAGCGACGACGGGCTTTGCCCTCATTCCGAATTCCGTATTCAACATTCCGAATTGAAATATAAACATATTTTTTTCGATCTCGATAGAACTTTATGGGACTTCGATGCCGCTGCTGAGGTGGCTTTTGAGCGCATTTATGAACAGTACCATTTACAAGACCTCGGCATTCCGAGCGCACATGAGTTCCATGAGGTGTATCATCCACTGAATGAACGACTTTGGGAGCTTTACCGCGAAGACAAAATCACCAAGGACTACCTCAAGCGCACTCGCTTTGTGCTGCCCTTGGAGCATTACGGCATCCACGACACCGCCTTGGCCGACCATCTAAGCGAGGACTATGTGTATTGGTCGCCGCGCATCGTGAGGCTCATTCCCGGCACAATGGAACTGCTCAATTACCTGAAACCGAAATACCATTTGCATCTGATTACCAACGGTTTCCAAGAAGTGCAACACACCAAACTGAGCGGGTCGGGCTTGGAGCCATATTTCGAGACCTTGACCGTTTCGGAGGAAGTCGGGGTGAAAAAGCCCAACCCTGAGATTTTTCACTACGCCTTGGCAAAAGCCCACGCCAAAGCTGAGGAAAGCATCGTGATTGGCGATGAAATGGCCGTCGACATCGATGGTGCCCGCGCCGCTGGCATCGACCAGATTTTCTTCAATGCGAGCGGGAAAGAAATCGCTGGGGAACGGACGTTTGAAGTGAAAAGTTTGGAAGAAATAATCAAGATACTTTAAGAGAACTATATACCTGATGGCATAAAGTCAGCCTTGTTCAGACTGACTTTGTGTCAACTGGTGAATAATTTCCCTTTTTTATGCTTTTTCACTATCTATTTTGTATTATACAAAAAAAGTAGTATCTTTGCATCGAAATTAGATAGTGAAAGGCATTGTTATGGAAAACCCGTTTACCCTTGTACCTTATGCTTCTAAGGAGCTTTTTTGTGACCGAGAAAATGAGACAAAAACCCTTATTGAGTATCTATTAAACGGCTCCAATGTTACATTGATTTCACCTCGTAGATACGGAAAAACAGGTCTTATTTATCGTGTTTTTGACGAAATCAAGCAGCAAAAAGTCAATGTCAACACTTGCTATGTCGATATTTATGCAACGGAAAACTTGGAGGATTTCATCAAAGTGCTTTCTGAAGCAGTCATTGCCTCGTTGGAGAAGAAAAAGGCCGTCAAGACCTTCTTCCAATTCATTGGAGGTCTGCGTCCGATGCTGAGTTACAACGCCTTGACGGGCAATCCAGAATTGACCATGACTTATCTTTCCGACCATGAAAAGCAACAAACCCTTGCTTCCATTTTCGAGTTCATCGAGAAACAGGACAAAAAGACCATTGTCGCCATCGATGAGTTTCAGCAAATCCGAAGATACGGCACCAACATGGAAGCCTTGTTACGTTCCCACATCCAGCCGTTGCGTAACGTGCAGTTCATCTTTTGTGGAAGCAAGAAACATTTGATGACCGAGATGTTCACCGATGCCCGAAGTCCGTTTTACGAAAGTACTCGTTGCCTCTACCTTGAGAAAATTGACAGGGACGTTTACGCCGAGTTCATCATCAGGATGTTCGAAAAAGGGAAAAAAATCATCACAAGTGACGCCTTGGATTTCATTCTCAATTGGACAAAACTGCACACTTTCTACACACAATCACTTTGCAATCACCTGTTTATCAAGGGTGGACGAAACATCAGAAAAGAAGATGCACTTCTGTCGGCAAGCCAGATTCTGAAAGAAAACGAACAAACTTTTATCCAATGGCGCGACCTGCTGACCTCCAACCAATGGAATTATTTGAAAGCCGTGGCCAAAGAGCAATCTGTAGAAAAGCCTTTCGCGACACAATTCATCCAAAAATACAACATAGGCACCTCTGCCAATTCCCAAAGATTATTAGAGGCTCTCATCGACAAAGAACTGATACTTGCCGACTCGACCCTCAAAGGCGTTTCCTATAGTGTTTACAATGTGTTCCTTTCGCGATGGCTTGAGAAGCAGTAATCATTTCAACTTTGCCAAAACCGTCTCTTTGCCCTTCACTTTGTCGCCAATCTTCACATTAACTTCGGCATCCAAAGGAAGGAACACATCCACGCGCGATCCGAAGCGAATCATGCCAAGTTCCTCACCTACAACGGCTTCGTCGCCAGGCTGGAGGTCGCAGACGATGCGCCGCGCCACGAAGCCGGCAATCTGGCGCACCAAGACCTCACGGCCTTTCGTGTCCTTCACGACAATCGTATTGTGCTCATTGTCGGTAGATGATTTGGGATTGAAAGCCACCAAAAAACGTCCAGGATGGTATTTATAATAGGTGACCTCGCCATCGAAGGGGAAAAAGTTGATGTGTACATTGTAAATCGACATAAAAATGGACACCTGACGACGCTTGTCGTGGAAATACTCATCTTCCATAACCACCTCATTGGCAGCTACTTCCCCATCGGCTGGAGAGATGACAGCATCCGCCAAATGCGTGGTTTTGCGTTTCAACGGAACACGGAAGAATCGCAAGGTCAGCACCACATGCCAAGCCGCATAAAGATACAACAGCACATGCCACCACGTCTGCTTCGGAAACAACAGATTGACCCCCACCACCAACGCAGCACTCACCAGCGCAGTGATGATGATAATCCGATTGCCTTCCTCGTGTATCCTTTTGTGAATCCTCATAGCAGCAGCAAATAAACGAAAATAAACGGTACGCTGAACAAAACGGAGTCAAAACGGTCCAGGATTCCGCCGTGGCCTGGGATGAGTTTGCCCGAATCCTTCACGCCAGCTTGTCGTTTCAGCATCGACTCGCAGAGGTCACCCAAAGTGCCGAAAATCACTACAATAGCCGGCAAACCAATTGTTGCCGACTTGGGCAGCCACGCGAAATAATGACTCATGATGACCATCGCAAGCACGGTGAAAACCAAGCCTCCCAAACTGCCCTCGATGGTCTTGCCAGGTGAAATGCGCTCAAACAGTTTGTGCTTGCCAAGCCATCGTCCCGTCAGGTAGGCGAAAATGTCGTTCACCCATAACAGGCCGAAAACCAACAAGATAAGATGCGCACCAGACATCAAACCGAACAAGTCGGAACGATACATGAACAGCATCAGCGAGGTGGGCAAACTGAGAAACACCAGCGAAGCATAGAAGCTCGAAAACAGGGTCTTATGGTCGTATTTCTTTGAAAACAAGGCAAATATGAATGGGAGCATCAGGAAAATCAACTCCAACAGGAGCAAGTTCATCGAGAGGAAATGCAGAGCTACCAAAACCGCCAAAACAAATGCGCCTATCGAAACCAGCTCGCTCAAAATGAGATATTTGACATCCATAATTCCGTGCAACCGACACATCTCGAAAGTGCCGACACCCACCACAAACAAGAACAAGGCCGCACAAGTCCACGACATAAGCGCCACGCTCGCGACGACTACCGCCACAAACACAATTCCTGAGATTGTTCTGGTCAATAATTCCTTCATAATCAACAATTTTATCCTTTCTCCTTCACTGATTCGTGACTCTCATCAGTCATCATCCGGAGGTAATTCACATAACGCCAATCGGCAATGTCGCCGTTCTCAACCGCCGCCTTCACCGCGCAACCCGGTTCGTGGGTGTGGGTGCAATTGGCAAAACGGCACTCGCTCATCAGGTCGCGCATCTCGGGAAAGCGCTGCGCAAGAGTCTCTTTTTCAAAGTCATAGAGCACAAATTCCTTGATTCCAGGCGTGTCGACAATCCACGCGTCAAAGTCCAAATGGTGCATCTCGGCGAAAGTCGTGGTATGCTTGCCTTTCTCGTGGTAATCGGAAATCGCGCCGATGCGGACGTTCAAAGATGGGTCGAGGGCATTCACCATGGCCGACTTGCCTACGCCGGAATGACCTGAAAACAGGCATATCTTCCCTTGCATCAAGGCTTTAAGGTCCTCGATTTGGAAGCCTGTCTTGGCCGAAACGCCAAACGAGGTGTAGCCAAGGCTTTGGTAATATTCAATCAGCACGCACATCTCCTCAATCTGCTCATCGGTGTAAAGGTCGCACTTGTTGAACACCACGGCGGCGGGAATGTGGTAGGCCTCAGCAGTCACCAAAAAGCGGTCGATGAAGCCCGTGGAGGTGCGCGGTTGTGCAATAGTGGCCACCACGATAGCCAAGTCCACGTTGGCCGCGATGATGTGAGAGGCCTTGCTTAAGTTGACCGACTTCCTGACAATCACGTTGTTGCGCGGCTCAATCTTCTTGATGACACCCGTTTCCTTTCCAGGTTCCTGCTCAAACTCCACGTTGTCGCCCACGGCCACGGGATTGGTCGAGCGCAATCCGTCCAAGCGGATTTTTCCGCGCAGGCGACACTCCCACTGCCGACCTTCACCGTCCAGGACGATGTACCAACTGCCCGTCGATTTGATGACCTTGCCTAACATTTCTGATAGCGTTTTCCGGGCAGTGCCATCAGCACGCCGTCGAATTCCAAATTCAAAAGCAAGGCCGCGATTTTCGTGGTCGGTAGGCCGGTTTTCACGATGACATCATCCAAATTGACCACCGCATTGGAGCCAAAACAGTCCATGATGAGTTTTTCCTCCTCAGTGAACTCGCGGAAAAGTGCCGTTTGCTTCTCAACTTTCTGTTCTGAATCCCAACGCATTACATAGCGCAAATTCAACACGCTTTCCATCAGGTGGGCGCGATTGGTGCGGATGAGGTAGTTGCAGCCTTGGCTGTAAATGTCCATCACGCGACCCGGATAGGCGAACACGTCGCGGTTGTATGAATTGGCGATGTCCGCCGTAATCAGCGAACCGCCTTTCAGCGCAGATTCTATAACGACCACGGCATCCGCCATGCCCGCGATGATGCGGTTGCGGCGCGGGAAATTCTCGCGGTCGGGCTGGGTGCCGCTGATGCACTCGGTGAGGATGCCGCCCTGCGCCTGCATCTCCTCCGCCAACTTCTTGTTCGGAGCGGGATAAATCTGCTGCATCCCGCAGCCCATCACCCCGATTGTCGGGATGTTGTTTTTCAGCGAGGCTTTGTGGGTACAGGTATCAACACCGTAAGCCAATCCGCTGACAATCAACACATCATCGGCAACCAAATCCTCCACCAACTGATTGCAGTTCTCTTTGCCGTACTCGGTGATGTTACGCGTTCCGACGATGGCCACCACACGATTGGCGTTGAGGTTGGCCGCACCTTTATAATACAGCATCATCGGGCTGTCGTCGCATTGCAGCAAACGGCGCGGATAGTCGGAATCGAGGAAAAACAGGGGTCGGATGCCGTTTTTCTCAATGAATGTTATCTCCTCCTCGGCGCGCTTCAAATATGCTTTAGGGTTGCAAACAGCCTCGATAGTGGCCTCTCGCATCCCCGAAATCTTCTCCAACGACTTGCGCGTCTCCTTGAAAATGGCCTCTGCGCTACCGCAATAATGCACGAATTTCTTGCCGCTGATATCACCGATACCAGGGAGAAGGGTTAGAGCGATTTGGGATTGAAGGTCGGTCATTTTTATTCGTTGTAGAGACGCGATTCATCGCGTCTCCTATGATTTTGTTGTTTTTTGGAGACGCGATGAATCGCGTCTCTACAGGATTAATCCAATTTCAGGACGGCCAAGAACGCCGACTGCGGCACCTCAACATTGCCGACCTGACGCATACGTTTCTTGCCAGCCTTCTGTTTTTCAAGCAGTTTGCGTTTACGCGACACGTCGCCGCCGTAGCACTTCGCCGTCACGTCCTTACGCACCTGGCGCACCGTCTCACGGGCGATAATCTTCGCTCCGATGGCCGCCTGGATGGCGATGTCGAACTGGTGGCGCGGTATCAACTCCTTCAGTTTCTCGCACATGCGCCGACCGAAGTCGTAGGCATGGGCGCGATGTATCAATGTCGAGAGGGCATCCACCGACTCGCCGTTGAGCATGATGTCCAGTTTTACCAAGTCAGCATCCTGATAACCAGCAATATGGTAGTCGAATGAGGCATAACCCTTCGAGATGGATTTCAGCTTGTCGTAGAAGTCGAAAACGATTTCACTCAGCGGCATTTGGAAGGTCAGTTCCACGCGGTCGGTGGAAAGGTAGACCTGGTTTTTCAGGATGCCGCGCCGCTCGATGCAGAGCGTCATGATTGGGCCAGTGAAATCGTTCTTCGAGATGATTTGCGCGATGATGTACGGTTCCTCAATGTGGTGAATCTTAGTCACTTCGGGCAGGCCGCTGGGGTTGTGCACCTCTATCATTTCGCCGTCGGTCTTGTAGCACTTGAACGAGACGTTGGGCACCGTGGTGATGACGTCCATGTCGAACTCGCGGTCGAGGCGCTCCTGCACGATTTCCATGTGGAGCAAACCCAAGAAGCCGCAGCGGAAACCGAAGCCCAAGGCCGCCGACGACTCAGGCTCCCAAACGAGGGAAGCGTCATTGAGTTGCAGCTTCTCCAACGAAGCCCTAAGTTCCTCATAATCATCCGCATCGACGGGATAGATACCCGCAAACAGCATGGGTTTCACGTTCTCGAAGCCCGAAACCGGCTCGGCGCACGGCCTTTCGACATGCGTGATGGTGTCGCCCACCTTGACCTCCTTCGAGGTCTTGATGCCCGAAATGATGTAGCCCACATCGCCCGCAGAAAGTTCATCCTTAGGCACTTGCTTCAGTTGCAGCACCCCGATTTCGTCGGCGTGGTATTCCTTGCCCGTAGCGTAGAATTTCACGAGGTCGTTGGTGCGCATGGTGCCGTTCATGATGCGGAAATAGGCGATGATGCCTCGGAACGAGTTGAACACCGAGTCGAAAATCAAGGCCTGGAGCGGAGCTTCAGGGTCGCCCTTGGGACAAGGAATGCGCTCCACGATGGCATCCAACACGGCCGGAACGCCCTCGCCCGTGCGGGCACTGACGCGTAGAATCTCGCTCGGGTCGCAGCCAAGCAAGTCCACCATCTGGTCTTCCACGATGTCGACCATGGCACTATCCATGTCGATTTTGTTCATCACAGGAATGATTTCAAGGTCGTGGTCAAGGGCAGAATAGAGGTTAGCAATTGTCTGAGCCTGAATACCTTGTGTGGCATCCACCACTAACAAGGCCCCTTCGCAAGCCGCAATGCTGCGCGACACCTCATAGGAAAAGTCCACGTGGCCAGGAGTGTCGATGAGGTTCAAGGTATAAGTTTCACCCTTGTAGGGATATTTCATTTGGATGGCGTGGCTCTTGATGGTGATGCCACGTTCGCGCTCAAGGTCCATGTCGTCAAGCACCTGGTCGACGAGTTCCTTATCGTTAAGCGTGTGGGTCAGTTCCAAGAGGCGGTCGGCCAAGGTCGATTTGCCGTGGTCGATATGCGCAATGATGCAGAAATTTCGGATGTTTTTCATTATGGGCGCAAAGGTACGGATTTTTCTAAAACAATAAACACAAAAAAGACGCACCCGAAAAAATCTGATGCGCCTTTCAAAGTAACTTGATAAAGCACTTGTCCTGCGAACTGAGTCTTTTATCCTTTCATCAACAAATCCATCACATCTTTAAAGCACTTAAACACACCATCAAAATCATTGATGTCAAAGTATTTCCAGACGCAGACATTTCCACCATGACGCGGCAAGATAGTATCAACAATTTCAATCACTTCCGAATTCAACTCCTGATTCTCAAAACCATATTTGTCGATTTGACAATACATTTGTTTATCATCATCTTCTGAGATACGAACATTTACATAATCGCCCCTAAACGGCACAAGCAATCCTACATGACAACCTTCTTTGCTTTTTTCAAGCCTTGGGTAAAGGGCTTTTAATTCATCATTCCATTTTTGAATATATGGGGCGAGCATTTTTTCTCTCGCTTCTTGGTAATACTTATCTTTGAGGTTAGCAAGTTGATTATACAACTCGTTCACTTCGTCAATTTGACTTTGCAAAAACTTGACTTTGTCAAAGTCATTTTCAAACTGGTCGAGATTAAGCTTCTCAACAATAATCTTTTCTGTTTCCATTCTTATTGCGTTGTTTTGTGTTCTTAAATCGAAAAGTCCTTCCAAATAATCGATATATTGCTCTATAGCACTGCGTAGTACCATTTCCTTAATTCTGATATTGGGTAGCACTTGTTCTGCAAGCCAAGGCAGAATGTGGTTTTTAAACGAAAGATTTGCGAAGCGATTTTGAAAAGTAGTTTTGTAATGTCCCCATGATTGATTGGCTGGCTCTCCGCCGTTTTGCGAGAGATAGACGACAAAAATCTGTTCTTCCCGATAGCCGTATTCTTTTGTCTTGTCGATATATCGGCTCAACTGGGCTTCTTGGTCTGCCGCATTATAGATTTTGTTCTCAAAAATAATGGCATAATCCTTGTCGCGCACCCATAAATCAATCCGTTCCTTTTCCTGTGTGATTTTGGGATGGAACACATTGATGGTCCCAAAGAGCCCCGATTTGACCTCATTGCAGAGATAAGCAATGAACGACTCCAATAGTTCATACCGTTTGCTTTCCGCTTGATACTGCAACAATTTTGCAAGGATGCGGCTATGGCCGTTCTCGTTGATGTATAATTCATCAATAATATTCAGATGATAAGGCTGCTTAGCTTCCAATTGGTTCTTGCCAATGTTATAATAATCAGCAAGTTCCAACATGGCAATTAGTTCTTCTTTATTCATATGGTTATTTCATTTGTTTTCTGAGAATTACAGTCATTGTAGTTTAAAAACGACCGGTATTGTGTACGAAACACGCACAGGCTCTCCTCGTTTTTTGCCTGGATTAAAACTGGGCAATAGTTTTACAACACGCATAGCCTCTTCGTCACAACCGCCACCAATGCCACGCAACACCTTTACATTTGAGATGCTACCATTGGGCTCAACAACAAAATTGACGAATACCCGCCCTTGTATACCACTCTCTTTAGCAATTTGCGGGTACTCTATGTTCTCACCGATAAACTCAAATAGTTTTTGGTTTCCACCAGGAAAGGTCGGCATCTCTTCCACAATGTCGAATACTTTTTGCTTCGAAAAATCTTCTAGGTTTTCAACGGGCTCTTCAACTATTTCTTCTAAAATAATATCAGGAACAGACGCATCTGTTATTTCGTCTTCTATCATCAAATCAAACTGCGAAGATTCTTGATCTTGGGATTGGCCCTGTTCCAATGGGTTTTCATCTACTGGCAACTCTTCAAAACAGTCTGTTTCCGTAAAAAATGTTGCCTCACTGTTCTCAGTTGAAGTCGAGACAATATCGGTTTGGGTATTGACCGCTTCTTGTGTTTCTTCTGCATTTTCCGCCCCATTTTTATTTGAGAGCCAGAATACAATTCCTAAAATAGCAAATACGATAATCATGCCAACTTTGGCGTTACCACCGCCAATGAGTTGAAACACTTTCTCCGTGTTTTCTTTTTGTCTTTGAATTTCTTTTTGATGTTCAGGCTCGCCACGACTCTCACATCTTTTAGAGCAATACCTATTAGGGTGATTAACGCCACCATTAGATGCTTGAGAAGTATCATACTGCCTTCCACACCAATTGCATGTTCTAATCATAAATTTTTAGTATTTGTATTAACTATTTCTTGCTCAAACAAATATCGACATTTTGTATCTTTTACTTCCGCCGCAAATCTATTGTCCGATTGTGCCAAATCACAGCACAGGCAAAAAAAACAGCGTGGAATTAATTCCTTGCTTGACACTCAGGGTTTCCACGCCCATTCCTCTAACAAGTATTCCACGCCGTACAATGTACGGCATTTGTAACTCGTCCTTGAGGAATTGCCCCGCAAAACGGGGACTAGTGGAAAATTTGGTGTTCAAGGACAGCAACAAGTGCTATCTGCTAATTATGTATGTTGTTGTTTATCTTGTTGTTTTGTTTATTCTCTGTTTAGTTCAACTAATGATTTTATGTAATTCCATAGATTTCATT
>Ga0265298_10004313_pt1 | contig 18231 bp, 16 predicted proteins | sample AusTroGonzalo_MG_3_FD_193486 | JGI IMG/M metagenome (GOLD analysis project Ga0265298, IMG submission 193486) | Bovine rumen microbial communities from tropical cattle in Woodstock, Queensland, Australia - Gonzalo_01 | ecosystem: Host-associated > Mammals > Digestive system > Stomach > Rumen ... | reverse complement strand
AGGTCGAAAACGAGCGTGTCATCACGGGAAAACCGGTTCATAAACCCTGTCAGGCGGCGGCTGTGGCCGTCATTCTCAAAGGACATCAGGTAGCCCTTTCCTTTCACGCGGATATCGCCTTTAGCGCTGGTGGGCGGCAGGTCGCGCGGGGAAACAAGCGGCAGGTTCATGACCGATTTGGTCACCTGGCTGTTTTGCTCAAAATCCAGGAGGGAAATACTGTCCATCGTCATATAGCCGTTATGGTCGATCGTCAGCGCGAGGACAAAGCGGTCGGTCACTACAGCATAGTAATCCCACTCCTTGATGCGCGTACGCCGGGCGGCGATCCGGGAACGGTCATAGGCTTTGATCAGTTCGGTTGCATATCCGGTTTCGATCAGACGCCCCCGTTCATCATGCAGGGGGCCCGGAGTGATGATTCTGTGCTGCATTATTCGTCCTCCTTACGTTCAAAGCAACCCTGTCTTTCATGCCATTCCGGCAAAGGGACCGGGAGAAACCAGGTCAGGCGGCAGGGGCGCGCCGGTAAAATCGCAGGGTACGCCGGGTACCGCAGGAACCTTCTTCACCCGGGAAGGATCGAAGAGGAGGTTCAGCCGTTCAGGCTGTCCCCGGAATGAGAAAGGTTTGTCCCTGCTTTCGCGCATGGCGACGGTTTTCGTTTCCTCATCAAAAAGAATATCGAACCAGGCGTTCTGGCCATTCAGGTCAAACCCGCAGAACTCCTGCCAGGCCGGCAGGTTCAGGCAAACCTCCGGTTCGGGATACATGACGCGGAGGTATCCGCCCTGCATGCGGACATAGAGGTTGCCATCCGCCTGGTTGTCCCGCGTCGGGAAAACGATGGCCGCCTCCCCGCAGTCATAGAAGATATTATTGTAAATCCTCGCGTCACGGGAAGTGCCGCCGCGCTCCAGGCCGTGCATGCGGAAGGAAACCGGTTTCAGGTAGTAGCCGCTGTGGCGGCATTTGCCGATCAGGTTATGGGCGATATAGAGCCGGTCTGTTCCTTCACCGTAGATCCCGTAGCCGTTGACGGCTTCGTTTTCCCGAAGCTTATACCAGCCGGAGGAACCGGGTTCCCGCGGAATCCCTGCAGGGTCAAAGCGGCCTTCAACATTCCAGATAATATTGTTGTCGATGAGGTTGATGCCGTCACGGGTACATTCAATAAAGATCGCTTCCCGCTGCTCGATCCCGTTGAGGAATACGTTGCCGGTAATGCGGTTGTTCTCATTCCCGCAGTCGAGCCAGAGATGATCCGCACGGAACGTATTGCGGAAGATATTCCGGCGGATCAGTCCGTTGATGCTGTTATGCAGCTTGATCGCGCCCGCTTCCCAGGAGAGTTCCATCTTCTGCCAGCCGGTGCCCTCGATCAGGTTGTCTTCAATCAGGAGTTCCTCGGCAAAGAGCCCGGCTATGCCGCAGACGCCGGCGTCACGGATTTTGCAGTTCCGGATCACGCTGCGCCCGATGATCTCATCTTCCCGGTGGGTATGATGCCAGCACTCGTTGCCGACATCGATCGCAACCGTGTTGGACCAGTTAATCTCGCAGTCCTCAATGATCCAGTGATGCCCGCGGTAAGCGGAAACCGCGCCGCGCTGCGGAACAGGCGCGCCGGTGGCCGCATGCTCGAAAACGAGGCCCTTGACGCGGATGTAGTTCAGGAAGGGTTTGTCAGGCGCAAAGCACTGTTCCCGGACAGTAATCTCCATGCGATGGTTCGCCGGATCATCATCCCCCGGGAGGCGGAAATGGATTTTCTGGCCATTGGCCTCCACCCAGTAGGTATTCTCCTGCTGCCCGAGCATATAGTACAGGGGAACCTGCTGCAGCGGTTTCCCGTCGCAGAAAATACAGCCCCGGCGGTTCAGGTAGGTGGTCATATCGGTCTTGTCAAACTCGATAAAAAGACGGTCATGGATAATGTTTACAGCGCAGAAGGGATTGTACCCCCGGAACATATCCGGATCCAGGTCATGCTCCCAGATGCGGATATCTTCGCTTTCCGCGCCGCGCAGCATCCAGCCTTCGCTGGGAATAAAATCCGTCACTTCCTCGGAAGCGCGGACAACAACCTCCCCGTCGCCGAAGGCCTCATAGGAGATCATATGCTCCGCGTCAGTACCGCCCATGGCGGGTTTGACGCACTCACGGTACAGCCCTGCGTGAATGCGGATACGGGTACCGGGAACAGCTTCCTTCGCGGCGCGGGAGATGGTGCGGAAAGGTGCCTGCATGCTGCCGTCATTATCATCGGAGGCGGCGGGATCCTCCGCGCTGACATGGATTTCCCTTTCCCAGGATGTTTCTTTTTCCCAAAAAGGATAGAGGCTGCCGTCCGGCAGAACAGCGGACAGATTCTGTTGGCTCATCTGAAAGTCCTCCCTGAAAAAATGTTCGTCTGTTTGTTCTGTCTGTATCATATACCCTGAAGTCCCCTCAAAGTCAATATCAAAAAGACTTGACTTCGAGATAACTCTAATATTTACAATCGAAATACAATATACCGATGAGGAAGGAGATATCCGTATGAGCATTGATCTGTCCCAGATGCCGAAGCTGGGGTTCGGCCTGATGCGCCTGCCGGAAAAAGACGGCCGGATCGATATCGCACGCGTCAGCGCTATGGTGGACGCCTATATGCAGGCGGGCATGAACTATTTTGACACCGCCTATGTGTACCATGGCGGAAATTCGGAAAAAGCAATCAAAGAGGCGCTTGTCAGGCGCTGGCCGCGGGACAGCTTTATGCTGGCAACAAAGCTTCCGGCCTGGTGCCTGAAAACGCCCGCAGACCGGGACCGCATCTTTGACGAACAGTGTGAGCGCTGCGGTGTGGATTATTTTGACTTTTACCTGCTGCACTCGATTGAGGACGGCGGAAACGGCGAAACCTATGAGCGGCTTGACTGCTTCAACTGGGGCCTGCAAAAAAAGGCGGAAGGCAGGATCAAACACTTTGGTTTCTCCTTCCACGGCAGCCCGGCATACCTGATCAGCGTGCTGGACGCGCACCCGGAAATTGAGTTTGTGCAGATCCAGCTGAACTATGCCGACTGGAAAAACCCGGTCGTCCGCAGCGGAGAACTGTATGAAATCCTGCACCGCCGGAACATCCCGATGATCATCATGGAACCGGTGAAAGGCGGAACGCTGGCCTCCCTGACGCCGGAACTGGAAGGACTATACAAGGCAGCCAGGCCGAATGCTTCTGTCGCCAGCTGGGCATTGCGTTTTGTCGGCTCGCTGCCCGGAGTGATGACCATTCTTTCCGGCATGAGCAGCGAGGAGCAAATGGCAGACAACATCGGAACATTCACGAACTTCGAGCCCCTGAGCGACAGCGAAAAAGCGCTGGTGGACAAGGTCAGGAGCATCATGCTGAACGTTCCGCAGATTGGCTGCACTTCATGCCGCTACTGCACACCCGGCTGTCCGATGAACATCGCCATTCCGGATGTGTTCCGCGCGGTCAATACCATGAATCTGTACGGGGACGTGTTCCGGCCCAAGGCGTTTTATGGCGGCGTACTCAGCCAGGGGCACGGCCGCGCGAATGAATGCATCGGCTGCGGCCAGTGCGAGGGCGTCTGCCCGCAGCACCTGCCGATCATCAGCCTGCTGAAGGAAGCCTCAGGCAAGCTGGACAGCTGAATCAAAGGGCCGGCTCTCCCTTTGCATGCCTTTCAGGCTGATCCCTCCGGCTGCCTGCAGACATCCACCCAGCCAAGGGTACCGCTGCACTGTTCCAGCTCCGGGATTGTCAGCCTGACGCCGCTGTGGTCCGTACCGACAGCGGGATAGACGATATCGTGCCTGCGAAGGCTTTCATCCAGATACACGCTGACATCCGCGTTCACGCCGAAGGGGCAGACCCCGCCGATCTCGTGCCCGACCAGAAAACCGACCCGGTCCGCAGGAATCATCTTCGCCTTGCAGCCAAACCGGTCCTTGTATTTCCGGTTATCAATGCGGGCCAGCCCGTCCGTCAGGATGAGCACGGCTTTTTCTCCCTGCAGGAAAGAAAGGGTTTTGGCAATCATCGCCTCTTCACAGCCGATCGCCTGCGCGGCTTCCGCGACCGTGGCGCTGCTGTGTTCCGTCAGGATGATCCTGTCCTCAAAGCCGAATTGTTTCAGATGGTTTTTTGCTTTATCAAAAGCCATGTGGGGGTCTCCTTGTCAAGCTTCTTTCCCTGCCGCGGGCTGAAATCCCGCCCCGGTCTCTCCGGCCATGCCCAGGACCTTTTCCGCGACGCACTCAACAGATAATTCGCCCGTATCGATCGTATGATCCATGGAAGCAAAAACCGGAAGGGACGCCAGGCTTATCTCCAGCCAGCGGTCTGTTCTCCATTCACAATCATGATCGTTTTTCCAGCGTGTGATCAGACTGTCTCTGTCGCATATCAGGGTGACATCATACAAGTCCGCCTGCATGGCGGCAATCCCGTCCGCCAGAATATCCCGTATCCGGGGATCATCCATCAGCCATACCAGCACAACCATACGGCAGGCGGAACAGTTTTGATAATTTCTGATCATGTGGAGAATATTATCTGCTGCCATGGCCCTGGTCTCGCGGCTGCCAACAAACGGATGGATATCCATACACCAGTCCCCGTCAATAAACGCCGTGCCCGGAATCCTGCCGGCAATGCATTTGCCGACCGCGGTTTTCCCGACGCCCATGGGACCGTTGATGATAATAACCTTCATAACGGCTGTTTACTCCTGTTTATCCGCCCGTGCTCAGTCTCAGTACCGTGGATCTGGGTTTGAAACCGTATTTTTCATATAAGCGGATCGTATCATTGCCGAAGACCACTTTCACGTCGATATTTCTGACGCCGAGTTCACGGAACAGCGCAAGGGCCCAGTCCATCAGGACAGCCCCGTAGCCTTTTCCCCTCTCATGCTCCAGTACCACAAGATACTCCAGCACGCCCGCGTCATCATGGAAACCGATCTTGCAGAAACCCACGACCTTCGTGTCGTTTTCTGCCACGGCGATGCGGGTTATTCCCTCTTCCAGTTCTTTCTCAAATAAAATGATCTTCTCCCCGGACGGCGTCTGGGGATACTGGCCCTTAAAATACACCGAAACCCTGTTATGATGCTCTGCCAGTGCTTCCAGGCACTCATACAGCAGACCCGCTTCCCCTGCTTTGATCTCTCTCATGGCTCGCTCCCTGTGATGATTCCAGTCCTTTGTTTCGCAATGAGGCGTTTTATCCTGTCAGCCGCGCCGTTCAGTAGCCGGCAGCCTGCAGGATCCGGTCGGTCACACGGGCAACGCGCAGGGAAAATTCCTTCGACACGTGCGGGGTCTCACCGTCGGCAATACAGCGGCCCAGCTGCTCCACTTCCAGCTGATAGTTATTCGGTACGGTCAGGGTTTTTGTGACGCTCTTTCCTCCCCGGCAGACGGTATAGCTGATCTCACCGCATTGATTGAACTCCAGGGCGGAATGGATTTCGCCCTCCGTCCCCATTACATGGAAACGGTCCAGGCGGCTGACGCCCGGCACCATGCCGCAGTCCGCGCCGGCGGCAATATCATTTTCAAAAAGCAGGAGGGCGGAAGTCTCCAGATCGACACCCCCGTCTGAAAAATGGGCCACGGCTTTGACATCAAGCGGTTCCCGGCCCATGAGCCAGAGAATCATGCTGACGGCATAGCAGCCCAGGTCATACTGGGCGCCGCCAAAATTATCCCTGATCATACGGATATCCGTATCCGGCCTTCTTCCTGTGATAAAGGCGGAATCAATAAAGCGGACCTCACCGACCGCCCCGCTGTCGATTTCCTGCTTCAGGGCGGCAACAGCCGGGCTGTGGAGATAGGCAAAAGCTTCCATCAGGAAAACGTTGTTCTCCTCCGCAGCCTGAAACATGCGCTTCGCCTCCGCCTCTGTCGGCGCAAGGGGCTTTTCACACAGGACATGCTTGCCGGCCTGCAGGGCTTTGACGCTCCACCCGGCATGCAGGTCGTTCGGCAGGGGGATATATACCGCCTCCACTTCGGGATCGGCCAGGAGCGCGTCATAACCCTCATACGCTTTCTGAAACCCGAATTCCTTTTTATACTGCTCCGCTTTTTCCATTCTGCGGCCCGCAACGGCATACAGCTCGCAGTTCTGCGCCAGTTTCATACCCGGAATCGTCTGGCCCCTGGCAATATCCGCCGTGCCCAGAACTCCCCATCTGATCTTTCTCATCGGTCAGGCCTTCTTTCTGTATTTATTTCTGATTTGTCTTTCGCTGAAAACATGATAACCGATATATCCGCCCGGCGCAAGCAGAAAAGCGAAGCCATCAAAAGAACATTGCATTGCTTGAAAAGCCCGGGGGTTTGTGATAATTTATTTCGTGCATATTGATCCGAAGGAAGGAATGCGTCATGAAGTCGTATCTGGAGATGACCGCGGAAGAACTGACCGGGGAGCTCGAAGCCCTGAAAAAAGAATACAAAAAGGTCCAGTCCATGGATATGCAGCTGAATATGAGCCGGGGAATCCCCTGCATCGATCAGCTGAACCTGTCGATGGGCATGATGGACGTGCTGGATTCTTCTTCCGACCTGACCTGTGAGGATGGCACAGACTGCCGTAATTACGGTCAGCTGACCGGTATCGAGGAAGCGCGCGAACTGCTGGGAGACATGATGGAGAACAATCCCAAGGACATCATCATCTACGGCAACAGCTCCCTGAACGTCATGTTCGATACGATCTCCCGCGTATGGACGCACGGCGTCATGGGAAGCACGCCCTGGTGCAGGCTGCCGGAGGTCAAATTCCTGTGCCCGGTGCCCGGATACGACCGGCATTTTGCGATCACCGAGTATTTCGGAATCAAAATGATCCCTGTACCGATGACCCCCACGGGGCCGGATATGGACATCGTTGAAGAGCTTGTCAGTGAGGATGAGACCATCAAGGGCATCTGGTGCGTTCCGAAATACTCAAACCCCCAGGGGATCTCCTACTCCGACGAAACCGTGCGCCGTTTTGCCCGGCTGAAACCCGCCGCGCCCGATTTCCGGATTTTCTGGGACAACGCCTACGGTATGCATCACCTCTATGACCATCATCAGGACTACCTGATTGAAATCCTGGCGGAGTGCAAGAGAGCCGGCAATCCGGACCTGGTATACAAGTTTGCCTCAACGTCGAAGATTACCTTCCCCGGCAGCGGAATCGCCGCCGTGGCCACAAGCCCGAACAACATGGTGGACTTCGTCGCCACGCTGAAATACCAGACAATCGGCCACGATAAGGTGAACCAGCTGCGCCACGTGCGTTTCTTCGGCGATATTCACGGCATGGTGGAACATATGCGCAAGCACGCTGCCATCATCCGGCCGAAATTTGAGATGGTCGAGAACACGCTGAAAAAGAACCTGGGCAAGCTGGACATCGGTACCTGGACCGAGCCGCGGGGCGGATACTTTATCCTGTTTGATTCCCTTCCCGGCTGCGCGAAGGAAATCGTCGCGCTGATGAAAAAGGCCGGCGTCATCATGACCCCGGCAGGCGCTACCTGGCCCTACGGAAAGGACCCCAACGACTCCAACATCCGCATCGCGCCGACATATCCGACGCTGGGCGAGCTGGAAACCGCCATGGAAACATTTACCCTGTGCGTCAGAATCGCCAGCGCGAAAAAACTGCTGGCGGAAAAACAGGCGCAGTAAGCATACGAAAAGAGCCGCTCAGTTTTGCGAGCGGCTCTTTCTGTATGCTTCCGTCAGTTTTCCGATGCTCCCCGGAAGGATACTGACAATCACAACAAGGAAGATCATGATCAGGGCATAGGCATAAATCTCGGCGTATTCATTGAAATAACTGCTGGAATAGACCGCCTTCCCCAGCGAATCCCGGGCCTGGACAAGATACTCCGTGGTCACGGTCAGCTTGATGCCCATACCGACGGCATTGACATATGCCTGCTTCAGGTATCCGGCCATCAGGGGCAGATAAACCTGAAACAGCACCCGCGGCGAAAAACCGCCGTTCATGCGGTAAACATCTATCAGTTCTGGGTCGATCCGGAGAAAACCTTCACAGGTCGCTTCGCTGATCAGCGGGATCAGCATCAGGGAAGTCGCTATCAGCGGCACCCTGTCATACTTCGTCAGGACCATGACAATCACAGCCATGACGATCATCGGGATCGAACGCAGAAGAATCATCAGGGGCTTCAGCAGGGAGCGGATAAAGGCGCTTCGGCCCTGCGCAATGCCCAGAGCTACCCCGATCACCGTTGAAACCGCAAGCGCTTCCAGAAGGTGCAGCAGCGTTGTGCCGATCTGGCGCCAGACCCTGCCGGTACCCAGCAGGCGGGCGAACGCCGCCAGGATCTCCCCCACGTCAGGAAAAACCAGGCGGTCGTTCTTCAGCCAGCCGACAGCCTGGATCAGGAACCCGACAAGGATGATGCCCAGGCAGAAAGCCAGTGTGTCTGTTTTTTTACGGTTATTCTCCATAATAGAAGTCATCCGCGGGGACTTCACCGCCGAACTGGGCAGGATCAACCGCCACAGTCTTTTCGATCAGTTCTTTCGCTTCCTTTGCTGCCATGAAACGGATGGCACAGCCCGGAAGAGCGGCCTCGGCCACTTTGGCATTGGGCAGGATCTCCAGCTTTTCAGCGATCGCCGCCACCTTGCCGGCATCCGCGCTGCAGCTTTCGCAGGCTTCCTTCGCCGCGGCCATAAAGGCTTTCACCGCGTCCGGATCCTTTTTCAGCGTGTCCTCTTTCACAAACAGGCCTGCCTGGGGATAGCCGTCATCTCCGTCAGCCTGCTTCAGAAGTTCATTCACGGCGATGGATGAGATCGCCTTCTCATCCTTTTTCGCGGTGATCTTTGCCGCTGTCAGGGCCGGTTCAGCCGTAACGACAATGGCGTCCGCGTCGTTCAGCAGCAGCTTCTGGGTTTCAGACGCGCTGGCCAGATAGGAAACGTCGCCCGGCTTGATGCCGTTTTTCTCCAGGGCATAGAGCACCATGGAGGCGTTGATCGTGTTCTCGCCGAAGAGGACAACGGAAGCGCCGTTGAGGTCTTCCTGCTTCAGGTCCGCCTTCTGGGACGCAATAAACAGGTTGCCCCAGGTGACGACCGCCGCGAGTTTATAAGTACTCTTGCCAAGCTTGTACAGTTTCGCGCCTGCGTTGATCGGAGCGACGATAAAATCAGCTTCCTTCTTGGCAAAGGCGGCCGCGATTTCATCCGCCGCGATATAGGTGTAGTTCGCCGGATACTGATCAGCCAGGACGCTGAGCGCCAGCGCCGGTGCCCCGCTCGGAGATGTGACGGTCAGGGAAATAAGCGCGGAATCCGTATTTTCTTCCGCCGACGCGAACGCGCACAGGCTCAGGGCCATGACCAGGGCCAGAATCACAGAAATCATCTTTTTCATCAGGAATCAACCTCACTCTCTGCTTATTCAGCTGCGTCATCATAACAGAAAGCGCCGAAAAAATCCGTTGCAATCGCAACGGATTTACAGGATCCTGACCTCATTTCTGCTGTAATCGATCAGGCCGTCTTCTTTCATCCGGGCGAGTTCCCGGGACAAGGCGCTGCGATTGGCGCCGATATAGGCGGCCGTATCGTCCCGGTTCATCGGCAAGCGGATCGTGCTGCTGCCCTGCTCCGCCGCCAGTTCCGTAAAATACGCGGTCAGTTTGCCCCGCAGGCTCAGCCTGGAGAGAACCTGGATACGGTTATTCATCGCCAGGGTCTTTCCCGCGAGCACAGCGGTAAAACGCCGGTATAATTCCGGGTCAAACGCTTCGCCCGCATGGAGGGCATCCGTGGAAAGGCGCAGCAGTTCCGTCTCCGCTACGGCAAAAATATAGACCGGAGACTCCCTTGTCTGCAGAAAACAGAGGGATTCTCCAAAAGAGGCGCCCGGCGCGACTTCAGCCATAATCATCCGGTTCCCCTCGATATCATCGACGCACACCTGAACGGCGCCGCTGAGCACAAGGCCGAAACGCAGCACCGGCTGCCCCGTGAGCTGGATCAGCGCGCCACGTTCGCAATGCGTCTTCTCCGCTTTCATGGCGGCAAGCATTTGCTGAAGATTCTCCGGACTGAGGCCCGCGAAGAGCGGGTTCCTGCGCAGAACAGTCAGTTCCATTTCATTTAATTCCGGCAGGCGCGGTGTCTGCTTCATGGCTTCTCCTGTTCTCTGGCGGGGTTTACGTGCACCATGATGTGCTTCACATCCGGATAGGTGCGTTCGATCGCGTCATGTACCGTTTCAGCGATCTCATGGCCGGCAGCAAGGGTAATCGACGGATCCGCCGCAATTTCCAGATCCACGTATATCCGATTGCCAAACATCCGCGTCCGCAGGAGTTCCACGCCGAGTACGCCCGGCTGGGCCAGGGCGGTCTCGCGGAGAGCGTTCTCCACATCCGCGCTGCAGGAATGATCCACCATCTGGTTGACGGCATCGCGGAAAATCCCCACGGCAACCTTCAGGATAAAAGCTGCAATAATCACGCTGGCAATCGGTTCCATGACCGGAACGCCCAGCCGTGCGCCGGCGATACCGATGAGGGCGCCGACAGAGGAAAGCGCGTCGCTGCGCTGATGCCAGGCCTCGGCATGAAGGGCCGTGGAGCGAAAACGCTTCGCCCAGCTGCGGGTATACCAGAAAAGGCATTCTTTCGTCACAATCGAAACAACGGCGGCAGCCAGGGCAAGGATACCCGGTGCTTCCATGGCCTGCGCCCGGCCGCTGAAAATGTCCTGCAAAGCGTTGATACCGATCGTGCCGCCGACCACGGCCAGCACGCCGGCGAGCAGCAAAGCCGCCACGCACTCAAACCGCTCATGTCCGTAGGGATGGCCTTCGTCCGGCGCGCGGGAAGATATTCTGACGCCGATGAGCACGATGATGCTGCTGAAAATATCCGAAGCGGAATGTACGGCGTCGCTAATCATGGCGCCGGAATGCGCAAAAAGACCGGCGGCCAGTTTCAGAACCGTCAGAATGATATTTGTCACCATACTGACCAGTGAAACCCTGGTCGCCTTCGCCTGGAATTCGCTCTGGTTGTTATCGGGAGCAAGTGCCCGGGTGTCAGTCATACCGTCATCTTCTTTGATCGTTATACAACTACCTTGTTGCGGCCGGAATTTTTGCCCATGTAGAGCTTTTCATCCGCAGCGTTCAGCAGGTCTTCCAGCGGGGAAGCGAAATCATATTCCTCCACGCCGACGGTGATCGTGATGGAGAACTGCTGGTCTTCATATTCGAGCTTCATTTTTTCCACCGCGAAGGCCACGTCCGTCATCAGCGCGCCGGCTTCATCCAGGTTCATGTCCGGAATAAAGAAGCAGAATTCCTCGCCGCCCCAGCGGCAGACCGAATAGCGGCCGAGAGAATGCTCCACGAACAGCTCTGTCAGCTTCACCAGCGTATAGTCGCCGCAGTTATGGCCCCAGGTGTCATTGACATCCTTAAAATGATCGATATCCGCGATTGCCACACAGAAGGGAACATTGCCGTTATTCTTGTAATGGTTCTCGATTTCCTCAATCATCGACCGGCGGTTTGGCAGGCCTGTCAGCGCGTCAGTGCCGGCCTCCTTATACAGGGTCTGGTTTTTCAGGCGAAGCTGCCGCTCCGTATCCTGAATGCTGGTGGAGAAGACGACGCACATACCTGCCAGCATCAGGAAGAAAGCCACGGTGTTCAGGGTCTGGTATATGGTACTGGCTTCCGGTGAGAAGGGCGTTTGATAGCTGCCGTAAATGGCGAAAAGCGTCACCCGGAAAGCCAGGATGAAAATCAGCCAGATGATCTTGTACAGCGGCCTGTCATAGACGTTGAAGAAAACAAGGACCACCATCAGCGTCAGGAAATGCTGGACGCCGCTGCTCCAGCCCAGGTCCCGGACATTCCACCAGACCCAGCCCATACAGAGGACCGCATAGAGGAGCAGGTTCAGGCGGACGCCATGCCGTTTGACAGTCATGAGCGCGACGCAGGTCACTGCGATGAACAGAAGCGGAACCCATTCCCAGCGGCCCCCGTTAATCAGCGGATAGAGGAAAAAGCAGACAGCAAAATAAACCACCAGCAGAACCTCGCTGAATACCAGCGCCCTGCGGTAGTACGCGGGGATTTCTTTCCCCTGTTTCGGGACTTTCTGATGCAGAAAGTCAAGAAAAAACCTCATGCTGCCAACCTGCCTTATGAAATGACCCAATGTTTGTATATATTATATTATGCACCATAACCAGGCATTTTTCAAGACCAATTTAAAAACCGGCGGGATATCCCAGCCGGTCCTGATCCTGTACAAACTGTCTTCAGGCACGTTTTGCCGCCGCGCCGACAAAGCCGAGGAAAAGCGGATGAGGCTTGTTCGGACGGCTCTTGAACTCCGGATGAAACTGTACGCCGACGAAGAAATCCTCATCGGAAATCTCAACGGTCTCAACCAGGCGCCCGTCAGGTGAAAGCCCGGAGAGGCACAGCCCCGCCTGCTGCAGTTTTTCACGGTATTCGTTGGCAAATTCATAGCGATGGCGGTGGCGCTCACCGATACGGGTCTCTCCGTAACAGCGGGCGATCACGGTGCCTTCATGCAGTTCGCAGGGATAGCGTCCGAGCCGCAGGGTACCGCCTTTGTTGATTTCATCGTTCTGGCCCGGCATAAAATCTATCACCCGGTAGGGAGCTTTTTCATCAAACTCACGGGAATTCGCTCCTTCGAGTCCTGCGCAGTGGCGGGCAAATTCAATGACGGCAATCTGCATCCCCAGGCAGATACCGAAGTACGGCAGGTGATGTTCCCGGGCATACCGGGCTGCAAGGATCATTCCTTCGATGCCCCGGCTGCCAAAGCCTCCCGGTACAATGATCCCATGCAGGGGTGAAAGGATCCTTTCACAGCTTTCCTCCGTCAGGCGTTCCGAGTCGATCCAGTCGATATCCACTTTCACATCCTGGGCATAGCCCGCATGGCGCAGCGCTTCCGCAACGGAAAGATAGGCGTCGTGCAGCTGGACGTACTTCCCGACAAGGCCGATGCGCACATGCCTCGTCTGATGGCCGATACGCTCCACCAGGTTCTCCCAGTCCTTCAGGTCCGGAGCGGGGGATTTCAGTCCCAGTTCCCGGCAGGTAACCGCGGCCAGCCCCGCTTTCTCCAGCATCAGCGGAGCGGCATAGAGCGTCGGCAGGGTCGTGTTCTCAATCACGCAGTCATCCTTCACATTGCAGAAATGTGCGATTTTGGCAAAGATGGACGGATCCGCAATCGGTTCATCCGTGCGCAGGACAATAATGTTCGGGCTGATTCCCATCCCCTGCATTTCCTTGACGCTGTGCTGGGTGGGCTTGGATTTATGTTCGCCGCTGGCTTTGAGATAGGGCACCAGGGTCACATGAATATACAGCGCGTTTTCCCGGCCGACTTCCAGGCCGACCTGCCGGATTGCCTCAATAAACGGCTGGCTCTCGATATCGCCGATCGTGCCGCCGATCTCCGTGATGACAACATCCGCGTCGGTCTTTTCACCGACCCGGTAAATAAATCGTTTGATCTCATCGGTGATATGCGGAATGATCTGCACGGTGGATCCGAGATAACCGCCCTCGCGCTCCTTGCGCAGGACGTTTGAGAAGACTTTGCCGGTGGTCAGGTTGGAATATTTGTTCAGGTCTTCGTCAATAAAACGTTCATAATGGCCCAGGTCCAGATCCGTCTCCGCCCCGTCCTCTGTCACATAAACCTCCCCGTGCTGATAGGGGCTCATGGTTCCTGGGTCCGTATTGATATACGGGTCCAGCTTCTGGGCGGCAACCTTGATACCCCGTGCCTTCAGCAACCGTCCCAGGGACGCAGCTGTAATCCCCTTGCCAAGACCTGAAACCACACCGCCGGTTACAAAGATGTATTTCGTCATATCCCGCATCTCCCTGCTTCACATCTCTCTATATATGATTCTGAACTTATTCAAAGAACCGCCCTGCCGAAGAAGTGCTTATTCAACCGTCACACTCTTGGCCAGGTTCCTCGGTTTGTCCACATCCAGGCCCCTGTTGACGCTGGTATAGTAGGCCAGCAGCTGCAGCGGCACCACGGCCAGCGAGGAAACAAAATGCTCGTCGGTCTTCGGCACATAAACGGTGAAGTTGACCGAATCCTCGACGGAAAAGTTCCCGTTGGTCGTCAGTCCCATCAGGTAAGCGCCGCGGGACTTGCACTCCAGCATGTTGGACAGGGTTTTCTCAAAGAGGCTCCCCTGGGTCAGCAGGCCGATGACCAGCGTATTGTTTTCCACAAGGGAAATCGTTCCGTGCTTGAGTTCGCCGGCTGCATAAGCTTCGGAATGGATATAGCTGATCTCCTTCATCTTCAGGCTGCCCTCCAGGCTGATCGCATAGTCCAGCCCCCGCCCGATAAAGAAAATATCATGCGTATTGACAATCTTGGAGGAAAACCATTGCAGGCGCTGCTTTTCCTCAAGCACGCGCCCGATCTGGTCCGGAATCGCCAAAAGCGCCTCCTGGAAAGCCGCGTACTGCTCGTCTGAGACCATACCGCGCACATAAGCAAGCTGGACAGCCAGGGCGTCCATGGCGACCAGCTGGGCGCTGTAGGCCTTGGTTGTTGCCACGGCGATCTCCGGGCCGGCAAGGGTATAAAGCGTATGATCGGCTTCCCGGGCAATGGTGGAACCGATGACATTCACCACAGCCAGCGTGACCGCGCCGCGCTCCTTCGCGACCCGCAAAGCTGCCAGGCTGTCGGCTGTCTCACCGGACTGGGAAATAATAATCACGAGCGTATCCCCTGCGACCGGGATGCTGCGGTAGCGGTACTCTGAGGCCAGTTCCACGCGCACCTGGAGCTTTGCCAGATCCTCGATCACATACTGGGCTGCCATACCGACATGCCATGCGGAGCCGCAGGCCACAATATCCACCCGGCTGATCTTCTTCAGTTCCTCATCCGTGAGTCCTGTCGCCTCCAGGGTGATCTTCCCGTCCTGTATGAGGCTGTTGATTGTATCCCGCACAGCCTTGGGCTGTTCGTGGATTTCCTTGAGCATAAAATGCTCATAGCCATCCTTCTCCGCGGCAGCCGCGTCCCAGGTGATCTCTGTCAGGGGCAGGGAAACTTCATCGCCGTTCAGGTCATAGAAGGTGACCTCGCCGGGTTTGATCCGCCCGACCTGCAGGTTGTCAATATAATAAACGTTCCGGGTATACTTCAGGATTGCCGGCACGTCGGAAGCCAGGTAGGACGCGCCGTCCGAGGTCCCGATCACCAGGGGCGAATCCTTCCGCGCAACAAAAATCTCGCCCGGATAGTCCTTGAACATCAGCGCCAGGGCATAGCTGCCGCGAACACGGACCATGGTACGCGTAATCGCGTCCACCGGGCCGATCTTGTACTTTTTATAATAATAGTCCACCAGCTTCACAGCGACCTCCGTGTCGGTGGCGCTGTAGAATGAATAATCGTGGCGAAGCAGTTTTTCCTTCAGTTCGATAAAATTCTCGATGATGCCGTTATGCACGCCGACCACATCGGATTCCACCGTGCCCGAACCCGATCCGGAACAGTTGCCGCTGACATGCGGATGCGCATTGGTCATGCTGGGATCCCCGTGGGTTGCCCAGCGGGTATGCCCGATTCCGCAGGTGCCAGGAAGGGCACGGCCCTGGTCCGTTTTATCCGCCAGATGGTAGAGCTTGCCGGTTGCCTTCACGACTTCCGCCGGTTTTGTCCCATCACGCACCGCCAGGCCGGCGGAGTCATAACCCCGGTATTCCAGCCTCGCCAGCCCGTCCAGCAGGATCGGCGCCGCCTGTACATGACCTGTATATCCTACGATTCCGCACATAACACATACTCCTTTACGGTGTCTGAATAATCAAAAAAAAGCGCAGGGCAACGAACCTCTGCCAGACGCCCTTGCCCTGCATGAACAAATGCTATCACTGCGCAGGCTTCCTGTCAATGTTCACAGATGATTTTTCCCTGTTTCTTTCCGCCTTTTTACCCGGTTCTATCTGGTACAAAGAAGGGACGGTCTGCACATTGACTTTCCCGGTTCGCGCGGTATAATTCTCCCGTGAAAAAAACGCGCAGGAGGACGTATCCATGATCAAGGGAGAACAGCTTTACGAAGGAAAAGCCAAGAAGGTATTTGCCACGGATGATCCCGAACTGCTCATCGTCGATTACAAAGATGACGCGACCGCGTTCAACGGCCTGAAAAAGGGCACGATCCATGGAAAGGGCGTCATTAACAACCGGATGAGCAACCTGCTGATGCAGCGCCTGGAAAAGGAAGGGGTTCCCACCCACTTTGTGAAAGAACTCAGTGACCGGGAAACCCTGGTGAAGAAAGTTTCCATCGTGCCGCTGGAAGTCATTATCCGCAACATCTCCGCCGGTTCCTTCGCCAAGCACTACGGCGTGGAGGAAGGCATCGTCTTCGACGCGCCGACCATCGAGTTTTCCTACAAGAACGATGACCTGGGCGATCCCCTGCTGAACGAATATCATGCCCTGGCCCTGAAACTGGCCACGAAGGAAGAGATCGAAACGATCAAGAACTACTCCTTCAAGGTCAACGAAGTACTGAAAAGCATCTGGAAGACCGTGGGCATCACGCTGGTGGATTTCAAACTGGAGTTCGGCCGCCTGAGCGACGGGACCATCGTCCTGGCCGACGAAATCAGCCCGGACACCTGCCGGCTGTGGGACAGCGCGACCCATGAAAAGCTGGACAAGGACCGCTTCCGCCGCGACATGGGCGGTGTGGAAGAAGCCTACCAGGAAATCATGCGCCGCCTGACCGAGGCTTGATTCATCAATAACAACCCCTTAACGCTGGCTGATCAGATCGGCCAGCGTTTTCTGATACAGAAAATCATGCACCAGCTGGTCCAGTTCCTGCCACAGGGGCAGCGTCACACAGGACGCATACCGCGGGCATTCCTCCACGTCCTTTTTCAGGCAGGCTACAGGCGCCAGCGTCCCCTCCATGTGTTCCACAATTTCCCCCACCGGAATATCTTCCGGCTTCCGCAGCAGTTTATAGCCGCCGCCTTTTCCGCTGGAACCCCGGACCAGTTTCGCGTCAACCAGGTCCTTCATGATAATCTCCAGATATTTTTTGGAGATCCCCTGGCGGTCGGCAATATCTTTGAGCGGTACCGGCTTTTCCGCACCCTGCTCAGCCAGGTCAATCATCACCCGAAGCGCATACCGTCCCTTGGTTGAGATCATTGTTTCATCCTCCGGTTCATTTCTTTAACCCATTATACCTACAGGTAAATAGGCAGTCAAGATTCACAAACCGGGCCAACGGAATCGAAAAACAATTCAAATACAATTACACCTATTGACATAGTAGGTCATTGGTGTTAAGATGCCGGCAAGCTTCCACGGAAGCTGATGAGAAGAAAGGAGGGTGCAGGCATGCTGAAAACCTGTTGTCGAATGCTGATCTCCCGGGCATTAAAAAAGGCCGGGGCTTCGGCACGTATGTGTCTGTGCCCTGAATGATCCTCAGGCAGGATCATCCTGTTAAGCCTGTTTGCCCGGGAGCTGTGGAACGGCTGCCGGGCTTTTGATTGAGACCGTCTGCCCGGATCGGAAAGAAAGGAAGACAGCGCAGTGGATTGGGCGTATATCGAAAGCGTACTGCCGCTCTACGGAAAAGCCGCCTGGCTGACCCTGCGGACAGGCACGGCAGGAATCCTGCTGGCCACGCTGACTGGCCTGCTCTGGGCCGCGGCCATCCACTGGAAGGTGCCGGTGCTGCGGCGGATCGCCGCCGGCTATGTGGAACTGAGCCGGAACACACCCCTGCTGGTGCAGCTGTTCTTCATCTATTACGGCCTGCCGAAGATCGGCATCAAAACCCAGCCGGAAGCCTGCGGCATCATCGGACTGGCCTTCCTTGGCGGCGGCTACATGACCGAAGCGTTCCGCAGCGGGATAGAAGCGGTGGACCGCATCCAGGAAGAAAGCGCCCTGAGCCTCGGGCTCACCCGCTTCCAGGCTTTCCGCCATGTGATTCTTCCCCAGGCCGTGGCGGTCAGCGTACCGGCCTATATGGCCAACGTGATCTTCCTGATGAAGGAAACGAGCGTTTTCTCCGCTGTCAGCCTGATGGACCTGATGTTCACGGCCAAGGATCAGATCGGCCTGTATTACCGGACAA
>Ga0265298_10004312_pt1 | contig 18232 bp, 11 predicted proteins | sample AusTroGonzalo_MG_3_FD_193486 | JGI IMG/M metagenome (GOLD analysis project Ga0265298, IMG submission 193486) | Bovine rumen microbial communities from tropical cattle in Woodstock, Queensland, Australia - Gonzalo_01 | ecosystem: Host-associated > Mammals > Digestive system > Stomach > Rumen ... | reverse complement strand
ACATTCTTCCACGACTCGTCGGTGCTGCCATTGCAGAGATAGAGATAGACGATGTCGTAGTTCTTCAACTGCTCCTTCACCCTCCATGACTCTTTGAGGTTTGCCTTGCAAGGTCCACACCACGTGCCCCAGATGTCGAGATAGACGATGCGCCCTTTGTAGGGTTCGAGAATCTTGCGGAATATCTTCTCGCCATCGCTCATGCCCTCGACATCCGACGACGGGCGCAGGCTGGCGGCACTGGCCAAATCCTGACGTTCAAGAGCCAGATACTTGTCGTTGGCAGCCTTGACAAAATCTAAGATAACGGGTGACTTAATCTCCTTCTCAGCAAAGGTCATCAAGATGGGGTCGAGCGACTTGCGGAAACTGTTGAGCTGCCAATAGAGTTTGCGAGCTATGGCGATGTCGAGTAGTGCTTGGTCGGCTCCAACAGCATCGAGTGTGCGCAGAATGGCGTAAAGGTCTATCAGCGCCCATTCTGCTGGCATGACCTTTTTGATGTCTTCATGCTCCATGATGACATAGTAGCGCTTCACATCTTCATTTTCCAAGAACTTCTGGAAAGCCACACTGTCAATCCTGAAAATGTCATCGGGGGTGGTAGCTCCTGCTGCCATATTCTTCTGAATCTGAGAGGTGTAGAATTCCAGATTGCTTGCGGCAAAGCGGTCGATGATAGAGAGTTCTTCATCGGTCAGCGTAATCTTTCCCTCAGCCAGCTTGCGACGCAGGAAATAGGCTTTGTCGGCATCGTTCAGCGTGATGCGATATTCGCCAGCGCTGACAGAGTGGCCGTCAGTCATGACATGCTCCACATAATCGCGCATAAATGTAGAGAAGCCTCCGTAAAGGGTATAAGGCTTGGGCATTTTCTGCCACAGCTCGGTAGTGACGTAGTCCATATACTCCTTAGGTATCTGGTGTTTTAAGCCATAGCGAGCCTGCATCATAGCATAGCCCTCGGCTGCGAGGCATTGTCCTGTCAGGAAATCGATGTAGCGCTGTGAGAGGTTAGGATGACGAGCCACACAGGCATTGAGCTGCTCCATATAGCCACGACGGACGCCCTCCATGCGAGCCATGAACTGCATAGCATCCTCTTCCTTCTCTTTTATTTCGTTAAACTCTTCTTGGGGATAGGCCGCCAGTTCGTTCTGTAACCTTACATCGTCGCCCATAAAGAGTTTCTGTCCCATCTTGAAGTCGCAGAGATAGAAGTAGCTCTTGCCTGGCTCCAGAAAGGTGCTGAGATACGAGCGCCCCATGAAGAATGAAACTCTGGTAGAGTTCAACAGGGGGAAGCGGAGGGTGAAACGGCCCTGGGCATCCACTTTGGCAGAGATTCTTTGTGTTTCTTCTTTGAGCAGATTGATATATCTCACCTCAAACTCGTTGCCCTGCTGCTGGGGCATATCCTTCATCCAGCCGATGATGGTGACGCTGTCGTTGATGTAGCCATTGTCAACAAAACCTTTGCACAAATCCTTCGTGGGGTAGTCGGGTAGGGTGGCTGTGGTAATAGGCGTGCAGACGATGGGTTTAGCGTTGCCGATGGTGATGCTGCGCTTGCCTTTTTTGAGTTTACCAACCTTGATGACAGGGCCACCAGCGAGTTCGAAGGTATAGGTGTCTTTGTCGCTGCTCATGCTGGCAATATCCCACACCTTATTATGATAAGCCACATGATTGGTAGCAAAGCCTATGAGCCAGTCGCCCGTGGCCTCGTTGCGCCAATAGGTGTCGGTGATGCCCTCAGGCACATCGTCGGCACTGTGGATATTCTGAATCGACAAGCCTGCCGGAAGGACAAAGTCCATCTGCTTGGTGTCCTGCGGTACGGCCTCGAAAATCAACGAGAAATTCTGCGCATCGGTAGGCACCGTGTAGGGCTCATTCAGTTTCAACACGGTGGCATCCTTAACAGCATAGTGCTTACCGCCTGCCTGCAAGTAGACATCAGAGGGAAAGCCCATCTGCCTGCCTTTGAAGTAAGTAATACGCATAGCCAACTCCGTGTGGTCTTCGGCAAATGTCACCTTTTCGACGCTAATCATAGGTGCATTGTTATAGCCCACAACCACGTTGTTCCATACTTTTGTCTGGGCCTGTCCTGCTATGGAGACAAAAGCCAGCATAATGGTTAATAGTTTCTTCATAATGGTTGATAGTTTTACTTGATTTTCTCCAGTTTAAAGTCTGTAGCCGAGAACCACTGGGCACGGCAGGGACGCTGTGTCAAGTTGATATCGGTAGAGACACCATAGCCAATAGAGCGCGCAATGCTGACCTCGATGCTGTCGATGGTTACGGTCGACCAGCCTTTGTCTTGGTTGGGCATCTCGCCACCCCTGTTGCCATAGACTGGAATATCCTTCATCTTCTTGTCGTCGGCCATCACATAGATGCAGGGACCAGGGCCCTCGGCACGAGCGATACAGGTGAGACGATAGATGCCAGCCTCCACATGTTCTCTGCGCTCAGCGGTATATACCTCCTCACAGTCCTCATTCCATGCATCCAGATAGCGCATAAACGGTCCACCACTGGGGTGCTCGCCACAGTAAGTATAGTGGGCACAGTTCTCTGCCTTGAGCAGCGTCCAGCCACCACGACGCAGATAGTCCTTCGACTCACGATCCATCTCTACGTTCTGATAGACGATGGTATTGCTATACTCATTACGATGACGCTCAGTATTCTTCTGCTGAATCCATATGAGCGTGGGAATCATGCAGGACAGGGAGGCCACCCAGAGCACCACCCAGAAGATGCGCTGTCCAACGCCCATAGGCTGTAGCTTACCTGCTCTGCTGAACAGCATGTGGGCAATGGCATAGACAGGTATCAGGAAAGTGAGCAACAGGCCAACCATGAAGGTAACGACTGCCCAAGGATAGAGGGTAATCAGCTCGGGGAGCTCTAAGAAGCCAATGTCGAAAGGCAAGCTGAGATGAGCTGCCGTAGGTACGGTGAAGGCAATGATATAAGATACCACCACCATGAACAGACAGGCGAGTAGCGGAACGCCCACAATGATAGCGAAGACCACAAGGAGAGCGGTAACAAACGCGCCCAGACAACCGTTGCGCCTGACGGGTTTCTGACCGTTCTCTACCACCACATTGGCAAGATTCTGAGGTGTCACCTCTCTGCCCTGCATCTGTAACTGCTCTTCAGGGGTGTTGGCAGATGGCAGTACAAGGGCAAGGACGAGATAGGCAATGATGCCAAAGCCATAGAACAGCACCAGTAGCACAATGCCAAGGCGCCACCAGGTGACGTCGGTATTGGTATAGGTGGCCAGTCCTGACATCACACCAGCTACCATCCTGTCGTTGGGATTGCGGTAGAGACGCTTGCCAGCCATTCGTGTACGTACATTATTATATACATCTTCTGCAGCAGAGCGGAAGGAGTCATAGCGATGCCCCTCATTATTATTCTCGCCATCCTCGCCCCTCAGCTGCTCTGGTTCACCGATACGGGTAATGATGTCCTTCACATGCTCGATGGTGATGGCCTCGATGCCACTCTGTTTCAGTTCGTCAAACAGTTCGGCGATACGCTCTTCGATATCGTCGGCAATCTCTTCGCCACCTTCTTCCTTACCGAAGGAGGCACGTAACGACTCGATGTAGTGTTGCAACATTTCGTAGGCATCCTCATCAATCTGAAAGAGGCGCCCGCATAGGTTGATGGTAATATTCTTTTTCATTTTAACTCTTAACTCTTAACTCTTAATTCTTAACTCTTAACTCTTTTAGGTAGTTTACCGTGTTAGAAAGCTCTGTCCAGGCTCCGTCGAGTCCTGCGAGGAACTGTTCACCCTCTGCACTGAGGGCATAGTACTTTCGTGGCGGTCCTTGTGTAGACTCCTGCCACTGGTAGACGAGCAGGCCGTCGTTCTTCAGACGGGTCAGCAACGGATAGAGCGTACCCTCCACCACCAGCAACTCAGCGTCTTTCAGTTGCTGAATGATGTCGCTGGCATACGAGGGGTGATGCTTTAAGAGCAGCAGCACGCAGTACTCCAGCATACCCTTTCTCATCTGTGACTTTGCATTTTCAATGTTCATATTCACACATTTATTAGTTTCTGGGTGCAAATTTAGGTAAAATATTAGTACCTTGTATTACAAAGTACCAAGTTTTTGCATAGAATTATATCTATTTAACAATTGTCCGCCTGTCTATCTCCTTTTTATGTCTGCAAAAAACATGGAAATCCTTGTCTGTTTCGCTGAAATATCGTATCTTTGCAGTGCAATCAGATTTGAAGAATATGAAGAAACAAGTGATTAGTGCCGTTTTATTCGTTATCTGCGCTATCATGTTCTCTTGCCAGAACAAGCAGGAGCAGGTGTTGAATCCTACGGATGATTCCAGTCAGTTTGTGACGCTGACGGATGTTGTACCCGATGCCATTCTGGAGATACGCTATTTTGGTACCTATAATTTTGTGGGCGACCGCATTGATGGTTATCTAGAGCCTACCGCACTGCTAACCAAGGTTGCAGCCGATAGCCTGAAAGCTGTTAGTGATGATGTCATCGCCCAGGGCTATCGTTTGAAGATATATGACGCCTATCGTCCGCAGAAGGCCGTCGACCATTTTGTCCGTTGGGCAGAAAACGTGCCTGATGTCCGCATGAGAGACTACTTCTATCCAGACTTGGACAAGAGCGTGCTCTTTGACCAGGAGTATATCTGTCTGAAAAGCGGTCACACACGTGGCAGCACGCTGGACCTGACACTCTTTGACATGAATACGGAGAAGGAGCTGGACATGGGTGGAACGTTTGACTGGTTCGGCCCTGAGAGTCATCCCGACTTCTGTGGCAATCCTGAGACGGGTGAATATACGGGTGTCAACCAGATGAGTCCCAAGGGTCGCCGTATTACTGCCGAGCAGTTTGCCAACCGTATGATTCTGCGTAAGGCGATGATGCGCCACGGCTTTAAGCCTTTCGATACCGAATGGTGGCACTTCACGCTGAAAGATGAGCCTTTCCCCGATACCTATTTTACTTTCCCTGTCAAGCAGCTGAATGCAGTACGCTGATGTCATCTTACCTGTGCCATTGCATGCGACCTTCACCTACGCCATCCCTGAGGGGATGACAGTCGTTGAGGGGCTACGGGTATTGGTGCCTTTCGGTAGGGGAAAGAAATATGTCGGTCTTATAGACCGTGTCCACAACCAGCAGCCGCAGAACTATGCCGTCAAGGAGATAGAGTCGGTGATGGATGTGGCTCCTATCGTTACGGGTTCCCAGCTGAAACTGTGGCACTGGATTAGTGACTATTACCTGTCACCTATTGGTGATGTGTATAAGGCGGCCTTGCCTGGTGGCTTGAAGGCAGAAGATGGCTATAAGCCCAAGACAGAGACCTATATCCGTCTGACCGAGCAATATCGGAATGTGACGGCCCTGCATGTGGCACTCAACGTCCTGGCACGTGCCAAGAACCAGTTAAATGTCTTTACGGAGTATCTGGCACTCTCGCATTGGGATGAAATCGAGGATGGCGTGCAACCCGAAGAGGTGACCCGCGAGGAACTGATGAATGTCGCTGGCTGTACGTCGGCTACGCTGAAACAGTTGGAACAGCGGCAGATGCTGGAAACCTATGAGGTAGAGGTGGGACGCCTGAATCATGGTGGTCCCTATCGTCCGGAACTCATCAAGACGCTCAGCGCTGCCCAGTCGGAGGCATATAATCAGATACTGCTGTCGATGATGAAGAAGCCGGTGACGCTGCTGCATGGTGTGACGTCGAGTGGTAAGACAGAGATATACATCCAACTGATACAACGGGCATTGGAACGCAAAGAGCAGGTGCTCTTCCTCATGCCTGAGATAGCGCTGACCGTCCAGATGATGCAACGCTTGCAGCGCATCTTCGGTGATCGCCTGGGCATCTACCATTCACGCTATTCCGATGCGGAACGTGTGGAAATCTGGCAGAAGCAGCTGTCAGAGAATCCCTATGATGTCATCCTTGGAGCCCGCTCAGCCGTCTTCCTTCCTTTCCAGCGTTTGGGACTGGTCATCGTCGACGAGGAGCACGAGACATCCTATAAGCAGCAAGACCCTGCGCCCCGCTATCATGCCCGCTCGGTGGCCATCATGCTGACAAGCCAACAGCTAACAGCTAATGGCCAACAGCCAAGAGTCCTGTTAGGTACTGCTACGCCCTCCTTGGAGAGTTACCATAACGCCATGACGGGGAAGTATGGACTGGTGGAGTTGAAGGAACGCTATCAAGGTATCGAACTACCCGAGATACAGGTGGTGGATACCGCTGACCTGCAACATCGTAAGATGATGCATGGTCCTTTCTCACCATTGCTGCTGACACGCATGCGTGAGGCTTTGGAGCGTGGTGAACAGGTCATCTTGTTCCAGAACCGTCGTGGCTTTGCCCCTGTCGTGGAGTGTCGCCAGTGTGGCTGGGTACCCACCTGCCAGCACTGTGACGTCTCGCTGACCTACCACCGCCAGCTGAACCAGCTGACGTGCCACTATTGTGGCTATACCTATCGCATCCCTACGGAGTGTCCTTGCTGTGGCTCTACCAATCTGCGCAGTCGTGGCTATGGTACGGAGAAGATAGAAGAGCAGGTGCACGAAATCTTTCCTGACGCTCGTATTGCCCGCATGGACCTTGACACCACCCGCACCCGTAATGCCTATGAACGCATCATCAACGACTTTTCGGCAGGACGCACCAATATCCTCATTGGTACACAGATGATTTCCAAAGGTCTTGACTTTGAGAAGGTCAGCGTGGTGGGCATCATCAATGCTGACTCCATGCTCAACTACCCCGACTTCCGTGCCTACGAACATGCCTTTATGATGATGGCGCAGGTCAGTGGCCGTGCTGGTCGTAAGGGTAAGCGTGGCCTCGTCATCTTGCAGACCAAGCAGAAGGAAGTGTCTGTGATTGACCAGGTGGTACGCAACGACTACACCTCTTTATATAAGGAGCTGATAGCCGAGCGTCAGGCCTTCCGCTATCCTCCTTACCACCGTCTGGTTTATGTCTTCCTGCGTCATATCAAAGAGGGTACTGTCGATACTGCCGCTATTGAGATGGGTTCCCGTCTGCGCCAGTGGTTTGGTGGTCGTGTGTTAGGACCAGACAAGCCCTCTGTTGCCAAGGTGAAGTCGCAGAATATCCGCAAGCTCGTACTCAAGCTGGAGTTGGGTATTGACATGCAGAAAGTCCGCGAGTACCTGCTGCTTGCGCAATCACAAATGCTCGCGGACAAACGCTATTCGTCGTTACAAGTCTATTACGACGTTGATCCGTTATAATTAGAAGTCTAACTGGCAACCCAAGCCCAGTACACGGTTGGTACGGGTGAAGGTATCGCTGACACCTTCCGTGGGATAGTTCTCACGGTGATACTTGTCGTAGTTGGTCTGGAAATAAGCGGCTGACACCGTGATGTTCTCCTTTACCTTGTAGCTGAAACCAAAACCGAAACTGTAGCTGTTGACAACGAACGACATATCGTTCATGTACTCGTCAGTCAGTCCGTAGCGGGTCAGCTGTCCACCGCATGAAGCGTTCAGACGGTCGGTGATGTCCCACTCGACACCAGCCAGATACTCGTTGGTGTTGCGACGCAGCAGGTCCTGTGTGTTGTTATACCAGTTGGCATCCTTGTCGAAATAGTGGTGCCAACCCAGGTTGAGGCTAACCTCTTCGATGGGCTTCCACTGTGCACCGATGGTCAGCAGGGCAGGAGCGTCCTCGTTGACTTTCTCACCATCACGGAACCTGTTGACGGCGGCAATCTCGCTGGCCTTATTGACAGTAGACTCGTTCTTCATACGAATCTGGGTCTTGAACTCATACTTAGCAGCGAAGTTGAAGTTCTTGACTCTCCAGTCGATGCCAATCACAGGGGCAATACCCATACCGTCCTGATTGCTCAGCAGGTTTACACCCTCGGCATATTTCTGCAGGGTACCCAGCTCCTTTCTCGTCCCCTCCAACTGAGCCTGTTGAGCTGTCAGTTGACCCTGTTGAGCTGTTAGTTGAGCCTGTGTAGCCAGCAGTTCGGCAGGAACAGCAGCGCCAGCAGCTTCGTATTGCGCTATTCCGGCATTTACCTGTTCCAAACCTGCGTTTACCTGTATAATGCCAGCTTCAACTTGTGCGATACCATCTTCTACGGTTCCGATGGCACCCTGCATGAAGTCGCCAAACTCGACGTAACCACCAGCCGTCTTTACAAGGATGTTGTTAATCTTAGCCTTGTACGTGGCATCACCATAGAGCAGGCGCAGACCACCATATACTGACAGATTAGGATTAATCTTGTAGGCAGCACCCAGTTGGATGCCATAGTAATACTGGCGGCCCTTCATATAGCTATCCATATCATAGCCATCAGCACCTAATGGCTTCAGGAGGCTGGCAATGTTACCTACTACGCTCTCGAAGGAGCCCAGACCATCGCCAAACTCACACGAGCCGCCACCGCCAGGAACAGAGAAGTTGAACTGGAGACTCCAGTCGCCCTTGTTCCATGCACCCTGCAGTGAGGGAATGATGGGAGCGTCAGCTACGCCCTCGAACTCTTTCACAATTTTACCGTCGTTCTTCTTGCCCAAGCCAAAGACCGGGTTTGTCGACGTGATGGTACGTGTCTGATGTGCATACTGCCAGTTGAAGGCTACATGGAAACCCTCGGGCATGAAAGCCACACCGGCAGGATTAGAATAAACACCGTCAAGGCCGATAGCGGCATCGCGGGCAGGGTTCTTCAAAAACAAAACACTCTGATTGGTGTTGGTGAGGATGCCACCAGCCATGGCGGCCACCGTAGTCATCGTGAAAACAATCAGCGATAAAACAATCTTTTTCATTACTTTTTGATTAATTTTGTTTAAAATCGGCTGCAAAGGTATAGTTATTGCACAAAATGGCTGCAAAAGTGCAGTTAATATTAGCACTTATTAACTAAAAACTGCACACTTTCTGCACAAATGTGCTAAAGTGTGCAGAAATATGGGTGTTATTTCTTCACTTTTTAGCCAATCAGATTACGCCTTTTTCTCTGACGGATAATTGACACGGGTATGATAGACGGTCTTCAGTTTCTCAATGAGTACCGTCTTGGCATACTGGATGTCACGGAAGGTGATAGGACACTCGCGGAAATAGCCGTCTGCCACTTGTCCGTCGATGAGTCGTTCTACCAGACCGCGTATAGACTGTTCCGTGTAGTCGGGTAGCGAGCGTGATGCCGCCTCTACGGTGTCGGCCATCATGAGACAAGCCTGTTCACGGGTAAACGGGTTCGGGCCTGGGTAGGTGAATAGCAGGTCGTCGACGGGCTCGTCAGGATGCTCGTTATGGTAGTTGACGTAGAAGTATTTGGCCTTGCCAAGTCCGTGGTGGGTGGCAATGAAGTCACGGATGACGGTGGGCAGGTTATATTTGTCGGCCATCTTCAGACCCTCAGTGACATGGCTGATGATAATCTGTGCCGACTCTATATCCGTTAGCATCTCATGAGGATTAATGCCTGTCTGGTTCTCCGTATAATATATAGGATTAGCCAGCTTGCCGATGTCGTGGTAGAGCGCTCCCGTACGTACCAGTTGCGCCTTGGCACCAATCTTGTTGGCTATCTCGCCTGCCAGATTAGCCACCTGTATAGAGTGGTTGAAGGTACCTGGTGCCACCTCACTCATGTTACGCAGCACCTCATTGTTCGTGTTCGAGAGCTCAATGAGTGTGATGTCGCTGGTAAATCCAAAGGTCTTCTCGATGAGGTAGAGCAGGGGATATACGAAGAGCAGGGCGATACCATTAGCAATCAGATAGTTGTAGTAGCTGTAGTCAATCTGCGTTATTCCATCGATGTTCATCCAGTCAAACGCCATATTGATGGTGATGCTGGTAATGGTGACAAAGATGGCAGTCTTGAAGAGCTGTGAGCGTTGTGACAGCTCGCGCAGACTACTGATGGCCACCAGTCCGGCTACGGTCTCTATGACGATGAACTCAAACGGGTGCTGGAGCATGACGGCACAGATGAGTACCATCGTGATATGCGTCATGAAGGCTGTGCGCGAGTCCATGAATACACGGATGAAGATAGGCACCATAGCGTATGGCAGCAGATAGACGTGCAACATGGTGTTACGCATAAACAATGCTGTCAGCAGGGTGAAGAGGATAATCAGGGTATAGAGCATCGTCGTACTACGGGGCTTTTGGAAGTAGTCCTTGCGATAGAGGCTCAGGTAGATGGTGAAGCTTAGCACGAGGATGCCCACGTAGATAATCTGTCCGAATAGTGACAGGTGGTTCTGCTTGACGTCTTCGTTGCGCAGCTCATTCTCTTTCTTGAACGACTCGACGATGCGGTAGGTCTTCTCTGTGACGATATCTCCACGCCCAATAATCTTCTCTCCTTTCTGTACCACACCACTGGCCAGGGCGATGCCCGCCAGCAGGTCGTTCTTGCTGGCTTCGCTACGCTCGCTGTCATAGGTGAGGTTGGGTGTGATATATTCGTTGAGGTTACATTTCTGCAGGATAGAACGTACGGGTGCCAGCTTCTCGTCTTGGAACAGCTGTTCGTAGGCCCCTTTGGGCGAATAGACTTCCATCACGGAGACACTGGATGCTTGCTTGTCATTGACAATGCGTATCATCGAGGTGGTGTCTACTAACAGTGTCGTATATTCTTTCTGGTCGATGATGCCTTGCTGGTAGAGGCTTTGCAGACGGTTGGAGATGATACCCATATAGCTTGCTGGCAGGTCGGGGATGCCGTCAGCATAGTCCTTGTTGAACTTCTGCACCATCCGTTGCTCTACTGACTGGTTGTATTTGTAGTAGGGCTCGTATTGGCTCAACGCACTGTCACGCTCCTCGCGGATGACAGCCTCTGACTTGTAGATAGGGAAGTCAAAAGGTGCTGTGAAGTCAGCATATTTCCAGGGCTTTCCCTCCTCCACATGGAAGTAGCTGCGATTGTCATGTGGCATCGACCAAACGACGATGGTGACAGTGGTAATAATGAGTATTGTTCGGGTGAGAATATCACGCCAATGGAGTTCTTTCATACCTTTCTTATCTTTTTGAGTGCGAAAATACGAAAAAAAGCGCATATTCTCAAAAAAAATGAGTAATTTTGCACAAAAATTTAAAGAAAAGCCCATTTATATATGGTAGAAAGAAGAGTAAGAGTACGTTTTGCGCCCAGTCCTACGGGTGCTTTGCATATCGGTGGCGTGCGCACCGCCTTGTATAATTACCTGTTTGCCAAGCAGCATGGTGGCGACTTGGTATTCCGTATTGAGGACACAGACAGTAACCGTTTCGTTCCCGGTGCCGAGGAATATATCATCGAGTCGTTCAAGTGGCTGGGCATCAAGTTTGATGAGGGTGTGTCTTTTGGTGGCGACAAGGGCCCCTACCGTCAGAGCGAGCGCCGCGACATCTATAAGAAGTATGTTCAGCAGCTGTTGGATGCTGACAAGGCATATATCGCCTTTGATACTCCTGAGGAGTTGGAGGCTAAGCGTGCTGAGATTCAGAATTTCCAGTACGACTGTCACACCCGCCAGCAGATGCGTAACTCGCTGACCCTTCCAAAGGAAGAGGTGGATGCGCTGATAGCCGATGGCCAGCAGTATGTTGTCCGTTTCAAGGTTGAGGCTGGTCAGGAGATTCTGGTCAACGACCTCATCCGTGGTGAGGTGCGTGTGAAGAGTGACATCTGCGACGACAAGGTGCTCTATAAGAGTGCTGACGAGCTTCCTACCTATCATCTGGCCAACATTGTTGACGACCACCTGATGGAGATTTCTCACGTTATCCGTGGTGAGGAATGGTTGCCCTCAGCGCCCCTGCACGTCATGCTTTATCGTGCCTTCGGTTGGGAGGACACTATGCCCCAGTTTGCCCATCTGCCTCTGCTGTTGAAGCCCGATGGCAAGGGTAAGCTGTCAAAGCGTGATGGCGACCGTCTGGGATTCCCCGTATTCCCCCTGTTGTGGAAAGACCCCAAGAGTGGCGAGACCTCTCGTGGCTATCGTGAGGACGGCTACTTCCCTGAGGCTGTCATCAACTTCCTCGCCCTATTGGGCTGGAATCCTGGTACTGAGCAGGAGATATTCTCGCTCGACGAGCTCGTGCCACTGTTTGACATCAGCAAGTGTTCCAAGGCTGGCGCTAAGTTTGCCTTTGAGAAGGCTATCTGGTTCAACCACGAGTATATCCTCAAGAAGTCTAACGAGGAGATTGCTGCGCTGTTCGAGCCTATTGTTAGGGAGCACTGTCCTAACGAGACCTTCGAGCGTGTGCTGGAGGTGACCCGCATGATGAAGGACCGCGTGTCGTTCGTCCATGAGTTGTGGCCCCTCTGCTCCTTCTTCTTCGTGGCTCCTACGGAGTACGACGAGAAGACGGCCAAGAAACGTTGGAAAGAAGACAGTGCTGCTCAGTTGACAGAGTTGATGCAGGTGCTGGAAGGTATCGACGACTTCTCATTGGAGAATCAGGAGAAGATTGTTCACGCATGGATTGAGCAGAAGGAGTATAAGCTGGGTAACATCATGAACGCTTGGCGCCTGACACTGGTCGGCGAGGGCAAAGGTCCTGGCATGTTCGACATTTCTGCCTTCCTGGGCAAAGAAGAGACATTGAAGCGCATGAAGCGTGCTATAGAAGTATTAGGCTGATGTATAATATCATCATATTTCTCTATCTGTGTGGCGTAGCCATTGTGAGCCTTTTCAACGAGAAGGTCCGCAAGATGTGGCGTGGTGAGCGTCAGGCTATCCGCACCATCAAGGAGAAGATAGACCCCAACGCCCAGTATGTATGGTTCCATGCCGCCTCACTCGGTGAGTTCGAGCAGGGACGCCCACTGATGGAGCAGCTGCGTCGTGAGCATCCGGAATATAAGATTCTGCTGACGTTCTTCTCGCCCTCAGGCTATGAGGTCCGCAAGAACTACGAGGGTGCCGACATCATCTGCTATCTACCACTTGACACCATTCTCAATGCACGCCGTTTCCTGCGTACCATCCGTCCTGTGATGGCGTTCTTCATCAAGTATGAGTTCTGGTATAACTACCTCCATATCCTGCGCCATCGTGGCATTCCCGTCTACAGCGTCAGTAGCATCTTCCGTCCTGGACAGGTGTTCTTCCGCTGGTATGGTAAGCAGTACAGCCGTGTGCTGAAATGCTTCACCCACTTCTTTGTACAGAACGAGGTAAGCCGTGAACTGTTGTCTACAATCGGCATCAACAATGTCACTGTCGTTGGTGACACCCGTTTCGACCGTGTGCTGCAAATCAAGCAGGCAGCCAAGCAGCTCCCTATCGTTGAGCAGTTTATAGGTAATAGCCAACAGCCAACCGCTAATAGCCAAAAGCCGAAGGTATTCATTGCAGGTTCATCATGGCAGCCCGATGAAGAGATTTTCATCCCCTGGCTTAACGAACACAAGGACTGGAAGGTAGTTATTGCCCCCCATGTCATTGGAGAAGACCACCTGCAACAGATAGAGCGCATGCTCGAAGGTCGTAAGGTAGTGCGTTATAGTACGTTAGAAAGCCAACAGTCATCTGCTAATAGCCAAGAGCAAGCTGATGTCCTCATCATTGACTGCTTCGGCTTGCTGAGCAGCATCTACCACTATGCCGATGTGACCTATGTGGGTGGTGGCTTTGGTGTAGGCATCCACAATACGTTGGAGGCTGCCGTCTGGGATGTTCCCGTATTCTTTGGTCCCAACAACCAGCGCTTCCAGGAGGCACAGGGTCTGAAAAAATGTGGTGGTGGCCTGGAGATTGGCAATGCCGACGACTTCCGTCGCTATATGCAGGGCTTCGAAGAGCATCCAGAGCTGATGAAGGAGTTGGGCGAGAAGGCTGGTGCGTATGTTGCCAGTCTCTCAGGAGCTACTGAGAAAATCCTCTCCGACGTTTTTTAATTCTCCATTTCTCCATTTCTCAATCTTTCAATTTTAAACGTGGCACTGATTAAGAGTTATAAAGGTCTGACGCCCCAATGGGGTAAGGACTGTTATTTCAGCGAGAACGCTACCATTGTGGGCGATGTGACGATGGGCGACGAATGTTCCGTCTGGTTTAATGCTGTTGTCCGTGGCGACGTGGCACCCATCACTATTGGTAATTGTACCAATGTGCAGGATGGTTCCTGCATCCATGTCACCCACGAGACAGGTCCTACGCATATCGGCAACTATGTCACCATCGGTCATAACGTCACCGTCCATGCCTGCACCATCCACGACCATGCCCTTATCGGCATGGGTGCTACCTTGCTTGATGGCTGTGAGGTAGGAGAGGGTGCCATTGTCGCTGCGGGTGCCTTGGTGTTGCAGAATACAAAGATTGGTCCCAATGAGATATGGGGTGGGGTGCCTGCTAAATATATCAAGCCCACCCGTCCTGGTCAGACGGACAATGCGGAGCACTACGTGGCATATTCCAAAATCTATATGGAAGAGAATCCCGACTGCCGCTTCTAATTCTTCACTTCTAATACAATGTATTCCGAGCGTGTTCCAATGCGGAACATGCCGCCCCAAATGCCCATTCCGCTGCTGACGTAGTAGCGGGTGTTGCCGCGTTGGTGGCTACCCCATGAGCACTCATAGATAGCATCGGTAATCCAGCTGATGGGCCACACCTGTCCACGATGGGTGTGTCCGCTGAACTGGAAGTCGATGCCTGCCTTCTCTGCCTTTTCGAGGTGGTGGGGCTGGTGATCCAGTAGAATTGAAAATTGAGAATTGACAATTGACAATTGATTCAAAGGTTTGCGCCTGAAGTTGGTGGCGTCGTCGCGACCAATGATGCAGAGGTCTCCCACGCTGGCTACACTGTCGCGCAACAGATGGATGCCCGCCTGCTGGTAGAACTCCAAGGCGCCAGGCTCTCCACTATAATATTCGTGGTTGCCCAGACAGGCGTAGACAGGCGCTTTGAGCCGTTGAAACTCTTCGTAGATGCGCTGTTCTCTCAGTGGGCGTATCGAACCGTCTATGATGTCGCCCGCAATGAGTATTATGTCGGGCTTCTCGTCATTGATCATGTCTATCCAGCGGTGTACCTCGTCGCGCTGATTGTGGTAGCCTATGTGCAGGTCGCTCAGCAGTACGGCCTTGACGGGCTTCGTGACTTTGCCGGACGTGATGGTCAGCTCCTGGCGCACCTTGTGCTTATAGTTCAGGTGACCATAGAGGAATAGGGCAAACATAAAGATGCTGATGCCGCCTGTCGTCCACCAGTTATTATATAATAAGGTACGCGGGAGAAGGTGAACCAGTCTTCCTAAGTCCAATACGAGGAACAGCATGAAGAGGTACAGCAGGATGATGACGCTCGACGTGCCTATGACATAGACCATCGTTGCCAGCGGCATGGGCATGCTGTCGGTAGAACGTCGGAAACCACTGAACAGCAATAGGAACGACGCCACCATCAGCACGATGACTATCGTCTTGAAATACCACTTGACGGGCAGCAGGCACCATATGTGCCACCCGATATAGGCCATTGCCAGTAGGGGCAGTAGCATGAATAATATCATCCACATCATCTTCATTATTTTTGTCTTGGTGCGGCAAAGGTATGGATTATTTTCCGATTCACCAAACAATGAGGCAAAAAATAGGCCCGTCATCCCGACGGGCATACAATCCAATTACTATGAAAAAACTACTAACCTTAATGATGAATCTAAAAACCTTTTTGTTTCTTGATGCAAAGGTAGCAATAAAAAAGAGCGTCCGCAAAAAGATTCAGCGAACGCCCCATTTTATATTACGAAACCCCGATTACAGGTTGGCATTGTCCTTGCCCCACTCCTCAACGGCGGGAATGATACCCAGCGAGATAATCTCGTCGCGCATCTTCTGCAGGTGCTCGTAAGAAGCCTGCAAAGCGGCCATCTCCTCAGCGGTACCCTCGGGCTGAGTGAAGTGAACACCGTCTTTGTCGATAACGGTAGGCATAGCCATCATTACGTTCTTGAAACCGTAAGCGTTGACATAGCAACCAGCAGGCCACTTGAAGGGCTCACCACCCATAGCACCCTCAATCATCTTAACAGCCTGATAAGCGGGGCTCTGGAATGAAGAACGGCCACGGAGCTTGATGATGTTGCTACCACCCTGGGTAGTCATGTGCTTAATCTCTGCCCAGCGCTCAGCTGAGAGGGGAAGCTCAGAAAGGGGCTTGCCATCGATGAGGGCCTTGCTGGCGAATACAGCCATCTGCTCGCCGTGACCACCATAGGTGTAAGCGTTAGTAACCTTGTCCTGACGAACACCGAACTCCTGAGCGAGCTGCTGCTGCAGACGGGTAGAGTCGAGAGCTGCCAGAGAGGTCAGCTGGTTGGGCTTCAAACCTGAGTGAATCAGTGCAGTCAGAGCAGTTACGTCAGCGGGGTTGAAGATAACAACCACGTGCTTTACGTCTGGGCAGTACTTCTTGATGTTCTCACCGAAGTCAGCAGCAATCTGGCAGTTGCCCTTCAGCAGGTCCTCACGGGTCATACCCTCCTTACGGGGAGCACCACCTGAAGAAATGATGTACTTAGCACCAGTGAAAGCCTCCTTAGCATCTACAGTATAAGAAATGTTTGCACCAGGGAAAGCGCAGTGACACATCTCATCGTATACACCATGAACACCGGGCTCATAGATATCATACAAACAGATGTTGGGAGTCAAGCCCAGCATCAACACACTCTGTACCATGTTAGAACCGATCATACCGCCGGCACCAACAATCACCAATTTCTCGTCAGTTAAAAAAGCCATAATGTTATTTGTTTTATTTAGAAATTATCTGTCTGCAAAGATACGAAATAATTCATAAAAGATAAATCATTATTCAAAAAAGTTTTGTTATTAAATATAAAAAACGTCAGCTTTGCAAAGTCCGTATGACAAAAATACCTACTATTTCCCCTTGTACCACTCTTGCAGCACATAGAAGGCCTTCTTCTTCTCTCCTTTGTCAGAGTAGAGACCCTTGCGGTTGTAGTAGTCTTGGATGCCATTGAGTACACGGCGTGGTGAGCGGAAGTCCTTGAGAATCCATGGTGACGTACCTGCCAGTCCTTCTATCTTGTCAAGCATCGCTACGTTCTCTTTATAAAGGTTCTCCTGGAACTCCTCTGTCCATCGCTGGTTCTTGGCACCATGCAGCCCATACTTGGCACCGCCGCCAAACTCGCTGACGATGACGGGCTTGTCGTAGGGAATCTCCCATACCATCTTGGGCGCATCGTTGACGTCGCGATACCAGCCAATATACTGGTTGAAGGATACCACATCCACATACTTGCTCATGTTGTCTTGCAGACGGTTCTTGTAGTTCGACGCTGATGTCACCTCCATAGCCATTGATATCAGTCGCGTGCTGTCCAGGCTGCGGGCATACTGTGCCAGATTGCCCAGGAACTTGTCGCGCTCAGCAGAGTGGGGCGTCTCGTTAGCGATGCTCCAGATGATGATGTTGGCGCGGTTGTGGTCACGTAATATCATGTCCGTCACCTGCTGTTGGGCGTTGGCATAGGTGTCAGCATTCTTCCATGCGATAGTCCAGTAGCACGGTATCTCGCTCCATACCAGGATACCCATGCGCTCAGCCTCACGCACCATATACTCGTTGTGTGGATAGTGTGCCAAGCGCACGAAGTTACAGCCCAGTTCCTTGGCCCATGACAGCAGGGTGTGGGCATCGCTTGTGCCGTTGGCACGGCCACCACCGTTAGGCTTCTCTTCATGTATGCTGATGCCCTTCAGAAAGATGGGCTTGCCATTCAGCAACAGCTCCTTGCCACGCGTCTCGATGGTGCGGAAACCGATGCTGTCCACCAGTGTCTCACCATTCATGCTGACCTCTACGCGGTAGCGCTTAGGCGTCTCTGGCGACCACAGAGTTAGCTTGGAGTTGACAATTGAGAGTTTACAATTGACAATTTGGCCATCGGCATCCGTCACGAACTTCTTCTTCACCTTCAGCTCAGGGATGCTCAGCGTTACCTCCTGTCCCCCTACGGGTTTATTGAGTTTTAATGAAAACGCTATCACGTTCCCCCTCCCTTTCTCCCACCTGAAGGTAGGAGTGTGGCACGCAATGGAGGGGGTTAGGGGGAGGCTGGAGAGGCCCGCGCTGTAGTTCTCAATATACGTCTCTGC
>Ga0265298_10004311_pt1 | contig 18234 bp, 12 predicted proteins | sample AusTroGonzalo_MG_3_FD_193486 | JGI IMG/M metagenome (GOLD analysis project Ga0265298, IMG submission 193486) | Bovine rumen microbial communities from tropical cattle in Woodstock, Queensland, Australia - Gonzalo_01 | ecosystem: Host-associated > Mammals > Digestive system > Stomach > Rumen ... | reverse complement strand
TCCAGCATGTAGGCGCAGGGAGCGTTCAGGGTCACGGTGAAGGTCTTTCCGTCTTCGGAGGCAATCGCCTGCAGATCGTCCGGATAGCCCTTGATGCCGTCGAACATGTAGCTGTAGTCGGCAGCGGTTTCGGGAGCGGCAGCACGCTTCCAGGAATACTCGAAGTCCTTGGCGGTCAGGGGCGTGCCGTCGGACCACTTCAGGCCGTCACGGATGGTGAACGTGTAGGTCAGGCCGTCTTCACTCACTTCATAGCCGGTGGCGAAGTTGGGGGCCAGTTCTCCGCTGGCGTCATAGGTGTAAAGTCCGCCGAAGCTGTTGGCGGCCAGGCAGGCGCCGTCCACAGAGCTGTTCAGCGCGGGATCCAGCTTGTCCGGTTCGGAAGCCAGCTGCAGGCGCAGGGTCTTGTTCTCGCCGAAATCGGCATACATGAAGAACTTGGTGGCATAAGCGTTGGAATAGTAGCCGGTCAGGCCTTCCCGCGCCATGTACACGTCGTTGTAGTAGTAGATCGGAACGATCGCGCCGGTGGCCATCAGTTCGTCTTCCGCTTCATGCATCAGCTTTTCACGGGCGGCAAAGTCCGTGGTCGATTTGATCTCCGCGATGCGGGCGTCATAGCCGGTCCAGTCGGGTTCGCTGCCGGCATCGGCAAACGCGGAAACGCAGCCGAGAACCATCATGGCAGCCAACAGAAGAGCTAACAGTTTCTTCATAGGGTAGGTTCCTCCTTCAAAATTTTATATCAACCGGTCTTTCACAAAGCCGGCGGATATTCTCTTTTACCGGTGGTGGCAGGCCACAAACCGTTCCGGGGCAATTTCTCTCAGTTCGGGACGGCTCTCCTCGCATTCCTTTGTCGCGTAGCGGCACCGGGTGCGGAAGGGACAGCCTTTCGGCATATGCAGCGGAGAAGGCACGTCGCCCTCCAGAATGATGCGGTGCTTATGCCGCGCGGTTTCCGGGTCCGGCATGGGAATGGCGGAAATCAGCGATTCCGTGTAGGGATGAATCGGAGACTCGATGATATCTTTCGCGGGCCCGATCTCAACGATGCGCCCCAGATACATCACGGCAATCCGCTTGCTCATGTGCTGAACCACCAGCAGGTCATGGGCAATAAACAGGTAGGCAATCCCAAGCTTCTGCTGCAGGTCCTCAAAGGTGTTGATAATCTGCGCCTGAATGGAAACGTCCAGCGCGGAAACCGGTTCGTCGCAGACGATAAAGCGGGGATTCACCGCCAGTGCCCGGGCAATACCGATCCGCTGGCGCTGGCCGCCGGAAAACTCATGGGCATAACGGTTGGCATGCTCGCTGTTCAGCCCCACCAGGGTCAGCAGTTCGGCGATCCGCTCTGCCCGCTCCTTCTTGGTGCTGTACAGCTTGTGAATGTCCAACGGCTCCCCGATAATATCCGAAACCGTCATCCGGGGGTTCAGCGAGGAATAGGGATCCTGGAAAACGATCTGCATATCCTTGCGGAATTCGCTGACGTTCTTTTCCGTCACCAGCCGACCGTCAAAGTATACCTCGCCCGCCGTCGGTTTGTACAGATACAGCAGGGTTCTGCCAACCGTGGTTTTTCCGCAGCCGGATTCTCCGACCAGGCCGAGGGTTTCTCCCTCGTCGATGGTAAAGGAGACGTCATCCACGGCTTTCAGCTCCAGCTTGTTCAGCACACCGGATCCGACGGAGAAATACTCCTTGAGGCCGCGCACATCCACCAGATGCTTCTGCTCGCTCATGCGTTTTCACCGTCCTTCGCTTCTTCCATCATCTGCTTCACGTTGTTCCAGCAGGCGGCGATATGGAAATCGTTCACGACGACTTCCTCCGGCGGCTGCTCCAGGCAGATCTTCATCGCCCGGTCGCAGCGGGATGCGAAAGCGCAGCCTTTGGGCAGGTTCAGCAGATCCACCGGCGAGCCGGAAATAGGCACCAGCCTTTCATGCTTTTCCGAAATCCGCGGTATCGAGCGGATCAGTCCCTTGGTGTACTCATGCCGGGGATTGTAGAAAATCTCGTCGGCGGTGCCGCGCTCGCAGACCTTCCCGCCGTACATGACGATGATCTCGTCGCACATGTCCGCGATCACGCCCAGATCGTGGGTAATCATAATGATGGCCATGCCCATCTTTTTCTGCAGATCCTGCATCAGTTCCAGAATCTGCGCCTGAATCGTCACGTCCAGCGCTGTCGTGGGTTCGTCCGCAATCAGGATATCCGGTTCGCAGGCCAGCGCCATCGCGATCATCACGCGCTGCCGCATTCCGCCGGACAGCTCATGCGGATACTGTTTCAGCCGTTTTTCCGGTTCGTTCACGCCGACCAGCTGCAGCATTTCCAGCGCCCGGGCCTGAACTTCTTCCTTGTTCCGGTCTGTATGGATCTGGATCGCTTCCCGCAGCTGGCTTCCGATGGAGAACGTCGGGTTCAGGCATGTCATGGGATCCTGGAAGATGATGGAAATCCGGCTCCCGCGGAATTTCTGCATCTGCGCTTCGGTATACTCCAGAATATTCTCACCCTTGAAAAGGACCTCGCCTTCCGTCACCCGGCCGGTATCCGTCAGGATCCGCAGCACCGAATAAGCGGACACGCTCTTGCCGCTGCCGCTTTCTCCGACGATGCCCAGCACCTTCCCGGCGTCTAGGTTATAGGAAATCCCGTTCACGGCTTTCACTTCGCCGGCGTCCGTAAAAAAGGAGGTGTGCAGGTTTTTCACCTGAAGCAATGGCATTTCACTCATGAGATCACTTCCTCAGTTTGGGATCGAAGGCGTCGCGAAGGCCGTCGCCCAGCAGATTAAAGGATAATACGATCAGACAGATACCGACGGCCGGGAAGACCATCTTGTAGGGATAGGCCTGCAATGCCTGCCGGGCGGAATTCGCCAGCGAGCCCAGGGAGGGCATCGGCGCCTGAACGCCCAGGCCGATAAAGCTCAGGAAGCTCTCGGTAAAGATGGCGGAAGGAATCTGCAGCGCGGTGGAAATAATAATCACGCCCATGCAGTTGGGCAGAATATGCTTCCGGATGATCCGCCCACGCTTGGCGCCCATGGCCTGGGCCGCCAGCACATATTCATTCTTTTTGATGCTGAGGATTTGTCCGCGCACCAGGCGGGCCATACCCACCCAGTACAGCAGACCGAAGACGGCGAACATGGACAGCATATTCGGGCCGATGCTGGCCAGAACCGTATTCTGCAGGCTCTGCCCAAGCAGCTGGTCCAGCACCACCGAAAGCAGGATGACCATCAGGGTGTCCGGCAGGGAGTAGATCACGTCCACGATCCGCATCATGATCAGGTCTGTCTTTCCGCCCGCGTATCCGGCAATCGAGCCGTACAAAAGTCCGATCGCCAGCACGATCAGCGAGGCAAAGAAGCCGACCGCCAATGAAACCCGCGCGCCGTAGATCACCCGGATAAAGTAATCGCGGCAAAGCTCATCCGTGCCGAAAATGTGCGGGAAAATCTTTTCGCCCCTGTCAATCGCTTCCTGTTCAAGCTTGGAATAGGTAAACGGCGAAAGGTTCTTGGCGCTCTTGTCGCGCTTTCCGTCCACCGTGATCATTCCGCTGTAGGAATAGGGCACGATCAGCGGCGCAATGATAATCGTCACCAGAATCACCAGCAGCACGATCATGGAGCCGACAGCCAGCGGATTGCGGAACAGCTTCCGCATCCCGTCCCGGAAAAAGGTCGTGCTTTCCCGCATGACTTCCTGCTGTGCTTTTTCCGCGTCAGTGGCCGCTTCAAATTTTGCAACATCGATCTGCATGCTGAAGGGCTTCTTTTTCGGGGGAATGTTAGGATTGTACTCGCTCATTTCCTCTCAGCCTCCTCAGTCAAAATCAATCCGCGGGTCAACCAGTTTGTACACCAGGTCACTCAGCAGTGTGGCCGTCACCATCAGCGTCGCCAGGAAGATCGTCGTTCCCATAATCATGGGGTAATCCCGGTTCGTGATGCCCTGCACAAACTTGGTTCCGAGGCCGCCTGTCGTAAACACGGCTTCAACCACCATGGATCCGGTCAGAATGTAGGCCGTCATCGGTCCCACATAGGTAATCACCGGAATCAGCGCGTTGCGCAAAGCGTGTTTGAAGATCACAAGCCATTGTTTCACGCCTTTGGCCCGGGCCGTCCGGATATAATCCTGACCCAGCACGTCCAGCATGGAAGTCTTCGTCAGGCGGGTAATATAGCTCATCGGCGAAAGCATCAGCGCGATCACCGGCAGCACATACGATTGATTGTCCGTGCTGAAGATCGGGAACCAGTTCAGCTGCAGGCAGAAAACCAGCAGCAGCAGCGTCGCCATGATAAAACTCGGCACGGCCACGAACAGCGTTGTGAAGAAGATGATCATCCGGTCCGCAAGCTTTGCCCGGTTCAGCGCCGCGATGCTGCCGAGGAGCACGCCCAGGAAAATCGCAAACAAAGCCGCCAGGCCGCCGAGCTTGGCGGAAATGGCAAAGGATTCAAAGATAGTCGTGGAGATTTCGCGGCCGGTTTTCGTCGACACGCCGAAGTTACCCTGCATCAGACCTTCCAGATACAGTATAAACTGCTTTCCGACCGGCTCGTTCAGATGGAAGCGTTCCTCCAGAACGGCCTGAACGGCGGCGGAAGGCGCCTTTTCCTTGGAAAACGGACCGCCCGGAATCGCGTTCATCGTAAAGAATGTGATCGCCGCAATAATGAACACCGTCAGCAGCGCCAGCAGTATGCGCTTGCAGATATACCGGCCCGTACCGTTGGTGAAAAACATGGCGCCTGCAATCAACACCAGCACCACGCCAAGCAGGATCTTTTCCGCCATAATCGGCAGGAAAATCCATCCTGCGGCAAAGATCGCCACGGCCAGCACCGTCATCACAATCAGCTGCCGCTCTTTCCGTTTTCTCTCGGTCATGTCCATCTCTGGCTTCTCCTCCGGATCTTCTTTCCGCCGTTTTCTTCGGCGGGAGGAAGAAAAATGCTGAATGCTGAAGCAATCAGCTGACAAAAAACATACCTTATACGCAAAGATACTTTGGCATTTTACCATATTGTTCGTCGGTTTGCAAACAATTCGCGCATGCGGCCGCCCGTCTAAGGCCCGGAAACGATTCCATGCTGAAGCATTGTCTGCTCACGAAATCATAAATCTTGTATATACCTGTCCGGTCTGTAACATTATCTGCGATTTATAAAAATCCAAAAAACAGGAAAAAAACAATTTGCCCGGGAATCAGTAATCATCCAGATGGTACGCGTTTTTCATCTTCTCGCTGGCGGCCAGCAGCACGTCATTCAGCGCCCTCACGGTTTCCTCTTTGGCCATGTCGCAAAGTTTCCGGTTTGCTTCCTCCGCCAGGCGCAGATCTCCACTTTCCGCAATCTTCCGGTCGTATTCCCAAACCAGCCGGCGTCCGCGGATGAACACCGCGTCCTGATACCGGTTCACCAGCGGAATGGTCGCCGCAAAATGCGGGTCCGCCAGCGCGCCGATCAGGCGGCTTGCCCAGTAGAAGTTTTCGGTGGAAACATCCGTGGTCACCTTGGTCAGATAGTCCGGCAGCTTCGAAACATTGGTATACACCGGGAATATCGCGTCAAAAGTCGTGGATCCGAAGCAGACCCATTCCAGCCCCTTCACCGCTTCCGGCGCATAGGGACGGATCTGGCAGATCGTGGTCACGCCCGTCCGGTTGATGCCGATGGAGCGGTATTTTCCCCCCATGCCGGTGTCCTGGCGGGAATACGGGTTGTAGGGCGTTCCCTGATAGTTTCCGCTCAGCAGGTATTTCACGTCCTCCGCCGTAATCTTCTTTTCCGGCTTCAGGCTCCAGGGAATATCGTCGCTCTCCGGCGTGAAGTCCGCGTTTTCCCCGTCCCAGCGATAGGTTTTCGGCGCCAGGTAACGGCCCATGAACCAGGCCCGGGGTGTATTGTAAACGTGGTCCATATCCCGGCGGCTGCCGAAGACGGACCGGGGGTTGAACACGCCGTCCTGGTTCAGGTCCAGATGGTTTTCCGCCACAAATTCCCGCAGGTCCGCGCTGCAGAGGTTGCTTTCCTTCTTTCCGAAGGCGTCCTCCAGGTCGAATCCGTCCATGGCGAACTGGTTCGGCGCGATCACGACCCGGTCGTCCGGCACTTTCCGGGCCATCCAGTGGTGCCCGCCGATGGTCTCCATCCACCATGCTTCGCGCTCGTCGTTGAAAGCGATCCCGTTGCACTCATACGTCCCGTATTTTTCAAGCAGTTCCCCCAGCCGCAGCACGCCTTCCCGGGCGCTGCGGATATACGGAAGCACCAGCACCACGAAATCTTCCTCGCCGATGCCGCCGGGCACTTCCTTTTCCTTCCGGCCCTTCGGCTTTTTGTATTCCACCAGCGGATCCGCGGCCAGCACCCGCGGATTGGTGGTAATAGTTTCCGTCGCCGTAATCCCGACGTTGGCCTCGTTGATGCCCGTGGCCGCCCAGATCCCGGCCTTCCGGTCCACGTTGGGGCATGCGGTATACCGCATCGGGTTGTCCGGCAGGTCGACAGTCAAATGGGAAATCACGGTTTTGTATTTCCTCGGCTGATCCTTCGGGTTAACCACAATCATGTTCTTCACGTCAAAATGGCCGTCCTCCGTCCGGGCGACCATGGTGGATCCGTCGTGGCTGGCCTTTGCGCCGACCAGTATCGTTGTGCAGGACATATCCTCTTTCCTCCCGTTCTTCCGGTTTCCCGTCTGTCTTTCGCCCGCTTTCTGCCCTGTGGGTTATCCTCTGGTCAGAAAGCCGCGCAGTTCGCTGATGGGGATCGGTTTTGAATACTTATATCCCTGAAGATAGGATGCGTTCAGGTCGCAGCACATCTGCTCGTCCTTCTCGTTCTCAACACCTTCATACAGCACGGAGTAGTTCAGCTTGCTGAAAAGTTCCGCCAGGCTGCCGAGCACCTGTTCGGAGCGCTTGCTCTGGCTCCCGGCAATCACCATGCTCCTGTCAAACTTGATGATGTCGAACGGAAGTTCCAGAATCCGCTCCATGTTGCTGTATCCCGTGCCGAAATCGTCCAGATAGAAGGTGATGCCTTTCCCCTTCAGTTCCTCAATTCTTTCCTTCATCAGCATGAAGTCGTTGTCGTTGCGGGATTCAGTCAGTTCGATGGCGATCCGGCTGCTGTCGATGCCGTTTCCATCGATAATCCGGCTGATATCCCCGCAGAAATCCGAATCCCGCAGTTCCAGCGCGGAAACGTTCACGCTGATCCGTGAAATTTCATACCCTTCGGCAACCAGATTGCGCAGCACCCGGCAGGTCTTGGCCAGGATAATCTCCGTCAGCGCGTGGATATAGCCGTTTTCTTCCGCCAGGGGAATGAACTGATCCGGATACACAATCCCCAGTTCCTCATGCTTCAGGCGCATCAGCGCCTCCGCCGTGTCATATTTCCCGGTCCGTATGTTGTATACCGGCTGGCAGTACACCAGCACCCGCGGATCCCCCGGATCCTCCTTTGCGGCAATGTCCGCCAGTTCCTTCAGAATGATTTCATACCTTCGGTATTTGTTCAGGTCGTCCGGCTGAACCCTGTAAATCGTGTTCTCCGGGATCCGGGCATGAATACTGCGGATAAAGCTGATGTATTCGTTTTTCCGGCTCAGTTCCTTCGTGCTCAGTCCGATCACCATTTTGAAGTCATAGCGGAAATTCTCATATTCAACATTGAACTGCTCCAGAATTCTTCTCGTGCGCTCTTCATAATCCGGATTCCGGCTGATGGGCACCATCAGAATCATGTGGCCGTTGCTCACCTGGAAAAGCGCGGATCCCCGGTAATAGGATTCCGCCACATGCCGGATCAGGGCACGCATCTCTTCGGAAAGCGTTTTCCCCGTTTCATCCAGCTCCCGCATGTAAAGGCTCAGGAAAAGATAATGCTTGTCGTGCTCGTCGCTGTAGCGGATCAGGTTGTTCAGTCCCCGCAGATCGTTGGCCCCCAGATGGATGTCATAGGAGTTGGAGTGCATCAGATACATCACCGCGATCAGCGGGAACAGGAAGGTAGCCGCCGTGTAGGTGGACTCGCCGCGAAGCCGGGCAATGATCAGCACCAGTTCGGAAATAGCCATCACGCCGAAAAAGCCGGTCATCACCCGTTTGTACAGCCGGTGCCGCACCCGGATCAGCAAAACCAGCAGCATCGCCACGAAAGCAATGTATCCCGCCGAAAAAATAGCGGATCCCTCAAAGGAAATCTCCCCGTTGATGATATGCATGGTGCGACCGGAATAAATGCCGGCCACATCCGCCGCGGAGAAGAAGATCAGCATGGCCGTCGCCAGGATGATATACGGTTTCCGCTGTTTCGCCGGCAGGTTGGTCACCTCGCAGGTGTAGGCGCAGTAATGGTGCAGAAGGCAGAACAGCAGCACATGATAAATGCTTCGCAGCCCGTAAACCAGCGGCCTCGGTGCGTCCGGATGGCCGGCCATGACGTAATGCAGCGTCAGATCGGCACTGGTGGCGACGATCAGCATGCCCAGCATCGTGGCAAAAATCCGGAAGCTCTTCATCCGCACCTTGAAGGAGACGAACAGCAGCACCAGCATGACGAAGCAAACCCCCAGCACGGTGATCTCGCTGGCGGGATAATACTTCTCAATCTGCATCGCAGCCGGCACCCCTGAACACCTCTTTTTCCCGATGATGGAAGGCGTTGAACCCTGTCAGTTTCCGGAGTTTTTATCAGTCTCTTCAAGCAAATTATCCTAGCACAGTTTCACTCTTTTGGAAAGTGTATTTTCGCTTCAGTTGTGCTGCAGAATAATTTTGTACAAAAACCGAATGAAAACGGACTGCCCGAGGGGCAGCCCGCCGTTCCGGCGCTTCCGCCGTCAGCCGTTAATGAGGCTCCGTTCCGTTTCCGGATCAAACAGGTGCATCACCTTCGCCGGGAAGGTGATATACATCCTGTTGCCATAGGCCAGGGAGCTCCGCTGTTCCTTCGTCAGGTCCACCGTGGGCAGCCGCACGATGATCTTGTCGTCGTTGGCGCTGGACAGGTGCAGGTGCAGCTCGCTGCCCATCATCTCGTTCACGTCGATGGTGCATTCAATGGCGCCCTCCGCCTTCTCGAAGAGCACCGTCGTATGCTCCGGCCGCACGCCAAGAATAATCTCCTGACTTTTGATGTTCTTCCGGGAAAGCGCAGAAACCTGATCCTCGTTCAGTGGAATCTTCGCGCCCAGAATCTCCACGCTGTAGCCGGTGCCTTCCTGCACCAGTTTCGCCTTCAGGAAGTTCATCTGCGGACTGCCGATAAAGCCGGCCACAAACAGGTTCACCGGCGTGTCGAATACTTCCTGCGGCGTTCCGACCTGCTCGATATAACCGTCCTTCATGATCACAATCCGGTCGCCCAGGGTCATGGCCTCGGTCTGGTCGTGGGTCACGTAAATGAAGGTGGTGTCCAGCTTCTGCCGCAGCAGAATGATTTCCGCGCGCATCTGGTTCCGCAGCTTCGCGTCCAGGTTGCTCAGCGGCTCGTCCATCAGGAACACCTTGGCGTTCCGTACCATGGCCCGGCCGATGGCCACGCGCTGCCGCTGGCCGCCGGAGAGCGCCCTCGGCTTCCGGGTCAGGTATTCGGTAATGCCCAGAATCTGCGCCGCGTTGGTCACCCGTTCATAAATCTCGTCTTCCGGCACTTTCTTCAGCCGCAGGCTGAAGGCGATGTTGTTGTATACCGTCATATGCGGATACAGCGCGTAGTTCTGGAAAACCATGGCGATGTCCCGGTCCTTGGGCTGCAGGTCATTCACCACCTGTCCGTCGATCTCCAGCGTTCCGTCGGAAATGTCCTCCAGTCCGGCGATCATCCGCAGCGTCGTGGATTTTCCGCATCCGGAAGGTCCGACAAACACGACGAACTCCTTGTCCGCGATTTCAAGGTTAAAATCATGAACCGCTGTGACGTTGTTGTCGTATATCTTCTTGATATTGGTCAGTTTTACGCTTGCCATATCTGTTTTCCTCCCTCTTTATCCTTTTACGGCGCCGCCGGTAACGCCTTCAACGTAATACCGCTGCAGGCACATGAACAGCACTGTCACAGGCACCGCGACCAGCACGCCGCCGGCACAGAACATGGTGTATTTCTTGTTGATCTGGTCCTGGCTCAGCCAGCCATACAGACCAACCGCCACGTTCATGCCCGCTGCCGTGTTGTTGGAAATGTATCTGGCAAATACGTAATCTCCCCAGGGGCCCATAAAGGCAGTCAGCAGGGTGTAGATGACAATCGGTTTGGACAGGGGCAGGATAATCTTGTACAGCACCTGTGCCCGGGTCGCCCCGTCGATGCGGGCCGCTTCATCCAGCGATTTCGGAATCGTGTCGAAGAAACCTTTCGATACATAGTATCCCATACCGGAGGATGCCACATATACCAGAATCAGGCCGGGAACCGCGTTGGCCTGTGTCAGGCCGAGGTCCTTCAGCACGCGATAGAGAATAATCATCGAAAGCATCCCGGGAAACAGCCCCAGGATCAGCATAACCTTCATCAGGGGCTTGCGCATCTTGAAACGGAAACGAGACAGCGTGTAGCTCATGCACAGCACGATGATCGTCTGCAGAATGCAGGTGCACAGGGCGGTAATAAAAGTGTTGACGTACCACTTGGGGAAGTTGGAGTTGAACAGCTCCGTATAGTTCCGCAATCCCCAGACCTGCGGCACAATATATCCGACCTGGTGGGTGGATTCAACCCGGAAAGACTGCAGCACGATGAAAACAAACGGAATCAGCCAGATAATACTGATCGTAATCAGCAGGATGTAGATCAGTGTATTTCCGATCGTCCTGGAGGCCTTCAGACCCATATGCTGTTTCATTTTCGGCCGGGAGGAGGCCATGTCTGTCGTCATATTGCTCATCACTGGAAATCCTCCTCGTTCTTATTGGACGGCAGCCGGCTGTATACCAGCAGGGTAATCAGTGCAACCACCAGGAACACCAGGATACCGACAACGGAAGCCTGGTAATACAGATGTTCGCCGCCCTGAGTGATGTTGAACAGCCACGTGATCAGCAGGTCGGTCTGCCCGGCGGAAACACCGCCTGCGCTGTATGCGCCCAGTTTCGTCGGCGCACCTCCCGTCAGCAGGTAGATCACGTTGAAGTTGTTCATATTTCCGGTGAAACTGGTCAGCAGATACGGCCCGGTTACAAACAGCATATACGGCAGGGTAATCCGGGTGTACTGCTGCCAGGGATTGGCGCCGTCAATCCTGGCGGATTCATACAGGTCCGCGGGAATGTTCATCAGGATACCTGTGGTGATCAGCATCAGATACGGGATACCGATCCAGATGTTGATCACAATGACCGTGATCCTGGACAGCCACGGATTGTTGACGTCCCCAAAGAATTCGATCGGGTCCTTAATCCATCCCATGTTTTGCAGGAACGAATTGATAATCCCGTTCTTGTCAAACATTTTGGAAACATACAGCAGGGAAATAAACTGCGGAATGGCGATCGTCATAACCAGGATCGTCCGCCACAGCTTCTTCAGCTTGATTCCCTTCTTGTTGATGGCCATGGCCACGAACATTCCCAGGAAATAGTTGGTGAAGGTGGCGAAGAATGCCCAGATCAGCGTCCAGGCCAGGATCTCCCCGAAGGTCGCCATGAATGTCTTGTTGCCGGATCCGCCGGCTGTCCAGGTCAGCAGCTGGTTGAAGTTGTCCAGTCCGACCCAGGTGAAGAGGTTTTCCTTGCCGTCAAAGGTTCCGCTGTAATTGGTGAATGCCACCAGCACCATGAAAATAATCGGCATCACGGTAAACACGGTAATACCGGTCACCGGCAGCGCCAGCAGCGTCTTGTGGAACTGGTCGTCCACCAGAGAACGCAGGTCCTCCCTGCCGCTCTTCAGTTTCTTTCCGGCGGCTTCGATCTTTGCGGCCAGTCTCCCCTGCTTGACGTTCTGGTAATAGGTATAGATGATCGCGCCGATGAAGAAAATCGTCAGAACGCCGTACAGCAGGATCTTGAAGGAGTCGTCTCCGTAGGTAACAACTTCCTGTCCACCGGCTTTCAGCGCGTAATGTTCTGTTTTGACCGTACCCAGCGTCGGCAGCTTCTGCAGCCATCCGACGCCCCAGAAAGCCATGTAGCCCACGGCGACCACCTCAAACAGGAAGAAGAGCAGTCCCCGCAACACCTGGCCCCGGCTCAGGTTGGCAAAGCCCATGATGATGCAGGTCAGTTTGTTCTTCCATCCCGTCTGGTATGCCATGGTCAGGAATACGCCCTCGGCAACAATCCCGGCGATGATCACCCACAGCAGGGTGTTCGGGCCGGTACGAACCGGTTCCCGGATCAGGCCCGCGTGCTCAATCCGGTTCGGCTGGTTGATCGGCGGTCCGGGCAGCTTGCTCTTGTCCGTCAGGATCTCGTTCAGCTTTTCCGCCAGCCGGTTGCCGATCTCTTCGGCTTCCGCCGGATCGGAATAGGTCACGTCGATCGTGATGGTCCGTCCGGTCTCGTCTGCCTCGTCGTATCCCCAGGTCACCCGTTCCATCAGGCGGCCGGCTGTCAGGTCCTGTTCGCCGAGCGGGCGTCCGGCCTTCAGCTCCTCCGCGTGAAGCAGCCCCATCTCGTCCACGATTTCCTGGTAAAACGGCTTCTTGGTGATAACGTCGCTGATCTTGTCGTACTGAAGGGCGGCCAGCTTTCCGTTTTCTCCCTTCAGGTAACCCATGGCGTTGTAATTGTTGTCCACCATTTCCAGTTCTGTCCGGTAGGTGGCGTCAGAATACTGTTTCTTCACAACGTTCTCGCACAGATACCAGGTCAGCAGGCAGCACAGCACCACCGCGACCTGCGCCAGCAAAATATGTACGATAAGCGGAGACTTTCGCTGCGGGGTCTGTGCGCCGGTTCCCAAACCCTGATTTGTCATAGGCAACCCCCGTCCCTGTTTCTTCCGGATCCTTTCGTTTTCCCCGTTTTTCACGGGAAAGGCCGGAGCCAATCACGATTGGCTCCGGCCGTATGGTCGCGATTGATGAAATGAATCAATCGAACGGTATCGCCAGTTTATTCGGCAACCAGGCTGACCTCGCCGCTTGCTTCATCGAACTGGATGAAGTAGGTGCCGGCTGTTTCCACCTTGAAGTTGTCGGCCGGGAACGCGTTGTCCCAGCTCAGGCCCTGACGGACTTTGAACTCAACGCCGGCATCCAGCGCATAAGCCTTTTCGGTCTTCCACAGGCCGTCGTCACCCTTCACCAGGGCCAGGTCGGCGGTCCAGGTTTCCTTGCCGTCGCTGTAATCAGTGAAGAAGAATCCGTCCGCTTCGTTGTACATGCCGATCACGGTCCAGCCGTTCTTCACGTCGTCGCTCAGCGTAAACAGTCCGGCGATCTTGTCATAGTAGTTGTCCAGCGCACCCTGCAGGCCGGCGTCGTCTTCGGCAGCCTTCACGTCATCGCCGATGACCTTGGCGATATCCCACCAGGAACCATGAATCTGGCCCTGCACGGTGGCGTAGGGGTTCTGCTTCTGCAGCGCGATCAGTCCGGGGTTCGCCTGCACAGCGTCGGAAGCCTGGGCCTTCAGGTTGGAGGGGCCCCACGCACGGGCTTCAAACCGTTCCAGCTGGCACTGTTCACCGGTCAGGTAAACGGCCAGCGCGGTCAGCGCTTCAGCCTTTCCGGCATCCACCTGCGGCTTCACGCCCAACAGCTTGCAGCCGGAGAAGGAACCCAGGTGATATTCCTTGCCGTCCACTTCGAAGGAGGGCAGATCCGTCACGCCCATATTGTCGCCGAGGATCTCCGCAGCCGTGTTGTAGTCCCAGATACCGGTCACGACGACCGCCGCGCCGGAAGCGAACTCGGAAGCCTTGGAGCTGCTCAGGTGCATCGGAGACTTGACCAGCTTGTTCATGCCCTTGACGGCGATCAGGCCCTCGGGGCTGTTGAAGGTGTCGCGCACTTCAATGAAGTTGCCGTCGTCATCCGTCTTCCACTCGGACACGCAGCCGGTAGCAAAGAAGAAGGAAGCCAGATACCAGGCGGAAGTCTGCATTTCGAAGGCGAAGTACTTTTGGGCGGCTTCGCAGTCGGCAATCAGCTTCTCCATGGAGTCAACATCCTCTTCCGGGATGACGCTCTTGTCGTAGTACATGTAGTAGCCGTTGTCAGCGGTCAGAGGATAGGCGAACATCGCGTCGCCGGAGGTCGCGGCGCTCACGGCGCTCACGTCGTTCTCTTCCTTCACCTTGGCCGCCGTCTCGTCGTCAAGCTTCGCCAGCGCGCCGGCCTGCACCAGGCGGGCAAACTGGTCCTGCGCGAAGAAGAAGATGTCCGCGCCGGCTTCAACGTCGGTGATCATGCTTGTTGCCGAGGTGGACTCGGAAACAGGCTCAATCGTGGGATTGAAGGTCACGCCCAGCGTGTTGGAAGCGTTGAAGGCTTCAACCTGGGTCTTGGTCAGCTCAACCGCTTCTTCGGGAACCCACAGCGTGATGTCATAGGCGCCGTCCGCAGAAGCGAAGGACACCATGGACAGTGCCATAACGGCCGCCATCAGGATGGCAAGAAACTTTTTCATAAGGCATTCTCCTTTTAAAGTGTTTTGTTTTGCCGGAATCAAAACAAACAGCGCGGAAAACGCGCCTGTCTGTTCATCCCGTTCAAATTCGGTAGTATTGTAGTTCCGTTTCGTGCTTTTGTCAATAGAAACTTTTGTTGGAAGGCCTTATTTTGCTTCATTGGTATCGTTTTCAGCATCCTATGTCCCGAGCCCTTTTCACTGCACGGAATTCAGCAGTGCGTCGTCGATTTTCCCCCAGGCTCCGTTCCCGTCTCCCTGGCATTTTACATAGATCCCGACGGTCACTTCGCTGCCGGCCGGATGTTCAAATTCCGGAACGACCCCCGCGTGCCAGTCGTTGTATCCGGTGATCGGAATCTGCTCCGACCGGGCAACCTCCTGCCCGTCGATTTTCACATAGGCATAGATATCGGTTTCTCCGCAGTCTCCGCCCATAACGGAAATCTCATAGCGGAATTTTCCTTCCGGCAGGTCGCTGACAGTCTGTTCCGCGGTGAATGCAACGCTATCCCGTGCCGCGCTCCAGAAGTGCAGGTGTTTGCTGCCCGTCAGGGAGTCCGTCTTCTTGTCCTCAACGTACAGCTCGTCCGCGTTCTTCAGGTCGGTAACCGTCCACGCCGGGCTGTTTTCCTCGAAGCTGTAGTCCGTAATATAGTTGTATTCAATCATGGAAACAAAGCATCTTGCTTCCCTGCCGCCGGCTTCCCCGGTAATCACATACTGTGCCGGTCCGTTTTCGTGCATCCGCCGCTCCTGTTCTTCCGTCAAGTTCCAGGATACCGCCACCGCCTGTCTGCTGTCGTCTGTCATGACGGCGTTCACGGTCTCCGGCAGCACCAGCAACATGTTCAGGTCGCAGATCACCGCGGCGTCCTCCATGGCGTCCGGCACCGGTTCCGTCTCGTTCCCCTCCCGCATCAGCCGGAAAACCTTCAGGGACTCCAGCGGTTTCCCCGCCGCGTCAAAGAAAGCCTGGTTGTCCACCGCGCTGCCCCCGTAGTATTTCCCGGCGTCCGCCGGATCATATACCGCGGCGTAACTGGAAGCCCATCCGGATCCGAATTGTTCCCATTTCGTCTGGTTTTCCTCCCGGCTGTTTCCCCCGACGGTGATCCAGGCCCCTTCCCAGTAGCAGATGCCGATTCCCGTCGGCGTTCCGTTCACAACGGCGTCCGTGATGTTCCGGATGCAGTTCGCCTGTCCCTGGGGTGTGAAGGGGTAGTCCTTCACCACGTTGCTGCCGTCCCCGATCGTGTTGGCCGAAAAGTCACTGTCCTCCCCGGTGAAGGCATAGGAGGTTTCCATCACCATCACCTTCTTGCCATAGGTTTCGGCAATCTCTGTCAGGATCGTCGAAAGATTCTCCAGTGTGCCGTGCCAGTAGGGATAGTAGGACGTTGCAAAAACGTCATAGTGGATCAGGCCGTTTTTCTCGTAATAGTCCAGTTTCTTCGCGTATGTCCGGTAGCTGTCCGTGTTTTCCGGGTTGGCAAAATGCACCGCCACCAGCGCCTCCGGATAGACCTCCCGGGTGGCCCGTGCCCCCGCGTCCATCAGGTACGCAATGTTCATCCACGTCTTTTCGCCACACATTTTCCCGTTGGTTTCGTTCCCGACCTGCACCATGCAGACGTCAGTGCCGCCTTCCTTCAGGCGGGTCAGGCAGTCCAGGGTAAACGCGTATGCCGCCTGGGTCTTTTCTTCAATTTCCATGCCCGCCCAGGCCCGTGGCGCCATCTGTTTCCCGGGATCTGCCCAGAAGTCGGAGTAGTGGAAATCCGCTATCAGTTTCAGTCCGCGCTCCGCGGCCCGCTTCCCGATTTCCACGGCGTTTGCAATGTCGCAGTTGCCGCCGCCGAATCCGTTCTCCGCTTCATCAAAGGGATCGTTCCAGATCCGGATCCGGATTGTATTGATCCCGTTCTCCGCGAGAATTCGGAACAGGTCGGTCTCCCTGCCGTCAAAGTCGTAATATTTTACGCCGCTCGCTTCTTCCGCCAGCACGCTGGAAACGTCCATGCCGAAAATAAAATCCTCCGGCAGGTTCTCCACCTTTTTCACATACAGCGTATCAGGGGTAACATCTGCCCCTGCAAAGCCCGGCAGCCAAAGCGCAAGTGCAGTTACAAGCAGCAGAAGGGTCCGTCCGTTCATCTCGTTTCCTCCTATTCATTTCCGATGGCAGTCAGCTCCTCTGCCGCCTTTCGGGCCATTCCGTCCTCCAGGTGCGGGGATTTCGCGCCCGTGTACAGCCGGAACGCCTCCCCCGCTTCCTCTCCGGCGGTATACAGGAAGGTTTCCCCTGCCACGGCCGCTCCGGTTTCCGGGTCATACATCAGGATCCCTTCATCCCCCGGTGCCAGCCATTCCCCGTACTGCTCCCGGTGGGAATCCGGAAGGATGTACAGGTCCGCGGTCCTCAGTTCCTCATCGCCGAACATCATATAGCTGAACGGATGGATCTTCACCATCCGGATCGGATCCCCCAGCCTCTCCTCCAGCCGGGCGGCCAGCCGGTCCTCCCCCGCTGTCGCCCCATCCATAAACAGGGTGATCTTCCTGGCCGGAACGGTATCCGTGATCTGGTAAAACACGAAGCTCCCGAAAATCACCGTAAAAAATGCCCAAAGAACCAGCAGGGGCCCCACCGCCGAAACGCCCCGGAAAAACGCGCGCGCCCGGGAAACCTTCCGGCCCTCGGCCTTCGGCCCGGATTTTTCCTCCAGGGTCTCCGCGCCGGCAATATAGCTGTGCACCGCTGCGATCCGCACCAGGGACCCGTCCGGAGGCAGCCGGTCGACCCACCGTTCATCCACGTTCAGCAGGGCCGGCCGCTCGTCTTCCTTTCCAAAGTCAAGGATCACCCGGCGCACGCGGACGCTCTTCGGAATCTGAAAGCTTTCCCCGGTCACCTCCAGCCGGCCCTCCAGAAGGGTCTTTTCTCCCTTCTCCAGCATCTCCAGGTGCTTCCGTTCCTGCCGGGCCGGCCGCAGCTGCAGCGTGTAAACCGCGATGGCGGCTCCGCCGAGGATCGCTGTCGCCGCCAGCATCGTCGGATGCATCATCCGGGCATTCCCGGTCCGAGTCAGCAGGCACAGCACTGTGAAAACGGCCGGCGTCAGCACCGCCAGAATCCGGAAGATCACGGTCCACCGCCGTTCCCGGTTCGTAATCTCCAGCCATTCCTTCTCCGTGCAGAAAGTTTCCATCGGTTCGGCCTTTCCTTTTTTCTTTCGTTTCTCTTTGGGGAATATAACATTTTTCGCCTCCCTTGACAACCTTGCCCCCTTTGGTTCATGATACAAAGGAAACAAAGCCTGCCCACCCCGCCGGGTGGCAGTAAACCAAATATAATGGTAAGACGTCCGCCGTCGTGACCGTTGTTCTGATTGGCCGCCGCAGAGCGGGCAGCCAAATCATAGCGGCAACCCCTGGATAGCGGGCAGAACGCCTGAAAGAAGGAAACAGAGATGAAGCAATTTGTTGTAATTGTCCTGGCGCTGGTGCTGCTGCTCTGCTCCGCCTCCGCCGCACGCGCGGAGGGACTGGATTCGGAAAACAACGCCCGCGTTTTTTATGAGATTTTTGTGGGTTCCTTTTCCGATTCAA
>Ga0265298_10004310_pt1 | contig 18235 bp, 15 predicted proteins | sample AusTroGonzalo_MG_3_FD_193486 | JGI IMG/M metagenome (GOLD analysis project Ga0265298, IMG submission 193486) | Bovine rumen microbial communities from tropical cattle in Woodstock, Queensland, Australia - Gonzalo_01 | ecosystem: Host-associated > Mammals > Digestive system > Stomach > Rumen ... | reverse complement strand
TGAGCGCTGTTACATCCCGTCCGTACCAAAGATATGGGAATATCTTAAGGCGGTTCTTGCAGCAATACCTGCAAAATGAATATAGAAAACGGCTGACGGTTATCCGCCAGCCGTTTCTGTTCTTATTGTGTGGCTGTTTACCAGTCTATATCGCCGCTTCCGGATTTGGTACGGCTTATGCTGTTGTAGGTAAGCCTTCCGGAAATATCACCTGATCCTATCAGCTTTGCCTCGACATCGTTGGCCTTTCCGCTAACCTTTACGTCACCGCTTCCGGCTACGTTTGCTGTCAGCTTGCTGTCAACGACTGCATTGTCTATGTCAATGTCACCTGATCCTGCAAGACTGACCTTAAGATTATCGGCAATGACATCCTTGGCGCTCCAGTCACCGCTTCCGGCTACGCTCACTTCAATGTCCTGTGCCTCAAGGTGCTCAGCTCTCAGGTCTCCTGATCCGGCAACCGATGTCTCAAGGCTGCGGCATTTTGCATGCTTTATGTTGAGGTCACCGCTTCCGGAAACCCTCAATGTGAGCTCTCCGTCAGTGACAATGTCCGATAGGCACTCTATGGCACCGCTGCCTGACATGTTGAGTTCGGTTATATCGGGGCAGCCGACTCTTACTCTGAGACGGACGTTGCGGTAACGTGCGCGGTCCATTGAAATCTCAAGCACTCCGTGCCTTACGTCTGTGTGCAGACGGTCAAATACCTCCTCGTCACCCTCAACAATCACATACTGCTCACGTGACTGCTCATAGATGACATCAAAGGGACATGTGTTTGCAATGGCGTTGAACGGCTTGAGCGAACGCTCCTCACTGTCACAGTTGCTGAAATCCATGTTCCTGGTAGAGAGCCAGATAACCTGCGCGTCGACCAGATGACAGGACATCAGGAACGAACTGAAGAAATAAACGAAATAGGATTTGGTCTTCATTTTTTGGTGTTTGTTTCAGAATACACCTAAAAGACGATACTTCTTTAAGCTTGTTAATGAAAATTTAAATGGAGAGACCAAAAGTCTTCTTGATGGGGCTCATCACGAACATGGACTGGATGGAACCTACGGTATCGGTGGTACCCAGCACGTTCATGAGGAACTCCTTGTAAGAGCGCATGTCAGGGCAGTAAACCTTAAGCAGGTAGTCAAACTCTCCCGATATGTTGTAGCACTCTGCCACCTCTTTCATATTACGTGCGGCCTCCTCAAAGCGGTGGGCGGCGTCGCCGGTCATCATGCGCAGACGTACGCAGCAGAATACCACGAATCCCAGATTCAGTTTCTCGGGGTCCAGTACGGCTATATACTTCTTTATATATCCCTCGCGTTCCAGGCGTTTCTGACGCTCAAACACCGGGGTGGTGGACAGATGCACCTTTGCGGCCAGTTCCTTGGTGGTAAGACGTGAATTATCCTGCAGGCAGGTCAGTATTTTGATGTCTGTAGCATCCAATTCTCCTGCTTTTGGCTCAATCATAGTTGAAATATTCTCCTTTTCCATAGATATTGGGGTTATTTGTTGTTTTTTGTTCTTTAATACGCTGCAAATGTAGTCAAGTTTTCCTTTATTCCAAATTTTCTTGGTGACATTTTCTAACCGTCGTAATTTTGCGACAGAAATCGCGAAGAAAGGCTGCGCTCGGTATAAACAAACCAGTTTGTTTCTACTCTCGCTTGCACTTTCATTGCATCGTCAAAAGAAAACAAACAAGAGTATTAACAATTAAAACAATAAGGAATATGGGAAACATTAACAAACTTCATCTTGAGACATTGGCCCTTCATGTAGGCCAGGAGCAGCCGGATCCCGCGTCAGATGCACGCGCAGTACCTATCTATCAGACCACATCTTATGTGTTCCGCAACTCACAGCACGCAGCTGACCGTTTTGGCCTTCGTGATGCCGGTAACATATACGGCCGTCTGACCAACTCAACCCAGGATGTACTGGAGAAGCGTATCGCAGCCCTTGAGGGTGGTGTTGCAGCGCTGGCAGTTGCATCGGGAGCCGCAGCAGTAACATACGCCCTGCAGAACATTGCACAGGCTGGTGACCACATCGTTGCAGCCGACAACCTGTACGGCGGATCTTTCAACCTGATAACACACACACTTGCTACCCAGGGCATTAGCAGCACCATCGTTAAGGTGAATGACCTGGCAGCTCTTGAGGCAGCTATCCGTCCTAATACCAAGGTAATCTATGCCGAGACTTTCGGTAACCCCAACAGTGACGTTACCAACCTGGAGGCTGTAGCAGCCGTAGCACACAAGCACGGTATCGTATTCATCGTGGACAACACATTCGCTCCTATCCTTATCCGTCCGCTGGAGCACGGAGCAGACATCGTGGTTCACTCCGCAACCAAGTTCATCGGTGGTCACGGCTCATCACTGGGTGGTGTGATCGTAGACGGCGGTACTTTCAACTGGAAGGCCAACCCCGACAAGTATCCTACACTGGCCAAACCCGATCCCTCTTACCACGGCGCAGTATTTGCCGATGTAGCCGGTGCAGCCGCATTCGTAACCCGTATCCGTGCCGTCATCCTGCGTGACACCGGTGCTGCCATCAGCCCCTTCAACGCATGGATCCTGCTTCAGGGTGTAGAGTCACTGCCTCTGCGCATAGAGCGTCACGTTGAGAACGCACTCAAGGTTGTTCAGTACCTTGCTAAGAACCCCAAGGTTGCCAAGGTTAACCATCCTTCACTGCAGGATCATCCGGATCATGAACTCTACAAGAAGTATTTCCCGGGCGGTGGTGGATCAATCTTCACATTTGAGATCAACGGCACACAGGAGGATACCTGGAAGTTCATCGACTCACTGCAGATATTCTCACTGCTTGCCAACGTGGCCGATGTAAAGAGCCTTGTGATACATCCTTACACCACCACTCACTCACAGATGACATCAAAGGAGCTGGCCGAGCAGCACATCACTCCTACAACAGTTCGTCTGTCAATAGGTGTGGAGCATGTAGATGATATCATAGCTGATCTGGATCAGGCTTTTGCAAAGATTTGATTCTTTATCCAAGTTATTTTAAGATTGACTATTTTTGCCATGGTGTTCACCGTTCCTTTGCGGGTTAACCGCAGGGGAGCGGCGAATCCGTTGGAGATAAATAAGATAATATGCCTCTAAAACTGCCCGATAAACTGCCCGCAATAGAGATTCTCAAGGGTGAGAACATATTCGTGATGGATACCAGCCGTGCCACGAGCCAGGATATACGTCCGCTGCGCATTGTGGTGCTCAACCTGATGCCGCTCAAGATAACCACCGAGACGGATCTGATAAGGCTCATATCCAACACTCCGCTACAGATTGAGCTCAAACTCATGAAGTTGCGCAGCCATACGTCCAAGAATACCCCCGTGGAGCACATGCGTGTGTTCTACAAGGATTTTGAGTACCTGCGTGACGAGAAGTTTGACGGACTTATCGTGACCGGAGCCCCGCTGGAGCAGATGCAGTTTGAGGAGGTGTCATATTGGGACGAGCTGACTGGGATTTTTGACTGGGCCAGGACTCACGTTACATCAACCTTATTTATCTGCTGGGCAGCGCAGGCTGCGCTTTATCACTACTACGGCGTTCCCAAATATCCGTTGGAGCATAAGATGTCCGGCATTTTCAGGCATACCACAATAAATGAGCCTGTTCCTATATTCCGTGGGTTTGATGATGAGTTCTGGGCCCCCCACAGCCGTCATTCCGAGGTACGTCGCGCCGATATAGAGCGTGTAGACGGCCTTAAGATACTCTCTGAGTCCGATGAGGCCGGGGTGTTCCTGGTATCCGGACGCGGGGGTAGGGAATTCTTCATGACAGGACATATGGAGTACTCTCCGCTTACTCTTGATACGGAGTACCGTCGCGACCTGGGCAAGGGTATGGATATTGACATGCCCAAGCATTACTACAGGGATGATGATCCAACCAAACAGCCGCTGGACCGTTGGCGTGCCCATGCCAACCTGTTCTACTCAAACTGGCTGAACTACTACGTGTATCAGGAGACTCCTTACAACCTGCAGGAGATTGGATAACAAAAAACCGGACCTTACGGCCCGGTTTTTTAATTCAATAAGTATCTGCTTAGTACTCAAATACGCCGTACTCGCTGTGTATGGTAAGGTGAGTGTGGTCAGAGGGCTCAATGCGGCCTATAATCTGTGCATCGATGCCGAATGAGCGGCTTATCTCAATTACCTGCTGTGCATACTCCTTAGGCAGGTAAACCTCAAAGCGGTGACCGCAGTTGAACACCTTATACATCTCTTTCCAGTCAGTCTTGCTCTGCTCCTGGATGGTACGGAACAGGGGCGGGATGGGGAACATGTTGTCCTTTACCACGTGAACGCCGTCAACAAAGTGCAGGATCTTGGTCTGTGCACCGCCTGAGCAGTGGATCATTCCGTGAATCTGCGGGCGCAGTGCATCGAGCAGCTTCTTAACCACAGGGGCATAGGTGCGGGTGGGTGAGAGTACCAGCTTGCCGGCATCCAGAGGTGAATCCTGGACCTTGTCTGTCAGGTTCAGACCGCCTGAATATACAAGCTCCTCAGGAACGGCATGGTCATATGTCTCGGGGTATTTCTGAGCGATACTCTTGCCGAATACATCGTGACGGGCGCTGGTAAGGCCGTTGCTGCCCATACCTCCGTTGTACTCCTTCTCATATGTGGCCTGACCGAATGATGCAAGACCTACTATCACGTCACCCGGACGGATGTTGGCGTTGTTTATGACGTCACTGCGTTTCATGCGGCAGGTAACGGTGCTGTCCACGATGATAGTACGTACCAGGTCACCTACATCGGCAGTCTCACCGCCGGTGGCATAGGCGCCTACGCCCATCTCACGCAGCTCGGCCAGAAGCTCATCGGTACCGTTGATTATGGCGCTTATCACGCTGCCGGGTACCAGGTTCTTGTTTCGGCCTATGGTTGAACTTACCAGTATATTGTCTACGGCACCTACGCAGAGCAGGTCATCAATGTTCATTATCAGGGCATCCTGTGCAATGCCTTTCCATACAGACAGGTCACCTGTCTCTTTCCAGTAGGCGTATGCCAGTGATGACTTGGTTCCTGCACCGTCGGCATGCATTATGTTGCAGTACTCCGGATCACCGCCCAGTATATCGGGAATGATCTTGCAGAATGCCTTGGGGTAGAGACCTTTGTCAATGTTCTTGATGGCGTTGTGGACATCCTCCTTGGATGCCGATACGCCGCGTAGCATATAACGTTCGTTTGATTCCATCAGAATGTTTCTTTGTTTTATATCTCAATGCTGTTCCAGATATTCCATGCTGCAACTGCCTGCTGTTCAAGCATATCCTTGCCTCCCTTGGCCTGGGCTCCGTGCTCGCGGCCTTTCCTCATGAACATTGTCTCATCGGGGTTGGCGATTACGTCAAGCAGGACATGGTTTGATGAAAGGAAGGTGTAGGGAATGTCAGGGCACTGGTCAGTGTTGGGCCACATGCCCAGAGGGGTGCAGTTTACTATCACGTCATACTCATCCATGATAGAGGGTGAGAGCTCATAATATCCCATGATATCGAATGTGGAGTTACGGGATACGAACTTGTTCTCTATTCCAAGTCTGTCAAGGGCATATTTTACGGCCTTTGAGACTCCTCCTGTACCAAGTATCAGGGCTTTCTTCTTATCCTGGAGCAGTTCCTTGAATGACTCGGTGAAACCTATCCAGTCAGTGTTGTAACCTATAAGTTCGGTACCTGAATCCTTGTGAATGACCTTTACGGTATTTACGGCGCCTATAGCCTGTGCCGTCTCGTCCAGACGGGTTAGGTGGGGGATTATATCCTCCTTGTAGGGTATGGTGACGTTGAATCCGCAGAGGTTGGGATTGCGGTCTACAAGCTCCTTGACCTCATCGGCACTGTCCAACTCAAAATTCTCATAAAAGGCATTGATATGCTCTTTCTTGAACATGTTGTTGAAACGGGCCTTGGATGTGGAGTGACCCAGAGGCTTGCCTATAAGACCGAACAGATGGCCGTATGATGAGTATGAGCGTGCGGCAGATTCACGTTTGGGTTCAGCGCTCTCGGTCTTGACATCGGCAGTCCATGAATATGAGGGCTGCTGGGGCTCGGGTTCAACCTTAGGCTCTGCCTCAGGCTGTGGCTCTACATCAGGTTCCATCTGAGGTTCAAATGTGGGCTCCTCCTCCTTGTTCTCATAGATTGATGCATCATCATGTGCTGAATCCTGGGGAGAATCCAGTTTCTGGTTCACCACTTTTATAAGAACCATGAGAACGAAAGCCAGTACAAAAAGAGTGCTGAATCCCATAGGATTTATCTTTTAGCCAACCACTCGGTTACGTTCTTCTCAATGCGGGCAGCAAGGTCTGTGCCGCTCTCCTTGACGAATTTCTCACCAACGATGTGCTCGTAGAGCTCAATGTAACGCTCAGATACGCTCTCTGCATATGCATCGGTAATCTCAGGCATTACCTGACCGGGCTGGTTCATGAAGTTGTGCTCAATGAGCCACTGGCGAACGAACTCCTTGGAGAGCTGCTTCTGGGGCTCACCCTTCTCAAACTTCTCCTGATAGCCGTCAGCGTAGAAATAACGTGAGCTGTCGGGGGTGTGGATCTCATCGATCAGGTATACCTTGCCGTCACGCTTGCCGAACTCATACTTGGTATCAACCAGGATAAGGCCTTTCTGAGCGGCAATCTCTGTACCGCGCTTAAAGAGGGCGCGTGTGTACTGCTCCATAACCTCATAATCCTCCTTGCTTACCAGACCCTGCTTGATGATTTCCTCCTTTGAGATGTTCTCATCATGACCCTCCTCAGCCTTGGTGGTGGGGGTGATAAGGGGCTCGGCGAACTTCTGGTTCTCCTTCATGCCCTCGGGCAGAACGTTACCGCAAAGGTTACGGCAGCCGTTCTTATAGTCGCGCCATGCAGAACCGGTCAGATAGCCGCGGATGATCATCTCTACGCGGAAACCCTCACACTTGAGACCTACGGTAACCATAGGATCGGGGGTAGCCAGCTTCCAGTTGGGGCAGATGTCTGCGGTGGCATCCAGGAACTTGGCTGCAATCTGGTTCAGCACCTGGCCCTTGAAAGGAATACCCTTGGGCAGGATAACGTCAAAGGCCGATATACGGTCTGTGGCAACCATTACCATCAGGTCATCATCAATGTTATAAACATCGCGAACCTTGCCGTGATAAACACTCTTCTGTCCTTTGAACTGGAAATCAGTTCTTGTCAAAGCTTTGCTCATTGTTATCTTTTTTAGAAATTCTTTTTACTTCCTTGTGTGTCTGCTCATAGCGGTCATATGCATCCACAATGCGTGTAACCAGCTTGTGGCGGACGATATCCTTCTTGGTCATGCGGATGATGCTCAGACCCTCCACACCGTCCAGTATATCCAGCGCCTGTACCAGACCCGATATCTGTGTGGGCGGCAGGTCAATCTGCGTAAGGTCACCCGTAACAATCATCTTGGTGTTCCAGCCCATGCGGGTAAGGAACATCTTGATCTGCTGCGGGGTGGTGTTCTGGGCCTCATCCAATATGACTACGGCATCATTCAGGGTGCGGCCGCGCATGAATGCCAGCGGTGCAATCTGTATGATGTTAAGGTCCATGTACTCCTTAAGCTTGGCTGTGGGAATCATATCCTGCAGGGCGTCGTACAGGGGCTGCAGGAACGGATCGATCTTTTCACGCATATCGCCGGGCAGGAATCCAAGCTTCTCGCCGGCCTCAACGGCAGGGCGGCACAGAACTATGCGCTTTACCTCCTTGTTCTTGAGGGCGCGAACAGCCAGTGCGATGGCGGTGTATGTCTTACCTGATCCGGCAGGACCTATTGCAAACAGCATGTCATGGTCAGCATAATCGGTAACCAGTTTTTTCTGGTTCACGCTGCGTGGCATGATGGGACGTCCGGTAACGCCAAAGAGAATCACATCCGAGCTTTTCTCTCCACCCGGCTCCTCACCGTTTACAATGTCCACAATGACCTCCTCCTTGAGTGAGTTGTATTTGGAGCAGTATTTTTCCAGTTTGAGTACGGCCTGTTCCAGACGTGCAGTCTCATCATCATCGCCCATGATACGGATTACATTGCCCCTGGCCACTATGCGCAGCTTGGGGAAAAGGGCTTTGATCAACTGCATGTTGGTGTTGTTGACTCCGTAGAACACTGCGGGGTCAGCTTCATTAAGAACAAGGTGCTTTTCTATCATGTAGGAAATCCGTTTCTTTGCGCAAAGTTACCCAATAATTGCGTAACGGATTAAAGGCATAGCTTATTATTTATTAACAAGGTATGATAATGCTTTAAGCTTGCCTGGATTATCCTATAAGATAACCCAGATTGGTGGTGAAAAGCTTGACTGCGATGGCCAGAAGTATGATTCCGAAAAACTTGCGGAATACATAGATAAGCCCCGGTCCCAGCACCTTCTCAATCTTGTTTATGTACCGTAAGACTATGAATACCACCACCATATTGAGAGCCAGCGCAATCATGATGTTGACGGCTGAGTACTCGGCCTTAAGTGAAAGCATGGTGGTGAATGATCCGGCGCCCACTATGAGAGGGAATACCAGCGGAACGAATGATGTCAGATTGGCCGGACCGTTGTCATATTTGAATATGGTTATGTCAAATATCATCTCAAATCCGATGGCCAGGATCACGATGGAACCGGCTACGGCGAATGATTCAACGCTTACGCCAAACAGCGCCAGAATACCGTCACCGATGAAATAGATGATAGCCAACAATATCCATGCAATCATGGAAACCTTAAGGGCCGGAATCTTTCCGGTCTTATGCTGCAGGTCAATGATGATGGGAATTGATCCCGCGATATCCAGGATAGCAAACAGAACCATGAAGGCTCCGGCTATCTCCTTAAAGTCTATAGCCATTTCATTATCCTTTGATTACTGGTGCAAAGGTAATGAAATGGCTATAGATTGTAGTATATTTTCTGTATTATTTTGCGTAGATTAGTCTATGGGTCTCTTGTAGACGGCCCTGATAGGCAGACCTACGTAACGTCCATAGGTCTTTTTCTCAACGGGGTTAGCAGACTTCTTCAACCACAGGACGTAAGACTCTTCGGAATTTGCGGTGTTGAGTTCCGTGGTCCAGTAGAATCCCCAATCGGTGTGAAGTAGCTCTTCATAGTCCTTGCATCCTGCCAGAGGAATGAAAATGGTATTGCCGTTCTCCTTGCTGGTGAACAGATAACCCCAGGTGCCTTCAAGCTTGCACTCTTTATAGTCGCATCTGAATATCATATCTGCAAACTGTTTCTTGGTAGGTATTCTCCAACCTTCACCCAGGAGTTGCGTGGCAGCATCGTCTACAGCTTGGAGCGTTTTAAGAGAGTCAAGTATCTTGCCAGCTGCATGGTCGTAATCATAAGTGTATTTGTTCATGTTGTTGTATGCACCGTTACACCATTTGTAGTTGTCATAGCCATAAGAGGCTTTGGGCTCTGTCTCTCCCCATGCAAAGAATGAACCTGACTCATCCGGGGTCTTGGCTCCGATATTGCAGGTGGCCCAAAGCAGACCGCCCGGTATACCAAGGTCAACTACCATATAATCTTTGCCGTCTTTGCCCTGAACGGGTTGGGCGCCTTTGGTGGCCTGACTCATTGAAATGGCATCCTTGTCTTCTTCTTCACATCCTGTCATAACCAGGGTAGATAATGCCATGCAAACGCTTGCTGCGATTAATAAATGCTTTCTCATATTGGTTGTTAAAAAGGTTTGGACCGCTAATTTAAGAAAAAAGTCAATCTGTTATATCCTGCCGTTGGTTATTTGACCGCAATATACATGCGGCATACGCCAAACAGGAACTGGCGTGCACGTACTGTGCTGTAACCGGCTTGGCGGAGCATGGGTATGAACTTATCGGGCAAGGGAAATTTGAGGATTGAATCCGGAAGGTAGGTGAACGCTCCTGTATTGCCGGTCATGCCTGCTCCAATCTTGGGCAGAATCTTGAGTGAGTAGAACTTGTAGAAACTGAATATCAGCCTGTTCTTGGGATAGGAGAGTTCCAGTATCACAAGCTTTCCGCCGGGTTTTAGCACACGGCGCATCTCCTCGAGGCCTTTCATCAGGTTCTCAAAATTGCGAACTCCGAATGCTACGCATACGCGGTCAAACGTACCGTCTTTAAAGCGCAGGTTCTCGGCGTCACCCACCTCAAGGTCTATCGGCAGCCCCTGGCATTTGGCTTTGCCCACCTCAAGCATACCCTCTGACAGGTCTATGCCTGTGATGTGTGATCCGGCTGCGGCCTTGCGGCTTACGGCAATGGCAAAATCGGCCGTACCGGTGGCAACGTCCAGGACCTGAATGGGCTGGGCGGTGTCAACTATCTCACGTACGGCCTTGCGGCGCCATGAACGGTCTGCACCAAATGATGATACGTGGTTGAAACGGTCATACTTGACCGCTATGTCATCAAACAGGTCGCGTATTCCTTCTTTCTTGGGCATATTACTGTAGTATATAACCTACACCTGCAAGCAGTGAAAAGATGAATGTGGATATTACCAGCATAGGGAGCATCGGGTCCAATGCCCGTCCGTCCAGTTTCCAGACTCCAATCAGGTGCTTTATGTACAGGGGTAGAGTGATTACGAATAGGTATGGGGTCCATCCTGTGGTTTGCAGGACAGTAAACACAGTCATCAGGATCCATCCAAGCAGCAACAGTATGGTGTGGTATATACGGGCGCGTTTCCCGCCCAGTTTCAGGGGTACTGTGGTGCGGTTGGCGGCATCGGATTTCATGTCACGGATATTGTTGACATTGAGTACGCCTACGCTGAACAGGCCTATTGCGGTGCCGGGCATCAGAGTCCAGACATCTATCTCATGGGCACAGACAAAATAACCTCCTGTTACGGGAACCAGGCCAAAGAATATGAATACGAACAGGTCACCCAGGCCCATGTAACCGTAGGGGTGCTTGCCAAGGGTGTAATGCATGGCGGCCCAAATGGCCAGTCCGCCCAGTACCACCAGTGACTCAGATTCGATGCAGAATATGGTCTTGAATGATGCGCGGATCATTCCCAGGCCCAGAATCATGCATATCAGAACCATTATCCTGATGCATGAACGCATCTCATCCTCAGTCAGTCCGCCCTCCTGCATGCTGTACTGCGGACCGCTCCTGTCATCACCGTCCACACCGTTCAGCCAATCGCCCAGCTCATTGGACATGTTGGAGAGGATCTGCAGGGAGACAGTTGTCAGGATGGTAAGCAGGATTACGTACCAGGCTACCTCATGCCCGGCACAAGCCAACATAATGCCTAGCGCGATCCCTGCGGTTGAGAGGGGGAGGGTGCGTAGGCGCATGGATTTTATAACTGCTTTGGGGGTCATGGGGGTATTTTTGTACAAAGGTAGTAAAAAAGGTTTGAACATATTTATTTTGTTGAACCCTTTTTTCGCAATGGGGACGGTTCTATTCGCGTTAGGGACGGTTCTGTTCGCGAACAGAACCGTCCCCTTTGCGTATTACTCGCGCCTTTGGCGCTCGGGTGTTTTTGACTTTTATGGCCCTTAGGGCCTAAAAAGTCGCTAACTGGAAACGTATTATTGTATTAGAAGCATTTTACCTTTTTTTAGTTTGGGGCGGCGACGCCCCAAACCCGTTCCGCGGTATTCCATACCGCTCCACTCTGCCGGCCTTCCAGGCCGGGTAAAAACAAACCCTGACGGGCTTCGCTGTCAGGGTTTGTTTTTACTGGGTGCAACTGGAAACCTTTCTGCGGATTTGGAGCACGCACGGGGAAACATTATCATACGCAGGTGCTAATGTATTGGGGCGAGCGAATGCTTGGAGCGAGAACGCGGTCCCGGAGGGCCGCCCATTTCTTGGACAAGCCAAGCGTCTCCTATGGAGCCGAGCGGCGAAGCAAACTAAAAAGAGGTTCCGCCAGAGTCCGCCAGAGTACCTCCAAAAAAAAATCGACCCTTCTGGGCCGATTTCTTTTTGGAGGTACCTGGCGGACTCGAACCGCCGTACTCGGTTTTGCAGACCGATACCTAGCCGCTCGGTCAAGGTACCATTTGCATTTGCGGTTGCAAAGGTAACCATATTTTTGATACCTCCTTATATTATTGCCGATTTTTATTCCTAAAAACTCAACTGAAAACAAGTTCGCTGCCATTTGCCGTTGCCGTGACAGGTTTGGCGCGGTCAATCTGGCCCGACAATATCATGGTGGAGAGCTTGTTGAGCAGCAAAGTCTGCAGGGCACGCTTAACGGGACGGGCTCCGAACTCCGGATCAAATCCGGCACCTGATATCAGGTCTATTGCGGAATCATCTATAGTCAGGTTGATTCCGCTCTCGGCCAGCATGCGGCATACACCCTGTGCCTGGAGCTTTACGATCTGACGAATCTCACTTTCACGCAGAGGCATGAATACCACAGTCTCGTCAATACGGTTCAGGAACTCGGGACGTATGGTCTGCTTAAGCATGTCAAGCAGATGCTTGCGGGTCTCGTCAAGCCACTCCTGACGGCTGGCATCGGACGTGCCTATCTGGGCCGAGCGCTCACGTATATAATCACTGCCCAGGTTGCTGGTCATTATGATTATGGTGTTCTTGAAGTTTACCGTACGGCCCTTGTTATCGGTCAGACGGCCGTCATCAAGTACCTGCAGCAGTATGTTGAACACATCGGGGTGAGCCTTCTCAATCTCATCAAAGAGCACAACCGAGTAGGGCTTACGGCGCACGGCCTCTGTCAACTGACCGCCCTCATCATAACCTACGTATCCGGGAGGCGCTCCTATAAGACGGGTCACTGAGAATTTCTCCTGATACTCACTCATATCGATACGGGTCATGAGTTTCTCATCATTGAACAGATACTCGGCCAGGGCCTTGGCAAGTTCGGTCTTACCTACGCCTGTGGTACCCAGGAATATGAAACTGCCTATAGGACGTTTGGGATCCTGCAAGCCGGCACGGCTGCGGCGCACGGCGTTGGCGACGGCGCTAATGGCCTCTTCCTGTCCGACCACACGCTTGTGCAGCTCCTCTTCCAGGTGCAGAAGCTTTTCACGCTCGCTCTCCAGCATACGGTTTACGGGAATGCCGGTCCAGCGTGATACCACCTCGGCTATGTCATCGGCGGTAACCTCCTCCTTTACAAGGGCGCTGTCACCCTGTTTGGAGTGGAGCTCCTCCTGGATGCGGGCTATATCGGCCTCCAGTTCCTTGAGCTTACCGTAACGGATCTCGGCTACACGGCCGTAGTTGCCGTCACGCTCGGCGTTGTCGGCCTCTATCTTGAGTTGCTCTATGCTTTGCTTGTCCTGCTGGATCTTGGATACGAGGGCCTTCTCGGACTCCCATTTACTGCGTATCTGCTTCTCCTGGGCCTGCAGCTCATCTATCTCGGCGTTGAGCTGCTTGAGCTTTACGGTGTCATTCTCACGCTTGATGGCGGCACGTTCTATCTCCAGCTGCTTGAGACGGCGGGTGATCTCATCCAGTTCCTCCGGTACCGAGTTACGCTCCATACGCAGTTTGGCGGCTGCCTCATCCATAAGGTCAATGGCCTTATCGGGCAGGAAACGCTCGGTTATGTAACGGTTGGAGAGTTCCACGGCGGCAATCACGGCCTCATCCATGATACGTACCTTGTGGTGGTTCTCATAGCGCTCTTTTAATCCACGCAGTATGGATATTGAACTCTGTACGTCGGGCTCATCGACCATTACGGTCTGGAATCGGCGTTCCAGAGCCTTATCTTTCTCAAAGTATTTCTGATACTCGTTCAGGGTGGTGGCACCTATGGCACGCAAATCACCACGGGCCAGGGCAGGTTTGAGGATGTTGGCGGCATCCATGGCGCCTTCACCGGCTCCGGCACCCACCAGAGTGTGGATCTCATCTATGAACAGTATAAAGTTACCGTCTGACTGTATGACCTCATTGATTACGCCTTTAAGACGCTCCTCAAACTCACCTTTATACTTGGCACCGGCTACCAGCGCACCCATATCAAGTGAGTATACGGTCTTGGACTTAAGGTTCTCGGGTACATCACCGCGTACGATACGCTGGGCAAGACCCTCAATGATGGCGGTCTTACCTGTACCAGGCTCACCTATAAGAATAGGATTGTTCTTGGTTCGGCGGCTCAGAATCTGGAGAACACGCCTTATCTCCTCGTCACGGCCTATGACCGGGTCGAGCTTACCCTTGCGCGCACGCTCATTAAGGTTAATGGCGAACTGCTCCAGGTTCTGGGGTTTGTTCTGATTGTTCTGGTTGTATTCCATAGTTTTATAATTTTGATTTCTATGGAATGACACGCAACAAGCAAGCCACAGGCTATTCTGCGACAAAATGTCGTAGAATATAAGTACACTGCTGACAGATTGACAATCAGCGCTTTAAGTGGAAATAGGGTGTTTGTTAAGCCAGTCTTTGCTTAACTATCTCATACATAAGGACTCCGGCTGCAACAGAGACGTTAAGGGACTCTATCTTGCCCAGGATGGGTATGCGTGCCCATTCGTCACACAGTGCCAGATGCTCCTGCGGTATACCCTTGTCCTCGGCTCCCATGATGAGGCATACGGGACCGGTGTAGTCACCTTTGGTATAGTCCTTGTCACCCTTCTCAGTTGCGCCTACAATGCGGATACCGCTGTTCTTGAGGAACCTTATGGTCTGTGATATCTGGTTCTCACGGCAGACGGGCAGGGTATGGAGTGCTCCGGCCGATGTCTTGATGGCATCGGCATTCACGCTTACGCTGTTACGTGACGGGATTATGATGGCATCTACGCCTGCACATTCTGCGGTACGTGCAATGGCGCCGAAGTTGCGTACATCGGTCACACCGTCCAGCAGTACAAAGAAGGGGTCCTTGCCCTCCTCAAAGAGTATGGGAACCAAGTCCTCAACATGCTGGTATGTGATCTGGGTGGTGAACGCGATCACTCCCTGGTGGTTCTTGCGGGTTATGCGGTTAAGTTTCTCTACCGGAACACGCTGAACCGGTATGTCCAGTCCTTTGATTGCTGCGAATAGCTCACGTGACAACTCGCTTTGCATATCCTTCTTAACGAGCAGTCTGTCAATCTCCTTTCCGGCCTGTACGGCCTCTATGACGGCACGTATGCCGAATATCATTTCATCTTCCATTGTTGTCTAGTAGTGCTTGGGCATTATCCAGAGCCTGCCTGGTGAGGGTGGAACCGCTCATCATTCCGGCAATCTCCTGTATACGGTCGTTACCCTCAAGCACGGAAATGCGTGTGTGGGTTGCGTCACCTTCATCAGTCTTGAATACTTTGTAGTGGGTCTGTCCCAATGCGGCAATCTGCGGCAGGTGAGTGATGGCAAGAACCTGGCGGCCTCCGCGTGCCATCTGTTTCATGAGCAGGGCCATCTTCTCGGCCACTGCGCCCGATACACCCGTGTCAATCTCGTCAAATATCACGGTGGGCAGTGCACGGACTCCCGCCATGAGGGATTTGATGGAGAGCATTACACGGGCAATCTCACCGCCCGATGCCACAGCTTGCAGCTCCTGCATGGGAACTGATTTGTTGGCCGAGAACATGAACCTTAGGTCATCATGTCCGGTGCGGTCATATGCGGCGGCAGGCTGCATCTCAACGCTGAACTGAACGTTGGGTATGCCCAGCGGAACCAGCAGCTCCTTGATGTCACGGATGATTGTTTCTGCTGCCTTCTTGCGGGTTTTGGTAAGCTCTGCGGCTTTCTGTTCCATGCTCTTGCGGGCGCTATCGGTCTTTTTGGTGAACTGCTCTATGTCAAACTCATATGAACCGGTGCGGTCCAGACGGGTGCGTATGCTGTTGGCCAGTTCCAGAAGCTGTGTTATATTCTCTTTCTTGTGCTTTTTAAGCAGTGAGTAGATAAGGTCCAGACGCTCGTTTACCTGCTCCAGACGTGCCGGATCAAAATTGACGCTCTCCTGGGCGTCATCAACGGTAGCTGCAATATCCTTTATCTCTATCAGGCAACTGTCCAGTCGCTCGGCCAGTTCCTCAGCCTGCGGGTAGTTTTTCTGTGCGGCACGCAGTGACTGCAGTGCGCTGCGCAGTTTCTGTACGCAGCCCTCCTCATCGGACTCAAGAATCTGTGATGCGCTGAACAGGTCCTGCTTTATCTCCTCGGCGTGGTTCAGTATATCGGACTCCTGCTCCAACTCCTCAAGTTCACCGTCCTGCAGACGTGCGTTGTCCAGGCCTTCAAGCTGGAATTCCAGATACTCGCGGTCCGTGTTGTCGGACTCAAATTCCGCCTTGAGCCGGGCCAGCTCCTCCTTGAGGTTATGCCACTCTTCAAAGCTGTTTACATAATCATCCTTGCACTGGCTGTTGGCGGCTATGGTGTCAATCACATCCAGCTGGAATGACTGTGTGCCCAGTGCCAGATTCTGATGCTGGGAGTGGATGTCGATGAGACGGCAACCCAGGTCACGCAGCTGGTTCAGGGTGACGGGGGTGTCATTTATGAACGCACGGCTCTTGCCCGATGCCAGCAGCTCGCGGCGCATGATGGTGTTATCGGCATCAAAATCCAGGTCATTATCCTGGAAGAACTGCTCCAGGCCGTATCCGGTTATGCCAAAGCAGCCCTCTATGGTGCATTTGTCAGCTCCCTGACTGAGAGCTTTGGTATCGGCACGGCCGCCCAGCAGCAGGTTCAGGGCGCCCAGTATTATGGATTTACCGGCACCGGTCTCACCTGTCATGACAGAGAAGCCGTCTGTGAAATCAATATCCAGACGGTCTATGAGAACATAGTTGCGTATGTGAACCTCTTTCAGCATCAGTCTGTCTTTATTGAGTTCCAGTCATTGCTTAGCGAAGGATTGACATAGCTGAGCAGATCCTTGACCTGCTGTTTCTCCTTACTGATTCCTGCGCTGTATATGCTTATAAGCTCATTCTTCTTGATCTCTGTAAAGAGTACGGGCAGGGCCGATGTGCTCTTGGCATCCTTGGCCTGTCCCAGTAATGCCAGGCTCTCTGTTATGGTGGCGCGGCCACGGTCTGCGTTGGTGGTCATCACATCCAGTCCCAGACGGTGGTAGTTGTACTGCAGCTTGCGGAACACTGACATGTTGCCGTTCATGTAGTCATTGATGATGGAGTAGCGGCATGCATTGTTGTCAAATGAACGCCATCCGCTGCCAAGTGACTGTGCACCGGCTGCAATGTTCTCTACCTGACGCAGTATGTCTGAGCCTCCGTTAAGTGACATGGTGTCAAAATCCAGACCTATTATGAGCAGGCAGTAATATGCCATGATGGCTGTCAGGTTGTTGTCCGGGGTTATGCCGGGTGAGTATTCTATGCGGTCCTGCTCAGTGTAGGTGAACTCAACATCGGTATCACGGAAATTGAACACCGTGGTGTTGTAGACTGATCCGTAAACGGGACGGCTGCTCTGTACGTTGAGGTCACATGTCATTTTGCCGCTCTGGGCATCATATTTGTTAACCGTGAGATTGAAATTGCACTGTATGCGCTCGTTCTCTGCAAAATGGTAATCGGTCCAGACCTGGTTGGTGAGGAACTGCTTGAGCGTGCTCTCCAGTGACTTGAACACATCCTTGTCAGTGCCCTGTATCTTGGATGTGTTGATGGTGAGGGTGGGGTTGAGCTCCTGTGCACCTGCCTTTACAGGCAAAAACAGGAACAGCAGACAGAAGAGCAGGCCTGCCAGCTTGCTTATTATGGCTTTGGCCACATCCTTCTTGGACTGCAACGGCAGAGGTTGGCTGCCTTCACGGTCTATGAGCGTTACCTTATTGGTGTCATAGCCAAATCCGGCTCCCTCATCACGCAGTGAGTTGAGTACTATGAAATCCAGGTTCTTCCGCTCCAGCTTGCTCTGGGCGTTGCTGAACTCATCATTGGTCTCCAGTGCAAAACCTACCATACGCTGGTTGGGGCGTTTTACGGCTCCCAAGGCGGCTGCTATGTCCTGGGTGGGCTTGAGAGTGAGAGTCATCTCACCTTTGCGCTTTATCTTGTTGTCTGCAATGACAGCAGGGGTGTAGTCTGCCACTGCGGCGCAGAGTATGGCGGCATCGGACTCCGGGAAATGGGTCATGGCGGCCTCATACATCTGCTGGGCTGATCGTACGTCAATCCTG
>Ga0265298_10004309_pt1 | contig 18238 bp, 14 predicted proteins | sample AusTroGonzalo_MG_3_FD_193486 | JGI IMG/M metagenome (GOLD analysis project Ga0265298, IMG submission 193486) | Bovine rumen microbial communities from tropical cattle in Woodstock, Queensland, Australia - Gonzalo_01 | ecosystem: Host-associated > Mammals > Digestive system > Stomach > Rumen ... | reverse complement strand
AAGAACAAGGTCTCTCAATAAAGATCAGGGGTAAAGGAGAGCCTGCAAAGTTAGATGAGAAGGCTTTCGAAGGAGCGAACATCAGTGAGATTCGCGTTCCAGCAGAACTTGTCGACACTTATAAAGAAAAGTGGAGTGTTGTGGCTGAACAAATCAAGCCACTGGAAGATTAGTTAGTAGGGCAATGAGTCCTTTTATTGAAATCTGTCTTGAAGATGTGAAGTCCGTCCTTGCCGCACGGGAGGACGGGCTCACTCCGCCAGAACGAGTTCACTGTCATCCATACGGATGCCTCAAGAGTCAGTAGCATTGTTGATATGCTATGAAGCAATTCAGAAGTTGTTTTCGTCCGGGTTGCGCTGACTTACTTTGGTTGGTATAGGTGGTTCATGTACGGAAAAAGGGTATTGCCGATCATCATTTCAATCCTCCTTGTGCCGTTGCTTGCCGGTGCGCTGTCTGCCGATGACATCCGCGTTTCAATCGGGACGGGGAATGATAAGTTCTCCATGGGGATTTCCAAGAACGACGATGACTGGATGACATTCGATTTCCCCATTCTGGTTCAGGCGGGGCCGTTCTCCCTTGAGGCAGATGCCATCGCTTTTACCGACAGGGCTGCAGGCACCCGCTATGATCAGCTCTCCATCGATGTATCTTGGGCTTTCATATGGAACGTCTTCGATGGGATTGCGCTTAGGGCAAGGCCTGTGCTGGGGCTGGACTACATAGGCAACCTGAATCTGGAGGTCATCCAGAACTGGAACCATGCGCAAAGCGGCGTCAAACCGGTATCCCTGAAATACCCGGACAACGGGGTGATGTATCACGTTTTTGGTCTCAAGGCTTCTTTAGGATACGGATTCGACGATGCTTCGGATGTCTCTCTTAACCTGTTTCCGAGATATGAGAAGGGCTCTTTTTCCCTTGATGCCGGCATATCCGTACGGTACCGGGGCATGAAGTTTGGCTTGGCATATCCCTGGCGCATTCAGATGGCGGTAGATGCAGGAATTGCGTCCTTCTCCTATTGGAAGGATCTGGGCAGCACGTTCGGATATGGGACGGTTGTGCTGGATGTCATGGGATTCTTCCGCAAGAGCACATGGAGCCATTCGGACGCGGTTCTCTCGATAGGGACCGAGCCTCTTCAGTCCTTTGTATTCCTGTCAAACACGCTTTCGGTCTCTATCGGCGACAAGCTGTCGCTCACCGTGCTTGACAGATACACGTCGGGGTTCCCGATCAACAAGGACCTGGACGAGAGCGAGAGGGTACAGAGGAACCATACGCAACTGGCCTTGGGATGTTCCTATGAGATATTCGATTTCCACGGCTGCAAGTCATATGTCGGTGCTTCAGGGGGTCTTGCCGTCTGGCAGATGGACCAGATTTTCACAGACGGCAGATCAAGAATCGTTTTCGATTCTCTTATCACTCCGTTTGCCTGCTTCAGGCTGGGGGTCAACCTCATCCCTGAGGGATTGCTGAGGTTTGATTCGACCTCGGTTTCCGTGGATGTTGCGGTGGATTTCAACTATTTCTTCTCCCCCGCACGTATAACGGACTACGTACTCAAGGACCTATACCACAAGCCGGATTTCGTGTTCAAGCCGTTCTCGGTGTCTCTGTTCATTGGTGTCAGGCTGGGTCTGGACCTAGGATGTTGAATCGGGTTCAGATTGCATTTTTCCATAGGCGGTGGAGGAATTCCCTCCATGGGAGGATCAGAATGCCTTCATCCGTCATGCGGGGCATGTCCTCGCGGCAGACGAGAATCCTTTGCCTGAAGCTTCTTTCCTCTCCGATTTTCCTCAGCCCTTCCAGATTGCGGGAAGTCGGGTTGCGGGTAGCCTTGACCTCAATCGCAATGTCATCGCCGATGACGAAATCCACCTCGGTTCCGTTTTCGGTTCTCCAGTAGCAGAGGGTTTCCTTTCTTCCATTGTAGTCATGCCAGGCTTTCAATTCCATGGCGATGAAGTTCTCGAGAAGGCGCCCATAGTCGCTTTGAGTATCCGCGGGGACATCGATTTCGGATAGCCTTCTGACAACGCCGACATCAAAGAGATAGAACTTTGTTATGCTGACGCTCTTTCTTTTTTTGGATTTCTTCCATGGGGGGAGCTGGAATCCAAGAAGAGTGTCCTCAAGTACCTGATACCAATTTGCGATCGACTGCCTCGACATGCCGATGTCATTGGCTATGTTCGAGTAGTTCAGCTGCTCACCGCTTTGCAATGCGGCTACCTGAAGGAAGTTTCCGAATCCGGGCAGGTTTCTCGTTACCCCTTCAGCTGCGATTTCGTCCTGGAGATATGTGGATATGTAGTCGTCGAGGAAAGCTTCAGGGTCGTTATCGTCCCATGCAGGAGGAAGCATTCCCCTGAGGAATATCTCCTCGAGACTCTTTTCTCCGAGGGCTTCAAGTTCCTCATATACAAACGGAAGAAGGGTGGCTTTGGAGGCCCTTCCTCCAAGAAGGTTTATGCCTTCTTTCTTGAGTTTCCTTGCACTTGATCCGGTGATGAGGAATCGAAGTTTTTTCTCCTCTATGACCTCATGAACGACATCCAGAAGTGCGGGTGCTTTCTGGATTTCGTCGATGACGAGAATGTCTGTTTCCGGATTGATGTCGAGTGCCATGATCTGGTCATAGAGAAGCTGGGGATCGGCTTCCAGCTGTCGTCTGGTCCTTGAGTTCAGCATATCCCATTTGGCTTTGACCGATTGATTCAGTTCGTATTTGATGTAGGATGTTTTTCCCGTCTGTCTGGGTCCGAGCAGAAGGACCGATTTCCGATTGAGTCTTTCTTTTATGTCTAGTTTTCTGGGTATGTAATCCATAGCACTCTCCGCTGGCAGGATAGCATTTTACTCCCGAAAACGCAAATACTATTTGCGAATTCTGACAGAAAACGCAAATTGAATTAGCGAATTCCGGCCTTTTGTTGTTATTCGGCCTTCCTGAAATCAGTGGGGAATTGAGTTCCGCACGACTGTCTGTGCGGCACCAAAAAAAAGCGGAGGCCATTCGACCTCCGCCTTTGATTTGAACTATAAATTTCGATTGCGTATTACTCATCGACCACCTTGGTGAATTCCAGGTATTCTCCTATGTACATTCTGCCGAAGTAGAAACTGAGGGTTGACTTTTCGGGTGTGACATCATAGACGAATTCAGTCGAAATAAATTTCGTTGATTTATACCCGGCCGGGATGCTGAAGGTCCAGAGCTTGCCCTCCGGAACCACCGTATTGCACGTATAGACACTCGTGTCGGTATATGTGTAGTTCCTTGCCGTGAGAGTGGTGGCGCGCACCGTGGTGAACAGAAGATCATCACCGACCTCATCGAAGAATACAGACGTTACGTCTTGGTGAGCGGGGTTCGAGATGATTTCGTAATCCGTGGGATAGTAGAACTTGCCGTTTCTGAAATCCTCCGTGAAGTCGAGAGTTGCCGGATCCAGGCCTCCTTCGGCAGAGACGATTACGACATCCATTTTCTCGGGGCTCTCGAAATATGCATATTGTTCTACCCCTGTTCCCTCGGTCTGCGCAAATGCCAGAGTCAGGTCGTCGGCGATGACGATGAAGTCTCCGTTGCCGTATTGCGTTCCGTTGATAGACATTGTGAAGCAACCCTTGTCATCGAACTGCAACCTGATCTTATGGTCAGCGTCGGTCGTTGCTTCCCAGGTTGAGTTGGACAAATCGGCTTCCCATATGGCGTAGAGGGTGATGTCTTCTTTGGTTTTGAAAACATCTTCGTCATAGTATTCAGCGTAATGGGCCTCTTCATAATCGCTCCAGCCGGCAAAGATATAGCCCGTTCGCGTGTATGTGTTCTTTGTGAGCGTGACTTCCTTGTCGTATTCGGCGGTGAGGTCGGACATCTTGTCTCCGGTTCCGCCGTTGGCATCGAATGAAATCCTGACTGTCTTCGGATCCTGACTGCATGCGACAAGACCTATAAGTGCGATTGCCACCAGACAAATCAATAGTGCTTTCTTCATCTGCAACCCTCCATTGCTTTCTGATTTATAGTCTACCATTATATGGTGCCTTGGAATCCGGGGGCAAGAGAAAAGAGATTGCAATTGTTCCACAAGGCGGGGCAACTGATATATCAGTGTGCAAAAATTTCACACCGTTTGCATTAATCCCTTTTCCGGAAGTGGGCATGTGGCGAATTCGGAACTATTTGGGCTGCTATCAGCGGTATCGGCCTATTTCAGCGCCCGGCCTTCGCGGAAGGCGTTTCCGACTATGGGGCCGAGCGCAATGTATCTGGCGTTGTCGATGTCGAAGGTCAGCGGTTTGAGCTTGGAGACATCGATTTTTCCGCCTGTGAGTACCGATTCATCTACGCTGGTGTGGATTATGTTGCCGAAAAGGTGGCAGTGTTCGCTTTCGTAGGATTCGAGTTCGCATTCCATGCAGATGGCGTAGTCGGTGAGGATCGGGGCGTCAACGTGTCGGGACTTTTCGGCGTGGAGGCCGCTCTTTTGGAATTTGTCGGGGTCCTTGTTGCCGGAGACGATTCCGACATAGTCGGAGGCGACAATGTTCTTTTCGTCGGCAATCTGGACGGTGAAAGCCCGGCGTTTGAGGATGTTCTTTGTGGTCATGTGGTCAGCGCTCAGGCAGAGGAAGACCTGATGGTCGTCGCCTACTGCTCCCCATGCGGCATTCATTGCATTCGGTGTGCCGTCGTCATTGTATGTTCCGATTATCAGGACCGGCTGCGGGTAGATCAGCGGTCTTTTCCCCATGTCTTTTCTCATTGCGTGCCTCCATAAATGCGATTGGACTCATTATAGCACAAGTAGATGGGGAAATCCTTCTCAAGTGTCATGCTCTGTTTCTTGTCGAAAGACAATATGTCCGCTGCCTCAACCTTTCGGCAGGCAAACGGAAGGCAATCGACGAAATCCAGGCTCGCCCGGTTGAAAAGCCCCAGGGCATACCGCAGGGATTTTGTCTTTCCTGGCAAATCATATACCCAGAATCTGTCTGATCTGAGGCAATATCTGCGGCAGCAGGAACCTGATGAGGTTGATATCCAGTTTCATGTCCGTATGGATGAGGGCTCCTGCCACCTGGAAAATCATCTCCAGAGTCAACAGCAATATTGCCACGATTGCAACCATCGGTGTCAGCATGCTGATTATGGGCAGTTTCGGAACACGGTTGTATGAGAAAAGAAGCAAAAGCGGTGCAACAAAGAACAGCGGCCATGATTCGCTGAATCCGGCTGCCTTCATAGCCAGGAGGAAGTGTATGGACTGGTCCGTCTGATCAGCCATGCCCGTAGCGGCGAGAATCAGCTTGAGCAGGATGAAGTCCAGCAGGGTGGCGACCACCATCGAGATTGCCAGGCTGACGGAGAAATGAAATGAGTTCCGCCTGGTTTTCAGGTAGTCCAGGTATTCCGCGTGCGTCCTGCCGTTGCGGCGGAAGCGGATTTCCCGTCCTCTCATGTGTATGGACAGGAAAAGGAACAGGGCGAACGTCATGGGAGGTTTCACTGTAAGGAGAGGGAACGACCAGAACGGCAGGATGATGTTCCCCAGTGCCGCCTGGACCTTCAGGAGGATCGATGCCACCTCATAGGCTATAGGGAAAACCACGAAAAGACGCAGTATGATGATTTTCCTGCCGGTGAAAACATGCTTGGGATTGGCATTGAGGAAGAACATCGTGAGCGTGCATATGAACAGGTCGATGAACACATTGAATGCCACAAAGCCGTTTCCGTTGTATCTGGCGAACAACTCTTCCAATAACGGCTCCACCTGCTCGGGCTGCTTTACCGCCTGGCCGAGAAGCCCTACGACATAGCGGGAGAAGAGAAGGGTGGTCGACGCAAATATGGCAAGTGCCGCCAAGCCGTTTTTCAACATCTGCTTCATGTAGCCTTCGTCGTTAGTCAGAATCCTGGCGAAATTCGCAATCAGAAGAAAAGGCAGGGCAAACGGGCCAAGATTGGACAGGATGGAAAACAGTACCTGAGCATTTCCGAACCGTTGGGGATCGGTGCTGAAACTGAGTGCCAGAATCACGTTCACAAGAGGAGCGATGATGCATATCCATCCGAGAACCTGAAATCCCTGATAGGAGATCGGTCCGCGATACCTGATGTCGTCCGATATGGAAATCTCCTGCAGTTTCTTTATCTTCATGGTCAGCTCCCCATCGGTTCCGGACGATGCCTGATTGTCAGGGAAATCATGGCAAGTGCGGACACAGGACCGATTAAGTTGATGAATCTCCGCGCATACAGAGGTTACAGGAACGAGCGTTCGCTATGCGTGAATCCGGTAGCCGAAATACACACATATGGTACTCTGCATGTGATAAACTGCAAAACAGAATCTTTCAGGAGGAGGAAGCAGGCTTTGGACAGCTTGAATGCATCGAATTTCAGACGGGTCAATGCCGGAATGCTGTTTGATCTCGTCCTCCTGTTTCTTGTTCCGGCAATACTTGCAGTTCTGCTAGTTCTTGTCGTGAACCAGCTTTCGGCCGCAGTCGGACAGGTGGAAGCATTGACGGCCGCAGATATCCTCGCCCTTCCAATTCCGGCAATAAAAGCGACGTATATCGTCCTTGCAATGCATTACTGTCTCGATGCCCTCTGCGCCCTGCTGGTTGTCAGCGGTCTCGGCGAGCTGGAGAACGTATCACGCGAATTCGGGATTGCCAAACGTTGGTTCATGATTCTCATTGTGACGGACTGCTTTGCAATGATTGGGCATTTCCTGAGCGTCTTTCTCAAGGAAGGAACGGAAGGATCAATCACTTCGGTCCTGTATCTCGTTGCAGTCCTCCTGCTGCTGGTGTTCCGTTCACTGGCTTTGCGTACATTGTTGCGCGGATGCTCCGAAGTCATGGAGAGCATAGGGGAGTCAAAGCGTTCCCGCAAAGCACTGACCCTGTCTGCCCACATCATCGCCGCGACCGCTCTGCTGACGGGGATTGTTGCAGCTGCGTTCATACTGTCGGTTTGCAACCTGCTGGATTCGGTCAGGGTCTTCCTGCTTGTCCTTGCCATGGCTTCGGCCGTCTTCTATTTCGTGTGCCGCATACGGACAATCCGATATTCCCGCGCTTTGACACGCTTGATTGAGAATCTTTCGGATTAGGTGGCATTATGGAAACGGCTTTGATATGCAACATCATTCTGGACGGATGCGGGATTCTGATCCTGTCGATGCTCCTCCTGTATTGCCTTGTGGGAGACGTACGCATCCGGACAATCAACCGCCGCAGGCGGAACCTTCTGCTATATGCCGTGCTGATGCATCTTTTTGTCCTTTTTCTCCGGCTGGCAGGTGAAATCAGTGTCGGAATCCTGTCACATACTGGTGCGACAGTTGTCTTTTCGGTTTCGGCCATACTGCCGTTCATGGTATCCGCCGCTCTCGTACTGTCCTGCATCCTGTGCGATGAAACGGGAAGGATCCGTATCCCGAAGGGCAGAAGCATACCCTTGGGACAGATTGCATGCACGGTGTTGCCTCCTGTCGCAGCCCTATGCCTGAGGATCGTCCTCCCGGAACCGGATTTCCTAGGTCTTTCCTGGGCTGTGGTCCTGCAACTCAACCACTACATCATCCAGGCCGACAGCGAAAAACGTATAGAGGATGCGGAGCGGAAATTGGGAAGGAATCAGGCTCTTCTGATGACGGTGCAGATGCAGCCGCACTTCATTTTCAACACCCTCTCTTCCATCGAGACGCTGTGCCTGACGGATCCTTCCTGTGCCGCGGAGAGTCTGGAGAACCTTTCCGGTTACCTGCGGAGCAATATGGATGCGCTGACTTCGGAAGCGCTGATCTCCTTTGATGATGAGCTTCGGCACATCCGTCAGTACATAGCGCTGGAGCTTGCGGATCCTGCACGGCAGTTCAGCTTCGTATATGAGCTCGATGTCCGCGATTTCTCCCTGCCTGCGTTGACCGTCCAGCCCATCGTTGAGAACGCCGTCAAGCATGGGGCTCTGACGCACAGGGATGGGACAGGGTGCGTGACACTGACTACGGAGAAGTTCGGAAAATACATACGCATTATGGTGACGGACAACGGATCCGACGACATCGGTCTGACCGATCTCCAGCGGGAACACCGCGGAATAGGCATAGAGAACACCCGCAAGCGTCTTGCCGTGTTCTGTGGCGGCAGTCTTGAACTGAAAACAGGAAAGGATGGTACAAAGGCAATCATCCTGATTCCGCAGAAAGGAGCCTGAGGAATGTATACGATAACCGTTGACGACCGCGAGTTGATTGTGACGCAGATGAAAGGCATCCTTTGCAGACTCGATCCCGAAGGCACGCATCTGGGTGCCACTTCAGGTGCGGATGCACTCATGCTGGCCAGGGAGCAGCCCCTTGACGTTGCATTCCTGGATGTGGAGATGCCGGGCGATATGAGCGGGCTTGCGCTTGCACGGCAGTTGCGTTCACGTTTCCCTAAACTGAACATCGTATTCATTACAGGACATCAGGAGTATGCCGCAAAAGCATTCGCCCTGGATGCAAGCGGATATCTGCTCAAACCTCTGTCCCTTGAAGCAGTGGCGCATCAGCTTTCCGTGCTGCGTTTCAAACCGGACGGTCAACCTCAGCATGTGAAGATAAGGATCCGCTGTTTCGGTACGTTCGAGGCGTACAGCAATGGTGTGCCCCTGGATTTCTCCTATTCCAAGAGCAAGGAGCTTCTGGCCTGTCTGATTGACCATAACGGAGCACTGTGTTCCAACGACACCCTGATAGGAAACCTTTGGCCTGACGAGCCTGCAAACGCATATACGAAGGCCCGGTTGCGCAAATGCGTGAAGGACCTGAAGGATGTCTTTGCCTCTGTCGGAGCCTTGGATGTAATCAGGCATCAGTTGCGTATAGGGATAGGTCTGGATGTATCCAAGGTGGACTGCGACTACTACCGCTATCTCCAGGGGGACCCGCTGGCCGTCCATCAGTTCAAAGGTGCCTACATGTCGCAGTATTCGTTCGCCGAGGAGACACGCGCCGCCTTGCTGTTCGAACAGATGCAGGATGATGAAGGATAAAAAAGAACCTGCAGCTTTCTGGACTGCAGGTTTCAAAGCGATCTTCAGGCAGGGAATCAGCTTCCCATCAGGGCCTTGAGGCTTGCGTTGAACATGTCGTTCAGCTCGGCACCGGTGACCATGGTTCCGTTGTATTCGATCCGATCGGCTTCGGGATGGTTCTTTATGACTTCGGTAAGCTCGAACTGCATGATGAGATCCCACATCGCCGTGGCGTCCAGGTTCTCCGGCAGGTAACCTGCCTCAATGCAGAGAGCTTCGATCGATGCCTCCCTACCGGGACCCTTGTCGGCCAAAGTGGAACTCCTGATGGTCCATTTCCCGTCATTTCCGCTCTCGAACACCACCAGAATGCAATCATCCGTTGAATTGGCGAGTCTGAGGTCCTTTCCCTCGAGCTTGAAGTTCTCCTGTCTGAACTGGCAAATGACTCTTACGAGCCCGTCATCCTGCATCAAAGGCATCGGCGCATTCATGTAAAGGGCCTGTGCATCGCAGGGATCCGCAACAGAGGCGTTCAGAGCCTTGATGTAATTCTTGAGTTCCGTCTTTCCCTCTTCTCCGAGATAATCTACAGGGCCCTCCTGTTCCTGCTCTGCGTCTTTGTTGAACATTCCGCCCAGCAGCATCATCACTGCATCCATATTGAGGCTTCCGTCCTCGTTTGTGACAAATGCGGAAATGTTCCCGATTGCATGGTAGAGCGGACTGTTCTCGTCCTTGAGTAGATCCCACAGATTCTTCAGTGCACCTCCCTCGCTGAGCAGGGAACCGACCAGTCCTTTTTTCTCAGTCTCGGACTGTTCTGTCTGTGCGGTTTTCTCTGCCTTCTTTTCCGACTGACCTTTCGCAAATACCGCGGGAACGGTTGCCGACAGCAGGACAATGACCATGATGAACATCAGTATGGTTTTCTTCACTTTGCATCCTCCGGAAAAACATTCTTTTTTCTGAACGTATTCTAGCGAAGGGAGCGTTCCTTATATGTGAATATCGGAAAACATTTCCAACAAATAAATGCGGGTTCCCGAAAAACCATGCCGATGATAACCGGGCAACTGATATATCAGTGTGCAAAAATTTCACACCGTTTGCATTTTTTACACACTGAAAGATGAAAAAACTGCGGATTCCGGTGCGTTTTGGAGGCTGAAAGGAAGAAAACAGCTGTTATTCTGCCGGAATTACCACTTGGCACGGTACTTGCTACATAGAAGGCAGAGCAACAGTTTTTTTCAATATACCTCCTTTTAGTGTGAAACGCCTGAGAATCCTACTCAGGCGTTTTTATTTGTCTGAACCAGGCAATCTTCAATCTTGCTTCAATCTTGCTGTGCCGATGATATTGCAGTAAGGTGGAGATGATATGAGAATCCTTTTGGCCGAAGACGAGAAGAGGATGGCTGCCGCGCTTGTAGCCATGCTCAAGCAGGAAAAATATGACGTGGACCATGTGGCTGACGGTGAAGCCGCCCTGGCTGCATTGGAAAGCAATGTCTACGACATGGCGGTTCTGGATGTCATGATGCCGGGTCTCAACGGCTTTGAGGTCGCACGCAGGGCCAGAAGCGGCGGCATCAAGACGCCCATCCTGATGCTGACGGCCAAGAGCCAGCTGGATGACAAGGTCACCGGACTGGACAGCGGAGCGGACGATTACCTGACAAAGCCGTTCCAAAGTGCAGAACTGCTGGCCCGGCTGCGGGCTCTTGCGCGCAGGAACTCGGGCTCCGATGTCCGTGACGGCAGCCTGCATTTCGGGGACCTTTCCCTTAATCCGTCCACAGCCACACTCTCGTGTACAGGCTCCGGACAGAGCGTCAGGCTGGGAGAGAAGGAACTCCGCATCCTTGAATACATGTTCGGCAACAAGGGGCAGATAATGACGCGGGAGCAGCTTGCGGTGAAGATCTGGGGATTTGACAACGAGTCCGAGTACAACAACGTGGAAGTCTACATGACATTCACGCGCAAGAAACTGGCATTCGTGAAATCCAATGTAGAGATCAAGGCGGTGCGCGGCCTGGGATATGAGCTGAGGGAAAAAGATGTTCAATAAATCCAGAAGAAAGATCATTTTCTCCATAATGGGATCGCTGATCCTCCTGTTCGTCGTCACGCTGTCCGTCATCATGTTCGCAAGCTACATGGAAGTCCGGCAGAAGAATTCGGAACTGCTTGAGCGCTATGTCGAGCTGTTCCGTCTGGATTCGGACCAGAAACCCGATGACCAGAAACCTGATGGCCAGAGACCAGGCGATGCTCCCGAGATTCCCGAGCATATGATGCAGCAGGATCCCGGTGCAAAAAAAGACAATCCTCCCATAGAAGAGCGCTCGGACTACAAGCTCTCCACTTTCTACTCGGTGACGATTTCCGATGACGGTACAGTAAGGGAAGTTGATGACGGAGACAGATCCGTCTATGAAGAGGAAGAACTTGTGGAGATCGCAAGGCAACTCATCGGACAGGAAAAGAACTCCGGGACCAGCGGAAATCTGGATTACATGATAAGCTCCAGGCCGGGTTACACACTTGTGGCATTCCTGGACAATACTGTGGCTGAAAGCAGTCTGGATACACTGCTGGGGAACATCCTGCTTGTTGGTGGAATCGCGCTGGTGGTGCTGTTCTTCATCTCGCTCTTTCTTGCACGATGGATCATCAGGCCTCTGGAAGAGAACGACCGCAAGCAGAAGCAGTTCATCTCCGATGCAAGCCACGAGCTCAAGACTCCGGTAGCCGTCATAGGCGCCAATTCGGAGATGCTCTCAAGGGAGATAGGAACCAACGATTGGCTTGCCAACATCCGCTATGAGAACGAGCGCATGGGTGCTCTGATCACGCAGCTTCTGGAACTCTCTCGCGCCGAGAGTGCGGCAATTTCCATGGAGCAGGTGGATCTGTCCAGGGTTGTCACGGGAGAGGCCATGGCGTTCGACAGTCTTGCCTTCGAGAGAGGAAAGACAATCAACAGCGATATAGAAGACGGAATCAATGTGACGGGAAGCATGACGCAGCTGCAGCAGCTTGCTTCCATCCTTATAGACAACGCACTCAGGCACTCCACAGGAACCGAAATCGGGCTCAGGCTCAAGAAGCACGGCCGCAGTGCGGTTCTGACGGTGGAAAACGATGCAGACGAGATCCCGCCCGAGAAACAGAAGCATCTGTTCGACCGTTTCTACCGCGTCGACGAGGCCCGCAACAGCGAGTCCGGACACTACGGTCTGGGTCTGTCCATAGCAAAGGCGGTGGCGGAAAGACACAAGGGCAGCATTGCCGTATCCTGCAGGGATGGAAAGGTCTGTTTTTCCGTAGTCCTGCCGCTCTGAAAAAAAAGTGAAAATTTAAAGATCTTCAATCTTCGTTCAATCAACAGGTCCAAGAATGAGGCCATAAAACAAGAGAACGGGAGAGAAGACACATGAAAAGAAAAGCATTATCACTTGTCGGAATCATCCTTGCGGTAGTCACGCTCCTTACGGCATGCGTGGCCTGCAATGCAGATTCCATTACTTCAGAACAGATCATAAACGGTACGACAACCGGAACAACCTCCGGAACTACAACCACAAACGGAACATCATACAGCGGCACCATCACTCTCCAGACAGAGGCGGACGCCTTGTATCCGGATACCTACAATGAAGAAGACTACACCAAGTGGCAGACATATGACTTCGGCACCGAGTATGTCTTCAACGTGGAGACTGGTTCCTGGGAAGATGATGCTCCTTCCTCGGACATTGCAAAGGTCACGATCAAGGACAATAGCCTGAAAGTGGTCAACCTAACTGAAAATCCCATCAACATTACGCTGACAGGCACCAATGATGCATTCAAGGTAACCATCGACGGCAACGGTCAGGCGGTGAAGATCACATTGGACAACCTGAACATCACCAGTGAGGACAGGGCCCTGAACATCAAGAATTCATCCGTTTCATACATTGTCCTGGAAGGTGAGAACTCGCTTGAGACATTGGTCAACAGCTATGACAAGAACGTCCTGAAGTCCGAGACCGACATGATCATAGACGGTACCGGCTGCCTTTCCGTCACGGCCAACTCCAAGAACGGAATCGTGACCGAGTACGGCGTGTTCTGCATCCTCAACGGAGACATCACCGTGACGGTTGCAAAGTACACTGCATACACGGACGACAATGACACCGATGATACATCGGATGACGTGGTGGAAGAGACCAAAGGCACTGCCATCAAACCGATGCTCGGATTCGTGATGCTGGACGGCAGCCTGACAATCTACGGCTACAACTCGGACAAGGGCTACGAGAGCAAGGGCATCAAGGTCGACGGCTACGAGGCAGATGAGGTCGAGGATGAGACACTGAGCAAGGGAATGGGATGGATTGTCATCGACGGCGGCACAATCACCATCAGGACTCAGGGAAAGGCCATCAGCGCCGGCTGGAAGCAGAGCGAGGATGACAATCCCGCCGATAGCGCCAACAATCCCGTTCCGAATGTCTACATCAACGGCGGAACATTCGACATCGTCACCTACGCAACTCCCAGGGACGACACGAAGACGGTTGACGGCGTCAGTCCGGAGGGAATCGAGGCCAAGAACAATGTCTACATTACCGGAGGCACGTTCGTCATAAATACAACTGATGACTGCATCAACGCCAGCAACGCCATCTACATCAGCGGTGGCATGATCTACGCCTATGCATCACAGAACGATGCCATAGACGCAGGTGCCGAGGAGAACCAGGGCTACCTGTACATCTCCGGAGGAGTGGTAGTGGCACTCGGATCCGGTCAGCCGGAAACCGGCCTTGACTGCAACAGCGATGCACGCTTCCAGTATACCGGCGGAATCATCATTGCCATGGGCGGCGGACAGAACAACGTCCCGCAGGCAAGCGGAACAACAGCCTATACGGCATCGGCAAGCGGACTGTCGGCAGGAAAGACTTATGCACTTGTCCAGAACGGTGAAGTGGTGCTTGCATTCAAGGTTCCTTCCGGATATTCATACGGCAATGCCGTGCTGCTCGGAACGGGAAGCCTTGAGCAGGGAACAGCCACACTGCTGAGCGGTGTCACCGCAACAGGTACAACTGCAGACAATGGCGTGGTCTATTCAGGCAGCGTGACGGTAAGCGGAGGAACATCCACAGGCGTCACGGTTGCAAATACATCATCCGGATTCGGCCCCGGCGGCCAGGGCGGACAGCAGTTCGGTCCCGGCCAGCAGGGCGGATTCCCCGGAGGTCAGGGCGGAAGACCGTTCTGAGGCAAATGGATGCTGATTATTTCACAGGGGCTGTCGCAGCTGCGGCAGCCTTTCTTTCTGCAAGGTACTCTCCGAGTACGATCCTGAGGAAGCAGAACGTCAGGCTGAAGGCGGTCAGCAGGATGCTCATCCACACGGTTCCGGCAGTAATCGGCTCCTTGTAGGATGTGGAGAATCCGGTGATCACGCAGAAGATCCAGGCAAAGAACATGTGGTAGATGTAGAAGACCATCGAGTGCGATCCTACCCAGCTCAGCTCCTTTGTCCGTACGCCTGCCTGCTCGATGAGCACGAAGAACTCTCCTAATCCCCAGATCAGCAGGAGCGCCGTTACTATGCACATGGAGATGTCGTCAAGCGGGTCTCCCAGGAATGAACCGCGGAAGAGGTTCGTCAGCGGGTCCTTGATCAGTGACAGCGCAATTCCGCCGGCCAGACAGACAACGGATGATATCCACCGTGCCTTCATCGGAATCGGCGGATTCTCGAAAAGGCTGCGGCTTCCCGCAAAGGCTCCCAGAAGCATGAATGCCGTCCAGAAGGGCACCATGTGGATGTTGTAAGGCAGGTCCACATGCAGGAGGCAGAGCAATGCCGTTGTGAAAAGCAGTCCCAGGAATCCGAGTGCCGTCCTGAATCTTGATTTGATGAGGCGGTCCACAATCAGGTAGAACAGGATGCTTGCAAGCATCATCGCAATCAGGAACCAGAAGTCGGCAAGGAACGGATAGCGCTTTCCAAGTGAGTGATAATCCCAGCTGAACCAGTTCTGGATCACGCGGTTCCAGATGCATCCTGCGTAGAAGTTGCGCAGACAGCAGACGGCATCGAGGAACGTCTCTGTCTTTGCAATCAGTTGCTGGATGGTTCCGATGGCCCAGAACAGCAGTGAATACTTGAAAAACGGCACCATCATGGCTTTGCAGCGTCTCTTTACGTCCTCCCCGAACGGACGTTTCCCGCTCTTGTGGAAATATCCGGATATGAAGAAGAACATGATCATCAGTGCATCACCGGTGTGGGTCCAGAGGGTCTTGAACGCACCTGGTGCGATGAGGTGATAGAATACCACGCCGAGTATAGCTACTCCTTTGAGCATGTCTGCAAAGCTAAGACGTTTTTCCATTTGTGCCTCCATGGTATTTCTACTCTCATTTCCGACGGAATTCAACAGAAAATGCCGTGCCCGATTCGATTGACATGAGATATCATGAAGAATAGCATTTCCCAAGGTGAGGTGGATATGTCTGCTCAGTTTTCCGACTGGATCTGGACGCCTGACTGGTCCGTTGAGGATGATCAGGATGCCAGAATCGTATGTTTCCGCAAGTCGTTTGTCCTGGATTCCGTCCGGGATTCGCTTCAGATCGACATCACTGCTGATTCCCGCTACAAGCTGTATGTGAACGGTGTCTTCGTACAGAAGGGTCCGCAGAAGGCCATGGATCTCAGGGAATGGTTCATGGACAGCGCCGACATCGCACGCCATGCGTCATACGGCACCAATACGATTGCAGTCGAGGTCCTGCGCTACGGGACATCCGTTGCAAACGACTCCCTGCTCCGCACGCAGGTTCCGTGTCTGTACATCTCCGGACCAGGGCTTTCCGGACGTGAGGGCTGGAAATGCCGCGTCAGGCGGGAGGTTGGTGTAGTCACCGAGGATACCGTTCCGTCTCCCATCATCGCACAGGAAGTCGTGCAGGCTACAGAGGTGTTTGCCGGCTGGAAGAAAAGCGGCTATGACGATTCCCTTTGGGACGACGCCGTTCCCGCAGGCCCCGAGGATAAGCCTCTTGCCGATGCTCCGTTCAACACCGTACCACGTACCATCCCGCAGATGAGCTACGAGGACAGGCTGTTTGAGGGCGTATCTGCCGTACGCGAAGGCGGTATCTCGGCCGCAGAATGGACGGACCTCATACATGACGGCAGGCGTGTGACCATCCCCGCACACAGTGTGCATACAGTCGAGTTCTCGGCAGGTGCCGAAGAGTGCGGATATCTGCTCTATTCATTTGAAGACGGCAGAGATGCCGTAGTGAAAACGCTCTGTGCAGAGTGCTATTCATATCCTGAAGATCTTACCAAGGACGGCGGCATCATGATTCCCGGTCTGCCCAGAAAGGGTGACAGGACTGATTCCGTGCACGGAAAGCTTGTGGGCCATGCATCGGTCTACACCGTGGCAGGCTACGGTACTTGTGATATGCCGGAGGAATACGAGCCGTTTGCGTTCCGTACATTCCGCTATGTACAGCTCAGGATAGAGACTTCAGACGAGCCCCTCACGCTGTGCGTCTTCCGCTACAGGGCCACGGGCTATCCTCTTTCCGTCGGAACCTGCGTCGAGGCAAGCGACCCGAGCTTTGCACCCATCTGGGACATCAGCCTGCGCACGCTCAGGCGCTGTATGCACGAGACCTACATGGACTGTCCGTTCTACGAACAGCTCCAGTACTCCATGGATGCACGCAGCGAGATGCTGTACACATACGCCGTCAGTGCCGACGACAGGCTTGCCCGACAGGCAATGGATGCACTGCGCCGTTCCCAGCGTCCGGACGGTCTTCTGAATGCCGATGCTCCCACTGTCAGGAGCAACGTGATTCCCGGCTTCTCCATCTACTACATCCTCATGGTCCACGACCATATGATGTATTTCGGTGACGGCAGACTTGTCAGGAGGCATATGCCGACAGTGGACCAGATACTCTCGTTCTTTGACAGGAACATCAATGATGAGGGTCTTGTGGGGAAGGTGGGCGGCCCGATAGGCAGACAGAAATACTGGTCCTACATAGACTGGTCACACAAGTGGATTTCCGGCGTGCCGGGAGCAACGGTGAAAGGAAGCTGTGCCATAACCATGGAAAGCCTGCTGTATCTTTACGGTCTCCAGAAGGCTTCCGACCTTGCTGTATTCTGCGGTCTCGAGAACCTTGCCCAGCAGTATCGCCAGCGTGCGGAAGCCCTGAAGAAGGCAATCCTTTCATGCTGCGTGGGAATCTACAACGGTCATCCCCTCATCCAGGACGGTCCGGGCCTGGACGAGTTTTCCGTTCACTGCCAGGTCTTTGCTGTCCTTACGCGAATAGTCACTCCGGAATCGGGCAGGGATATGCTTGAGCAGTGTGTGGGCAACCCCGACATGGCCCAGGCATCGGTTGCGTTCATGTTCTATCTGTTCCGTGCTCTTGAACTCTGCGGCTGGTACGAGAAGACCGATGAGCTCTGGAATCTCTGGAGACAGATGCTGAAGGATCACCTTACCACATGTGTGGAGAACGATACCGACATGCGCTCCGACTGCCACGCATGGGCATCACTTATGTGCTACGAGCTGCCTGCCGTGGTTCTTGGCGTAAAGCCTGCCGCGCCGGGTTTCGAGAAAGTCTTCATCAGACCGAGGATGGGTAAGCTCACTCATGCCGGCGGAGATGTGATTACCCCCAAGGGAAATGTGCACGTGGAGTGGAAGCGTACGCAGGAAGGAACCTGCGCCCTGTCTTATGATCTGCCTGAGGGAATGATTCTGGCGGAGTGAGAACGGTGTGCACGAAGTGCAACGAATCTGAAATCAGCAGAAGATGTCCAGGGGCTCCTCCATGTAGGATGGAGCCTCTGTTTTCATTATCTTCAGGAATGTGGGTGCCTCGCGCAGCATGCTGTCTTCTTCAATGAGCCTGTGGGCAATGCCCGGACCTGAAGCAATGAATACGGGTTTCGGGTCTTTCTCCGGCATGTGGCCGTGCGTGGAGCATCCGTGGTGATCATCTACTGTAATCTTCCTCTCTATGGCGCAGTAGGTCTCATTCGAGAACTGGGTATGGTCATCGCTTTCCACCATGATGCTGAAGTTTCCGAATGTGCCGTAGTGTTGTTTCAGC
>Ga0265298_10004308_pt1 | contig 18245 bp, 39 predicted proteins | sample AusTroGonzalo_MG_3_FD_193486 | JGI IMG/M metagenome (GOLD analysis project Ga0265298, IMG submission 193486) | Bovine rumen microbial communities from tropical cattle in Woodstock, Queensland, Australia - Gonzalo_01 | ecosystem: Host-associated > Mammals > Digestive system > Stomach > Rumen ... | reverse complement strand
AGTCAAAAATCGGGCTTTCCTCGGACCCGCACAGCGATTTTCCTTAGGTAGTACCTACGCGGATGCCCGGTGCCCCACTTTACTTAAACGCGAAAAGAGCAGCCGCCTGGCTGCTCTTCCCTATGTAACCGGATGGTCACTATTCTTACTCGCTTCTTCTCATGCTACTATCATAACACAGAACTTTGTAGTTTTGTGTAGCCAATTTCATTACAGCCCGCAAAGCCTTGAAAATACTGGGGTTGCGGGGTTTCAAACATGCCCCACTTTGTTTTTTATACACAATAACTGCACACATTTGAACAGTTATCAACGCTTCTTTTTCTTCTTCCTTTTCCTCGGCTTTGGTGGTTCATATACAACCGGCTTCTCCTTTTCCTTTGCTCTCTTCCGCCTGTCCTTCTCATCCCTCTTACAAAACCAATCAAGGTAGGCCGTTTCATTTTCCGAAATCTTTTCCTGAATAAAGTCATAGGATAATAGCCGGTCTATGGCGTCGTTATATTTTTTATAGCAGGCCGTATAGTGCAATGGTATCCTGTCAGCCACATCCCTCATGCCCATACAGTCCAGATGCTTCAGTTCGAATATCCGTCTCTCATCCGTGGCCGTCGGAATAAATTCGATGATATCCATCACCTCCACATATGCCTGCTCAAGTGCTTTCTTCTGGTCGTAAAGATCATCCTCTATGCCGGCCATCTTAAACAGGATCGAAGCTGCACCGCTTCCCGGATCCATAGATCTCGGCAGAGGTTCGTACCCAGGCGATCCGATCGGACATTCCCGCTCCATGCGTATTCTGTTAAGCCGCTCCTCCAGTTCCCTCTGATGCGCCTTCACGCTCTTTACCCGATTCAGCACCCATATCAATACTTCCCTCTGTGTCTCCTTTTTCATAAAATTCCGCCCCTCCTTAGTGACCTCTTAGATATTCCTTGACCGCCGCAATCGCTTCCTCCGGATAGGATACAACCTCGACCGTTCCGCCTGCCTCCCGGAGAAGATCCCGCGTCCTTCCCTGGATCGCCGACAGGCTTCCGACAATCGGACGCTTCACTTCGAATCCGAAATAATGCCCACCCAGGATGAGGAGTATGTCCGGGAATCCAGCCTGCGAATATGGGCCGAGCGTCATTTTCTGCACATATCCGTCTGGAAAAGCCTTTTTCAATTCCTTGATGATCTTATCCTGAAAATACTTCTCCTTTGGGATCTCCTTCCGCAGGATGGAAAGCGCTGCCTTTTTGTCGCATCCTTTTTTTCGCTGGATGGATGCGATCACATCGGCCGGCACCATCCTTTTGTCGTAGTTTTCGAGCATTTCTCTTTTCCTCCCTCATAACATTTCCGATCGCAATGGTTGCGGTCGGATCCGCGTAACCTTCGCTGTTTCTTCCGCCCCTCATGCCAGAAGCCTCTTTTTCTCTTCCTCGTATTCCTTTTCCAGAAGCTCCTTCGTCGGCGGAAGCATGATCCGCACGCCGCCCCGGTAATCTGTCACCCTTTTTCCTCCCTCGATCCTGGTTGCCGCCCATACATTTACCGGATCCCACCACTCCATGCCGATCAGGTCGTTCGTGTATGTGTATTCCTTCCCGGATATCGGGCTGCAGTGCGCCAGCCAGTACGGGCCATACGCCTTATGTTTGATCTCATTCTGCAAAGGCAGCAGGCGCGTAACCATTTCTTCAATCCCGTAAGTCATAAACACCGACTTTTCCGCCTCTAAGATCACGCCACGGTTCTCCATCATGATACGCTCCATCTCCGCAAGTGCTGCATCGATGTCGCCAGGATCGTTTTCAGCATCATTTCCGAAAATGAGCCCTCCGCAGGTAAATTCCACCGCAAATTTTAATGCATCCTTCGAAATCTTCGCCCGCAGCTTCGCCAGCGCCTTCGCGTACTGCTTCTTCTGTTTTTCGTCCATCTGGGTCTCGTTAGACCGCAGTTTTTCAATGTTTTTAATCAATTCATCCATCATTTTCCACCCTTTTTATCCGGTAACACCTTTTTTGAGGTAACACCTTAATAACACCTATTTTTTCAAAAGGTGTTACCTCACAAATGGCTTAACCACGCGCTTTAGAGGGTCCGGTAACACCTTTTTGCCATTTTTCTCACATACACCATCATTTTTTATATATAAAGTGCAATAACACCTGCACTTTTTTCTATATATAATATATTATAAAAATAGGTGTTATAGGTGTTACCAGAGCACGCAAACCCAGTAACCACAAGGCTTTGAGCGGTAACACCTTTGGTAACACCTTTTTGAAAAGGTGTTACTTTTTTGGCAAAAGGTGTTACCTTTTCAGGCGCGATTTCCGGCTGCTCCTTTCCGAAAATTCTGTGCATGAATGCTCATACTCCGTTTCGGAAGTGTAATATTCCGAAGTATCGCACCCGCAAATCCACCCGATCAGCGGATCCGCCCGATGATGAGCGCAGTTTCCGCAGATCTGCCGCACGCCGCCTCTCATTGACGGCAGCCCAAATGATGATTCTTTGTTCATATGGTTGCCTCCTTCTTCAGTCCCAGCAGGTAGTCCGCCGATGCTCCGGTGACCGCGCAGAACTTCGCCAGGTATTCCGAATTCATCATTGCGCCGTTCATCTGGTTCTGCATCAGCGTTTTCCTATGGCATCCGATCCGCCTGGCGATCTCCGTCTTCGACAGCCCGGATTTATAGCAGACGCTATCCACCCGATCCCAAAAGCCTTCAATCAGTATCCTTTTCTTCATCCGCATCCTCCTCCTCATCGTCCCTGTGCAACGCCGCCAGCATTTCGCTCGTAATTCCGGCATTGCGAAAATTTGATGTAAACTGCCTAACGGCATCCGTGATACTGTCAAACAGTGTCCGATTCGCCTTTATTTCATCCGCATCGCATTCAATCATAATAATCTTCATTTTTGTTCCGCCCTTTCTTTCCATCTCCTTATCTCTGATTCCGTCATGTGAGATAAGGCTTCCTCGACTGTCTGGTATAATCCGCATGAGCTGATGCTGCAGTTAATATAACCGCTTCCGGTAGCCCGTTTTATCCTGTGCGGTATCGTATAAACAATATTCCCGGTCATTCCGCAGATGTGGAAATGGTAGCCGTCCTTGTCAAGCTTTCCCGGATAAGCATCCTTGCACCGCGGGCATTCATTGCATTTTATCATCGCCTTACATTGCCTTCCCGTCCGTGTTTTCGAAGTATGTAACCGTATTATCGAACTGGGCACATTCTCCATCCTTATATGCTACGCACTTGGTTCTTAAGCACGGGTTTATAACCGGCATGACGCAATCCCCTTGTCCGATTACATTAGCCTTATATTCTTGCCGCCCTACAAGTAACGGGCATACCTTATATTTCAATTCCAGCTTCATTCTTCCTCCTCCATTTCTTCACATTCACTTAATAAATCATCAACATTGTTTTTGAGATACTTAGTCACTTTTGCGTACCCCTCATCTATACTTTTTCCGTCAAATCCTCTAAACTTTACCCTGGCCGGGTAAGCCTCTGTTATTTCGCCGTTTTCTATATTTACTACTATGGCCCAACCAAATACATGCAGGATCTGGTTTATGTAAAACAGTAATCCCGTTTCCCTGAAGTCTTTCCAGCTCTTCTTGTTTACCATTTTTTTCATTCTTTCACCTCCTGCTATACCCGGATGCCATGCGGTTTGTTTTCCTCGTCTGCCTGCGAGGCTCGAAACATTCGCAGCATTCCGAATAATCCGTTTCGCATCCGTAAGCATCCGCTCCATCCTTTGAACACACCCAGCCGATGTCCTTATTCATCCGATGATAGGCACAGTGTCCGCAACAATCTTCCCATTCTTCCTTGTAGCTCATCTCTTGCCCTCCTTTTCTTAAAAAACAGCTTTCGCCCCTACCGTCCACTGGCTTTTTACCGCTTCAGGGTTTATATAATCTTTGAAAAGTCCCGGCGGCTGGACGATTTCGCTCTGATTCTTAATCTGTTCAACAGCTTCATCAAACACCAGCTTAAAATCCTCGCTCCCTCGCTGCGGTCTTTTCTCTGGCGCACCCTGCTGCCTTTGCCTGATGTCCGTACCTGCTGCCCGTGGTATTACCTCAACCCGAATCATAAGATAACCACCTCTTTATGCTTTCCGCAGATGATTGCATTTAAGGGAATTTTGCCGCTGTGAATGCTGCCGTCTATCCTGCACGAATTGATAACCCTGCCGTCCGTCGTTTTCCTGCTCTTTTTCTTCCTTCGTGATAATCCGTCTCGATTTAATCATCAGACACCTCCAAAATTTTCAAGATGTAATAATTCTTTCCCGGCTCCGCTCCCCACTCCGGCTTTCCCTTGCCCATGCGGAGCATACAGTCGGCCTTAATCGCTGGGGATTTTGCGCTATACCCGTTCCTGAATATAACCGTAGCCATGTTTTTGCCTATCGGGTATTCCTGAAAAATCTTTTTGAAGCGTGCCGTATAATACGGCTTAATCTCCCGATATTCCTCCGTCTTTTCGCCGGAACGAATCATATCAAACCATTTTTTCTTAATCTGTAGTGTAAGCATTCTTTATCGCCCTCCTCGCTGTTTGGCTGTCTGCACACATTTCCTTTAATTTTTCACAGCCTTTCTTTGTTACAAATATCTTCCCGTCTGCAAAAAAGATTTCTGCATCTTGTATCTCTATCTCCCGGAATCCGTATCGTTTAGCCCATTTCTTATTTACCCGTTTTTTTCGATGCTTTCTTTTCTGGAAGGTTTTTGTGGTAACAATAATCGGCACTCCTAAAAGCGGCATCATTCTTTGCCCTCCTGCTTCATATCGTATCTATCGCACCACTTTTTGGCTTCGCAGTCCTCGCATCCCGGATTATCAACCTCATAGGAGCATCGCATACCTGCATACCGAACCATCGCAACCCGGTCTTTCATATCGCTCCACTCCATTTCCGGCTTTCCCCGGTAATGCTTATCAAGCTCCGGCATCCTTAATGCCCTGATGTCCGTAAACTCCGAATCCTCGCAAGCGTCGGTGCTCTGTGCGATCTGCCGCGCCTGTCCGCGTGTCTCGGCAAAAACTATCGTGCAATAATCCTCGTATCTCTGTTCATCCCTTACAACATAAGCCTTCATCGCGCCCCTCCTTTACAGATATTCAAGCATTTCCTCTGTGATATTGGAAAAGTCGCCATCAACCGGCCGCCATAAGTGAAAAACATTGCTGTCTTTCCATCCGGGCACGCCGTGGATATAAGCCTTTTCCGCCGGGAGGAACTGCAAGACTGTGACATTGTTTCCCCAGAACAATTCCTTTATCCGGCACAGATCTTTCCATGTCGGTTCTGATTCATGGTCGTAATGTGAAAATGATACATGCTCCCAGCCCATTTCATCGTAGCCCCACAAAACCGTACCACGGAATCCGTGTCGCCCGAAATCAAGCTCGCCCTCGTAAACCATAAATGTTGTGTTCGGTATGAGCTTCTGTCCGCCCACCCTAATATTTGCCATTTTCTTTAATCGCTCAATGCTCCGCATAACCCATCGCTCCTATTCATCCATCGCCGCAAGCTCCGCAGCGAAATCCTTGATCTTATCTTTCTTTTCCGGCACAGGCTGTTCCTGCTTCTTTTCCTGTCTCTTTTCCGCCTCCGATCTCCGCTTCTTCTCTTCCCAGAGCAGCTTCTCCCACTCGATCCAGCCTGGCTTATCAATGGTCTCATGTCCGTACAGATTCATGTCCTTCTGGAATTCGCAGTCATTGATCATCACGCCAAGATCGTTATCCGACAATTCCCGAAGATGATGTCTGCATATCCCCCGCACCGTGGCCGGCATATAAGTCTGCCGTCCCTGGCAGTAACGGATGGCGCATATGGCAAGTGTCCCGAAGTTTTCCGGCGTTAATTGGATACTAAAAATCGAACTCATTTTTTAACCATCTCCTTTTTCTGCATTTTTGAGAAATGAATTCAACTTTTCATCCGCAAAAAGTGAAACTCATTTTTCAGCTTCCTACGTCAACTTACAATCAGGATAATTCGGCTGCGGCCTATAGTTATCCCAATGCGTCTTTTGATAATCAGAAAGCCAAGATCCTGTCCTTGGCTTCTGCTGAATGGACGGCGCTTTCTGAATATCTTCCTCGATAACAGAAATCAATTTTTCCCTATCTATCAATTCCATTCGTTCACCTCCCGCCGGGGCAACCTTCACCACGGTATTCTGTGTCGAGAACATACGGATCCGGCAATGGCATCCATGCAGTAACTTCTCTGTCAATAACATTGTTGTAAATATCATCAGGATTAAAATGCCGATACTCCCACCAGCCTTCCGGTATGATGTAGCAATCCTCGTCTTCGTCCCATTCGCCGTCGATATCCTGCCAGTTCCAAACGGATTCGTTCTCGCGGACTTCACCGTCTTCATATATCGCACTTGTAATGATGTCAGTCCGATAGCCTTTTATACAGACCAATACCTCTTCTTCCGCTTTCGGCATCCGCTCATCAACCGGGATCCAGCCGTTATGATAGTGTGCGCTGCTCCGCTCCATGTTCGCCCTCTGAAGCTTCTTGGAAAGATTCTCTATCACATTCGCCGCATCGAGGAGCATCCTCTTTGTCGTTGATCTCTTGTAAAATACCGCCCGCTTCCTCATGTCCGTCACTAAATTCGTTATCCTGCTCATTTTCTTCCTCCACATCAAACTCGAATAATTCGTGTATGCACCTGTTGCAATAGACCTTCCCGTCGATCCGGAAGCCCTTCCTGAAAAGCCGCTCGCCGCAAGGGCTGCAAAATACAAATGTCATATGCACCTCCTACCTCTTCGAAAAAATAATCGCCTCGCTCTTGATTGCGATCTTGTGAAACAGTCTGTCGTTTAATCTGCTGTTAAATTCATTCACAATCTCCTCATCCGAAAAACTCCTTATATCGCAGGCGTAATGATAACGGATCCATTCCTTTTCACTCATGTTTTCAAACTCCTGAATAGCCGCCTCGTCCATCGGTCTGCCTTCCAGATATCTCATTCTGTGCTTTATTGTCGGCCATTCATATTTCAAAAAACCAGCCGTTATTGTTTTCTTGCCTCCATAGGAGTCCGTGTCAATCGTTACTCTGACCGTCCTTTTCAGCTCCTCCTCGCTATGAATTTTTGTTATATGTACATCCAGTAGATCCATTTGATCCCTCCAATCTTTAATACTTCATCAAAAGAGTTTCTTTTCCGCAGTACGGGCAATCTCCGTAGTAATAATATGTACCTGAATGAAATGATTCACGCTTATGCGTTCCTATCTCGAATATGAACTTCAATCTACATTTTTCACAGGTGCATACCGATTCGCCTTCTGATGGGGTAAGCGATTTTTCATAGCTTTGCACAATATCCATAGCCCTCATATAATCAATCAAACTTACATTCATTTTGTTCCTCCAATTTTTCCTTGATCTTCCTCCGCAGGCTCTTCAGATACTCGATCTGGAAGGGCGTCGCCTTCTCCTCATCCAGCACGAACTTGTCGCATGTGCTGCAGTCGTCCTGGTAATCCTTGAATGCGAATCCATCGATGCCGCAGATCCGCATCGGATTGTTCGGGAGCTGCTTTAATGCTTTCACCTTGTAATGCCGGCACAAAGAGCAGCAATCCAGTTTCATCGTGATCCTTCTGCTTTTAATCATCTGCGCCACCTCCTTTTTTTCGAATCCATGAGACGGTAATCGACAATGACCCTGTGCCGGTAGAAAGCAGCCTCGTCCGCGTTCTGGAAATAATTTCCTGAGATATAATTCCATTCGTCCATTTCGCGTCTTTGGTCTGTACGTATGTGCACATATCCGCACAAATCGAGAGTGTAATAGCTTTCTCCTCTTTTCGCCCGCCACATTTTCGGCGGTTCCTCATACCGTTGCAATCGGTCCAGTCCATTCTGGTCAAACACCAGCGTATTGAATGCTTTCGCCTTGTATAAGCCATTCACCGGCTCGTCTTCAATTTCAATGATGTACTTTGCCATATTCTCGCCCTCCTACCATGTTTTCCCAAGGAAATGGAGCCTCTTTTTCAGCCCAGCATTCCTGTAATTTACAAATCTCCGCCAGCTTATGAAGTCACTGCACCGCTCCTTCGGTTCCCGGTAGATGATCCGCCTCCGGCAGCTCCTCCACCTGAAGAACAGGAACCGTTTCACGGAGAAAAAGGTGCAGTCTTCACATCTTCGTTTCTTCTTCCTGAATCTGTTCATTTTCATCCGTCCTTCTGGTTGCAAGGTTATACTCCATTCCAAGTCTTAAATATTCCCTCATAGCATCCTGCGCCTCTTTAACATAAGAATTGCTATAACGGGGAGTATCAATGCAAGACTGTCCGACCCATGAACAAGGCCACATCGGTCCGCTCCAAATCATTTTCTTTCCCTCCTTTTTATTTCCTGGTTGATCTCCTCAATTCTCTTTTCGTTCCCGCCCTTCGGATCAAGATCGTATTGTATTCTGTTCATGCATACCTCTCCCCGGTTCTCCGGACAGTAGGACGAATCTCCCAGATCGCAGCACCGATATCTCATGTCCGCCTCCTTATCCATGCAGATACAAGTAACAGAATTTCAATATCGCCATCGGTGCCGTGATTGCCACCGCCAGCCACAGGCACATGAGACCGAATGCAAAAATAATAAGCAGGTTTTCCCTCACTCTTTTTCCAACATCTTCGTAATCAATCATTTCCGAACCTCCTACTTCAAATCATCCTCCACCGGCCGACAGTTCCATCTTGCTGCCGCCAGCTCCTCGCTGCCTTTCTCGAATAACAGCAGCCGCCCGATATGAACCACGCAGTCCTCGTTCGTGCATCCGACCGTGATATACTCGGATCCGGATGCCGGATGTATCCATTTACCCAACTTTGCCTGGCTGCCGCAGAACGGGCATTCCCTTAACCTAATTCTTTCCATTGTGTTCCTCCCCGTCCTCCTTCGGATTCAGTTTCCGCGCCATCACGCCGCGTCCGTTTTCATCGTCCTTCACATACTTGAATGTTGACTGGCAGTCATTACAGCTGAAGTAAGGATGGATGTGTATGATGATGCCGCCGCACACCGGGCATATGATGCTATTTTTTATCAGGTATTCTTCTTTCATTCTCCGTCCCTCTGGTAAAACATTTCCTGATGGTTCGCGCGGTACGCCTGTTCCTCGGCCTTCTGTCCGAAAAGTTTGCAGATCACCGCTTCCCACATCCATTCCATGATGTCCTGACCGTCCACATGGAAGGTCAGCTGCTTGTCAACGATCTCGCGGATCTTCTCCTTAATGAACGGCCTCGCGCTCTCCACTTCTTCGTCCATGATCTTCTCGCCGGAATGTCCTTCCTTGAACATATAGTAAGAGAAATTGTCTTCCTCGATTGCTTTCCTGATCCGCTTCTCGCAGGCGTTCCGAAGATCTGCGTTCCATGTGTCGTCCATATACTTAAAAGCTGTCTCATATGTGATATTGCAGATAAGGTCTTCCAGTTTCCGTCTGTCGTTCAAGTACCAGTCAATACGCCTCTTTAAGGTATCCTCCGCTATGACCTTGATCCGATCTTCTCCGAGGATCTTTTTAAGGATCTCCAATGTCATCATGTCTTCAAAATTCTCATTCATGGGCTATCCCTCCCTTCTCTTATGTGAACGGCAGGTCATCGATGTCAGCATCCTCCATGTCAACGAATCCCTCCTCGTCTTCTTCCAGTCCGGAAGCCTTGTCCACGAAGAACTCCACGAAACGCTGGTTCTTCCCGTTGAACTTCTTGACTATGGAGTAGTTATCCCCACCGTTATCCTGCCTTTTCGTGACCGTAATCAGTCCGTTATCAGCCAGGTATCTCTTCGTCTTCCTCTCATTGAACCCTTCGCGCCGCAGCGCCGACGCAAGAGCTGATGCGTATATGTACGCCACTTTGCCGTCTTCGCTCATCATCCCGAGGCAGGTGCCGATGGCATCCGATCCGAAGTATGCCTGGTTGGAAAGCACCCAGTCCACAAGGTACTGTTTTGCGTTCTCGTTCACATCCCCTGATGCTGCAGACACCTGTTCCTTCATGATCTCTTTTGCCATTTCGCAGGCTCTCGTCCAACTTTTTACGGAAAATGTACATTTTTTACCGTTTTCCATCGAATTTAGCGACATTTGCGCATTTTTTTGGTCTAAAATGTCAGTTTTTTCAAAAATCAGTGAATCTGCTATCGCATCCGCCAGCGCGATCACCGACACGCTCGCCACATGGGATCCAGCTTTGCCATGGCTGACCGACCTGACATACTCGACCATCCTGTTGTACTGTTCCGCGATGCTTTCCTCCGAGACGCCCGCGATATACTTCACGAATTCAGGCCCCGCCCATCCGCAGTTCTCCGCTGATGCCTGATGCATCTGCCCGGCCTCGGCTTCCGTCTCGAACGGCCCCTGGCAGATCTCCACCACTCTGGTGGAAACGCCGGTCTGTGATGTGCCGGTCGTCATCGGCTCCTCGCCGGTCGCCAGCGCTATCGTCCGCCATCTGTTCACCTTCTGCACGCCGCCGTCCTTCGCACCTCTGGTCTTTCCTTTTCCTTCGCCGATCATGTAGACAAGGCTCTCGATCTTGTTCTGCCCGTACTGCCCGGATCCGGCCGCCTGCCTCTCATCGATGCCGAGCGGAAGATCCGAAAAGAATGCCGCTGTCCGTTCCAGTCCTACCTGTGTGGTGTTGAAGTTCATCATCAGCCCGTCCGGCTCTCCCCAGACGGAAAGCGCTGCTTTCAGTGCCGCTGTCTTGCCGCCCCTGGCATCGCCCCAGTTATAGACGAAGAATGTGCGCTGCTTAAGGATCCGAAGGAGCGGAGCCGCAAACGCCGCCGCAAGTATGAACCGGAAGGTGTTCTTTTCCCGGTGCATCTGCATCGTTTCCTTCCACTTCTCAAAGGATCCGTTGGTATGGTACGCGGAAGCCACAGCCCCCTGCGCCGGATCCACATCCAGCACGATGTCATCGCCGACTCCGGGAATGAAACGCTTGCCCGGCTGCCATCCGAAGGTGGATGTGGATTCTACCCATTCGATCACATCATCATTCGCCACTTCCAGAGCTGACAGGAACCGGATCACCGGCTTCGCGTTCTCAGATGTTGTCATGCATCCGAGATCCGTCAGGATGCTCGTGCCTTTGGTTGTGAAGATTATGCTCCTCGGAAGGATCGACCGCCGCCATACGCGTCCGCGCTTGCCTGTCCGAAGGAACGCGATCTCGATCTTCTCCTCATCCGCATCGAGGCTTTTCACTCTTCTGGTAAGGATGATGGGCGTCCCGCATACCAGGTGCTCTTCTCCGTTCTGGCTGACGGAATAGATGCCCGTCTCGTTGTATGTCCATCCGCCCGGCACCCGGAGGTTGACCGGCGCTCCCTTGATCTTCTCCGGGATGGCTTCGATCTCCGAAAGGTCAACCGGTTTCGCGTTCTTCACAAGCTCCTTGATCCGATCCCTGCCCTTGTCCTTCCCGAACTTCATGAAGATGTCGGAAGGATCCTTGCAGCCTTTTTCCTCCCCGCAGGTGAATGAGTAGATCTTCCCTCCGAACTCAGCGAACCGCAGCGCATCCAGGGTCTTCCTGATGAAGGTATCCCCGCCGCCGTCTTGTTCCCGGTGCAGGTAAAGAGACAAGCCTTCTACTTTAGGAACAAGCTCCGACTTGAACATGGACGCGCCAGGGACTCCCAGAGCCGGAAGCCCCATGCACCATAAACTCTGCGCGTCGGATTCGCCTTCCACGAGGATGACCATGTTGCCTTTGCGGATCTCCGGAAGCCTCCATTCGCCGTACAGCCCGATCTTGCCGCGCGATCCCCATTTCCATCGGAATTCCTTGTCTGCGTACCGCTTCCGGTAAGTAGCTTCCTTGCCGTCTTCGCCGAAATACGGGATCTTCATGTAGGTCGTGCCGGTCTTCCGGTCGGATCCTGTTGTGATACAGCAGAAGTCAGACAGCCATTTCGGATCAAATTTCTTTTCCTTCGCGTACTGCTCCATGGAATAGCTGATGTCCTTCGGCTTTTCTTCGTATTTTCCGTACTGCTCCAGGATCCGCTGGTACGCTTCCTTGGTATCGCAGTTATTGATCCTTCCGTAGAAGTCGAGGAAGTTGCCGCCGATCTCTTCCGAAAAGCAGTGCCACTTGCCGGTCTTTAAGTCTACCGAGAACGAATTGTTCCTGTCGTTATGGAACGGGCAGAGACCCGTCATCTTGCCTCCTGCGACTACGGCTTTTTTGACATGGGGACGGTATTCTGATTCGTACTGTACAAAATCATCTATATTGATCTCCCGTCTGCTCATAGTTCGCATTCCTCGCTTTTTCTATCAGTGTCTTTGCCTCTTCCTTCGTAAAATCAAGCCGCTTTACCGGAAGCGCAAGATCCATGGTCGCAAAGTCAAGGTCGCTTTCCATGCCTTCCGACATATAGCCGTCGATGATGGCAAGGATCACATTGTCGCACTGCTCCATCGCCTTATGCCCGGCCTCGATGGCAAAGTCCCTCTCGAATCCTTCGTCATACATGAAGGAAGGGAAATACAGGTGCGGAACGATCGCCAGGTCGCCGCTCGCTATAAAGAGCGATCTTGCCAGTGCGCACGCGAATGCGCTGTTGAAGGATTCGTCCATGTCATCGTGCGCCCGGTACTGGCTGATGATGAAAGTGTGCTTGGACTGCCACGGGCTCATGTTCCGGATCTTCCCCTCCTCGCACAGTCCGCGGTACTGTATGGGCTTGTCGTCACTGGTTTGCAGGAATGTATGGTAGAGCTTCTTTTTTCCCACATACTCCGGCAATGATGCGTATGCGTCAATGTTCTGGATGACGGTCCCGTATTCACGCTCGGAAGAATGATAGCTGATATCTTCCCCGATCGCGTTTATCACGACTTTTACAACATCTTCCGTGCAGGTGTCGCTGGGCTTGATAGCCCGGTCGTCAATGTTCTCGTTGAAAATCCCCATTGTCCATCTCATATGCTTCCCTCCTTAGTTAAACGGCAGAGCATCCGCCTCATCGTCTTCCACATCCATCCAGCCGTCGCCGTCCGTCTTCGGCTGCGCCTGCGGTTCCGAAGATCCGCCGGAAGAGTTCTTCTTCGACTCGCAGAACTCGACGCTGGAAATCAGAACGCGCTTCGAGTAATGCTTCACGCCGTTCTTGTCTTCATAGTTGTTGTCCTGGCATTCGCCCTCGACAAGCAGCTTCGTCCCTTTGAAACAGTATTTTTCAAGGACAGTAGCCGTTCCTCCGAAAGCTGTGCAGGAAAAGAAGTCCGCCGTCGGCTCCACGTCCCTCTTGAAACGCCGGTCAACAGCCAGCGTGATGTTCGCCATCGTCTTGCCCTCGGATCCGTAGGTCTTGATCTCCGGATCCCGAGTTAGCCTCCCCATAAGAGTTATCCTGTTCATCCCTTACCCCTCCTTTTCTTCTTTAGGCTTCTTCGCCTTCTTCGCTTCCTCCGCAGCCTTCTTCTGGTACTCCTCGAACGCTGCCATGTCCGGCGCTTCCTTCAGCTTGTCGCGGATCGCCGTAAGGACTGCCACATCATTGATCGAATCGAACGAATTTCCTGCAAACGCTTCCTTGTATTCCTTCATGAAGAGCTTGTTCTTCGTTCCGCCCTTAGTGTTCGCGATATCGATGATCTCCGTCCGGAGGTTGGCAAGCGCTACCATGTCGTCGAGGTTCGTTCCGTTTATCGCCCAGTCCGCGATCGCTTCGCCATCCGCCTCCGTGATGACCCGGCTCTGCCTGTTTGCCGGTGCGCCGTCCCAGAGGTGCGTGTTGTCCTTTGTCGCCCAGGACATATGCGTCTTCTGGTCGATCTGCAGGGAAAGCATGAACTCGTACTCTGTATCCTTATCCTGCTGCGATCCGACGCCGACCTTCTTGATTTCGGTCTTGCCGCGATCGTTCTGCTCCATGACATACTCGTCTTTTCCCCGTGCGGTGCATATGATATGCACCTGGGAGAACAGCAGGAGATCCTGGAACTTCTTGTTCTCCTTTTTCCACTTCCCCCATAAAGCCACGCTGTTCGTGTTCCCCCGGTGGCTCGCTCGGTTGTTCTCCTCCTCGTTCCGGACCTGTTCCTGCACCCAGTCCCACAGGTGGGAAAGGGAATCTATGATGATCACGCCGTATCCGGCGGAAAGGAATGTGTTGAACGCCTCCGTGTATCCGGCAAGGGTCTTCATCTCCTTCGGAAGGCTTATCACATCGTAGTCGAATTCATCCGCGTAAAGTTCATCGCGCATGGACTCCGTTCCGATGAAGCCGATCCTTCTGGAGTTCTCCCCGATATCGGGGAGCTTGTTCGTGATGCCCTTCGCCAGGTACAGGGCTCCTTTTGTCTTGCCGCATCCGCTCGGGCCGGAAAGCAGGACCTTGACATAGGTCATGTTCCGGCTTGCTTTTCTTATCTGTAATGCCATGGTCAATCCTCCTCCGGCTCTTCGAAGCCGTCATTTTCCTCCGCGTACTCTTCCAGCGGCGTCTTCTCCGGCTCGCTCCAGCTCTCTCTGTAAAGGTCATCCGATACGCGCCGCGCCTCCGCGGCCATCAGCACCGCCGACTGGATCAGGTCGTAAAGGCTGTTGGTAAGGCTCGCCACCTTATCCACCGCCTCGGCATCATTGTCGGATGCCAGGGAGTTCAAAAGGTCGCCCATGCCGTCCTTTACCTGCTTGATCTGGTGCGTCACATTCTGGTGACGGTCAGCAAGGAATCCGTATCCCTCATGCTTGTTCTTGATCTTCTGCCCGAATACCTCCCCTTTACGGATCGCTGTCGCAAAGTCCACCATTGTCAGCACATTGCCTTCCATGCTCTTCTCGCTGTCGAGCCTCGTGTCGATCATGTACTGACCGCTTTCATCTGTCGGTTTATACATCACTCTTCTCCTTTCTTCTGGTTCTCAATAGCCGCCTTTACCTTGTTGTAGTTCTTCATGTCCGCCTTCTTCCTGGAGATCCCGAACTCATCCGTGATGTTAAGCACCGCCATGATTTCATCCGGGATGCCTTCTTCGGTATCCTCCAGCTCCTGCATCGCCGACTGAAGCCGCCGCCAGTTGATTTCCCTTTTTATCAGCCCGCACAGCGTCTCGTCATTCTCGAACGGTGCAAACGGATCATCTACTTCCTCGGGAAGGTCTTCCCACTTCTTCATGTAATATTTGTGCTGCACTCCAGGCGTGTATGTGTATCCATATTCTGCAGAGAACGCCTGTTTCATTTCCGCATCCGAAATGGCGTGCGCCAGCTCGTCCGCCTTCTTCTTTACCGCCTCATCCGTGGCCTCTGCTTCCTTCTTAAGCTCTGCCTTCTTCGCCAGAAGCTCCTCGTACTCCTTGATCTTCTGGTCAACGATCTGTTCTTTTGTCATTTCCATTCTCCTTCTCCTTTCCTAATCAGGCCTTATCGCCCAGTCAATCCGATCCTCGATCTCCTTGTCCGAAAGCTCTGGGTGCTTTTCGGCGATCTCGTTGATCAGCTCCGTCATCGCCTCGTCCATGGCATCATTCGCATCGTCTTCAGATTCAAAGCCGCTTTCCCACCGCTTTTCCATGCCAGGATATTCGAGTTCATACATCCATGTTTCTTCCATCAGCTGAATACCTCCTTCCAGTTATCCACAATCGTAGTTGCAAGATCTTCTTTCTTCCTGAGCGCCTGAGATATCCGCTCGTCCACCGAATCGGCACATACCAGGTCGATGTATGTGCAGGTGTTGCGCTGGCCTATCCTGTGGATCCGGGACAGGCTCTGCTCATAGGTTGCATAATTGTAAGTCTTCGAGTAATAGATGCAGGTATCCGCTGCCGTAAGCGTCACGCCGGTTCCGAGCGTATCGATCTGACCGACGATGACCATTGTCTTCGGATCCTTCTGGAACTGTTCGATGATGTCGCCGCGCAGCTCCTTCTTCACGGATCCCTGGATGCTTACCACCTTCAGGCCTTCCTTTTCCAGCATCCGCTTCGCCAGGGCAATGATTGCCGTCACTTCCGGGATGAATCTCGCGAACACTACCAGCTTTTTACCGCCGGATATCACATAGTCGTCTATGATGTCCTTTAATGCATCGAGTTTCGATGTTGATATCTGCTGCGGCTCGCTTTCGCCGTCCTTTACAAGGAACCCGCCGGTAAACTGCTGGAGCCTAAGCAGCTTCGTCAGCACCGTTGCCGCCGTGATCGTTCCCTCTCCCTCGATGTTCGCCACCGAATCGCGCTTTAATGCGTCATACAGGTTCCGCTCCTTCTTCGACATTTCCACATACCGCGTTTCAAATGTCTGTTCCGGAAGATCCAGCGCTTCCTCCTTCGTCACCCTGAAGGCGATGCTGTGCTCCTTCGCCACCAGCTCGTCCGTGTGCTGGGTGCGCAGCACCTTCGACTTGAATACCGAATGCATCACGCAGTAACGGTTCTGGAAGGGAAAATAAAGCTCTCCGAATATGGACTTGTCGAGGAACCGATACTGCGACCAGATATCCGTCACATTGTTCTGCACCGGCGTTCCGGAAAGGATCATCTTGTACCTTGCCTTGTCGCCGAGCTCCCACATCCCTTTGCTCTGCTTGCTGTCATGCCCCTTGATCCGCTGCGATTCGTCGCAGATGATAAGGTCTGCATCATAATCCAGAAGCTCCTCCTTGATCCCGTCCCTCCAGCACGATTCATAATTTATGACCGCCACCTTCAGCTTCGGATACGGATAATTCTTCAGATCCGAGATCCCTTTGATCCGCTTGCCCTTGTCTCCCAGGAGCGTCTGCACTGTAAAGGGAAAGTCCGCATAGTCCGCTAATTCACGCGGCCACACCGCCACCACGGATGTCGGGGCTACGATCAGCACGCGGTCGATCTTTTCGGCAATATATAGCGCTCCCATGATTGCTATGGAGGTCAGGGTCTTCCCGCAGCCCATTTCAAAAAGCAGGGCAAATCCTTTATGCCGAGGCATTCTGCATCACCTCCTTAAACCCGATCGAAAGCCGGCGGCTTTATGATCTTGAAATCCTGCATGGCATACTTGACCTTTTTGAACTTATGCTCCGCGGGTCCGTATTTTTTCATCCATCCGAAAACATTTATGTACTTGTCAAGGTTGTCATCTTCCGCTTCCATCTTCTTCGCTACTTCATATAGCGCCCTGGTATCGTCAATCGCCCGGTGCGAATTTTCCACAAGTCCGGTCAGTCCGTAGATGCCGATGGCGTTTTCCAACTTATGCGGATGCGTGTGCCTGTCCCTGTAGATTGTCAGCGTGTCCAGGTAGTCCGCCTCTTTGAACAGACGCATCGGATCCTCGTCGCCCGCCTGCCTGATCCGGTGGCAGGCCATCGCCAGGAAGAGAAGATCAAACTGTGCGTTGTGCGCGACCAGCAGCGTTTTCCCGCTCGCCATATCCCAAAACTCTTTTACCGCATTGGCCTCGTCCACGCCCTCCGTTGCAAGCGTAAGATCGATGATCCCGGTAAGGCTCGTGATGTTCTCCGGAAGCTCCTGGTATTTGTAAAGCTGGATGAATTTATCCATCTCCTTTTCGTTCCCGTCCCGGTCGATTGCTATGGCCGCCAGCTCTATCATCTGATCCTCATCCACCGGCGTTAAGCCGGTGGTCTCAGTATCAAAGAAGATCAGCGTGTCGTAAATCTTAAATAGTTTTTCAAACATCAGCGCCCGCCTCCTTAGCGCGTCTTCTCGGCGCGAACGAGGAAGCAGACCGGAACGCCATGCGCACGGGAAGCATAATCGCCGTCCGCGGATCCGCCGGAATGCACACGCTCGACGATCTTCCAGAGTGCCGGCCCGTGCGGAGTAGCCGTCCAATAGTCCGCCGCATCCTTTCCGAATGCTTCGCCCTTCATGCGGTTCCTGCGGTCTTTGTACCAGCCAAGCTGCTCGTACAGCCTAAGGTTCCTGCATTCATCCTCGTCAAAGAGCTCGCTTTCATCCGGAAGGAAAAGCTTCGCCTGGAACTCGCATACATCTTCGCCGTCAATGCACAACCTCGGCGCTTCCACGATAGCCTCCTGCAGATCTTCGGGAAGCAGGTCCCACACATAGTCCATGCTCTTTCTTACCAGTGACTTCAGGTAACCGCCTTCGCTCGTGTCGATCTCATTCCACTTGCTGCTGATGATACAGTCATGGGAATCGAACCGGAC
>Ga0265298_10004307_pt1 | contig 18246 bp, 17 predicted proteins | sample AusTroGonzalo_MG_3_FD_193486 | JGI IMG/M metagenome (GOLD analysis project Ga0265298, IMG submission 193486) | Bovine rumen microbial communities from tropical cattle in Woodstock, Queensland, Australia - Gonzalo_01 | ecosystem: Host-associated > Mammals > Digestive system > Stomach > Rumen ... | reverse complement strand
CCGAAGAACTTACGGCGCACCTCGTCCACACCCTCTGGGTCGAACTTCAGGTTATCCCAAGGCTCAGAGTTCGTCATCATATACAGACGGACGGCATCAGAGCCGAACTTACCGATCATATCGAAGGGATTCACCACGTTACCCACGTGCTTCGACATCTTGTTGCCCTTGGCGTCGAGCACCAGACCAGAAGAAATCACGTTTTTGAAGGCCACAGAGTCGAAGATCATCGTGGCGATGGCGTGCAGGGTGAAGAACCATCCACGCGTCTGGTCCACACCTTCGTTGATGAAGTCGCAAGGGAAGGCGATGCCCTTGTCGATCAGGTCTTTATTCTCAAACGGATAGTGTACCTGTGCGTAAGGCATCGAACCAGAGTCGAACCACACGTCGATCAGGTCACTCTCGCGCTTCATAGGCTTGCCGCTCTCACTGACGAGCACAATGTTGTCCACATACGGACGATGGAGGTCAATCTTATCGTAGTTCTCCTTCGACATGTCACCAGGCACAAAACCGTTGTCCTTCAGCGGATTGCTCTTCATGAAGCCAGCCTTCACTGCCTTCTCGATCTCATTGTAGAGTTCCTCAACGGAGCCGATACAGATCTCCTTACCGTCCTCATCGCGCCAGATGGGCAGCGGTGTTCCCCAGAAACGGGAACGCGAGAGGTTCCAGTCGTTCAGGTTCTCCAGCCAGTTGCCGAAGCGGCCTGTACCCGTGGACTCAGGCTGCCAGTTGATGGTCTTGTTCAGTTCCACCATACGGTCTTTCTTCGCCGTGCTTCTGATGAACCAGGAGTCGAGCGGATAATAGAGCACGGGCTTGTCCGTACGCCAGCAGTGAGGATAGTTGTGTACGTGCTTCTCAATCTTCAGCGCCGTACCCTCCTGCTTCATCTCCATACAGATGACGATGTTCAGGTCCTCTGCCTTCGAGGCTGCCTGCTCGTCATACTTGCCGTCTTTATTATATTCTGGTGCATAGGCGTTCTTCACAAAATCGCCTGCATGATGACTGTAGGCTTCCTTGTTCACACACTTGGCGATGAAGTTGTCATCGAGTTCCTCCAACACATAGTACTTACCCTGCAGGTCAACCATCGGACGCGTTTCACCTTTCTTATTTATAAGGAACAGACTTGGGATGTGGGCATCCTTGGCCACCTTGGCGTCGTCAGCACCGAAGGTAGGTGCGATATGCACGATACCGGCACCATCCTCTGTGGTCACATAGTCACCGGGGATCACGCGGAAAGCCTCACTCTCCATCTCTACGAACTGATCCTTGCCGTTCTCACCCATAAACACTTTCTCCGGATGAGCTTCAGCATAAGCCTTCACATAGTCGGCAGCATTCTGATCCAGCTTGGCCGAGGGCTTCACCCAAGGCATCAGCTGCTGATACTTCAGACCCACGAGCTCCTCACCCGTATAACGGCCCACGATACGATAAGGCACAAACTTCTCGCCCTTGTTGTAATCAGGCATCTCGCCGCCGTCGGTAATCGCACCCTCGGGAGCAAGATAGGCATTCAGACGACTCTCAGCCAGGATGATGGTGATCTTCTCACCGTTATAGGCATTGTAGGTCTCCACAGCCACATAGTCGATCTTCGGACCTACGCAGAGGGCTGTGTTTGAGGGGAGCGTCCAAGGTGTGGTTGTCCAGGCAACGAAGTAAGGCGTACCCCAGTTCGTCCACTCATCCTTAGGATTCACGGCCTTGAAGAGAGCCGTTACCGTCGTATCCTTCACATCACGATAGCAGCCGGGCTGGTTCAGCTCATGACTTGAAAGACCTGTTCCTGCAGCAGGAGAATACGGCTGGATGGTGTAGCCTTTATAGAGCAGTCCCTTCTTGTAGAACTGCTGCAACAGCCACCACAGCGTCTCGATATACTTGTTATCATAAGTGATATAGGGATTGTCGAGATCCACGAAGTATCCCATCTTCTCCGTCAGGTCGCGCCACTCCTGCGTGTACATCATCACGTTCTCGCGACACTTCTTGTTGTAGTCCTCCGTCGAGATGTACTTGTCGCTCTCCTTGTTGTCGATATCTGCCTTCGTGATGCCGAGTTCTTTCTCCACACCCAGTTCCACAGGCAGTCCGTGCGTATCCCAGCCCGCCTTACGCTTCACCTGGAAACCCTTCATCGTCTTGTAGCGGTTGAAGGTGTCCTTAATGGTACGCGCCAGCACATGATGGATACCAGGATGTCCGTTGGCAGAGGGAGGTCCCTCAAAGAATACAAACTGCGGACAGCCCTCACGCTCATCTACTGAGCGCCAGAACACGTTCTTCTCTCTCCACATCTCAAGGATGTCGTCATTCACCTTTGTCAGGTTCAGGCCGTTATGTTCGGCAAATCTTTTAGCCATCTTATGTCGTTTTTTATACTTTTCTCTTTTGGCGTGCAAAGGTACATAAATTATCCGACCTGACAAAAGAAATAAATAATTTTTAGATTTTTCTCATAAAAAGTTTTTTCTTTCAGATTTTTTTCTTATCTTTGCACACAAATATGCAATAACTAATTAAAAAACGACACTATGGTATTAATGATTCTTCAGCTCTGCATCGTTTTAGGAGCTTTGTGGGTGGGTTCACGCTACGGTTCTCTCGCCCTTGGTGCCATTTCCGGTATCGGACTGGCCCTTCTCGTGTTCGGTTTTGGCTTGAAGCCCGGTACGCCTCCGACGGATGTGATCTACATCATCATCGCAGCCGTCACCTGTGCGGGTATCATGCAGGCCTCAGGTGGTATGGACTGGTTGATCCAGATTGCTGAGAAGATGCTCCGCAAACATCCGGACCGCATCACCTTCCTCGCCCCGCTGTGTACGTTCTTCCTGACGGTTTTAGTTGGTACAGGTCACGTCGTATACACCTTGATGCCAATCATTTGCGACATTGCGTTAAAGAAAGGCATCCGTCCTGAGCGTCCTTGTGGTGTGGCCTCTATCGCCTCTCAGGTGGGTATCACCTGTTCACCCATCGCCGCCGCCGTTGTGGCCTTCGTCACCATCTCCAATGCCAACCATTTCGACATCACCATTCCCCGTGTGCTGATGGTCTCCATCCCGGCTTGTGTGTGTGGTCTGATGGCTGCTGCTGCCGCTTCCTACCGTCGTGGTCTCGACCTCGACAAGGATCCTGAGTTCCAAAAGAAGATTGCCGATCCCGTTCAGCGTGATTACATCTACGGTTCTGGTGCCACCACCCTCGACAAGGAGATCCCGCAGTCGGCCAAGAACGCTGTGTTCATCTTCCTCGGTGCCCTCGCTGTCATCGTGATGTTCGCTGCCTTACCCGAACTGCTCCCCTCATACGAGACCATCAAGGCCATTAAGGGTGCTGATCCCCTGCCCATTATCGATGGTAATACAACAATCACTGCAGATGCACTCGCAAAAGCAGGTATTCTGGCTGAAGGAATGACGCAGAAGAGTATGGTTGGCCTGAAGATGAACCTCGTCATCCAGATTGTGATGATCTCCGCCGCAGCGCTGATGATCATCTTCTGTAAGGCTGCTCCGAAGAAGGCCGTCGCAGGACCCGTCTGGCAGTCTGGTATGGTGGCCGTTGTCGCCATCTACGGTATCGCCTGGCTGGCCGACACCTATTTCTCAAACTACATGTCTGAGATGCAGGCTGGCCTCGAGGACATCGTAGCCCAGTATCCCTGGAGCATCGCTCTGGTGTTCTTCCTGGTCTCTGTGCTCATCAACTCTCAGGGTGCTGTGGTGGTGGCCATGTTGCCGCTGGCCTATAAGTTAGGCATCCCTGGTCCTGTGCTGCTGGGTGTGCTGCCTTCCGTCTACGGTTACTTCTTCATCCCCAACTATCCCTCTGATATCGCCACCGTGAACTTCGACCGTTCAGGCACCACCGTCATCGGAAAATACCTGTTGAACCACTCGTTCATGATGCCAGGTCTGATCTGCGTGTTTACCTCAACGATCGTCGCTTACCTCATCACGATGTTATTCTATTAAATCAGCCTTCACGCATCTGCTGGAGCAGCGCCTTCTGCCGCTCTGTCAGGTTCGTAGGCAGTTTCACCTGATAGGTGATGATCAGATCACCGAAGGTTCCGTCTCCGCGGTCATATCCCTTGCCGCGGAGACGTACTTTTGTACCAGGCTGCGTCTCCGGCTTGATCTTCATCTTCACCTTCTGGCCGTTGCTCAGTGAGAGCATCACCTCACCGCCAAGCAGGGCCGTATAGAGATCGATGGTCACATTGGCGTTCATCTCACCAGAGTTCGTACGCGCCTGACGGCCATAGCCTGCGCCACCGGACGAGAAGCCCTGGAAACCGCCAAAGCCCCCACCCTCCCGGCCTTTGCGGCCAAAGAGACTCTCGAAGAAATCACTGAACCCGCCGCCTGAGCCCGACGTGAACTGCGAGAAGTCGAAGCCACCAAAGGGGTTACCCCCGCCAGCACCTCCGCCAAAGCCTTGGAACTGCTCAGCCTGCTTCCACTGTTCACCATATTGGTCGTACTTACGTCGCTTTTCAGGATCGCCGATCACATCATACGCCTCCTGCAGGGCCTGGAACTTCGCCTGGGCCTTGGGATCGTCGGGATGCAGGTCGGGATGGAACTGCTTCGCCCGCTTCAGGTATGCTTTCTTCACATCCTTCTGCGGAATCGTCTTGTCGACGCCTAAAATCTTGTAATAATCAATAAATGCCATATTTATTCCTCCTATCTTTAAATGATTCTTCCTCAAAAAAACTGCAAAAAGTGTGCCTAAAACACCATAAACTCTTGGTGGTTTGATTTTTTCTTCGTAATTTTGCCGAAAAATTAATCCATTATGAAGAAAGTCATCTTTTTAGCCCTCCTGCTCATGAGCATGCTACCGATGTCAGGACAACAGACGAAGACCATCCGGATGAAAGTCATCGAGACCAGCGACGTGCACGGTCACTTCTTCCCCTACGACTTCATGGAGCGCAAGCCCCTCAAGGGAACGCTCACCCGTGCGAACACCTATATTAAAAAGGAACGCGCGAAGTACGGCGACCACCTGCTGCTCATCGACAACGGTGACATCCTGCAAGGCCAGCCCTGCGTCTACTGGTCCAACTACGTGATGCCTGAGGACGAGAACCTCGCTGCCTCTGTCATCAACTATATGGGCTACGACGCTGAGACCGTCGGCAATCACGACATCGAGCCCGGCCATAAGGTATACGACAAGTGGATCCGCGAGGTGCGCTGTCCGTTGCTGGGTGCAAACATCGTGAAGGCCGGCTCCGACGGCACAGCCCATCCGAAGAACATCTACGACGGCCTGCACCCCTACTCCGTCCACGTTATCGACGGTGTGAAGATCTGCATCATCGGCATGCTTACGCCCGCCATCCCCAACTGGCTGACAGAGAACGTGTGGAAGGGAATGGAGTTCGAGGAGATGACTGCCTGCGCGAAGAAATGGGTGAAATACATCAAGGAGGTGGAGAAGCCCGACCTGATCTTCGGACTCTTCCATTCAGGCAAGGACGGCGGCATCATCACAGACACCTACGAGGAGAACGCCACAGAGGCCGTCGCCCGTGAGGTGCCCGGCTTCGACGTCATCTTTTTCGGACACGACCATCAGGTACACAACGAGTGGGTCACGAACAAAGAGGGTCAGCAGGTGCTCATCATCGACCCCTCCTGCTATGTCAGGAATGTGGCAGAGGCAGAGATTGAGCTGACCATTGAGAACGGCCGTCTGGTGAAGAAGGACATCAAGGGCGAGATCGTCAGCGTGCTCGACGAGCAGGTCGACGAAGAGATGGTCACCCACTTCCAGCCTCGCATCGACGCCGTGAAAGCATACGTAGACCGTAAGATCGGCACCTTCGAGAACACAATCTACACACGCGACTGCTTCTTCGGCAACTCCGCCTTCGCCGACCTGATCCACAACCTGCAATTTGAGATCACTGGTGCCGACATATCCATCACTGCTCCCCTCTCGTTCAACGCCAAGATCGATGCGGGCGACGTGACCCAGGCTGATATGTTCAAGCTCTACCGTTTTGAGAACCTGCTCCTCGTGCTCCGCATGACGGGCGAGGAGATCCGCAAGCATCTGGAGATGAGCTACGACATGTGGACGAACCAGATGAAGTCGCCTGATGACCATATCCTGCTGCTCAACGACGAGATGAAGGGCGACCAACAGCGCTCAGGCTTCAAGTACTACACCTTCAACTTCGACTCTGCTGCTGGCATCGACTACGAGGTCGACGTGACCAAGCCCGACGGTGAGAAGGTTCACATCCTCCGCATGTCAAACGGTCAGCCCTTCGATGAGAAGAAATGGTACAAGGTGGCGATGAACAGCTATCGCGCCAACGGTGGCGGCGAGCTGCTCACTCACGGTGCCGGCATCCCCAAGGACTCGCTTGCCAGCCGCGTGATCTACTGCAGCGAACTCGACCAGCGCCATTATCTGACGGAGGAGATCAAGCGCCTGGGCTCCATCAACCCCCAGCCGAACGCCAACTGGAAGTTCGTTCCTGAGGAATGGGTGAAGCCCGCCATCGAGCGCGACAGGAAGCTACTGTTTGGGAAATAAGTAACTGTTTCTCCCCCTAAGTTAGGGGGAGCCAGAGGGGGTCTGAACTACCTCAGACCATGCGCTTGTTCAGACCACCCCTAACCCCTCCTAACTCAGGAGGGGAAATAAAAAGAAATGAAGATGACCTATTATTTCGTATTTTGCAAGGAAGAACTGCTGTTGGAGAAGAAGTCTGACGGCAGTTATACGATCCCTCTGTGCGAGGAGCCGCCTACTGAGGTGAAGCCCTGGACGCACCAGATGACCATCACCCCGATGGCCGACGGCACACCCGTCATCACCTATCGCATCGACGCCCCCATCACGGACGACGCACGCTATGAGATGATCGGCCTGCGCAAGAGTTTCTATCATTTGGAGAAGTCGCTCTACCTGAAGGCCGGCAAGTGTCAGGAGTTGCTCTACTGGGACCAGAACACGAAATACTGTGGTGTCTGTGGTGCCCCGATGCGGATGGATACCGACATCTCGAAGAAGTGTACTTCTTGCGGCAAGGAGATCTGGCCGCAGTTAGCCACAGCCGTCATCGTACTCATCCATAAGGGCGACGAGGTGCTGCTCGTCCGTGCAAAGAACTTCCGTACGGACTTCTACGGTCTCGTGGCCGGTTTTGTCGAGACAGGCGAGACGCTTGAGGAAGCTGTCGCCCGTGAGGCTTTCGAGGAGACGGGCGTCAGGATCACCAACATCCGTTACTTCGCCTCGCAGCCTTGGCCCTACCCCTGCGGACTGATGGTAGGCTTCAATGCCGACTATGTCAGTGGCGACATCCACCTCCAGCGCTCAGAGATCGCCAAGGGCGGCTGGTTCCGTAAGGACAACCTACCCACCATCCCCGAGAAGCTCTCCATCGCCCGTATGCTCCTCGACGCCTGGCTCGGGGAGTGACAGACTGTCTGCGTCCTCTTCAGCAGACTTTCTGATGAGGTCTCTCAGCGCCTGACGGTTCACGATCTTGCCTTCAGGCAGCTGTTTGTCGAGAGTCTTCCATTTGTTCTTTAAGTCTTCTAATTTCATGTTTGTGTTGTGTCTGGGTGAGTTTACATCTTCCTCAGTTTATGCCTGATATGGTTGAGTTTCACCCCTATGTTGTTAGTCGTCGTTCCGAGTATGTCGGCCATCGTCTGATAACTCATGTCCTCGAGCCATAGGAGGATCAGCTGACGCTCTTTCTCATTCAGCCTGTCGATGGATTCGTGGAGTTCCTGGAACAGACTGTCCCTATCGTCGTCTGCTGCCAGATTTCCGACCTCTTCTGTCGTCAGGGGCACCGTCAGCAGACGGTCGTGGGTGCTGCGTTGGGAATTGAAATTGATGCAGGTGTTCAACGCGATGCGATAGATCCACGTCGTCACCTTACTATCACCGCGGAAGTTAGGAAAACTCTTCCAGAGGTTCAGCACGGTCTCCTGAAACAGGTCGTCGAGCTCGTCATGATTCTTGGCAGAGAAGTAGCACACCTTGTAGATCACGCGCTCATGGGCGTCAATCATCTCAAGGAAGTCTTTCTCCAGTTCCTTATCCATACTCCTGGACTAATATTCCAGCAGTTTCATTGTCATTTCTCCCTTGTACGAGATAACCGCCTCTACAAGGTAACAGCTCGCGCCATCCGGAATACAGAGTGTCGCATTGAAATGCAGTCCGGCCGCATCAGCCTTGCTGTACTCCATATTCGCCAATACAGCCTCTTCTAAGAACGTCGCCGGCACCATATTCGTAAACTGCTGTTTGCGGAAGTCGCTCGAGTACATGCACTGGGCACCGTTATACACGCTGATGTGCATGATATTGTCGTAGTACACGTTCTCCACCTCCATACCGTCATCGTTGAACGTCCGTCGCACCACCTTATAGCGTGTGGGATTGATGGCAATATACCAATGGTAGCGGGCACCGTTGTAGCTGACCACCGAGTCGGTCTTCACCTGATGCGTGTAGGTCATCACCGCCGCAGGCTTCGTGTCCTGTACGAAAAGCGAGTCGGCCTCCACATCGTCCGCCTTGTGATACGTGACCAGGTCACCGTTCTGGTTGCGGAAGCTGAAGACGTGGGCCGTCTGCTTCTCGATGGCATAGGCAGTGCCTGAGGAGAGTGTCAGCGAGTCGCCGACGATCTTGAAATAGGCCGGCATACTGGTGGAGTCGGCATAGAAGATAGTGTCGCCCACCACGCGGAACGACATATCTTCCGTCTCCGCATCGACCCAGACACCCTGCATGAGTGCCTTCGCCTCACGGTCTTCGTCCTGCTGGCTGACTTCGGACTTCTGTCCTCCACATCCTGCCAGCAACAGAACTGCCACCACTATGCCGCCATATTTCCTCATTTTCCGATGCAGTGATACTCGAAGTTGTTCTCTTCAAGTTCCTCGATATCAAAGATGTTTCGTCCGTCGATCACTAACGGCCGCTTCATCGCCTTCTTGATGACGCCCCATCCGGGCAGACGGAACTCCTTCCACTCCGTGAGCAGCAGCAGCGCGTCGGCATCGAGCACGGCGTCGTACATATCACGACAGTAGGTCACCGTATCACCGATCCTGCGCTTGCACTCATCCATTGCGATGGGGTCATACACGCGCAGCGTGCAGCCAGCCTTCAGCAGCTTGTCGATCATCACGAGGGCCGTCGACTCACGCATATCGTCGGTTTCAGGCTTGAACGACAGTCCCCACATGGCGAAGGTCTTGCCCTTCAGGGCTTCCTCAGAGCCGAAGGCCTTCACGAGTTTCTCGTAGAGCACGCTCTTCTGGCGCTCGTTCACGCGCTCCACTGCCTTCAGCACCTCCATCGAGTAGCCGTTCTGGTCGGCCGTCTTAATGAGTGCTTTCACGTCCTTGGGGAAGCACGAGCCGCCATAGCCGCAGCCGGCATAGAGGAACTTGCGGCCGATACGGGTGTCGGAGCCTATTCCCGCACGTACCATATTAACATCCGCGCCCACGCGCTCGCATAGGTTGGCGATGTCGTTCATGAATGAGATACGCGTGGCGAGCATCGAGTTGGCGGCATATTTGGTCATCTCGGCCGAGGGGATATCCATGAAGATCACGCGGAAGTTGTTGATCAGGAAGGGCTTGTAGAGCTTCGTGAGCACCTTCTTTGCATGCTCGCTCTCCACACCTACCACCACACGGTCGGGCGACATGAAGTCCTTGATGGCGTTACCCTCCTTGAGGAACTCGGGGTTCGAGGCGACGTCGAACTCAATGTCTACACCACGCTTCTCCAGTTCCTCCTCGATGGCCTTGCGCACCTTCTTCGCCGTACCCACGGGCACTGTCGACTTAGTGACGACCACCACATAGTGGTTCAGGTTCTGTCCGATGGTACGAGCCACCTGGAGCACATATTTCAGGTCGGCCGAGCCGTCCTCGTCGGGAGGCGTACCTACGGCCGAGAACACGATCTGCACATCGTCGAGCACAGAGGCGAGGTCGGTCGTAAACTTCAGTCGGCCGGCAGCCACGTTCTTCTTCACCAGTTCGTCGAGACCCGGCTCATAGATGGGAATCTCGCCGTTCTGCAGACGTTCAATCTTCGCTGCGTCCACATCGACGCACGTCACATTAGCACCTGTGTCAGCGAAACACGTTCCCGACACCAATCCTACATATCCAGTTCCTACAATTGCAATATTCATTTGTCCTTTAACTTCTTTAACTCCCTTAACTTCTTTAACTCCTTTAACTCCTTTAACTTCTTTAACTACCTCTTACTCAAACACTTCTGCGTCTTTCAGCAAGGGCTGCTTCAAGTCCTTCTCACTCGTCAGCACCTTCGCCGGGTCGATGGGCCACTCGATGCCCAGGTCGGGATCGTTCCAGCGGATGCCGGCATCACACTTGGGCGCATAGGGGTTGTCCACCTTATAGGTAAAGATTGCCTCGTCGCTCATCACGAGGAAGCCGTGAGCAAATCCGCGCGGGATGAAGAACTGGCGCTTGTTCTCCTCGCTCAGCTCCACCATCACGTGCTGGCCGAACGTCGGACTCGACTTGCGGATGTCCACCGCCACATCGAGCACCTTGCCCTTGATCACACGCACGAGCTTCGCCTGCGAGGCGTCGCCCTTCTGGTAGTGCAGGCCGCGCAGCACGCCGAACGACGACTTCGACTCGTTGTCCTGGATGAACACCGTCCGTCCTACATGCTCGTCGAACTCTGCCTGCTTCCAGGCCTCCATGAAATAGCCGCGGGCATCCTGAAACACCTTCGGCTCGATAATGAATACACCCTTGATTTTGGTCTCAATATATTCCATAACCTTGAAATTTTGTGCAAAGGTACACTAAAAAATTCATTTAATACGCATTTTAAGTTTCTTTTATTTGTTTATTTCCAAAATTTGCCGTAATTTTGCACACGTGATTGAGCTTGAACGACATATTGAGATACTTTTGCTGAGCAACGACTGCGTCATTGTCCCAGGTCTGGGAGGCTTTATGACGCATCATGTCGAGGCACGCTACGATGAGCGGGACAGCATGTTCCTGCCCCCGCTGCGCACCCTCGGGTTCAATCCGCAGCTCAACATCAACGACTCGCTGCTCGTGCAGTCCTACATCGAGGCCTACGACATCAGCTACCCCGAAGCCCTCCAGCGCATCGACGACGAGGTGAACGAACTCCGCCAGCATGTGGAGAACGAGGGCAGCTACGAGCTGAACGACATCGGCGTGCTGTCGCTCAACGAAGACGGCAACTACGTCTTCACCCCCTGCGAGGCCGGCATCCTCACCCCAGCCCTCTACGGTCTCAGCTCGTTCGAGATCTTCCCCATCAAGGCGAAGGCCGAGCAGCCACAGCCCGTCGTCGTCCAGGAGCCCGAACCCGCTGTTGAGCCTACGGCCAAGATCGTCGGCATCGACACAGAGACGGACGGGACGGAGACCGACGATACCGACATCGAGGAGGATCAGGAGGAAGACGACGGCAACTACGTCCGCATCAAATACTCGTGGATCCGCAATACCGTCGCCATCGCCGCCATCCTCATCGCCATCTTCATCCTCGCCCTGCCCACCGGCAAGACCGAGATGATGCAGCGCACCATCAGCAACCTCAACAACGGCATCCTCTTCGGCATGATGTCTGAAGACACGAACACCAGCAAGATCGAGATCAAGAAAGCCGACCTCGCAAAGGTGGTCGTCAAAGACTCTGTCGCCCTGCGCGACACCCTCCAGCGCGATACCGTCGCCACCCCTGAGACGGAACCCGTCGAGACGGCCGGTGAAGTGCGCAAGACCTACTGCATCGTTCTGGCCAGCCACGTCTCCGCGCGCAACGCCAACGACTTCATCGAGCGCCTCGGGAAGAAAGGCTTCGACCGTGTGGAGATCTTCGAGCGCAACAACGTCCGCCGCGTCATCTACGGCTATTATCCTTCTGAGGAAGCCGCCCAAGACGATCTCCGTCTCTTTCATGGCCTGTCCGAGACCTCTGAGGCCTGGGTCATGTCATTATAGAATCTGTGTAATCTGTGCGTAATCTGTGGTTAAACTATGAAGCGTGTCCGCTGTCCCAAATGTGAGAACTTCATCACCTTCGATGAGACCCGTTATACCGACGGCCAGTCGCTCGTGTTCCAGTGTCCCGACTGCGGCAAGCAGTTCGCCATCCGCATCGGCGTGAGCAAGCTGCGCGACCGCCAGAAAGACGAGAACCCCGACGAGCAGGCCGACGAACAGGGCTGCGGCTCCATCGTCGTCATCGAGAACATGTTCCACTACAAGCAGGTCATCCCTCTCCGCATGGGCGACAACGTCATCGGCCGCCATCAGAAGGGCAATCCCATCAACACGCCCTTCGAGACCGTCGACCCCAGCGTCGACCTGAACCACTGCACCGTCACCGTCAGCCGCGACAAGCACGGCGACCTGCGCTACACGCTGAAGGACAACAACAGCAACACGGGCACCTTCGTCGACAATGTCGAGCTCACTCCCCGCGAGCGTCGCGTCATCACCGACGGCACACTCTTCACCATCGGGGCCACCAGCATTATCCTGAGAGCCTCCGACAGCGAAGAGTGATCAAGCTTTTCTCTTGGAGTTAGAATTTGAACAGGTTGCAGAAAATGATTGCAGCCGTCCATACGTGGTTATTGCAATTGCAATAGCCGAGTGTCTTCGAGTTCTTCGACATGTCGACACGACCGGCCGCCTTCACCTCGGCCACCGTAGCATTCGAGCCCTTCACGGCGATGGAACCGCCCGAAGTGACGCTGCAGAGCAGTTTGCCGGAAGCGTCCTTGATGTCGCCCGACCAGATGCTGCCGATCTTGCGGCCCGTGCCGTCGGTGATGTCGCCATTACCCTTGGGCAACTTCCCAACCTTCTTGTGAGACCAGTTATACACCACGCCGTTCGCATCGACGAACCCGCGGGCGCTGCCCTTCTCGATCTTGTACTCGCGCACCTTCTTCTGCGTGCTGTTCGAAGTGACGGCACTCTTGCTCGTGCTCTTGCCCGTGCTCTTCGCAACCTGTGCCTGTACTGTCGTCATACCCAGCAGCATGGCTGCCGATACGACCATGATTCTCAGATTTCTTTTCATAACTTCAATGGTTTTTGGTTTTACTTCTGAACGTTATTCTATTTTGCGATTGCAAAGTTACGACATTTCCCTGATATATGCAAGCATTTCGCCTATTTATTATTAATAAGGTAAGGGCCGGCAGCTTTCAGCGCCCCTAATTTTACTTACGGTAAACCGTTGCTGTAGTCTAATGAAACTACTGCTTTACAGGTGCTAAAATTCCTGTTTCCTTTCTGCATTACCTACGACATATTCAACATCATTTGTTTTGTAAATATTTTCTACATGTTCATTACGCATTACACATTACATGATGTAAAAACAGAATATATTACTCACTATTACATAATAATATATTATCAATATTATAATATTAATAATATATATTTATATAAGTATCCATATTCACATCCCTAAACATAAAATCAGAACAATGTAATTTGAAATGTAATGACACTTTTCTGTGTGGTGATAAAAGGACTAAAGAATGTTAATACCTTCTGAATGTGCGATAAAACCAGTACTTTTGCAGCAAAACCAGTAAATATGCTGCTCAAAGATATCTTCTCCAGATTCCCTAACGAGGAGAGTTGTATTTCCTACTTCAGGGAGATACGCCAAACTGTTGGCATTACATGTTCTAAGTGTGGTGGTAACGAACATACATGGTTAAATGGACGTGGCGAGTTTCAGTGCAAGAAGTGCGGATGCAGGATCTCCCTCACCAAAGGAACTGTGATGGAAAGTAGCCGTCTTCCTCTGTACGCATGGTTCTTTACCGCACACCTCATGACCTCGTTCAAGCAAGTCCTTTCCGCAAAGGAAATCCAGCACCAGTTGGAAATGAAGGAATATCCTCCCGTATGGCTTATGATGATGAAGCTCAGAGACATCATGGGCAAACGTGATGCCACGTATAAGCTTTCTGGCCAGGTGGAACTCGACGTGTCTTACTTCCCAACTTCTATTCTTGTTGATGACAATGGAGAGAAGGTCTTGGAAACAAAAAAGACAACAGTACTTGTCATTGCCGAGAGTAAGGCCGTTGACGAGATCCTGTCCGAATACCTGTCGAATATTGCTGATAATGAGTCTATTAACAAAGCCTCTCGTCTTATCAAAAGAGCTTCCAGACAAAGCGTGAAGAAGGTTGTTCATTATATAAAGATGTTTGCCGTTCCTAATCAGCAGTATGAGACTATCAAGCCATTCATCACGAAGAACATTGATGCAGATGCCAAGGCTGTAACGGATGGAGGCAAAAGTCTTTTCAGGCTGAAGGAACTGCTGAAAGAACATGAAGCCCATCAGGAAACAGACGGTGGAAAGCATGAGGTCGTTGTTAACGTACTCCCATGGGTACATATCATAACAGGTGAGTGCCGTAGCGGCATTGAAGCTATACATAAGGAGATTGATGAGCGGTTTCTGCAACTCTATCTTAATGAATACTGTTGGAAGTTTAATCGCAGGTTCTTTCGAGACAGCAAAGACCCGAAGTATGACCTGTTCGACCATTTGATAAAGATTGCTGCGACATACACATCAGACATAAAATGGAAGGACTATGCAGGGGCAGTCAATATCGTTAACATTTCTTAGTCCTTTTATCACCACACAGAATGACACTTCGTCATGGCCGAGAGATCCTGAAATCAGGCAGGCATGCGGAGGGATAGTTACTCCGCATGCCATTATTTTACCACCTATTTAATAATTTTGCGCTAATATGTGTGGGAAAAGAATATTTTTTAGTACCTTTGCACCCTGAAAAAAGAAAATGAAAACAAAGAAAGACCAAATGGACACAACAGCAATACTGCTTCTGCACTGCCCTGACCAACAGGGCATCATCTCGGAAGTGACGAAGTTTATCACGGACAACAAGGGCAACATCGTGTACCTGGACCAGTATGTGGACAAGGTAGAGGGTATGTTCTTCATGCGCATCGCATGGGAGCTGGAAGGCTTCCTCATCCCGCGCGACAAGCTCTACGACTACATCACGACGCTCTACGCCCAGAGATATAAGATGAAGTTCTCGCTCTACTACAGCGACAAGCGTCCGAGGATGGCGATCTTCGTGAGCAAGATGAGCCACTGCCTCTACGACCTGCTGGCGCGCTGGAAGGCGGGAGAGTTCAACTGCGACATCCCCTGCATCGTCTCGAACCATGAGGACCTGCGCTACGTGGCCGACCAGTTCGGCATCCCCTACTACGTGTGGAGCATCAAGAAGGACCACTCGAACAAGGAGGAGGTGGAGAAGGCGGAGATGGAACTGCTGAAGAAGGAAGACATCTCGTTTATCGTGCTGGCACGCTACATGCAGATTATCTCCGACGAGATGATCGCCGAGTACCCGCACCACATCATCAACATCCACCACTCGTTCCTGCCGGCATTCATCGGCGCCAAGCCGTATCATCAGGCCTACGAGCGCGGTGTGAAGATCATCGGTGCCACTTCGCACTATGTGACGGCCGAGCTCGACGCAGGACCGATTATCGAACAGGATGTGACGCGCATCACGCACAAGGACACGCCGGAGAGTCTCGTGCTGAAGGGCAAGGACCTGGAGAAGATCGTGCTCTCGCACGCCGTCTCAAAGCACATCCAGCGCAAGATCCTGACATACAAGAATAAAACAATAATTTTTAGTTAAGGAGATATGGAGACAAGGAGACATGGAGACAAGGAGTTCAAGACAATACATTTAGTCTTGGGTTTCTTAAATCATCTTTGGAGCATCCTACATTTGTCCTGAACTCCTTGAACTCCTTGTCTCCCTGTTTACTTAAAATGAAAGAGAATGAATGTAGCAATCGTGAAATATAACGCAGGGAATGTGTATTCGGTGGTGAATGCACTGAGGCGGTTGGGTATCGAGCCGACGCTGACGGATGATGCCGAACAGCTGAGGAAGGCAGACAAGGTGCTCTTCCCCGGACAGGGTGAAGCCAGCGGGGCGATGGCCTATCTGAAGGCCCGCAGGCTGGACGAGCTGATCCGCGACCTGCGACAGCCCGTATTAGGCATCTGCATCGGTCAGCAGCTGCTGTGCCGTCACTCCGAGGAGGGCAACACCGACTGCATCGGCGTGTTTGATGCGGAGGTGAAACGCTTCCAGCCACAGCGGCACGAGGACAAGGTGCCGTGTATGGGGTGGAACGAGCTGAATATAATGGATAATGGACAATGGACGATGGATAATGGAAAGAATCCATTGTTGGAGGGTCTGGGTGAGAAGCCGTATGTGTATTTCGTGCACAGCTATTATGTGCCGGTATGCGAGGAGACCATCGCGACGGCGGACTATATCCTGCCCTACTCTGCCTCGATGCACAAGGATAATTTCTACGCCTGCCAGTTCCACCCGGAGAAGAGCGGACGCGTGGGCGAGAAAATTCTGGAGAACTTTCTCCAATTGACAATTGATAATGGATAATTGACAATGAAGATAGAACTGATTCCAGCCATAGACATTATCGGAGGCCAGTGCGTGAGACTGACCAAGGGCGACTACGACCAGAAGATGGTGTATGGCGAGCCTCTGGATATGGCTCTTGAGTTCGAGTGCATAGGCTACAGACGGCTGCACGTCGTAGACCTCGACGGGGCGAAGTCGAAGCATATCGTGAACAGCGAGGTGCTCCGTCAGATCACGACGGCAACCCGGCTGACGGTCGACTTCGGCGGCGGCATCAAGACCGACGAGGATATCAAGACGGCCTTCGCCGCAGGTGCCTCGATGGTGACCATCGGCAGCATCGCCGTCACGCAGCCAGATCTATTTATGGGTTGGTTAGAGAAATACGGTGCAGAGAAGATCATCCTGGGTGCCGACGTGCGCCACGGGAAGATCAGCATCAACGGCTGGAAGGAGGATTCGGGCGAAGACCTGCTGCCCTTCCTGAAGAAATATATCGACGCCGGTGTAAGGAACGTGCTGTGTACGGAGATCTCGAAGGACGGTACCCTCGCAGGACCCGCCATCGGACTCTACAAAGATATCATGGCCGCCTATCCGCAACTGCACCTCATCGCCTCGGGCGGTGTGTCGTCGAAAGAGGATATCGAGGCCCTTGACGCGGCGGGCATCCCGGCCGTCGTCTTCGGCAAGGCCATCTACGAAGGGCGGATAGACCTTCGTCAATTGATAATTGAAAATGGATAATTGATAATTATGGGACTGGCGAAAAGAATAATACCCTGTCTGGATGTGAAGGACGGTGAGACCGTGAAGGGAACGAACTTCGTGAACCTGCGGAGTGCTGGCGACCCGGTGGAGTTGGGCAAGGCCTACTCTGAGCAGGGCGCCGACGAACTGTGCTTCCTCGACATCACCGCGAGCTTCGAGGGCCGCAAGACCTTTACGGAGATGGTCACCCGCGTGGCCAAGGAAATCAACATCCCCTTCACCGTGGGCGGAGGCATCAACGAACTGGCTGACGTGGAGCGGCTGCTCTATGCCGGTGCCGACAAGGTGAGCGTGAACTCTGCCGCCATCCGCAGGCCGGAACTGATCAATGAGATCACCACACGCTTCGGTTCCCAGGTGTGTGTCTGTGCCATCGACGCCCGACTGGACGAAGACGGCTGGCACTGTTATCTGAAAGGCGGTCGTGAGCGCACGGAGCGCGGACTCTTCGAGTGGGCGCGTGAGGCTCAGGATCGTGGAGCCGGAGAGATACTCTTCACGTCGATGAACCACGACGGCGTGAAGGAGGGCTATGCCAACGAGGCGCTGCGCGAACTGGCAGATACCCTGTCGATACCCATCATCGCCAGCGGCGGTGCTGGTTGTAAGGAGCACTTCCGCGACGCCTTCACTGAAGGTCACGCCGATGCCGCTCTTGCCGCCAGCGTGTTCCATTTCGGCGAGATTCCCATCCCGGAACTGAAGCAGTACCTGCGCGGGGAAGGGATCAACGTGAGAATCTAGTAAATAATAATAAAAACAAGGATTAAAGGATTAAAGAATTGGAAGGATGAATCAAGGATGGGGAAAAATCCATAAATCCTTAAATCCTTGTTTAAATAAATAGAAAAAAATGAAGATAGATTTTGAGAAGTGCGGCGGGCTGGTGCCTGCGATAGTACAGGACG
>Ga0265298_10004306_pt1 | contig 18247 bp, 18 predicted proteins | sample AusTroGonzalo_MG_3_FD_193486 | JGI IMG/M metagenome (GOLD analysis project Ga0265298, IMG submission 193486) | Bovine rumen microbial communities from tropical cattle in Woodstock, Queensland, Australia - Gonzalo_01 | ecosystem: Host-associated > Mammals > Digestive system > Stomach > Rumen ... | reverse complement strand
CATTGGGATCTAGGCTTCCCGACGTTGCCATGAACAATCTCTTTTTCGAAGACACTATGTTCTCTATCGCCGAACTTGATTCCGATTCCTGCAGTGGGAGCAATTCCAAGAGGATCTTCTTTTCCGGAATAGTCTCGATAAACCCCTTCATCTCGGACAGGGACCTCGAAGCCCTAATGCATGCACGCATTATCTCGGGCGATTCTGCGTCGAAGGCTGGAGGCAGCATAGGCAGATCGTCGAACGGACGATCCCTGTCTAGAGAGGGCATGAACCGCAATGGACTTCTGAGAATTAATGGATTCGTTGAGACGGTCGGGCGACCTTGCAAAGACGTAGACCGTTAAGAAGAATGAGTGCTCCAGACGGGATTCGAACCCGTGTGTCAGCCTCGAAAGGGCTGAATGATTGGCCGCTACACTACTGGAGCTTATATGACCAAGACCATCGCAAACTCCTTTATAACGGTTATCATAAGGCGGTTGGCCGCCATGACCGCGGCCGATTCGGAGGTCACTCCGATTTCAGCTTGTTGATGAGGGCCTCTTCCTTGAACTCCTCGATCGATTCGTGCCTGAGTTCCTTCAGCCTCTCGACGATGTTGGCTTCCTCTTCGGGATCCTCGAGGGGTCCGTTCCTGAGTGCCCTGAGCCTCTGCATCAGGGACTCCACCTCCTCGGAATCGTCCTCGATCGGCTCGTTCTTGACCACCAGGGTGCAGTCTATGACACGGTGTCCCTTGACCGAGTTGACCGTGATGGTAGCGTTGTCGAGTTCAACGACGTCCCCTTTGGTCGGTGCCCTCTCCAGCTTGTACATGATGAATCCGGACACGGACGCCTCGTCGTATTCCTCGCGGTTGATGAAGATCCCGACCTTCTCCATGACGTCGTCCAGGTTGGCCATCCCTTTGACTACGTAGCAGCCTCCGGTGGACGCACGGACATCGTTCGTGACCGCATCGCTCTCGTCCCAGATGTCTCCGACCAGCTCCTCCAGCAGATCCTCCAGGGTGACTATCCCCAGGGTCCCTCCGTATGAGTCCAGGACCACGGCCATGTGCATCTTGCTCTTCTGCATCTCGCTTAGGGCGTCCGCCACCGAGACCGTATCGGGGATGTACTTCACCGGCATCAGGATGTCATGTATGGAGAACTTGACATCGAGAGCGTTGTTGGTGAAGTACGTCTTGGAATAGACGACACCGATTATGTTGTCGATCGTATCGTCGTATACGACGATCCTCGAGTATCCCGTCTTGACGAACATGTCTCCGAGGATCTCCACCTTCTCGTCCACATCTATCGCGACGACGTCCATGCGGTGCACGTAGACCTCCGAGACCTGGATGTCGTCCAGCCTCAGGGCGTTCTTGAGCAGCTCGCTCTCGCTCTTCTCGAGCACCCCGTCGGACTGGATCTCGTCGATCATGACCTCCAGCTCGTCCTCGGTTATGTCGGGGCCGTCACTGCTCCCGATCAGGTTTGTCAGCTTGGCGAACAGCCATGACAGGGGCGACAGGATCAGCATGATGTAGTAGACAAGGTTGCAGACGGCTATCGTGATCTTCTCCGGGTACCTCTTCGCCAAGGACTTGGGTGTGATCTCGCTGAAGATCAGAAGGGCCAGGGTCATCACCACTGTCGATGCCACGGCTCCCGTCTCAGCCCCCAGAAGTATGGCGAACATGGTCGTGGCCAGAGAGGTTCCTGCGATGTTGACCAGATTGTTCCCGATGAGGATGGTCGTCAGGAACCTGTCGTAGTTCTCGATGATATTGATTGCCCTCTCGGCCTTGCGGTTGCCCTCGTTGGCCATCTTCTTGAGCTTGATGACGCTGACGCTGGTGAAGGCGGTCTCGGACATCGAGAAGAACGCAGAGCATATGATCAAAAGGACGATAGCGACTATGTAGCCTATGATTTCTGGTTCCATACCTCAGGCACACATCCTATCCGGGGAATCATAAACGATCAATTCCATCAACCGTATGCGAAACATATCCCTTAACAGCCTAATAAATATTAGGACATGAAGCACGCGGATTAACATCGTGAATCCTTTGTCTTCGGCCAGGAATCCATCCATACCCTTTTATAAACCTCCCTTATAACGCGTTAATAAGGAAGGATAACATGAGCGACAATGAACCGCTTGAAATGCCTGATGAGGACGTAACCCGTGTACGTCTGCCTAACATCAAGGAAGCAGAGATGTTCGGGATAGCGGATCAGCTGCTCGGCGCATCCAAGATCAAAGTCATGTGCGAGGACGGAGTATCCCGCGTAGGACGCATCCCTGGAAAGATCAAGAAGAGGATGTGGATCAGGGAAGGCGACCTGCTGATCATATCCGTCTGGGATTTCCAGCCTGACAAATGCGACGTCAGGTTCAGGTACACCAAGACACAGGCTGTCAACCTCAGCAAGAGGGGCAAGATCCCCAAGAACCTGGATATTTTCTGATCTGGAGACCTGTGAATGTCCTCATACGAGGAGGCATACGCGTACCTCGAGCGTCGCGTAGATGCCCTGAAGACCAACAAGACCGGCGACGAGAAGGAGACCGAGGCCGAGGTCTTCGACAAGAAGACCCTGATGACCATCTACGAGTTCATGAAGGATGGCTACATCGACTCCGTCCACTACCCCATATCCACCGGGAAAGAGGGGAACGTATTCTACGCGACCGACGAGGAGGACGAACCCCTGGCCCTAAAGATCTTCAGGACCTCCACATCCACCTTCAAAAGGGTGGCCAAGTACGTGGAGGGCGACCCCAGATTCAAGGGGGTCACCGGCAACCGCTGGAAACTGATCTACGCATGGGTCAACAAGGAATTCAAAAACCTCGACAGGTACATGGAGGCCGGTATACCCGTTCCGGAACCCATAACATTCGCGCAGAACTGTCTGCTGATGGAGTACATCGGCGACGAGACCGGACCCGCCCCGCAGCTGAAGGACGTGGTCCTGGAGGACCCCGACGAGACGTACGAGGAGGTCCTGTCGTTCATAATAGACGGATGGCAGGAGGCCCACCTGGTCCACGGGGACCTCAGCGAATACAACATACTCATGACCGAGGACGGACCGATAATGATCGATGTCGGCCAGGCCATGACCAGCGACCATTACAACGCAAAGGAGCTCCTGGAAAGGGACATCCACAACATAAACAGCTTCTTCAGGAGAAGGGACGCGGAGGTCTGGACGGACGCCGAGGTCCTGGAAGAGACACTCAGCGACAACGAAGACGGAGATGAAGAGGAATGAGATCTATCAGAATACCCGCCGACAGGGTTGGTACACTCATCGGCAAGAACGGGGAGACCAAGAAGGTTCTCCAGGACATATCGGGGATCAAGATCGACATCGATACCGAGGAGGGAGAGGTGATCATCCACGACGATGTCGAGCTGGAGGACCCGCTCATGCCGCTCAAGCTCATGGACATCGTCAAGGCCGTAGGCAGGGGCTTCAACCCCGACAAGGCCATGAGGCTGTTCGACGATGACGAGTACTTCGAGCTCATAGACGTCAAGGAAGCGATCGGCGACCGCTCCAGCCAGATGCCCCGCGTGAGGGGAAGGCTCATAGGGAAGAACGGGAAGACCCGCAAGCTCATCGAGGAGCTCACGGGATGCGACATGGTCATCTACGGCAACACCGTCGGACTGATCGGGAACTCCGTCAGCCTCCCCGTGGCCAAGCACGCATGCGAGCTCCTGATCAACGGGAGCGAGCATGCCACCGTATACCACTATCTGGAAAGCCAGCGCCCCATGCTCAGGATCACCGAGATGGGATTCGACCTCTGAGGCGATAGTATGGAGGATTGGATAGCCGACAACATCGGGACGGCGAAACCCTTGGCCGAATCCGGCCTCTGCGACCACTGCCTGGGACGCATGTTCGGGAAGCTCGGTACCGGGATGACCAACGACCTCCGCGGAAGGATGATCCGCAACGCACTGATGGAGCAGGGTATCGACGCCCCGGCAGAGGATTTCTGCCCCCTGTGCGAGAACGTCTTCGACATGCTCGGAAGGTTCGCGGAGGCGGCTGCGGAGAAGATCAACGAGGTCGATTCGGACAACTTCCTCATAGGGACCAGGATCGAGCCCGAGATAACCGAGAGGGAGAAGGAGATCAAGGAGAGATACAGCCTCGAGAACTCAGAGTCCATAAAGGCCGAGCTCAACCGCGAGATAGGTAAGCTGGCACTTCCCATGATCCACCGCCCAGTGGAGTTCAAGAACCCCCAGGTCGTGGCCCTCGTCGACACCCGTTTCGCCGATGTAACCCTTGACATCGCACCCGTGTTCATCGCGGGACGCTACAACAAGTACAGCAGGGAGATCCCGCAGACCATATGGCCGTGCAGGGTCTGCCACGGCAAAGGTTGCGACCACTGCCACGGCAAGGGCAAGATGTACGAGACCTCCGTACAGGAGATAATCGGCGACATCGCCCTGGAGATGGCCGACGGGGAGGAGCACTTCTTCCACGGCATGGGCAGGGAGGACATCGACGCCTGCATGCTCGGCGACGGAAGGCCATTCGTGCTCGAGATAAGCCAACCCAGGCACAGGTATGTCGACCTGGACGAGCTCGAGCGCAGGTCCAACCAGACGGACCTGGCCGGATTCAACAACCTCCACTTCGTCCAACGCGAGGCCGTTGAGCGCTACAAGGCCGCCGCTTCTGATAAAATATATCACGTGCACGTTAAAGCAGAGGGCAAAGTTAATAAAGAAGAGGTAATTAACGTTGCCCTATCGTTCAAGGACGTCAATATAGACCAGAGAACTCCCCGCAGGGTCGAGCACCGCCGTGCTGACCTCGTGAGAAAGAGGAGGATACACTGGTGCAAGGCGGAACAGATCTCCGACGATTCCTTCGATCTCGAACTCGAGACCGATTCGGGAACGTACGTGAAGGAGTTCGTGTCCGGCGACGAGGGCAGAAGCGTCCCCAGCTTCTCTGAGAGGCTCGGGGTTCAATGCAAAGTCGAGACCCTCGATGTATTGGCGATCAAATTCGAAGAACAATGAAGGGATAAGCAATGCAGGCATCCAGCGGAACAAGGACAAAGACCCGCAACAAGCTGAAGAAGTCAGTAAGGGCACGCGGTCTCTCACCCATCACGAAAGGTTTCCAGACCTTCGAGGCCGGAGAGAAAGTCAACATCATAATCGACCCCAGCATCCACAAGGGAATGCCCTTCTCCAGATTCCACGGACTCACCGGAGTCGTCATCGGAGAGAGGGGAGCAGCGTACGAGGTCTCCGTCAAGGACGGAAACAAGACCAAGATGGTCGTCGCACGCCCCGAACACCTTGTAAGGAACGTCGACAACTGAAGGTATAGACATGACTGAGCGCTACGTCACACTCGCAGAAGTAAGGGACCTCTTGGAAGAGGTGGCCGAGAGCAGGAAAGGCACAGCCGGAGAGCTCGAGGACGAGGACGTCCTCCTCGCATCGCAGAAAGCGGCGCTTGACCATGCGCAGAAAGTCTCAAACATATCCCTCGAGGACGCTAACAAGATAATCGAAGAGGTTAGCCAGATCGAGGAAGTAACGGATGCCATCGCTGTGAAGATCGCGGACATCCTCCCCAAATACCCGGAGGATGTCCGTGCTATCTTCTCCAAAGAGAGGATAACGCTCAGCAATGACACGATAAACCAGATCATCGAGATCGTTGGTAAGTATATCTGATTGGGGTGTTTTTCCCATGGAAGAGTACGCTTACATCTTAGACTACCTGCCTCAGGGTGCTCCGAACTCCGGATTCGGAAAGAAGGAGCCCGTGTGCTACGCACTGGGTGCGGAGGAGTTCAAACTCTTCGAGCTCATCGCCAAGCCTAACGCGCAGATCACCATCGGCGACAAGACGTTCATCGGGAAGGATTCCGAGACGCAGAAGCGCGATGTCATCGACCACGTCAAGCGCAGGATCACATACAACGACCTCACGAGCAACGCGATCTCCGAACTCGAGTTCGCGGTGACCGACATCGTTATGTCCAACCAGGAGAGGTTCATCGACTTCATCAACAAGGCCGAGGCCATCAGCATGCGCAAGCACTCGCTGGAGGAGCTCCCCGGACTCGGTAAGAAGAGCCTCAACATCATCCTCGACGAGAGGAAGAAGGGACCCTTCAAGGACCTGGAGGACCTCGGAACGAGGACCGGTATCAAGGCCCCCGAGAAGCTCATCGTCGGCCGTATCATGCTCGAGATCGAGGACCCCGACAGGAAGCACTACCTCTTCGTCCAGAGATGAACGATACTGGCAGGCTCATAGCCGATACGGGCATCATACCCAAGAAGAGCAAGGGTCAGAATTTCCTCATAGACGACCGTGTGGCCGACAGGCACATCGGCTACGCAGGGATCGCCAAGGAGGACAGGGTGCTGGAGGTCGGGCCCGGACTGGGGATACTGACCAAAAGGCTGATCGAGGTCTCGGACGACGTCACCTGCATCGAGATCGACGACATCCTTGCGGATTACATCACGCAGACCTATGGGGACAGACTGAAGCTCATACATGCGGATGCCGTGAAGGAGCCTTTCCCCGAATTCGACGTCTTCGTTAGCAACCTGCCGTACAGCGTCTCCACCCCCATAATCTTCAAACTCCTGGAGTACGACTTCAGGACCGCCGTCGTCATGGTGCAGAAGGAGTTCGCGGACCGCATGGTCGCCATGGTTGGGAGCCCCGACTACTCACGCCTGACCGTGAACCTCTTCTACAGGGCCGACTGCGAGATCATGGAGACTGTGCCAGCATCGAGATTCAATCCCAGGCCGAAGGTCGATTCCGCACTGGTCAGGATAACCCCCAGGGAAGCCCCCTTCAAGGTGCTCGACGAGAGGACGTTCTTCAAGGTCGTCGAGGTCACCTTCAACCACCGCAGAAAGAAGATAGGCACATCGCTGAAATCCGCCCATATGATGGAGTCGGGGGACGACGTGCCCTATATCGACGAGAGGGTGGAGCATCTCAGGCCCGAGCAGATCGGCGAGATAGCCGATGCGGTCTACAGGCTGAAGCACCGACTCCTCCGAACTCCGCGCTGGATGTTGGCCCGGCGACCCCTCGGCGGAACGGGTACCCAAAGAGCATTTATGTCGTAAGTCATACACTGGACGATAGCAATGCAAATAGGAATTGTAGGGAAACCGAACGTTGGTAAGTCGACATTCTTCGGCGCCGCCACCATGGCGCCCGTCGAGATCGCCAACTATCCCTTCACGACCATTGAACCCAACAAAGGAGTGGCGCACGTACGCACCCCGTGTCCCTGTAGGATACTGGGGGTCACATGCACCCCTCACAACTCGTTGTGCATAAACGGGACCAGGATGGTGCCCGTCGAACTTCTGGATGTCGCCGGGCTCGTTCCGGATGCGTGGCAGGGAAAGGGATTGGGGAACCAGTTCCTCGACGACCTCAGGCAGGCCGACGCCCTGATCAACGTCATCGACGTCAGCGGATCCACCGATATCGAAGGTGTGCCCGGCGACGTCGGGTCCCACGACCCCACCGAGGACATCACGTTCCTGAGGAAGGAGATCGAGTACTGGATGAGGGAGATCCTCAAGAACGGATTCAACAAGATGGCCAGGGCCGCCAGAATGACCGGACAGAAACCTGAGCAGATCATCCAGGACAGACTCGCCGGACTGAACGTCACCGAGGCACAGATCAAGAAGGCCCTCATGTCGGTGGAGATGCCCCCGGACATAGTGAACTGGACCGACGACGACCTCCTGAACCTCTGCATCAACATCAGGGAGCAGTCCAAGCCCATGATAGCCGCTATGAACAAGGCGGATATCGCACCCGAGGGGAACATAGAGAAGGTCGAGGCGATAAACGACATATGCGTCGTCACCATGGCCGAGACCGAGCTCGCACTGAAGAAGGCCGCGGCCGCAGGACTGATCGACTACACCCCGGGGGACCCCACCTTCACCGTGAAGGAGGGTGTGACACTCAACGACGGCCAGAGGAAGGCTCTGGATTACATGAGGGCTAATATGGAGAAGTACGGAGGCACAGGCGTACAGAAGTGCCTGGAGGACGCCGCCTTCAAGATGCTCGACCTCATCACCGTATACCCTGTCGAGGATGAGAACAAGTTCACCGACCACTTCGGACGCGTCCTCCCGGATGCGTTCCTCCTTCCCCGCGGATCCACGGCGAGGGACCTGGCGTACAAGGTCCACACGGACCTTGGAGACAAGTTCATCCGCGCGGTCAACGCGAAGACCAAGCGCACCGTGGGCGCGGACTACATCCTCGAGGACGGGGACGTCATAAGGATAGTTGCCAACAAGTGATAGCATGGGGACATGGGATGTCAGGATAATCAGCGCCTCCTCCGCCCAGGACGGGGACGAACCGGTGATAGAACTTTTCGGGAAGACCCGCGACAGGGAATCCATCACCATCCTGGCATACGGCTTCAGACCCTATCTGTACGCTGTGGACCCCAAGCCGGAGCTCGAGCAGCAGCTCAAGGAGGATTCGGAGGTCATCTCTGTGGAGCACGACAGGCTCCTCTACAAATCGGAGATGCACGAGGTGCTGAAGGTCACCATAAAGAGCCCGTGGAAGGTATCCGAGTTCAGGACCAGGTTCCAGAGGAAGGGATACAAGGTCCTGTCAGCGGACATCACGTTCCAGCACCGCTTCTTCTACGACAAGGATATGGGCGCATGCATCAGGGTCACCGGAGAACCGATTGACAGGCCCTACTACACCGACCTGGTCATAAGAATGGACTCCTTCGAGAACATCGATCCCTTCGACCCCGGACTGAAGATACTGTCCTTCGATATCGAGAACTCCGTAGAGCACGAGTTCATCTACACCATATGCTCCGTCGTCAAGGACGGGGAGGAGCTCCGCAACTGCAGGGCACTGGTCGGTGACGAGGCTGAGATCATCAACGGCTTCGCCGGACTCATACGCGAAGAGGATCCCGACGTCATAACCGGCTACAACATCGACAACTACGATATACGCAAGATAATGGACCGGTCCAAGGCGCGCCGCATGAAGGACGCCCTCCCATGGGGGAGGGACGGGAGCCAGCCCAGGCTTGTGAGCGACAGGTTCTGGCGCGTTAAAGGGCGTCTGGTCTGCGATGCTTGGTGGGCGGTGAAGAAGAAGCTCCGTCCCAAGCAGGAGACCCTCAACGCCGTATCGCTCATGCTCCTGGGGGAGCAGAAGCTCGACGTCGACCCGAAGTACATGGACACCGAGTGGGCCAAGGACAGGGAGAAGGTCATCGAATACTGCTTCAAGGATGCGGAACTGGCGCTCCGCATACTGTTGGAGGTGGACACCCTCCGTACAGACATGGATCTGGCGGCCGTGTCCAAGCTCACGATAGAGGACGTCATGACATCTGGATCGTCGCAGCTCTCCGATTCGCTGCTCATCCGTGCGGCCGACAGGAACAAGGTCGGGGTGCCGCAGATGGGCGCCAGGATCGCGGGTGCGGACCAGATCGAGGGAGGGTACGTGCACAGCATGAAGCCAGGACTCTACCATTGGGTCTGCGTCGAGGACTTCAAGTCCATGTACCCCTCGCTGATAATAGCGAAGAATATCTGCTTCACCACACTGTGCGAGGACGGGGAGATAGTGAGCCCGTCCGGGGCCCGCTTCATGTCGAAGGAGAGGAGGGAGGGGCTGCTGCCCAGGATCCTCGAGGACCTGATGGCCGAGAGGGACAGGATCAAAAAGCTGATGAAACAGACCAGCGACCCCCATGAGAGGAACTACTACGACGGACTTCAGGCCGCGGTCAAGGTCCTCATGAACACGTTCTACGGCGTGTTCGCATCCACATTCTACAGGTTCACCGACAAGAGCATCGGCGCGGCCATCACGGCGTTCGCCAGGGCGAACACCATAGGCATCATCAACCAGGTGGAATCCGAGGGCGTCCACGTGATCTACTCCGATACGGATTCCATCTTCATGCAGTCCCCCGCGGACAACCTGGAGGAGTCCGTCGAGTTCGGTATGAAGATGGCGGAGAGATTCTCCGTCGACGGGGGCACCCTGGAGTTCGAGAAGCTCCTCGAGCCCATGTTCACCCACGGTATGAAGAAGAGGTACGTCGGCAGGATCGTCTGGCCCCAGGTCTCCGACGAACTGCTGGTGAGAGGATACGAGATCAGGAGGTCCGATTCCTTCGACCTCCAGAGCAGGATGCTCACAGACCTCTTCGAGATGATCCTCGCCGAGAAGAACGACGAGGCACTAGCGATGGTGAAGAGCACCATTCAGAACGTCAAGAGCGGTAACGTGGACGTCTCCGAGCTGGTCATATCCAAATCATGCAAGGGGTTGGACGCCTATGAGAACCCGGACAGAATGGCCAACGTCCAGGCGGCCAAGAAGCTCATCGACATGGGATACGACTTCATCCCCGGCATGAAGGTCTCGTGGATCGTCACGGATTCCAAATCGTCCCCTCAGACCGTGGAACCCTACGTCAGCGGCGTCGAGTTCACAGGCAGACCGGACTACAAGTACTATGCGGAACGCCTCTCCCAGACCGCCTCGCGCATAACCGAGGTGTTCGGATGGGAGGAGAAGGATCTGCTGATGGGCAATCAGCAGGCCACCCTGTTCAGCGGTAAATTCGCTGAGTCCTCCGACTCCCCTAAAAAGAAGAAGGAGACCGTCGAGGAGAAGCCGAAGGCCAAGATGAAGAGCCTCGACGATTTCTTCTGATCAGCAGCAGCCGTTATCCTTGGAAGGTCTCGCAGATGTCTTCCACTGATCCTGTGCCAGGAACGATTCCGATGCCTTCTCGTCCATCTCCCTGTACATGCTGTACGGCATACTGATGGTAAGCAGGCCGTCATCCACGAAACGCCTGGTATAGAATTCCGTGAGACCCAGCACCATACGCGGGGTATCCTTCTCGCCCTCCTGTTTGGGCATGGCGTAGATCTGCTCGCAGGTGAATCCGAACGAACTGCGGATGACGGTCTCATCGATGTCGCGTATGAATCCGGCCATGGTCACCAGCGCTGAGAGCTCCAGACCGCCCACGAGGAACACGACCGTTTCCACGGGGGCCTTCATATCCTCCGCCTCGTCGATCGGCTGCATGACCACGACATCATCCCTCGTGCCGTAGACTGGGATCATATCCAGATAGTTGCGGTCGGCACTCTCGGGACTGCAGAAATACTTCCTTCCGGGCCTGTCCTCCGTGCCGATGGAATAGATGGTCCCGAGGCTCTTCCTGCGGTCCTTGTCCTCGCCGCCCAAACCCAATCCGTTCAATGCGCCCTTGCATCCGACGAGATCGTAGGACATCGCCACGGTGCGACCGCTCTTGAACGCATGCATGAGCATACTGGCCACGATACAGCTCTCACCTGATGGTTTAGATGCATAGGCCGGGAATTCTTTGGTATGGTAGATGGCTACAGGAGTGTACTTCGGACCGAGGAGCTTTAGGAGATCACCCATGTTATCGGGTGGAAGCAGGCGGTATGGAGATATAATCCATATTGTTCGAATCGCTGAACGATACGCTTCTTAGATTCGTTCTGAGAACGATGTCCGTTCAGACCCTGGGGGTGTTGCGGAGCGTTGCTCCCATCTCCTTCGCCTTGTGGAGGATGAACGGGTTCTTCTCGACCGGCTCCTGACCCATCTGATCGCAGTAGGTGATGACTCCGAGCATCTCGAAGCCGAACCTCTCTAGGTTCTTCGCAAGCTTGCCTGCGATCTCCGGTAGGTCTGACTCGGGATAGAACGAGGTGACGATCAGCAGAGCCTTCTTGCCGGGTTTGAGTATCGACCTCATCTCGACATCGAGGAAGCTGTACATCCTGTCCTCTACGAGCTTGTAGAGTCCGCAGGGTCCGTCGAAATACACGGGAGTGGAGAACACAACGCAATCCGCATCGGCGATATCGTCCAGGACGGGTTTGAGATCGTCGTTGATCACACAGCATCCCGTCTTCTTGCATACCATATTGCGGCGGCAGTCCTGGATCGACCTGAACTTGTGGATCCTGTGAAGCGTTATGAAATTGGTCGAGAGCCCCATGGCCCCGTCCAAGAACGCATCGGAGATACGTGACGATGTCCCGTTATCATTGGGACTGCACGAAATTGCGACCACCTTTCCCATATGCTGTTAAACGCTGATTGAATATAAAAAACTAGTAATCCATCCATCCAGCCATATCTGTTCGTAAATCCATACTGGCGCCTAAGGTGGATATGTGTGCTCTCCAAGACTGGATGGAACGGACAGCGGAATCACTTGTGCTTCTGTCCGGCAAGACGCAGAGGCTGTGTCTCGTAACCGTCCTCGGGGATTATGTGCAGGTGGGTGTAGAACGGATCCTCGTACCTCGAACCCATGTAGCTGTCGATATCGACGTTCATGTTGTTCAGTACACGGATGAGGGTGTTCCTCATGTGGAGGATGTCCTCGCGGGGGATGTTTCTGAAGTAGCTGTTGTTCAGTTCGGTGATTCCGTTCATCACCTTGGCTGCCAGCTCGTGTCCCTCCGGGGTGAGGTAGATGTTGTACTTCTTGCTGCTCTCGGACTTGCGGTCGTCGTAGACGAGCTCCTTCTCCCTGAGCACCTTGATGACACGGTTGGTGTTCGCGGTATCGAGGTCGAGGAAACGTGAGAGGCTGACGAGCGTCTGCCCATCCCTTATGTGAAGGGCGATGAGATAGACGGCGTGTGCACTTGTCAGACCGTGATCGGAGACTATCTCGGTCATGTTCTTACGCATGACCAGGCTCATCCTATCGAAGAAGGCCGGTAAGAACGAGTTCCAGTATACATCTTCCCCATCCGACATTACTGGCGGGATGGATTCCTCATTTATATAGTTAGTTGAGTTGTTTGCCGTTTCTGTAAGAGGTGTCATGAAGGGTCACTCTCCGGGACAAAGAAGGAGGAAAACCGGATCAGACCCCGCTGAACACTCAGCGGGGCGTGACCCTTCTTGTTTACCAGTTCAAGCGTCAGAGAACGCTGCGGTGAACTTGACGACTGCGTCGTTCGCGCTCTCAGAGTAGATGTCTGCTCCGATCTCGTCGGCCCACTGCTGGGTGACGGGTGCTCCGCCGACGTTGGTCTTGCACTTGCCCTTGAGGCCTTCCTTGACCATCATCTCTTCCAGGGTCTTCTGTCCGACCATGGTCGAGGTCATGAGTGCGGAGGTTCCGCAGGCGACCGCGTTGTGGTCCTTGCATGCCTGTACGATCTGTCCGAGGGGAACGTCCCTTCCGATGTTGTAGACGTTGAATCCGGCGACCTTGAGCATGATAGCGACGATGTCCTTTCCGATCGAGTGGATGTCTCCCTCGATGGAGCACATGACGACGTTTCCGAGTCCCTCTCCGACGGATCCTCCGCGCTTCTCGATCTCGGCGACGAGGATGTCCATTCCGGCGGTCAGCGCGTTCGCGGCTGCCATCATGTGGGGCAGGAAGATCTTCTTCGCATCGAAGAGTTTTCCTACCTCGGAAATTCCTGCAGAGTATCCATCCTGGATGATGGCCACGAGGTCTGCGTTGGGGTCTTTGACTGCTTCCTCGGCGACTGCCTTTGCGTCGGGGACTTTGTATGCCATAACGGCTGCTTTTGCTCTTGCACAGTAATCTTCAGTTGTTGCCATTTCAATCACTCCATTCCTTTTCTCTTTCTGAAGGCTGCATCCGCCTCTTTCACGATGGCCTCCATTGCCTCGAGACGGTCTGCGTCAATAGGTTTCACTACGTGGTTTGCCATGATGTCCACGACGATTTCGTGGGCTCTCTCTACACAAGACTTGGATCCGTTACCCATCCACTCTCCGAGCATGGTCCTGTCGAAGGTCGTGGGGTTGGATGCGGATTCAAAGTGCTCCATTGTGGTCTCGTGGGCGAGGAAATCATTTCCGACTCCGACGTCCTTGATCGGCTTGATCGCAAGGGTCTCATCGGTGACGGGTGCTCCCTCCATCGCCTTGTAGTTCATGGCGATGATATCGTTGTCAATCACGACCTGCTCCATGGAGAAGGTCTGTCCCAACTCGAGCATACCGGATCCGTAGATCAGGTTGACACCGGCGATTGCGGGGAGGAGACTGGTGATGGTCTTCTCGTGTGCTGCCTGGGAGTCGGGGATCTTGGCGTCGGTCTACATACCGGCTGTGAAGACGGGCAGTCCGTAGTACTGTCCGAGCTTGGCGACAGCGGAGCTGATGACCGCGAGCTCAGGGGATCCGACGGGGGCGGTCCCGTACCTGAGGTCGAATGTTGTGGTGGAACTTCCGTAGAAGTTGCGTGCACCGGGGTTGGCCAGCTGGCTGAGCACGAGTCCGGAGAGGATCTCGGCGTTGTGGGTAACCAGGGTTCCGGTGATGTGGATAGGTGAGGATCCTCCTGCCATTGCCATCGAAAGGACGTTGACGGGGATTCCGAGCCTTGCTCCCTTGACGATGACCTGAACCGCGTTGTGGCTCAGCTCGAGGGGCGAGGTAGGGCAGACGAGCATGGACATGATGGGTCTCTCGCGGGCCATCTTCTCGTCGCCGCCGTAGTATGCCTTGAGGATCTCCCAGTAGTACTCGACGTTGTCTGCGACAGGGTCGATGTGGTGGAAGTGCTTCGAGGTGTTCTTGATAGAGGTGATCATCTCGTGGACATCCTCAGCTCCGACTCCTGCCCAGTTCCTTGCGGAAACTGCGAGGGAGTAGACTGCGAGGTTGGGGAGAGCGTCGACGATCTTGGCTGTGTTGGCCAGGTCCTCCTCGTTGGAATCCCTGGTCTTGTACTTGTTGTCGCCGAGGTAGTCGCACATCTGGATTCCGGTTCCGAAGTTGGTGTAGAAAACGGGTCCGCAGTGTGTCATCTCAACGGTGTGCTCATCGTCCCTTCCGTAAAGGTAGAACTTCTTGGGTGCGGTCATCAGGGCCTGGTTGACAAGCTTCGAGGGGATCTTGACCATCTTGGTCTCGAAGTTGACCTCGCATCCTGCGTCCGCGAAGATCTGAAGACCCTCTTCGTCAGAGACCTGAACTCCGTAGTTCTCGAGGACATCCCTTGTCGCGTAATCGATCTCGCGGATGTCGTCCTCGCTGAAGAGCTCAAGCTTGAGTCCGTGGTTCTTGTTCCTTCCGGGGTAGTGGTTGCTTACCATTTTTTTCTTCCTCCATTAGCCGCCCGAAGCGGCTTGTTCCGAGTCAGGGAACCTGTCCCTTCAACTCATGATATTGACAACTCATTAAAAGTATATAAATTCATTGAGTCGTCATCATTATAATTGAGAATCACAATATTAATTTTGATAGACTCAATGTAATGGATGAATGACTCAACAAAAAAATTGAGCCATTCTTCTATTATTACTATATAATAATATATGGAGATGCATCCATGTCAGAGAAAGAGATAAGCCTACAGTTCCCATTTGTGCGCATAGTCGGTCAGGATGAAATGAAACGCGCCCTACTCCTCAACATTATCGATCCTGGAGTGGGCGGAGTCCTGCTCAGGGGAGAAAAAGGGACGGCCAAGTCCACGACCGTCAGATCCCTGGCCCAGATCCTGCCTAAGGTTCAGTCTATAGATGGATGCCAATTCCACTGCGACCCTGTCCATCCGAGGTATCTCTGCGACGACTGTAAGAAGAAGGTCGCCGAAGGGACATTCAAGACCTCTCCTCGCAGCATGCAGGTCGTGGAACTGCCCCTGAACGCCACCGAGGACCGTATCTCCGGAAGCCTCGATATAGAACATGTCCTACGCACGGGAGAGAGGAAGTACGAAGGAGGGGTCCTCGCACAGGCCAATGGAAACCTCCTGTACGTCGACGAGGTGAACCTCCTCGATGACCATATCGTAGACCTCCTGCTCGACTCCGCTGCGATGGGGAGGAACTTCGTCGAGAGGGAGGGCATATCCTTCTCCCACCCTGCCAGATTCGTCCTCATCGGTTCCATGAACCCCGAGGAAGGGACGCTCCGTCCCCAGCTGATGGACCGTTTCGGGATGTGCGTGGATATCAAGAGCGAACTTGACCCGGATGTAAGGGTCGAGGTCATAAAGAGAAGGCTCGCCTTCGACGCCGACCCGGAGAAGTTCACCGAGGAATGCCAGGCCGATACCGATGCTCTACGCGAGAAGATAACCACAGCGAAGAAACTCGTGGGCGAGGTCCAGATCACCAACAAGATCCTCCAGACCATCGCCATGATATCGATCCACTACAAGATGGAGGGACACCGTGCGGACCTCGCCATGATCCGTGCAGCGAAAGCGAACGCCGCACTAGACGGAAGGACCGAGATCACATCCAAGGACATCTCCACCACTGCTCCCCTCATACTGCGCCACCGCATGAAGGCGGGCCCGTTCGAGGAAGCTGAATTCCGCCAGAACGAACTGGACAGCGTCATCAGGGGGTATCTGGGATCCTAAAACTCGACCAATTCATTGGGATGGAGGACGCCCTGCGGGCGCTGACCTGCCTGATGGCCGACCCGAAACTCCACGGGCTCCTGATAAAAGGTCCCGCCGGTTCGGGCAAATCCGCGCTGATCCATTCGTTCTCAAGGGCTCTTACCGGAAGAAGGGCGAAGGTAGTCCCGCAGAACATCACGGACGAACAGCTCTTCGGAAGCATGGACCTCGAACAGGTCCTTACCACGGGCGAGATGGTGTTCGAACCGGGGCTCTTAGGGGAAGACGGCGGGATACTCCTGGTGGATGATATCAACCTGCTTCCCAGGAACACATCGCTGACCTTGATGGACTCCGTACACAGAGGAAGCGTACACATCGAGAGGGAGGGACTGTCAGTCTCCTACGATTGCTCGGTCAGCATCGTGGCCACGGCCAACGACCGTGAGCAGCCGCTAGGATCCGCGATAGCCGATCTGTTCGACATGTGCATCATGCTCCCCAGGGACCCGGATTCGGAAAAGAGGTTCGCAGTAATGTCCAGTGTGAACTCGGACGACGCACAGGACGTGCAGCAGGATCCGGAACTCCTAAAACGCATCGAAAGGGCACAGGCCATAGTGGAATCCATCGAGATCCCTGAGGAAGCTTACGAAGCGATAGTGAACGCCTGCGACAGATACGGCGTCCAGGGTATGCGCGGAGGCCTCTCGGCAGCGAGGGTATGCAGGGCGTCGGCCGCCATCGACGGACGCACGGAGATAGACGAGGCCGATATCGCATTCGCCCTCAAGGTGTGCATACCGCACCGCCGTACCAGGATGAGCAAGAAGAACGATGAGCCTGCAGACAGGGTCGAATTCTTCGGGGACTCCCACATCAAGCGCTTCATCCATGATGAGAGGAAGGAGACTGCCAAGAAGATCGAGGAGGAGAAGTACAAGGATCCCCAGGATGAGGCCGTGGTGCGGCCCGCGGAAACCGAATCCGTTGCCAAGAAGAAGAACCAGGAGGAGGAACCCCTGGTGCTGGACATGGAGAAGCTGTACGATACCATAGACCTCCTGGAGGACAGCCGCAAGAAGAGGGGCCAGGACAGCCAGCAGCTCCGCCGTTACATCAAAGGGGCAGGAAAGGAGGGCAGATACGTCTCATCCCGCCCTGCCGAAAATTCCACCAACGATCTGGCTGTGGATGCCACGGTCCGTCACGCCGCTCCGTATCAGAGACAGCGCAGGGAACTAACGGGAAGGGAAGGGGTCATCGTCTTGCCCTCTGACCTGAGGCAGAAAGTCAGGGAGAAGCACACATCGTGCCTGTTCTTCTTCATGGTCGACAACAGCGGATCCCTCGTACTGAGAGCACGCATGAGGGCCGTCAAAGCCGCCATCATGTCGATGCTCGCCGATCACTACGTCCGTAAGGACAGCGTCGCGGTCATGACGTTCAACGAGGAATTCATCGGCATGCTTCTGCCACCGACACGCTCTGTCGGAGGTGTCAAGAAGATAGTGGACGACATCCCTACAGGTAAGAAGACGCCGCTCAGCGAAGCACTGTCCTTCATGCACCAGTACATCGGACAGTATCTCAGGAAGCATCCCTCCGATGTGGCCTTCGTGGTCCTCATGACCGATGCCGGAGCGAATCTCGCCATGACGGAAGGCAACGATCCCTTCGAGGAGGCCCTTGATGTGGCGTCCCATATACGCATGGACAGGATGGAAGCCGTCCTCGTCGACACGCTGGTCTCCTTGGAACCCAATCAGAAGGCGAT
>Ga0265298_10004305_pt1 | contig 18247 bp, 16 predicted proteins | sample AusTroGonzalo_MG_3_FD_193486 | JGI IMG/M metagenome (GOLD analysis project Ga0265298, IMG submission 193486) | Bovine rumen microbial communities from tropical cattle in Woodstock, Queensland, Australia - Gonzalo_01 | ecosystem: Host-associated > Mammals > Digestive system > Stomach > Rumen ... | reverse complement strand
ATAAACATCATAAAGACAGATGTTTGATGACAGTCCCATCATGATGGCAGTCTGTGCCATGTTTGATCCGATCATACCGGCTGCGCCAGAGATGACCAGTTTCTCATTTGTCAAAAACTTCATAGCTATAAGTATTTTGGTTTATATTGTTGTCTTGGACCGCAAAAGTAATGAATTACTTTTTTGTTTGGAATATAAATTCGGAAAACTTACACTATTTTCGCGTTTGGAAACCAAACGGTAACAATAATATATGGCAATAATCAAATCAGTGAGGGGCTTTACCCCGGAGATTGGCAATGACTGCTTCCTGGCTGACAACGCCGCGGTCATTGGTGACGTGGTCATAGGTGATGGCTGCAGCATATGGTTCGGGACGGTTCTGCGCGGCGATGTGAACTCCATCCGTATAGGCAACGGCACCAACATCCAGGACGGAACGGTAATACACACCCTTTATCAGCGTTCCACCACTACAATAGGCGATAATGTTTCAGTGGGCCACAATGTAACCATCCACGGAGCGGAGATAAGGGACAATGCCCTGATAGGAATGGGTTCGGTGGTTCTGGACCATGCTGTCGTAGGTGAAGGTGCGATAGTTGCAGCGGGATCTGTAGTGCTCAGTAAAACCGTAATACCTCCAAACACCATCTGGGCCGGTGTTCCCGCCAAATATGTCAAGGATGTTGATCCGGAGCAGGCCAAGGAGATAAACCAGCGCATTGCCCGGGACTATCACATGTACGCTTCGTGGTACAAGGAGGAATAACCTTCCGTGTTCCCGTTTCAGTCCAAACCTATTTCGCCTAGGATGCGGTCTGAGGTTCCGCTGCTGCTGCGTACGTAGTCACCTGCGGCACGTCCCGCTTTTTTAAGTGCTGTGGGGTTACTAATGAATTTGTCTATAAGAATGCGTAGGGAGTAGGCATCGGTAATCTCGAAACCGCCCTTGAGTTGCTTGAGTTCCTGAGCCTCACGGAACCGTTGGTTATTGGGGCCGAACAGCACGGGTATATCAAAAACCGCAGCCTCAAGCACATTGTGTATTCCAACTCCGAAACCTCCTCCTATATAGGCTATATGGCCGTATCGGTATATGGATGACAACATACCGAAACAGTCTATGATTAGTGTATCGTAGCCCTTGATGTTGTCAAGTGAAGCCTGTGACAGACGTATGTAGTCACGCCCTTTCAAACGGGTCTCTATCTCCGTCAGATGTTCTTCATGAATCTCATGTGGAGCTATGATCAGTTTCCAGTCGGGCTTGGTCATGAAATAAGGTATGAACAGTTCCTCATCGGCCGGCCATGAACTGCCTGCTATGAATGTGGGGTCACCGTTCACGAATTTCTCTATGATAGGATAGTTTTTTGACGCTGCCGCCACCTCTATGACCCGGTCGGCACGGGTGTCGCCTACAATCGAAACGTTTGATATGCCTATGCTTCTTAGCAGGTCCTTGGAGTGCCGGTCCTGCACGAAAAGGTGCTTGAAATATGTGAGAGCCTTGGCGTATCCCCTTCCGTACCATTTGAAAAAGAGCTGGTTGTCACGGAAGATAGATGAAATGCTGAATATTTCTATTCCTTTTCTGTTCAGTCCTCTCAGGAAATTGGGCCAGAACTCGTATTTGATGAAAAACGCCTTCTCTATTTTGATGGTATTCAGGAACCTCCTCACGTTATGCGGAGTGTCAAAAGGTATGTAACATACTATGTCGGCACCCTTATAGTCTTTCCGTACCTCATAGCCGGACGGAGAGAAGAATGTGAGCAGGATACGGCATTCGGGATGCCTGTTGTGTATCCTTTCAATAAGCGGACGTCCCTGTTCAAACTCACCCAATGACGATGCGTGGAACCAGAGGTAAGATGACTTGCGGTCTGTCTGTTCCTCCAGAATGCTGAATATCTGTTTGTGTCCCCTGACCAGGAGACGCGTTTTCTTGTTGAATAGGGATGCTATTTTTATGCATCCGGCTAATATGTATATTCCTAAAGAGTAGATAATCATTTTGATGTCAGATGTCAAGAGAGAACCGATATGGCCGCACGGGCACGTCTTAAGGTCTCTTCACGTCCTATGAAATCTGTTATGCAGAAAATCTGCGGTCCCATGGCTGCTCCTACAAGGGTGACGCGCAGTGCATTCATTACCTTGCCTGTGGCATAGCCTTTGGAAGCTATCCATTCCATAACTTTGGGTTCAAGTGTCTCTCCGTTCCAGTCAGGCTGGGCCTCCAGGAAATCGCACAATTGGGCGGTTGTATCCGGCGCCTCATCCTTCCACCATTTCTTGAGTGACTTTTCATCGAATTCAGTGGGGGCCTGGAACAGATATTTGCAGTTATCCCAAAGCTCTCCAATAAAATTCACCCTGTTCTTTACCAGACCTACGGCTGTCTCCACACGCTCCATTGGAACGTTTATTCCATGGCTTTGAAGTATGGGATTAAACAGTTCCGCAACCTCACGGTCACTCTTGAGCATTATGTATTCGTGGTTGAACCACACAAGTTTCTGATAGTTGAACCGTGCACCGGCCTTGCTGCATTTTTCAAGATTGAAAAGCTCAACCATTTCTTCCATGGTCATAAGTTCACGGTCATCACCAGGGTTCCATCCAAGCAAGGCCAGGAAATTGATTACGGCCTCAGGCAGATAATCCTTTTCACGGTAGCCTGATGAAACTTCACCGGTCTTGGGGTCATGCCACTCCAGGGGGAATACGGGGAATCCCAGACGGTCACCGTCACGCTTGCTCAGTTTGCCGTTGCCCTCAGGCTTGAGTAAAAGAGGCAGGTGAGCGAACCTGGGCATTGTATCTTCCCATCCGAAGGCCTTGTAGAGAAGAACGTGCAGGGGAGCGGACGGAAGCCACTCTTCGCCGCGTATCACATGGGTAACTTCCATCAGATGGTCATCAACAATGTTTGCCAGGTGATATGTGGGCAGTTGGTCTGCCGATTTGTAGAGAACCTTGTCATCCAGAACGGATGAGTTGACGGTAACCTTTCCACGGATAAGGTCATCAACCTCAACCTCCTGACCGGCCTCAATGAGGAAACGCACCACATACTGGTTGCCGCCGTCTATCAGAGCCTTGACCTCGTTGGCTGGCAGGGTAAGTGAATTGCGCATCATGCCGCGTGTGGCGGCATCGTATTGGAAATTGGGAATCTCATTACGCTTGGCTTCCAGTTCTGCAGGGGTGTCAAAAGCTATGTATGCCTTTCCGCTTAGGAGCAACTGTTCTACGTATTTTTTGTAGATATCCCTGCGTTCGGACTGACGGTAAGGACCATAGTTTCCTCCAAATGACACACCCTCGTCAAACTTGATTCCAAGCCACCGGAAAGCCTCAAGTATATATTCTTCCGCACCTGGGACAAACCGGTTGCTGTCAGTGTCTTCAATCCTGAAAATAAGGTCGCCTCCATGCTTGCGGGCGAACAGGTAGTTATAAAGTGCCGTGCGCACACCTCCAATGTGCAGTGGTCCTGTGGGACTGGGTGCAAAACGCACCCTTACGCGACGGCTTCCTGCATTCTCTGTCATCTCTTTTGTTTTAGCGCTGCAAAAGTAATCATTTTCTCACTAAAAAGCCTTATTTTTACAATCAACATAATAACAGCCCCTACACAATGAAAGACGACAGACGTTTCATAAAAAGCAATAAGAACCTGCTTATCATATTGTCAGTCATTTCTGTACTGCTTACGGTCTATTCCATGCCGGCCAACCGTCAGGAAAGATATGAGTTCACGGTGGGAAAGCCATGGACTTATGATGTGCTGATAGCGCCTTTCAATTTTTCAATCCAGAAGAGCGATGAAGTTTGGCAGGCTGAGGCTGACAGTACAAAATCTGCATTTGCGCCTTATTTCAGCCGCAATGCCAGTGTAGGCGAGTCTGCTTTGGCTGAGTTTGACCGTTTTTTTACAGACAGCCTGAGCAAGTTGGTTTGGGAAGAGTCATACAAGGCGCTTCGTCGCCGTATGGAGAAAGTGTACAGAGATGGCATAATCTCAACAGCTGATGAGGAGATACTTTCGGGCAAGGAACTGTTCCGTGTCTATGAGGGCAACACATCTTCATTTGTCCAGACCGCAGGTATAAGAAGTGTACGTGACGCCTATCGTTATGTCACTGATGCCGAAGTCTATGTTTATGACCGTTACACTCTATTGCAGCATAATCTGGACAATTATATCCGTCCCAATCTTTCATACGATGCAGTCCGTTCCGAATCGGACCTGGCTGCTCAGCTGAATGAAATTTCGCATTATCGGGGTATGGTGGTTGAAGGTCAGAAGATAATAGATCAGGGTGAGATTGTGGATTCGGAGAAGAACAGCATAATCAACTCTTATCTTGAGAAAGTGAATGAGAAAAGTTCTTCCAAACGTTTCCAGATACTTACATGGACAGGACGTTCTGTTTTTGTGGTGCTCTGTTTCGTTTTGCTGTTCGTATATCTGAGCCTGTACAGGATAGACGTTATTGAGAAGCGTTCCATCCTGTATTTCCTGTTCGGTTCCGTAACACTGTTCACTGTGGGCGTGGGACTGTTCTGCCAGTACTCCAATTGGAGCATTTTCCTGTTCCCCTGCTCAATGCTGGCCATTATGTTGCGTATATTCCTTGACTCCCGCACGGCATTTACCGGATATATGGTGTTTGTACTATGCACATCGCTATTGGTCTCCATGCCATACGAGTATGTGCTGCTCCAGTTCATGGCGGGATTGACCGGAATATATACACTTAAGGAACTGTCCCAAAGGTCGCAGATTCTACATACCTGTCTGTTGATATTTCTTTCATACAGCCTTGTCTGGGGTGCGCTGCAGATGACCCAACTGGAGAATATCCGTGACATCAACCCGTGGATTTTCCTCTATTTCGCCATCAACTGCATAATTATCCTGCTTGTATATCCGTTGCTGTTCGTTATAGAGAAACTGTTCGGCTTCACATCGAATGTAACACTCATAGAACTGTCCAATATCAACAACCCGCTGTTACGTGAACTGGCGGAAAAGGCACCGGGTACTTTCCAGCACTCCATGCAGGTTTCCACGCTTGCCGCCGAGGCAGCCACACGCATCAAAGCCAATCCTCAGCTTGTACGTACTGCCGCTCTCTATCATGACATAGGCAAGATGGAGAATGCCCCATTCTTTACAGAGAACCAGAACGGCGTAAATCCCCATGACAAGCTTACTCCGCAGGAGAGTGCCCGGATAATAACCGGTCATATTGAAAAAGGTCTGGAATTGGCCGATAAGTTCGGTTTGCCGGAATCCATACGCGGATTCATAGCATCGCATCACGGAAAGGGAGTGGCACGCTATTTCTATATCAAATATACCCAGGCTCATCCTGATGAGGAACCTGATGCCAATGATTTCAGTTATCCCGGCCCTAATCCGTATTCTAAGGAAACAGCCATTCTTATGATGGCCGATGCCGTGGAAGCAGCTTCACGCAGTCTTAATGAATATACAGAGGACAGTATCGGCGGACTAGTTGACAGGATAGTGGATACACAGGTTCAGGAAGGCTATTTCAAAGAATGTCCCATCAGCTGGCAGGAGATAGACAGGGTAAAGGAGACTTTTAAGGAAAAGCTCCGCACTATGTACCATACCCGGATAAGTTACCCTGAATCTACTGCGGGTCTGCGTCAAAATAAAGAGTGACCCCGTTGAATTCGTGGTTGTCGGATAAAAATGCGGTAGCTTTGTTAAGCATGGAGCGGCTCTTGTCAACACCTAGATCCAGCGGCATTTTGATTATGATGCGTCGAATGAAAAGATACTGAACTTTTGATACCGGAGGCGAATCAGGGCCTAATACCCTGTTATTTCCAAACAGTTCGGCCAGTCTGTCGCGTATTGCCTCCGATGCCTTAACAACATACTCCGCATCACGGCCTTTGATGATTGCAGTAACAATGCGTGAGTAAGGCGGGTATCCGAATGCGTTGCGTTCTTCCATCTGGTTGCGGTAGAATCCGGTATAGTCGTTGTTACGTACCATATCAATAACCGGCGCATCAGGTTGGCGTGTCTGAATGATTACCTTTCCCTGCTCTCCTTTCCTTCCGGCCCTGCCTGCTACCTGTGCCATAAGTTGGAATGCTCTCTCAGTAGCCCTGAAATCGGGGTAACTCATAATGGAATCAGCCTGAAGTATTCCCACTATGCCTACATTGTCAAAATCCAGCCCTTTTGACACCATTTGTGTTCCTATGAGTATGTCTGTACTGCGCTCCTGGAAGTTTTCCAATATGCTTTCATATCCGCTTTTGGCAGAATCCAGATCCAGACGTGCTATACGTGCCTCAGGGAACAGGGCCGCAGCCTCTTCTTCAATCCGTTCAGTCCCGTAACCGCGGTTACGCAGTTTTTTTCCTCCGCATTCAGGGCAGACAGCCGGAACATGATAATTACGTCCGCAGTAATGGCAGGTTGCTGTATTTCCGTTCTTATGGAAAGTGAGGCTCACGTCACAGCAGTCACACTTCTGAACCCATCCGCAATCAGGGCACTCCACAGTACCTGCATATCCGCGACGGTTGTGGAATAGAATGACCTGGCGTCTGTTCTCCAATGCTTGCCGGATGTTTTCAATGAGTTGTGGTGAGAACAGGCCGTTCATATACTTTCTTCTACTCAGGTCGGCCGTATCGACAATATTGATTTGGGGCAAATGCATACCCATGTACCTTTCCGTGACGGTTACAAGACCGTATTTGCCTGAAAGAGCGTTGGTATAGCTCTCAAGGGCCGGTGTAGCGCTTCCCAACAGTGTCATGGCTCCGCAAATAGATGCAAGCATAATGGCGGTGTTTCTGCCATGATAGCGCGGCGCCGGGTCATCTTGCTTGAAACTCGGCTCGTGTTCTTCATCCACTATCACCAGTCCCAGATTCCTGAACGGCAGCATCACGGCAGAGCGCGCTCCCAGAACCAGTTTGTAGGGATTGTCTCCTGTCTGCCTGTTCCATACCTCAACCCTGACGTTGTCGGAACAACGTGAGTGATAAACACACATATCGTTTCCGAACACTCTTTGAAGCCTATGTTCCATCTGGGTTGTAAGAGCTATTTCCGGTAGCAGATAAAGGACCTGCTTTCCTTGTCTTATCTGCTCTTCTATAAGTTTAATGTATATCTCGGTCTTGCCGCATGACGTCACTCCATGAAGCAGGCAGACCTTTTTGTTCCGGAATGAACTGTGTATGGTGTCCAACGCTTTCTGTTGTGCAGGACTTAATACTGGTGGTCGGCATACCTGTCCTTTAAACTCCGGCAGGCGTCCTGTCTCCACGTCATAAGCCTCTATATAGCCGTTTTCTTCCAATGCCCTGAATGCCGATGCGGATTTACAGAATTCAGTTAAAGCCCTTTTGGTAACAGGTCTGGTCTGGGTTCCATAGTCCCTGATGCCCGATAACTCCAGGAACCGCCCGAACAATTCCTGTTGTCTGACTGCTGTCTTTCCGAATGAAGGCATGTTTTGGGACAATGTGTTTTCGCTAAGTTTACTTCCAAGCCTCACGAAAGTACAGACTTTAGGCTTATACATGTGTTCAGCCGCGCTGCTGTCAGGACGGAGTCCTGCAGGAAGAGCCGCTTTCATCACATCGCCGGGCGGGCAAATGCAGTACTCCCACATCCATTCCATGAGACGTAACTGGTGGGGCAGGACAGAAGGTCCGTTGTCATCAAGTATGCCAAGAATATCTCTTATTACATGTTGTGCAGAGTGGTTTTCATGGATTTCCATTACTATACCGGTCAGACGACGGCCCTTGCCGAATGGAACATAAACTCTTGTTCCAGGTACCACGGCATGTCCAAGAGTGGCAGGTACACGGTATGTGAACAGTTGGTTCAACGGTACCGGAAGTATTATGTCGGCATATAGTTCCATTGTAACCGCTAAGGTACAAAAAAAGACCGGCTCAAATAGGGAACCGGTCTTATAACAGAGTATTTTTGTTTATCAGAATGTCCAGGTCAGGATGAACTGGAGGGTGCTGGCCTTGAAAGCTTCGCTTCCTGTTTTGGCAATATTCAGATAATTGCCTTCATTGGCATCCTCATAGAGATTGTATGTTCCTTCCTGTGACAATGGAATGTTATAGTTTATGGCAGCCTGAATATGGTTGATGAGCTTTACTCCGGCACCTAAGTTGATACTCCATGAATACTGGTTCAGAATATATTCCTGTACGTCCTTGCCGGAACCGTTCTCTTTGGAAACCTCTATGGATTTGCTCAAGTCACCCAACTTATAGTCAAACTGTGCACCTGCTTGTGCAAAAATACCCAGTGCGTTGCCCAATCCGAAAGTATATTTAAGATTTACAGGAACAGATAGGGATTGGTTCATCATATCTTCACCTTCTGCCAGTTCCATACCTTTTTGTGAATACAGCAGAGAGGCGTCAAGACCTAATCCGATTATGGGAATCTGAACTTCTGCCATGGGACCGACAAAAAAGCCTGTGTAACTGTTCTTGTCAAGAGCAGATTCCTTGCTGACGGCTGTAATGTCATTGTTCACAAGGTTCACGCCTCCGCGGATACCCCAACAGAACTGAGCCGAAGCGGGAATGAAAGAGAGCAGTGCAAGACTGCATAATACAAATGCTTTTTTCATAACGATATACTTTAAATGAATACTATCAGAATCTCCAGCCAAGTACGAACTGTATTGTCTTGTATTTGCCTATTAGGTCACCCATCTTATCAAAATCATCAAAATTGTCACCAACCACTTCCCATGGCACATTGAAGTTGAGCATAAGTTCAAGCTTATCAAACACTCTTAAGCCTGCACCCATATTGGCAGTGGCGACAACCTTGTTGCTTTCAATCTCCTTTCCGTCCTGAAAGAAAGATTGGACATCGCCCAGGTTTATGTTCCACTGAGGACCAAGTTGTCCGATAACCTTGAGGTTCTTAAGGCCAAACTTGAGTCGGAGCGAAAGAGGAATCTCAAGGAATTCCTGTTTGTAAGAGTCATCCTGCATCTTGATATTGGTCTGTTGGTAAAAGAGTCCGAGATCTAATCCCAAAAGATGCTCTGCTTCAAATGTAAGGGCAGGACCGACAAAGAAGCCACTATAGCTGTCCTCATTCTGGACGCTTTCAGTTGAAATCATGGTAATGTCATTGTTTACTAATGACAAACCACCTCGAAGATTGAACCTAGTTTCAGCATTTGCATTCATGAGCAGTGCCATAAATGCAAGACTAAGGATAATTCTTGTTCTTTTCATTGTTTGCATATAATAAGGTTATTGGCAGCAAAGTTAACACTTTTTAAATAAAAACATCAGGTCTGCCCTTTTTTTTTAGCAAGCCTGATGTTTTTATAGGATATCTGAAACAGTCGGTCAGCGATGAACCGAAAGCCGTTCGCCGCCTGATGCAGACTGGCGTGGTGCACGCGGAGCCTTTTCTTTTTTCTCCTTAGGTTCTTTTGCACTTTTCTCTTTCTGGGTTGTAGTCTTGCTGTCAGTCTTGTCCTGAATCTCAGTTTCTGCGGCTTCACTCCATAGACCGTTCTGGAAATCTATGAGCTGCTTTTCTATGCGTGCCCTCTCGGCCTGGAGTGCCGAGTCTGTTTCACAGTACTCTGACAGCGGCTGGTTGCGCAGGTTTGATGTCTTGTAAATCTCACCCTCGTACTGGCGCATCACAAAATAGTCATCGAGTGACATGTTAGTGGTATTGTTGTAGCTGCTGGTCATGACTTGTGTCTGTCCCAGATAGGGGCTTATCTCATCATAATTGAGCCAGAACATAGGGTATGCCGTGGGCTTGTCTCCGTAACCGCCTTGCATGAGCACAGGACAAATTGCTGTCACCTTGGTCTGATAATTGGACAGCTTGTCCAGATAGTTGCTCTCCTTTATGTAATATTTGCCTATGTCACGGCTTGGAATATCTATTGTGTACTTGCCGTTCTCATCTTTCTTGTAGTCGATATAAAACTTGTCAAGCATGCTTTCCAGATCCAGCTCATTGTCCGGGGTGAACAGTTCATTGCCGTCCAGACGGTACTCATATGCCTTGATTTTTCCGTCCAGGATAAGGTTCAGTACCAGTGTGAAGAAGTTCACACGGTCACCCAGAGGCTCCTCGGGATAATAGAGAGCTGCGTTTTTCTCCTTCTTTAGGTCCAGCTCACGGTATATGTCACGTCTCCAGGTGAGCTCGGTAGGCATGGCTGTCTGTGCTGTATATTGTGAGCGTGCACGGTCTGTCAGAGTGACAGCTGTGGGGCTTTTTTCAGCTTCTTTCTGGGCGGCCTGTTCCTGCAGGCGGCGTGTGGGCTGGGCATCCGCTATGGTTACCATAGCCAATGTAAGAAACAAAAGAAAAATCTTTTTCATATAGTTATCTCCTTTTCTTTTATCAGTTGATAATAACCTCAAGGGCTGTGTTGAGCTGTCGCTCTATACCGTCAGGACCAATGGCCTTGACACGTTGGATGTAGAAACGTTTACCGCGTCCCAGTTGGTCAAACACCCTTTTCTGCCGGTTTGAGAATCGTGTTCCGTCAGATATTTCAGGGACAGCGTTACCGCTGTTGTCAAAGAACGTGGTTTCAAAACTGAGCACGCGGAATCCTATGTTGAGCAGACCGTCATCAATTGCGGCAACTATACCGTCGGCAGCCTGCAGGTTTTTCTTGGAAATAGGTGTACCGCCTCCGCGATAACGCTGTGTATTGCCGTTCTCGTCTTTGTATTCTATGAACGGAGTGGGATCCGGAAGCTGGCGGACGCGGAAAGTATATTCACCCATGCTTTGCTGGCGACCTTCCTGATTGGCGGAAACAGCTATTACCACATCCTGGCCTACGCTTGTTGGCTTGCAGATGAATCCGTTGCCACTGCGGGTCAGGGAGCCTCCACCGTTCTTGAGTCGGGCAGAAATCATATTGCTGGGTACGCCGGGTACAGATATGCTTATAGGATTGTCATATCCGGCATACAACACGTTCATCATTGTGGCAGATACGGTTGCAAGCGGTGAAACCACAGAATAGCTCTGCGTGAAATCGCGTCGGATCACACCGTTGCCGGAGTTCAGTTCCATGTAACCGGACAGGGTATAGTCACCTGTCCTGGTGGCGGGAACCTCATACCATCCGTCCTCTGAGTCAATCTTCTTGCCGTCAATGTATATTGCCGGGCGTGCGGTTGAGTCAACGGCAGCCATGATGATGCGTGCCTTGAAGCTGTTGCCCTGCACAACGTTCTGTGAAGTGGGAATTACGTATGCGTTGATTGCGTTTACACGCAGGTCGCCTATGTCAATGTTGTTAACCAGTGTATGCAGAACTTCGCCCTCTGCGTACCGTACATCATTCTGTAGTTTGGTGAGCATGGTGATGGCGGCTGCCACAGGCATATTCTCATAATTGTACTCCTGCCAGTTTTTGCCTAATGAACCTATATTGACAGGAACCTCAGTACTGAAATTATTGGTTATGATATCCCTTTGGGTGGGGTCGTTAACCATTTCAAGTATCTTTTCACGATAGTTGTTGATAGCATCGAACAGCATTCCGCCCTTGCCGCGTGTGGGATGAAGCATAACTTGGGTGGCTGCCTCCAGGTCTTCCCTGTTGTGGATGTTGTCCACGTTTGCATCCTTACCGTCGGCTTCAACTGCAATGAGTCTCTTAAGTTCATCGGCAAAGTTGAAAAGCGAATCGGATATCTGCTTTACATAGAGAGCCTTGGCATACCACTCACCCACCTTCTCGTGGTTCATGGAGTCTGCTGCTGCAAACTCACGGTATGCGGCTTCATTCTGTATTGTGGCGTTGGCAGTGCTCTTTGACAAGCTCTCCTCCACTATTGTGAAACCGTTCAGCACATCCGATGATATGTTCATGGCAAGCATCGCCAGAAGGACGATGTACATGAGGTTGATCATCTTCTGACGCGCCGATGGCGGTCTTTCATTCGTTCTCTTTCTGCTCATAGCATTTTACTTGGTTCCCATTTGGGAATTCACCTTCATTGCCTCAACCATACGTGCATATACACGGTTCAGTTCCTCTATCTGCTCCACCATCTGTCGGGTCTGTTCATTCACCTTGTCCAGATTCTCCATCTGTGTACTTGCCGATTTCAGGTGCATCTGGTAGAACGTGTTTATGCTTATAAGGTTGCGTGAAAGCTGCTCAATCTCTTCTGAACTCTGCTCCATGCGCTCTGAGTGGCGGCACATCTGCTCCATCTTGAGTGTCAGGTCATGGACGCGTGCAATGTAATCCTGGGTGATGTTCTCCACGCCTTCCACATTAAGCGTGCTTCCGTCTGCGCTTGCAGGAGCGGTTGTAACAGGTGCCTGCAGGGGCTGTTGCGGAACGGCGGTCTGGACGGATGCTCCGCCTACACTGCCGTTGATTATTATGTTACCGTGCATACGCGGAGCGTCATAGTCTTCGTCATCCTCTTCACGGCTGGGTATGTATGGCCTCTCGAATCCGGAGATGAAAAACACCAGCACTTCGGTACCCATACCTATGAAAAGCATAAGATTGGCACCTTTTATGTGGGTCAGTTTGAAAAGTGCACCCAATATGACTACAGCGGCACCCCAGCTGTAGAGATAGTTCAGCAGGATCCTGCCCTTGGGCGAATCCAGATAGTCCTGTATTCTGGTCAGCAGACCTTTCTTTTCTATATTTTCCATATCAATTGCTTGTTTCATTATTTTTTACGCGCTTTTGTACTTGTGGCAGTACCGACCTGTGTGCGAACGCAGCGGAAACCTATGTATGAGCGTTGCTCGTTCTGGTATTCGTATGTACGCCAGGATGACTCTATGAATTTTTCGGGATCTTTCCATGAACCGCCGCGTACAGCCTTCCGCTTCATGTAATACGGATCCTCTACTGCTGCATTGTAGTACAGTTCGGGGTTCATGTCGTTCATCTGGAGAATACCCGCCTCGGTGTATGTGGTAGATGTCCATTCGGCAACGTTTCCGGCCATGTCGTACAATCCGTTCGAATTGGGCTTGTATGATCCTACGCGGGTGGTTATAAGGCTTCCGTCCTTGGTGTAGTTGCCACGTTCCGGCTTGAAGTTGGCATAGTAGCAACCTTCATCATCCTTGGATCCGGTTGTCTTCCACGGAAAGAGGCTGTTCTCGCGTCCGCGAGCCGCAAACTCCCATTCGGCCTCGGTGGGCAGGCGGTAGCGCTGTATGTACTTGGCCTGTGCGCCCAATCCGGCCAGCAGGTATTCGGTACGCCAGGCGCAGAAGGCATTGGCCTGCTCCCAACTCACACCTACTACAGGGTAATCATTATAGTTGGGATGGTTGAAGTAGAGACGCATGTAGGTCTCGTTGTTGGCGTTCGGGAAATCGTTTACCCAGCAGGTGGTATCCGGGAAAATGTTTACTATATAGGTGTTTACAAAATCATAGAGACTGGTCAGCTCCCTGTTAAGGGTCTTACGTACTATCTGTCCGTTTTCATCAATGTACGCGGTATCCTTTGATATGGTCACTTTCTCCTTTGATACCTCCTGGTCTGTGTTCCTGCTGCGGTCGCTCGGGTCAAGCTGGTTCTTTCGCAAGGCAGCCTGGGTGTAGTCGAACAGCTCATAACGGTAGTTGAGTTGTTTGATGTCCAACGTCATTTCGCCGGTAATGGGATGACGGTAAAAAACGCTCTCTATCGCCCTCTGCTGATCCTCGTTGGGTTTCTTCCAGGGAATAGGCTTGCTCCAGTTAAGATGTGGCGTGACAGGCTCACCGTACTTGTCTTCAGTAATCATGTATGACTCATCGCCGCCGTATGCGGGATCGGCAAGCCTGGTGCGTATGATCGAGTCGCGTACCCATTCCACAAATTGGCGGTACTTGGCGTTTGACACCTCTTTTTCATCCATCCAGAATGACTCTATCGATATCTCTTTGTTGGGAGCGTTAGATCCCCAAAGGCTGTCGTTTCCTTCCTCGCCTATCTTGAGGGAACCTCTCTTGACAAGTACCATGCCGTACGGCACCGGTTCACGCAGCGCCGTCTTGGAAGAGCCGGTTACCTCGCCTCCGTTGCTACCGGCATAGCCGCTGCTGGTGCAGGACTGTGTCAGTGCCATAAAGGCTGCCAGACCGGTCAGAACAATGTTTCTTAATTTCATTGTATGTCAATTATAAATACCTTACACTTTTATGTGCGTTCTTTCCTTTCTTAAAGAAATCCACATCGGTTTGCCAGCTTACCATCAGGTCGTGGCTGCCGTTGAGTGCACCCACCCCGTTCGTGTAGAACTCGTATGCATAACCTATGAGAACGTCCATTACTTTGCCTCCTATCATGGCGGTGAACGATGTTCCCGGACTGTAGGTGGTTCCTACATACAGCAGGGTCGAGTCAAACTGATAAGAACATCTTACTGAAAGATCCACCCTGTAGAAGTCCAGGTCGCTTTCCACCAGAAAGCATGGCTGTACCTGTAATAACGGATTTCTGAGTGCTATATTGCATCCGCCGGTCAAATATAGCGTAGGCCTGATGTCCATTTCCGCTGTTTTTCCTTCTGTCTTGCCGAATTCCACGTGCGGGAAATTGATATGCTGGGCTGATGCGCCCATCCACCATTCACCCCTTACATAGAGCATTCCGACGCCCACATCACCCGTTGTGCCCCGCTCCTGTCCGGTAGGGAATGCCGGGTCATTCTGGGTCTCGGCCTTAAGCTTTCCTCCGTTGAATTCCTGTGACATGACACCTCCTTGAAGACCTACGTTCATCCATCCTTTGCCTATACCTATTTTATATGCATAGTCAAACAGCAGGCGGCGGTTGGTGAACAGGCCGATTGTCTCGTTGAACAGACCTACGCCTACGGAGTTGCGCTGTTGGCCGAACGGTATGGCCGTGTTGGCCCCCAGGTACATTGAAACCGGAGCATTGCTGTAGCCGGCCATCTGCATGGCCAGCGATCCTGTCACGTTCAGGCGGTTGTCGCGGTTCATTGCCGCAGGGTTATAGAAATTTTCAACTTCACGGAAATGGGTGAAGTGTGCATCACTCTGTGCCTGTACCTTCAGGAAAAAGGCAAGACAGAGTGACACGGAAACAGAAACAAGTCGTTTCATCATGTTCATCAACAGAATAACGGCAAAAAAAGCCCATTATTTTTGTCCTTGTTGAAAAAATGTCTAATTTTGCGCCGCTTATTCCCAAAGAAAAGTCAGAACTAAATAAAAATAAAGAACTTAAAATGATTATTGTTCCCGTTAAGGAGGGTGAGAACATAGAGCGCGCCCTCAAGAAATTCAAGAGAAAGTATGAAAAGACCGGCGTGGTCAAGGAACTTCGTCGTCGTCAGCAGTTTGACAAGCCGTCAGAACTTAAGCGTCTCAAGATGGAGCACGCCATTTACGTGCAGAAACTGCAGCAGGCTGAGGAATAAAAAAACTCCGCAGTACTTGCTTTTTGTTTTTTTCTTTCATATATTCGTCACTGAATCCGTTCAGCGACGAATTTTGTTATGTATATAGACCAGTTCGCGGATTATCTAAGGTTGGAGCGGAACTATTCGCCCAGAACCGTAGCCAGTTACCGCAGAGACCTTGTCCTTTTCCGGGACTTTCTCAAGGAGACTGACCCTGAACTGGATATGCTTACTGCCGATAGGGATGTAGTCCGTCTTTGGATTGTGTATATGATGGACAGGGGAGAGAAATCCACCACCGTCAACCGCAAGCTGAGTACCCTGCGTTCCTTCTACAGGTTCCTTCGCATAAAAAGCGTCACAGACCGCTCGCCCGTTCAGGGCGTCAAGGGCCCCAAGAACAAAAAACCACTGCCGCAATTTGTCAAGGAGGCCGATATGGACAAACTCCTGGATGATAAGGAACTGGATCTGGGCGAGGGTTTCATAGGGGTCAGGAACAGGACGGTTATAGCTGCTTTTTATGAGACAGGAATGCGTATGGCGGAGCTGATAGGCCTGGATGACAGGGACATAGATTTTGGCTCGCGTACTATCAAGGTTACCGGTAAACGTGACAAGCAGCGTTTCATACCGTTCGGTGATGATCTGGAACGCCGTCTTAGGGAATACCTTGATGCCAGGACAGCTGAGTTCGGCGAGACTCACGGGGCTTTCTTCCTGAGCCGTAAAGGTGAGCGAATACCGCGTCATCAGGTTTATCTGCTTGTCAAAGACGCTTTGGGCAAGGTATCGGACGTGTCAAAAAAGAGCCCTCACGTACTGCGTCACACTTTTGCCACCTCCATGCTCAATCATGATGCCGAGCTTGGGGCCGTAAAGGAGCTTCTTGGCCATAACAGTCTGCAAACCACTCAGATCTATGTGCATACCACGTTCCAGGAACTGAAGGAAATATATAAACAGGCTCATCCCAGGGCCTAAAACCAAAAGACTATGGAAACTAAGATTAGGGCGTTGCATTTTAATGCAACAGAACAGCTTCAGGCGTTCATTGAGAAGAAATGTGCCAAACTGGAAAGGGTGCACGAGTTGATTCAGAAGGTAGAGGTTACTCTGAAAGTAGTCAAACCGGAGACCGCCTTGAACAAGGAGGCCAGCATCAGCGTGACAATTCCCAACGGAGAGTTCTTTGCCGACAAGACATGCGACACTTTCGAGGAGGCGGTTGACGGTTGCCTTGACGCAATAACCAGACAACTCAAAAAAAACAAGGAAAAACTGCGTGAGAAGTAAAAAAACCGCCACATTTCTTTGTTCAAAAAGAAATTTTAAATATCTTTGCACCCGCTCTTCGCTCTAGGCCGAGGGGCGGGTTCTTTGAAACTATGCCGCTATGGCTCAATGGTAGAGCAACGCACTTGTAATGCGTAGGTTGTTGGTTCGATTCCGACTAGCGGCTCTGAACAGCGTTGAATTAAGGATTTTGGCATGAATCCACAGGAAAGCTTGCTTTCATGGGGATTCAGGACAAAAGACTTATGAAGACGGTAGTCTTCATAACGCGTCGAGGAAGGAGCCTCGCGTCTGCGAGGGTCAATCCGACTAGCGTTTCAACGAGTAGGGGTGAATTCCAGAGTGGCCAAATGGGGCAGACTGTAAATCTGCTGTCTCTCGACTTCGGTGGTTCGAATCCATCTTCACCCACAAGGCAGGACATGACGATGCCGGGTAACCGGTGCCTGCGGTTCTTCCTTGAAACCACCTTATATATTATAAGGAAGGTCAGGAGGCGCAATCGTGACAAACCAAAGTTGCGGGAATAGCTCAGTTGATAGAGCATTAGCCTTCCAAGCTGAGGGTCGCGGGTTTGAGTCCCGTTTCCCGCTCCGGATTTGTCGCTGTTATAGCTCAGCTGGTAGAGCGCATCCTTGGTAAGGATGAGGTCCCCGGTTCAAATCCGGGTAACAGCTCAAGTTATTAATGAGGATAGGAGGAGACCGCCCTGGCGGGAGCCTTATTGTAGTTGAACATCAAGTTTATAATCAATAAAATAGCTTTAAATTATGGCAAAAGAGACATTTGTGCGCACCAAACCGCACGTAAACATTGGTACTATCGGTCACGTTGACCATGGTAAGACTACCCTGACCGCTGCTATCACCAAGGTTTTGGCTGAGAGAGTATCAGGTAACGCTGACAAGATCAAGTCATTCGACCAGATCGATAATGCTCCTGAGGAGAAGGAGCGTGGTATAACCATCAACACCGCTCACGTTGAGTATGAGACAGAGAAGCGTCACTACGCTCACGTTGACTGCCCGGGTCACGCCGACTATGTAAAGAACATGGTTACCGGTGCTGCCCAGATGGATGGTGCGATCGTTGTTGTAGCTGCTACTGATGGTCCGATGCCTCAGACTCGTGAGCACATCCTGCTCGCTCGTCAGGTGAACGTTCCCCGTTTGGTTGTATTCCTGAACAAGTGCGATTCTCCCGATGTTGACGCTGAGATGATCGACCTCGTTGAGATGGAGATGCGTGAGCTTCTGGACGCTTATGAGTTCGATGGTGACAACACTCCTATCATCCGTGGTTCTGCCCTTGGTGCCCTGAACGGCGTTAAGGAGTGGGAGGATAAGGTTATGGAGCTGATGAACGCTGTTGACGAGTGGATTCCGCTGCCTCCGCGTGCTGTTGATCAGCCGTTCTTGATGCCTGTTGAGGACGTATTCTCAATCACTGGCCGTGGTACAGTTGCTACCGGTCGTATTGAGACTGGTGT
>Ga0265298_10004304_pt1 | contig 18248 bp, 12 predicted proteins | sample AusTroGonzalo_MG_3_FD_193486 | JGI IMG/M metagenome (GOLD analysis project Ga0265298, IMG submission 193486) | Bovine rumen microbial communities from tropical cattle in Woodstock, Queensland, Australia - Gonzalo_01 | ecosystem: Host-associated > Mammals > Digestive system > Stomach > Rumen ... | reverse complement strand
CAGAGCTACAAGAACTACGGCACCTATATTCTCCGCAAACTGATTGAATATCAAGACAACGGTCACAGCACACTTCCTAACACCTGGGTGTTCACCCATAACATTTGCCCAGGAATGGCTTTCGACGTTACGGACGGATACGGATTCCATGCTGCCTTTACAGATATCGGCTTGCGCATCTACTATAACGTGACTCGTCCTGATACTACTTACAAGGCTGCGCTCATCCTGTCGGCTACGCCAGAGATCATGCAGACCATCACCGTAAAGAACGACAGACAAGCACTGAAGGCACTTGCCGCAGAGACAGGCCACACCTACTTGAAGTCGCCTGCAGGTCTCTTCACGGAAGTCAAGTTCCCTGTAGCCGAGCTTTGGAAGAATCATGAAAACGACTCGCTAATAGGAGCCAAGATCACCTTCCAGCGCATGAACAATAAGCAGGACGACGAGCGTTCGTTCAGTCAGCCGACATCAATCATGATGGTTATGAAGGACAGCCTGAAGACCTTCTTCGAAAAGTCGAAGGTGCCCGATGGACGCACTTCCTATTACACGAGTTTCAACTCCACCTACAACACCTATTCATTCTCTAACATCTCCAATCTCCTTACCCGGTTGTGGAAGATGAAGAAGAAGTATGCAGCTCAGGACCCCACATGGAACGATCCTGAATCCGACCATTATAAAGTGATGCTCATCCCCGTTTCCTACGGAACCTCTTCAACGAGCAGTTCAAGTATTTCATGGATGGGTCACGACCTGTCGCTCAGCAGCACACGTCTTGTGGGAGGCGACACGCCCATTGAGCTCAACGTTGTCTATGCAAAATTCAAAAAATAATGGCCGACGGATATTTAGAGAAACATCAGCAAGACTATGAAGCCCGCAAGGAGGCCTATCTTCGTCAAAAGAAACACCTGCCAAAGGTAACAAGAAGACTGGAAAGACCTGATGACGAGGCTTTATAAGACAGAGCGTAGCAATCAGTAAACAAAGAGAGCGTAGCGGATTCCGCTATGCTCTCTTGCTTCTTGTGACCATTGTTTTCACTTTATTATTATATTTATCAGCCTTCAACAACTCTTCGATGGTGAGATGCATGCGCCATTGCCAATGGTTGAAGGGATCACTAGGCACATTGATACGCTCTTCACGAGGATTCTTGTTCCATAATGCGCTGTCCATTGCCAACCAGTCCTGCAGGCTCAATATGCACATCATTGATGGCGAATATAAATGGCGCGCAATAATCTCCTCAGCCAGATGGGCAGGAAGATGCAGAGGTGAGCGTCCTTGTTTCTGCAGCATCGTAGTGAAGTAACGCTGCGTGCGCTCAGGATTCTCTTCCCACCAAAGCCTCAACGGCGGCATGTCGTGTGTTGAGATTGTTGCCACCGATCGTATCGGATTGCCGTCCAGATGAGTAAACTCAACTCCCGTTTGCTTAGGCATTTGCTGGATTTCCAGCGACAGGATGCGCAAGCTGTCGAGCACAGGCTCCACGCAATCGGGCAACATTCCCAAGTCCTCAGCACAAATCAACATGGGCGAACAGGCAAACATCCTCGACAGACGGTCGTAACCGTTTCGTCCCCAGAACATCGAATGCCGTTGGAAGAAATAATTATTGTAGAGTCGCATATAGGCATCGCGCTCGTCCATATTGAGTGCTTCTATGACCGGCTCCTGATAAGCCATGATACGAGGGTGATACATATCCTTCTGGCGGTTGTCCTCTACAAACAGCACATTGGCAACCAACCGATTGAGACCATCACGAATCCATAGACTATTCTCATCGTTTCTGCCCTCAAACAACGCCTTAATCTTGCGCTGAGTTGACACATCATCGTTCAGTTTGTAGAGTCCATACGCCTTTCGTTTCAGATATGTGTCTCGCACATATTGGGCATGGATGCCGAAGAAACGATCAATAATCTTATCGTTGATGAAAGGCTTCGTCAGCAGTTCGCGACGGAAAGGAAGTCCGAAATACTCAATATCGCCCTGCGTTAATGGGAGGGCTGGTGAGAAATGTCCCATCGTGCCATACACCTGCTCGGAAGGAATCTCCCAAAAGCGGAAGAAGCCCAGCACATGATCCACACGCAACGCGTCGAAATACTGTTGCTGATGCTGTAGTCGCCTGTCGAACCATTCCTCAATGGATGTTCTGCCGTTCTTACCTTTCGGCTGTTCCCAACAGTAAGTAGGGAATTCCCAGTTCTGTCCCTTCATCGTGAATGCGTCTGGCGGTGCCCCTGCCTGCATATCCATATTGAAGAATTCAGGATGCTCCTGTGTTTCCACACTTTCGCGATTCACGCCTATCGGCAGATCCCCTTTCAGGATGATACCATTCTCTCGTGCATAATCGGCAGCTGCTTTCAACTGAAGATGCAGATGATACTGCAGGAAATGAGAGAATTGGGCCGCCTGTTCCTGCGTCAGCTGTTTCATGTAGCCATGCAATGCATGGAAACGGTCGAGTTCGGCAAGCCACTCGTGATTAGCTTTTTCCCACGTTATAAATTCTTTTGAGTGGAGTGTCGTTGTGCCGTTTTCTTCAAAAAAAGCAAGAGCATATCCTATCTTCACACGTTCCACTGCTTCGTAGTCGCTGTATGTGATTGCATTCAGCTCACGCTGCTGCCTACGGAAAACCGTCATGCGTTTCTTATCCTTCAGCGCGCCCAGCGCATTCAAGTCGAGATAATGAGGATGGAGTGCAAAGGCCGATACCATTTTATACGGATTACAATCTCCCCAATAGCCATTGATCGTTGTGTCGTTGACAGGTAACAGTTGGACGACCCTCATACCAGTTGCTACTGCCCAGTCAATGAATTTCCGCAAATCGCCGAAATCACCTACACCACACGAGTTCTCACTTCTCAACCCGAATACCGGCACACAGACGCCCGCCAGTCGCCACGTCTTTTCCGCCAGTCGCAATGGTTCGCCATGAGCCACCTGCACATCGCCGTCGTTCAGTTTCTCGGTCAAGATACGATTGTCGCCTTCCTCCCATGCTGTCAGCTCATGAGTCTTTGTGTCAATGACCACATACTTATACTCCAACGGCATTCCTATCCAATCAACGTTGAGCGTCAGCATCCAGTCGCAATGCCCCACATATTCCATGGGCAGATAACGAGCAGGATTCCATGAGCCTAAGGCTGGATGGCTACCAACGATGGCAAGCGACTGTTCATTTGTAAGCTGTGGAGCTGACACACGGAACAGTACCGTTTTGCGAAACAATGGGAGTCTGGGAGATTGGAAAGGTTGTCCTGCCGTTATCTTTCGCGTCACGCGATAGGCCGCAGAATAAAGATAGCTATTAAGCGGTATCTCGCGCCACTGATCGTTAAAGATGAACGTACGCGAAGCATCGAAGGCATAACGACGCTCCACAACGGTCCATTCCCTGCGCAGTTCGTTGCCGTCGGCATCAGTCACCATATAATAGTAGGAAAAAGTCTCCAGCGCACTCCTGCGCTGTTCGACCACAGCAATCTCGCCCGTCCAGCAGTCGCCATCCTGTGTGGTCAGCGTCAGACGAGTGTGGTGCGTCGTTCCGTCTTTCGACCGATAGGTTATCAGCACCACCATCTGCTGTCCCCATTCAGTTCTATAGCTTATATTGAATCTCAGTTTCATCGTTTTAAGTTTTCCATACAAAAATACACCTTCTCAGCGTAAAAACCAAACTTTTTCAACCATTTCTCATTTTTTTGCTCAAAAAACGATTACCTTTGACCTGTAGTCGAAGTTTGGCTGCATCTCGGAACCAACGGTCGCTGTTCGCGAAGCGAGGTAAAGCAAATGAAAGAAAAACTGTTCTTTTCTTTGCATTTCACTCGATTTGCACTACCTTTGCACCCAGTTAATCATTTTATCGGCCGAACCAAACGGCATATCATTATGAAAAGTATCTCAAACAACAAAGCATACCTGCTGCCTGCTCTGGGCTGTCTGATAGTCATCATTTGCCTCATTATCTATTATTTCTTCACAGGCTTCACCCACAGCAGCGAGACACAATATTTATATATTGACGACGACGACACAGCCGACTCCGTCTATGCGAAACTATCCGACATCGGATCACGCCACGGAGCCACAGCTCTTGCTACCCTACTCCGTCATAGTTCCTATGAGGAGAATATCCGTACAGGCCGCTATGAGGTGAAGCCTGACGATGGTGTCATCACTTTGTTCCGCCATCTGAAGAACGGTCAACAGTCACCTATAAAGCTCACCATTCCAGAAAGCAGAACCATAGAAAAGCTGGCCGCTGTGCTCAGTCAGAAACTCATGCTCGACAGTGTCACCATTGCTTCCTCGCTTGCAGACTCAGCATTCTGCGCAGACCTTGGTTATACGCCACAGACGATTCCCGCTCTCTTCGTGCCCAACACCTATGAGGTGTACTGGGACATGAGCATCGAGCGATTCACTGAGCGCATGAAACGTGAGCACGATGCCTTTTGGAACGACGAGCGCACGCACAAAGCTGAAGCCATCGGGCTCTCACCCAACGAGGTAGCTACGCTCGCCAGCATCATCGATGAGGAGACAGCTAACACAGCCGAGAAGCCTATGATAGCAGGCATGTATCTCAACCGTCTGCATCAGCACATGCCCCTACAGGCCGATCCTACGGTGAAGTTCGCCTTAGGCGACTTCGCCATCAAGCGTGTGCGTCACGGCATGCTCACCTTCGATAGTCCCTACAACACCTACCGCTACGAAGGCCTTCCTCCTGGCCCCATCAAGATTGCCAGCATCAAGGGCATCGATGCCGTTCTCAACCGCGTCGCCCACAACTATCTCTATATGTGTGCCAAAGAGGACTTCAGCGGCACCCACAACTTCGCCGCCACCTACAATGAACACCTGAAGAATGCCGCCCGCTATTCCCAGGCGCTCAATGAGAGAGGGATAGAATAGAGAAATAACTGAGCGGAAAAACCACTCAAAACAGCGTTTTCTAGGGCAGGAAAACGCTGTTTTCTGTTAAGAGAAAACAGAATTTTCTGAGGCAGAAAACGATGGTTTCTCCAACGGAAAACGTTGGTTTCCTTTACAGAAAACAATTGCTGCCACCTGCCACACATCTGCCACCACACGCATTTGCCCATAAACAGGGGCTTTCAGGGGGTGTGTGGCAGTGTGGCAGATAAAAAACAAAAAAATAAAAAAGTTTTTTTCTTCTCATTTCGAAATCTATTTGTATATTTGCATCATAATTCTATTAACCTACAACAGTAATGAAGAAACAATTATCAATACTCACAACATTGTTAGGCATCGTAATCAACACGATGACAATAGCATCCTGCTCTTCAGACATGAAGAAGAACACAGAGGTCTGTGCAACCGATGATACCAGCCAGTTCGTTACTATTACCGATGTGGTGCCGGATGTGATTCTTGAAATACGCTACTTTGGCACCTACAATTTCGTGGGTACACGCATCGACGGCTACGAGGAGCCGACGGCGTTGCTCACTAAGCAAGCAGCTGACAGTTTGAAAGCTGTAAGCAATGATGTGAAAGCCCTAGGCTATCGCCTGAAGATTTATGATGCCTACCGCCCACAAAAAGGAGTGGACAATTTCGTGCGCTGGGCAGAGGACATCGCCGATACGCTGATGAAGCCCTACTTCTATCCCGATCTCGACAAGAGCGTGCTTTTCCCACAGGACTATATCTGTCTGAAGAGCGGTCATACGCGTGGCTCTACCCTCGACCTTACGCTTTTCGATATGACGACGGAGAAGGAGGTGGATATGGGTGGTACCTTCGACTGGTTCGGTCCTGAGAGTCATCCCGACTTCTGCGGCAATCCAGAGACGGGCGAATACACAGGCGATAATTCGAAGAGCCCTGCCAATCCAAAACGCAGCATCACCCCCGAGCAATTCAAGAACCGCATGATTCTGCGTCAGGCCATGCTCCGTCACGGCTTCAAGCCATTTGACACCGAGTGGTGGCACTTCACGCTGAAGGACGAACCCTTCCCCGACACCTACTTTACATTTCCTGTGAAACAACTGAATAAATAATTGCGTATTACAGCTTAAAACTATGAGCATCTGAAGAATGCCGCTCGCTACGCGAAAGCACTCAACGAGAGAGGGATAGAATAAAATCAGTAGTATCTCAGTGAGACATCCGCAGTATCTCAGTGAGGCATCGGCAGTGTCTCAGTGAGACATTGACTGTGTCCCAGTGAGACATTGACTGTGTCCCAGTGAGACATTGACTGTGTCCCAGTGGGACAACGATGATATCCCAGTGGAACATCAACAATATCTTAGTGCGATATCGATAGTGTGGCAGTGTGGCAGATAAAAAACAAAAAGAATGTAATATCCCGATTTCGTTGAGAAAAAGCGGGCGTTGGTTGAAAATAGTTGGTGATTTTGAGTTTTTTATTGTACTTTTGTAGCAACTTCTACAATAGCTAAAAGCGGATTAAAGCGAAGAAACAACTGGCAATCATCATAATATCCCTCATGCTGACCATAGTAGGCCAAGCACAGACGCTGAAGCTCGACCGACGAGCACCGTTAAGGCTGCAACAAGTTACTCGGGGCGCTAAGACAAAGAACCTATAAAAAACAGCAAATGCCCCGTGCTTCACAGCGCAGAGCATTCATCTCAATAGGTATTAGTCTTTTTAAGGTAAAAAGATTGTATTCAGGATAACGGGTGCAAAGATAATTGATTTAAGTCAACGTTGCAAACTTTCTGATATGTTTTATAACATATTTTCACAAGACGTCTTTGTTTAACTGTGAAAATATGTGTTTTTGGGGGAACACTTAACCGTATCTCTGACGTGCGGTCGAAGGTACTACCGTTCGGAAATGAAAAGAAAAACATGTTTTCCTTTTGCATTTCGCTCACTAATTCGTACCTTTGCAGAAAATTTACACATTATTTTATAATAAGATATGACAGAAAAAGTAATTTCGGAGAACGAAGAGAAGAAATCAGTCAGTTTCGTAGAACAGATGGTCATCGATGATTTGGCTGCTGGTAAGAACGGAAAACGTCTTCAGACACGCTTTCCACCTGAACCCAACGGTTATCTGCACATCGGTCACGCAAAGGCTATCGCCATCGACTTCGGATTGGCTCAAAAATATGGCGGCGAGTGCAACCTGCGCTTCGACGACACCAACCCTGTAAAGGAAGATACAGAATTTATCGAGAATATTGAGAATGACATTAAGTGGCTGGGCTTTGAGTGGGCTCATGTCTACTATGCCAGCGACTATTTCCAGGAACTGTGGGACTTTGCCGTATGGCTCATCAAGAAAGGCCGCGCCTATGTTGATGAGCAGAGCGCTGAGGTGATTGCCCAACAGAAAGGAACGACCACCAGTCCTGGTACGAACTCTCCCTTCCGCGAGCGTCCTGTTGAGGAGAATCTTAAACTGTTTGAATTCATGAACAGTGGCAAGTGCGAGCCAGGAACACTGGTGCTGCGCGCCAAGATCGATATGGCTCATCCCAACATGCTGTTCCGTGATCCACTGATCTATCGCGTGCTGAACATTCCGCATGTGAAGACTGGCTCTAAATGGAACGCCTACCCCATGTATGACTTCACCCATGGTCAGAGCGACTATCTGGAAGGAGTCACCCACTCTTGGTGCACACTGGAGTTTGTTGAGCACCGTCCCCTCTACGACCTGTTCGTACAGTGGATGCGCGAATGGGCTGCCGAGTGTGGCGCTACAGCCGAGAGCGGTAGCCGACTCGCCCAGTTATACTCTACGCTCGACACTTATCAGGGTCCCCGTCAGACGGAGTTCAACAAACTGAACCTGAACTACATCCTGCTGTCAAAGCGCAACCTGCGCACCTTGGTCAGCGAAGGTCTTGTGAGCGGATGGGACGATCCTCGCATGCCGACCATCTGCGGTTTCCGCCGTCGTGGCTACTCTCCTGAAGGTATTAAGAACTTCATGGAGAAGATTGGCTACACAAAGATTGACGCACTGAACGATATGGCCCTCTTCGAGAGCGCCCTGCGCGATGACCTGAACACCCGTGCCCAGCGTGTCAGCGCCGTGCTCGATCCTGTTAAGGTTGTTATCACCAACTATCCAGAAGGTCAGCAGGAAATGCTCACAGCCATCAACAACCCCGAGAACGAGGCCGACGGAACACATGAAGTGGAGTTCAGCCGCGAGCTTTGGATTGAGCGCGACGACTTTATGGAGGAGGCAGAAAAGAAATTCATGCGTCTGGCTCCTGGCAAAGAGGTACGTCTGAAGAATGCCTATATCATCAAGTGCGATGAGGAACATCCCTGCGACAAGGATGCCGACGGCAAAGTGACCACCATCTACTGTACCTACGATCCGGAGACCCGTAGCGGACTGCCTGGTGCCAACCGCAAAATCAAGGGTAAGACCCTGCACTGGGTAAGCTGTCATAATGCGGTAAAGGCAGAGGTTCGCCTGTACGAGCGTCTGTGGAAGATGGAGAATCCTCGCGACGAGCTGAAGCGTCTGGAGGAAGAGGAAGGCATTAAGGGTGCTGACGCTCTGCGCCAGATGATGAATCCAGACAACCTGCATATCCTCACAAACTGCTACATTGAGCCTTATGCTACCAAGTTGCCTGCACTGAGCTATCTGCAATTCCAGCGCATTGGCTACTTCAACGTAGATCCCGACTCAACACCCGAAAAGCCTGTTTTCAACAAGACTGTAGGATTAAAAGATACTTGGAAGAAATAATGAACGAAGACTATTTTGACAGCAAAGAATTTCGCGAGATGCTCGCGGTATATGAGAAGGCACTGAGCACAGGGCAACCTGTGTTCATGGATGCTGATGAGCTGTCAGAGATAGCCGACTACTATCAGTTGGAGGGAAGAATGGACGAGGCCGAGGCTGCCATCAGCTTAGCGCAAAGTCTCTCGCCAGGAGCCATTGCTCCCCTCACCTATCGCATTCACGAAGCGCTATTCAAAGGCGACACAAAAAGAGCATGGGAACTGCTCGACCAGATCACGGAACGCGATGAGCCTGACTATGTATATAATCATGGTGAAATTCTCATCGTAGAAGGCAAGGTGGACGAGGCAGACCAATACTTCCTTGACGTATTCAAGACGGTTCCATCAGAAGAGCTGCAGGACTATGTGTACGATGTAGCCAACATCTACTCTGAATACGGGCTAAACGAAAAGGCCATGCAGTGGATGTCACGCGGCAAAGATGAGGATTCGCCCGACTATAAGGAACTGCTGGCACGAACGCTCTTCGGAATGGGGAAATACGAGGACTCTGCACGATTATTCAATGAGCTGATCGATACTGATCCATACCAAAAACGTTATTGGAAGTCACTGGCATCAGCACAGTTCATGAAAGAGGACTATTCAAGTGCAATAGAAAGCAGCGAATACGCAATTGCCATCGACCCGAAAGATCCTGAAGGCCTCATCACAAAGGCAAACGGCCTGTATCGGCTTAACAATTTCGAAATGGCAATGGAGTACTACCAGCGCTATCTCGAACAGGAGCCTGACGATGAATTTGCGTTGTTGCACCTTGGCATCTGTCTGATCAACACAGACCAGAACGACGAGGCCATAACAATCCTTAAGCAAGCAGCCGACGTAGCACCAACCGATTCCCCCTATCTGTCCGATATCTATACAGAACTGGCTTTCGTACTCAGCGAAAAGGGGGATATTGACGATGCCATGAACTATCTTGACATGACGGACGCACTGGAGTGCGACCACATACAGATAATGGTCATCAAAGGTCATCTCATGCTGACAGCCGGTCGTCTGAAAGAAGCTGAGAAATATTTCTTCACTGCAGTAAAAAACAGTAATGACCCCACACAGGCACTGCTACGAATAGTGGTATCACTCTACGACAATCACTATCTGAAAGCGACCTACGCCATGTTGAAGAAATTCTTCCAAGTAGTGCCTGAAGGCAATACAGAAGGGTATGCTTACATGGCACTCTGCTGTCACGACCTGATGCGCTATGATGAATATCTCAGCAACCTGAAGAAAGCCTGCGAACTGAATCCGAAGGAATGCCGCATGGTACTGGGCAATCTATTCCCAAAGGATGTAGAACCTCAGGATTACTATGCCTATCTAAAAGAAAAAGAGAAGAAAAAAGAATAATCCCCAAAAGATTTAGGAATATATGAATTGGATATCTTCACTACTTAGCAACCTTGACTACGGCACTATATTGCTACTGATGCTCTTGGAAAGCACAGTCGTCCCAGTACCGTCGGAACTGGTTGTCGCCCCTGCCGCCTATCATGCTGCTGGTGGTAATCTCAATGTAGTGCTCGTTGTATTATTTGCAACCATCGGTGCCGACCTTGGAGCTTCTATCAACTACTTTGTAGCGCTCTACGTAGGTCGCCCCGTCATCTATAAGTTTGCTAACAGCCGTTGGGGCAAGATGTGCCTACTGAATCAAGAGAAGGTGGAGAAGAGCGAGCGTTATTTCGATGATAACGGCGTGGCCGCCACCCTCACAGGTCGTCTGATCCCAGGCATCCGCCACCTGATCAGCATCCCTGCGGGTCTTGCCCGTATGAACTACTGGAAGTTCTTGCTCTACACCACCATTGGTGCAGGTTGCTGGCATGCCATCCTTGCGGCTATGGGCTGGTACATGCACGCTGTAGTGCCTGAGGATCAGCTGGAGCAGACCATCACACGCTACAATCACTACATTGTAGGTGCTATCATTGCTATCGTCGCATTGGCAGCGATATACTTCATCATCAAGAAAAAAAGAAAGAACAATAAATAATAATCATTATGGCTCGTATCAATAATCATCTTGTAATCATGGCAGGCGGTGTAGGCAGCCGTTTCTGGCCCATGAGCACCACAGAGAATCCCAAACAGTTTATCGATGTTCTGGGAACTGGTAAGACTCTTCTTCAAATGACCGTTGAGCGTTTCGGTTCGCTCATTGCTCCTGAAAACATCTGGGTAGTAACAAATGAGAAATATGCAGGCATCGTAGCCGCTCAGTTACCTTCCATGCCAAAGGAGAATATCCTGTGCGAACCCTGTCGTCGCAATACAGCTCCCTGCATTGCCTACGTATCATGGCGCATCAAGAAAAAGGATCCGAAGGCCAATATCGTTGTAACGCCTTCCGATCATATTGTGATGAACATTCAGGAATTCCAACGGATTATCGAGTCGTGCATGAAATTCACAAGCGATACCGACGCCATCATCACTTTGGGTATGAAGCCGTCACGTCCTGAGACTGGCTACGGTTACATACAGGCCAATCTTGCTGCAGCATCGCTGCGCAACAAAGAGGTGTTCCGCGTAGATTCTTTCCGCGAAAAGCCGGATCTGGACACCGCAAAGAAATATATCAAACAGAACAACTACTTCTGGAATGCCGGTATCTTCATTTGGAATGTCAATACTATCGTCAACGCTTTCCGCATGTATCAGCCCAAGATGGCTAAGATATTCGAATCCATGCTTCCCATCTATGGAACAGCCGACGAACAGGCAGTAATCAACGAGAAGTTCCCTACCTGCGAAAACATCTCTGTCGACTACGCAATTATGGAGAAGGCTGAGGAGATCTTCGTATGTCCTGCAGATTTCGGATGGAGCGATCTTGGCACATGGGGATCACTGCTTACCCAGTCAAAACGCGATCTCTATGGCAACGCGGCCATCGGCAAGGATGTAAACCTCTACGATTGTCACGACTGCATCATTCACACTGCACAGGAGAAACGCGTCGTAGTACAAGGTCTGGATGGTTATATCGTAGCCGAGAACAACGACACCCTATTAATTTGCAAACTTTCTGAAGAACAGCGCATCAAACAGTTCTCAGGCGAGGATAAATAACGACACCATTATGAATCAGAAAAAAATAGCTCTTATAACAGGTATCACAGGTCAGGACGGTTCCTACCTTGCAGAATTTCTATTGGACAAAGGTTACGATGTGCACGGCACCATCCGCCGCAGTTCCGTAGACTATCGTGAGCGCATTGCCCACTTAGAGGGTAAGCCCAACTTTCACTTGCACTATGCCGACCTTGGTGACTCCATGAGTGTCCTTGGTGTCATTGGTAAGGTACGCCCCACAGAGATATACAATCTGGCAGCCCAAAGCCACGTACAGGTCAGCTTCGACTCCCCTGAGTTTACGGCTGATGTCGATGCAGTAGGCGTGTTACGTATCTTGGAGGCAGTGCGTCAGCTGGGACTTAAAGATCAGTGTCGCATCTATCAAGCCTCAACATCTGAGCTCTACGGTAAAGTTGAGGAAGTACCACAGAACGAGAATACACCTTTCCACCCCTACTCTCCCTATGCAGTTGCTAAGCAGTATGGCTTCTGGATTGTAAAGGAATATCGTGAAGCGTATGACATGTACGCATGTTCAGGCATCCTGTTCAACCATGAGAGCGAACGTCGCGGTGAAACTTTCGTAACGAGAAAGATTACACTGGCTGCGGCTCGCATCAAGCAAGGCAAACAGGACAAACTCTATTTAGGCAATCTCAGTTCGCTACGCGACTGGGGCTATGCCAAGGACTACGTGGAATGTATGTGGCTCATCCTGCAACAAGAGAAACCTGAGGACTTCGTTATTGCGACTGGTGTACAACATTCCGTACGCGAGTTCTGTTACTATGCTTTCAAGCGCGTGGGCATCGAGTTAGAGTTCCAAGGCGAGGGAGCCAATGAGAAAGGTATCGACAAAGCAACAGGAAAAGTACTCATCGAGGTAAGCCCTGATTTCTATCGTCCTACCGATGTAGTTAACCTTTGGGGTGATCCTACCAAGGCAAAAGCCAAGTTGGGATGGAATCCCAATAAGACCAGTTTCGAAGAACTTGTAAACATCATGGTTGACTCGGACATGGCCAAAGTTGCCAGTGATGGTGCAGCAGAAAAGGTGCGTACCAACCTCGCCGAGTACCTTGAAAAGGGTATTGTAAAATAAACAACAGATATCAAGGATATTACGAAATGTTAGATAAATCATCTAAGATATACGTAGCAGGGCACCACGGACTTGTGGGCTCTGCCATTTGGAATAATCTTCTTCAGCGTGGCTACACGAATCTTGTGGGCAGAAGTCACAAAGAACTAGACCTGACAGATCAGGTTGCCGTAAAACAGTTCTTCGATGATGAGCGCCCCGATGCTGTTGTACTCGCAGCTGCTTTTGTTGGCGGTATTATGGCTAACTCGCTCTATCGAGCAGACTTCATCATGATGAACATGAAGATTCAATGCAACGTGATTAGCGAGGCCTATGCCCATGGCGTAAAGAAATTACTTTTCCTTGGCTCGACATGCATCTACCCCAAGAATGCGCCACAACCCATGAAAGAGGATTGTCTGCTGACATCCCCACTGGAATACACCAACGAGGAATATGCTATTGCAAAGATTGCAGGTCTGAAGATGTGTGAAAGCTACAACCTGCAATACGGCACCAACTATATTGCCGTAATGCCCACAAACCTCTATGGACCAAACGACAACTTCCATTTAGAGAATAGTCACGTGATGCCAGCAATGATGCGAAAGGTTTATCTGGCAAAACTCATACATGAAGGTGCATGGGACAAGATTGCCATCGACTTGAACAAACGACCTGTGGAAGGAGTTACTGGTAATTCTGACAGGAATGAGATCATTTCGATATTACAAAAATACGGCATTTCAGACAACAAAGTAGTTCTTTGGGGTACAGGTACTCCCCTGAGAGAGTTCCTATGGAGCGAAGATATGGCCGATGCCTCAGTTCATGTACTATTAAACGTGAACTTCAGCGATATTATCGGAATTGAGAAATATTCATCGGTTCATTTTGGAGCCTCTACCAATGGTGCCGTAGACAGAAATCATAGTGCAGGTCGTGGTGGAGCTATTCCTAAGTTAGGCGAGATTCGCAACTGTCACATCAACGTAGGAACAGGCAAAGAGCTCACCATACGTGAACTATCCGAATTAGTTGTGAAGGCCGTAGGATTTGAAGGAGAAATAGAGTTTGATGCCTCTAAGCCCGATGGCACTATGCGCAAGCTTATTGACGTAGAGAAACTGCACTCATTGGGTTGGACTCACAAAATTGAGATTGAGGACGGCGTAAAGAAATTGTTCGATTGGTACACATCGACATTGGTATAAAGACGATCACAGATAAGGAAGGAAACAATATGCAGGAAGAACTAAACGGAAAACGTATAGCTGTACTACTTTCAGGCGGTGTGGACAGTGCAGTAGTAGTGCACGAGTTGGCTCAACTCGGCCTGCATCCTGATTGTTTCTATATTAAAATCGGTTCTGACGATACGGATGAATGGGACTGTTCGATGGAAGAGGACATGGAGATGGCTACATCGGTGGCTCACAAATATGGCTGCCGGCTGGAAGTCGTTGACTGTCATCGCGAATATTGGGATAATGTTACGCGTTATACCATGGAGAAGGTACGAGCAGGCCTGACCCCTAATCCTGATGTGATGTGCAATCGACTCATCAAGTTTGGTGCCTTTCATGAAAAGCGCGGTCATGACTACGACTTGATTGCCACAGGACACTATGCTCAGACAGAACTAGACGAAGAAGGACGCAAATGGCTCGTTACGAGTCCAGACCCTGTGAAGGACCAAACGGACTTTCTCGCACAGATTACCGACTGGCAATTACGTAAGGCCCTTTTCCCCATCGGTCACTATCAGAAAGACGAAGTGCGCCAGATTGCTGAGCGTGAACATCTTGTGAATGCCAAACGCAAGGACTCCCAGGGCATTTGTTTCTTAGGGAAAATAAACTACAATGAATATATACGTCGTTTCTTGGGTGAACAACCAGGAGATGTTATTGAACTAGAGACTGGCCGTAAGATTGGCGAACACAAAGGACATTGGTTTCACACCATTGGCCAGAGAAAAGGAATGGGGTTCGGGGGCGGACCGTGGTTCGTCGTGAAAAAAGACGTTGAGAAGAACATCCTATATGTAAGTCACGGCTACGACCCGGAAACAGCCTACAGCCAAACATTCGGTGTACGCGACTTTAACTATCTCACGCCTTTACACAATAACGAAAAATTACCTGAACGCATCACACTGAAGATACGTCATACCCCAGGTTATCTTCCTGCTACATTGAAAGCCACTCAAAAACTGGATAGCCAACTTCACGACACAGAGTTCATGATTACGGCAGATGCTCCTATACACGGTGTAGCCCCAGGACAGTTCTGCGTGATATACGACGAACAGCACCACCGTTGCTACGGATCGGGCGAAATCACTAATGCCTGAAGCGCAGATCACTCAGGTTATGATCCCCCATGAAACGGCTTTTATCAACATGGCCGCGGACGCCATTGATGGTTCCATGACCAGTGTACTGCCACAGACAAATATCACGTTCATCTGCTAAAACAGGTTCTTCGTCAGTGTACATCGCTACCATAAGCTGATAATCATCGAGCACACCCACGAGATGTTTATTATAGAAATTACGACCTGTATATACCAGTGGTTTCTGATGATAGGCCATCGTCATCATCTCCAAAAATTTCAGAAGAGAGTCACAGAACTCTTCAGTATCCAATCCGCCTGTGCTCTCCACATCGAGCATAGGGATTAAATCCTGTTCCCCCGGCAGACATTGGGCCATGAAATTATCAAGTTGACTGATAAGATCAGTACGTGGACGGAAGAAATGATAGGAGCCGACCTTCAAGCCGTATCGATGAGCTAAGCCGATATTCTCTTCATAGCGGGCATCAACGCGATCTCCTCCCTCGGTAGCCTTCAAATAGACATAGGACGTGCGAGTGTTCTGTCCAACCGTTTCCCAAAACACTTCGCCCTGATAATGACTGAGATCGATACCATGAATATGTGTACACGTATCTTCACACTGCAGGAAAGGGTTCTCATGAATTGTAGGATGATGAACAGGAATTCGCTTGCGCTTTTTCACGACCCTATGGGTACGAGCTTTGGTTCGACGTCTGTTCTTACGAGCAGCATCAGCATTACCAACCACTAAAAATGAGAAAAGAAGAATCAGGAATATCGTAAGTTTTTTCATCATGCAATCTTTTGTACGTGCAAAATTACAAAAAATGGCCGAAAGTACAAAACTTCCGGCCATTTATATTTCCACAATCAATGGTTAACGTACCACGATTTTCTTACCCTTATACAGGTAGATGCCTTTCTTCAAATTTGAAGAATACTCATCGGCTACACGACGACCGTTCAGATCGTAGACAGCATCAGGATGAGAGGGATCGAACATAAGCGTTCTGACACCCAGAGAAGGATCGTATGCTACACGCAGGATGCCCTTAGACAAATCCTTCGCGTCCCAATAGAGTCCCTTTGAGGCATCAATAACAGTATTGCCAATAGTGGGTGTACCAGCAACAGTGGTCACATTCTTCCAGATCACGATACTATCGCCTACTGCAAAGGAGTGGGTCTCAGGAACGTAAATCTCTACTGTACCGTTCATCGTAAGTGTTCCTATATTCTGAAGATAAGTACATCCGGAACTTGTTTTCGAAATAGCGCCCAAACGCAACTTAGACCCAATAGCAAAACTAACATTCTTGCCACCAAAGTTCATGAAGCCAGTAGTACTGGTTGCCAACAGACCTACACGGAGCGTACCACCATCGGCAATCGAGAAGCTTGAGTTCGTCAGACTGACTGTAGAGGAAGAAACACCTGACAGCATAGCGCCCTTCTGAACAGAGAGCGCGCCCGTACCAAGCTGAGCGCCAGAGCGCACACAGAGTTCACCTTCCTTAACCGTGGTAGCACCTGAATGCGTGCTCTTGCCGTTTACAGACATCTTACAGGTACCCACCTTATTGAATATACACTTATTGGAACCACCAGAATCTGCGAAAGTGCCATTAAAGGTAAAGTCTCCATTCTCCTCGAAGCTATTACCAACGTTCCAAGTATTGCTACCGTTGACAGCACTCTGGTTCTGGAAGTTTGCTACAGGCTGAATCAACTGGCCCTTACCAAGCAGTTTACCGATTGTATACGACTTAGCGACATTGGATACTGAACAGCCCTCAGCAATATTCAGTGTACCCTTTGGCATACCATACGCATTATCCAGTGGCAGAATAATATCCTTATTGGTGTGCTGCACCGTTCCTTCGAACTCCGACCAGTTACCCGTGATGCGCACGCGCTGAACCGTATTACGCGGAACGACTGTGAGCGTACCCTTTCCTGTCAGTTTATTGGCATAGGCAGTATAATAGGTATAGGTAAGCTGCCATGTAGCCGACTTTCCTTCTGGCACATCAATAGCATGCGATGTCGCCTGCGCATCGTCCCAGAGCGTACCGCCCTGCAGTTCTACCGTCGAAGCAGGATTGCCTTTCTGTGCAGCCAGCGAACCAGCCTGAACCACCAATCTTTGCAATGAGCTAGTACCCATCATGAAGAGGCTTCCACTACCCTTCTTAGTCAGCACGGTACCATATACGTTGGCATTCAGACGGAAGTCGGCTGCTGTGTTGATTGCACCTCCTTCATCACCCAGCATTCTCATCGGTGATGACGTCTCTACTGAAGCTGTATTATAAAGTGTAGCGCCATTCTCCATTGCAAATTTAGCAGCAATCGTCGTAGCAGCGCCCAGATTACCTGTCTCACTATACTGATTTGCCAACTTAGTCACACGTACGGTACCGCCTTTCAGATAGTTACCACCCGTATAGCTATTGTCGCCCTTCATTGTGACAACGCCTATTCCTTCTTTATAGAAACTTGCTGTATCTGCAATGGCACCAACGCCATCAAACGTACAAGCGACTTTGTTGTTTACAGTAATTGAACCTGGCAGCACATCCTCGTTGATAGTAACAGTCTTCATCGTAGCATTTTCATCGAACACTACATGATCACCACTCACGAAGCCAGTCTGTTCACCCTCCATCAAGAAGTTCTGTGTCTCATCATTATCCCATGTACCGTTATCACTGCCATTCCATACAATCGTACCAGGATCACGCATAGCGAAGATTTCCACAATCAGCTTACCGTCTTCTACATAGAGTTTCTTCTTCGACGCAGCCAGACCTTCAAGAATCAGATTATCAACAGAGCCTTCAATCTGGTCGATGGTTCCTATAACATACTTGCCGGCAGCGATTTTCTTCTCTCCGTCA
>Ga0265298_10004303_pt1 | contig 18249 bp, 15 predicted proteins | sample AusTroGonzalo_MG_3_FD_193486 | JGI IMG/M metagenome (GOLD analysis project Ga0265298, IMG submission 193486) | Bovine rumen microbial communities from tropical cattle in Woodstock, Queensland, Australia - Gonzalo_01 | ecosystem: Host-associated > Mammals > Digestive system > Stomach > Rumen ... | reverse complement strand
GCCTTCTCCTCATCGGACAGGGTATCCATGCCCAGTTCCTTCGCTTTGTTCAGGAGGAGCATTTCCTCATACAGGTACTGCAGGGCGAACTGCTTCGCATAGTCCGCAAAACCCGGATCCGAAGTATCGTACCCGTACTGCGAATAATAGGCGGTGATATTATCGATCAGGGACAGAAGTTCCGGGGACTGATCGGTAATTTCCTTCCCGTAAACCGTAACGAGCAGGACAGGATCTGCGGCCGCTTCCGTTTCAGCGGAAGCCGCTTCTGTTTCACCTTCCGCGAAAACAGCGGAGACGGACAGGAGCAGGGACAGCGCCAGCAGAATGGCAAATAACTTTTTCATCATCTTAACAACCTCCGATTAGACTGGAGCAAAAGAAAAAAGCTCCGATAGGAGCATTATAACACGATGAGGGACGCTGATTCAACGCAGGAATGTGAACGCAGTGTAAACATTACAAAAAAAAGAGCAGCTCCGACGGGATTCGAACCCGTGTTTCAGCCTTGAGAGGGCCGCGTCCTAGGCCTCTAGACAACGGAGCCAAAAAAAGCGCTGGGGAACTAGGATTCGAACCTAGACAATACGAGTCAGAGTCGTAGGTGCTGCCGTTACACCATTCCCCATCGGCGGATTAACCGCAGGCGATATTATAGCAGAGGCAACCCCTCATGTCAACAAAAAAAACCGAAGCCCGGAAAAACCGGGTTTCGGCAGGGTTTCGGGGATTTATCCAAGCTTTGCAATGGAGGACTGCAGGCGGCGGAGCGTTTCATCCTTGCCCAGGAGATACGCGATTTCGAATGCGCCGCCGGGGGTGGATTCCTGGCCGGAGATGGCGATGCGCATAGGCCAGAGGACGGTGCCGTTCTTGCGGCCCCACTCCTGGATCTTTTCCATGACAGCATCGTGGATATTCTGCTCGGTCCAGTCGGAGATTCCCTCCAGCACGGGGACCAGCAGGGGAAGGACTTCCTTCGCCACGGCCTCGTCGCTCTTCTGCTTCTTGTTGAAGAAGATGGCGGTGTCATAATCCGGCATTTCCGCAAGGAAGGCGATTTTCTCCGGAATGCGGGAGAAAATATCCGTGCGGCTCTGCATCAGCTCCGCCAGGCGGCGGTAATCCGTGTTCTTCCCGGCAAGGACTTTGTCAAACCAGGGAGTGGCCGTCTCCAGGTATTTTTCCGGATCCATTTTCGCCACATACTGGCTGTTCATCCACTCCAGCTTGTTGACGTCAAAGATGCCGGGGGAGTTGTTGATCCGGTGGATATCGAAGGTTTCCACCAGCTCCGGCAGGGTGAAGAATTCCTGGTCGGTGCCGGGGTTCCAGCCGACGAGCGCCAGGTAGTTGACCAGCGCTTCCGTCAGGAAACCTTTTTCGATGTAATCGGAATAATAGGCGTCGCCGTCCCGCTTGGAAAGCTTGTGGGTGGCGTCCCGCATGACAGTGGGCAGGTGGATATATGTCGGAATCTCCCAGCCCAGTGCGGTGTAAAGATAATTGTAGCGGGGCGTGGAGGAAAGGTATTCCATGCCGCGCATCACATGGGTGATGCCCATGAGGTGGTCATCGATGACGTTGGCAAAATTATAGGTGGGCATGCCGTCCTGCTTGATGAGGACCATGTCATCCATGGACTCGGCGTTCTGGAAGGTCATATCGCCGAAAACCACATCGCTGTAGCTGGTCTCGCCCTCCGTCGGCGCGTTCATGCGGATGGTCCAGGGAATGCCGGCAGCCTTCTTTGCGGCAACTTCTTCCGGGGAAAGATGCAGGCAGTGCTTGTCGTATTTCCAGGTGCCACCGGCGGCTTCCACCGCGGCGCGGCGCTCTTCAATCTCTTCCTTGGAGCAGAAGCAGTAATAGGCATGGCCGCTCTGCACCAGCTGCTCCGCGTAGGGCAGGTAGGTGGACTTGCGCTCGGACTGGATATAGGGGCCGCAGGGACCGCCCACATCCGGGCCTTCGTCCCAGTTCAGGCCGCAGGCGCGGAGCGTGTCATAAATGACCTCCGTCGCACCTTCCACGAAACGCTCCTGGTCCGGGGCTTCGATGCGCAGGATGAACTGGCCGTTGTTCTGCTTGGCAAAAAGATAGGCATAGAGGGCGGTACGGACGCCGCCCAGATGCATAAAGCCGGTAGGGCTCGGTGCAAATCTTGTTCTGACACTCATAATGATTTACCTCATTCTCTCAGGGTTTTTAATTCGCGGCGGCCTGCTTCGCGAAGGTATCGCGGAGGCCGACGGTGCGGTTGTAGACCGGGAGGTCCGCGGTGGAATCAGGATCCTTGCAGAAGTATCCGGTGCGCAGGAACTGGAAGGAGGTCCCGGTTTCCGCGTCCGCGATGATTTTTTCCGCATAGCCGCGGCAGACCTGCAGGCTGTCGGGGTTCAGGCGGGAGATGAAATCCTTCCTGTCGGTTTCTTCCTCATCCTCGGGCATCTCGTCGTTGAGCAGGGGCTCGTAGAGACGGGCTTCAAAGGGGATGCAGTCCTGCGCGGAGACCCAGTGCAGGGTCTTGCCCTTGATCTTCCGGTCTGCGCCGGCGCTGCCGGAGAAGGAATCCAGGTCCACGGTGCAGTGTACTTCGGTAACGTTGCCTTCCGCGTCCTTCACGCAGTCGTCACAGCGGACGATATAGGCGCCCTTGAGGCGGACTTCATTGCCGGGGAACATGCGCTGGTACTTCTTGACCGGGACTTCCATAAAGTCGTCCTGCTCGATGTAAAGCTCGCGGCCGAAGGAAATCTCGTGGGTGCCAAGCTCCGGATGATCGGGATGGTTTTCCAGCGTGACGGTTTTGGTTTCGCCTTCCGGCCAGTTGGTCAGCACCACCTTCAGGGGGCGGAGGACTGCCATGGCACGGAGGGAAGTGTCTCCCAGCACGTCCCGGACACAATGCTCCAGCACCGCGTAATCCACAGTGGAATCCGCCTTGGACATGCCGATGGTGCTCACGAAATTCCGGATGGCCATGGCAGGGTATCCGCGGCGGCGCATGGCGGAAAGCGTAGGCATACGGGGATCGTCCCAGCCCGCAACGTAGTTTCCTTCCACCAGCTGGCGGAGGTAGCGCTTGGACATCACCGTGCCGGTCATGTTCAGGCGGGAAAACTCGATCTGGCGGGGCCTGGCGGGCAGCATGTGCGCGCTCTTTTCCACGACCCAGTCATACAGGGGACGGTGAATCTCATACTCCAGGGAGCACATGGAATGGCTGATGCCTTCCAGCGCGTCGCCGATGGGGTGGGAGAAGTCGTACATCGGATAGATGCACCACTTGTTTCCGGTGCGCCAGTGTTCCTTGTACAGGATCCGGTACATGGCGGGATCCCGCATGACGATATTCGGGGAAGCCATGTCGATCTTCATGCGGAGGGTTTTTGTACCTTCCGGGAATTCACCGGCTTTCATGCGGCGGAAAAGATCCAGGCTTTCTTCGGCAGGGCGGTCCCGCCAAGGGCTGTTCTTCCCCGGCTCGGTCAGGGTGCCGCGGTATTCGCGCATTTCATCCTTGCTGAGCTCGTCGACATACGCCAGGCCCCGGCGGATCCAGTCTTCCGCAATCTCGTAGCACTTGTCGTAATAATCGGAGGCATAGAATTCACCGCCGGTCCAGTGGAAACCGAGCCAGTGAATATCCCGCTTGATGGCTTCCACGTATTCCGTGTCTTCCTTGGCGGGGTTTGTATCGTCAAAGCGCAGGTTGCACTTGCCGCCGAATTTTTCGGCAGTCAGGAAGTCCATGATCAGGGCCTTGCAGTGGCCGATGTGCATATATCCGTTCGGTTCGGGAGGAAAACGGGTATGGATTTCCGTATAGCGGCCGTCGGCCAGGTCCTTCTCGATCGCGTCCCAGATAAAATTGCTGCGCGCGTTGTTCTCTTCCATATCGGACAGCTCCTTTTGCTGCAGGATCGTTGCATCCGGAAGGATGCACTCCAAATATTATACAAAAAAGGCCTGCGCGGAATCAAGGCTTTTTGGGCGCCGGAAAAAAAGCTTTTCTTTTGGAAGGAAAACTGATAAAATGAACTATCACCAAATAAGTGAACAACTCCTTTGCAGCGAGGTTTATTTTGAGACTCATTTTCGGAATCGCATTGCTGCTGCTGGCGGCAATTGTTGGCATCTGTTCAGTGATCGCGAAGCGGTCGGGCAAGGCAATGGGCCCGACGGCCTGTATCATGCTGCTCTGCCTGATTCTGCCGATGATCGGTAACGCTGTGATCATCCTGAGCGGGGACAGGCTCATTTCCACCATCGGCGCGTATACGTATTATCTCGGCATGGACTTTGCCATTGCCGGTATGCTTCATTTCACCGTTACATACTGCCGGATCAAATGGCCCAGCGCGCTGATGCGGAACCTGATTTATGCGGTGTTTCTGGCGGATGTGATCCAGCTGCTGCTGAATCCGATATATCATCACGCGTTTGAACTGATTCCGGTCCAGGTGGACGGATTCGACTATTACAAGCTGAATCCTTTCCTGGGGCAGACGTTCCACCGGGTGGTGGACTACGGCATCCTGGCCGGTATCATCGCGATCCTGACGGTCAAGGTGATCCGCTCTCCCCGGCTGCAGACGGAACGGTATTCCGTGATTCTGATATCTTCGCTCCTGGTTACGGCCTGGGAAACAGCCTACATTTTTTCCGGAACGCCGATTGACCGCTCCATGCTGGGATTCGGCGTGTTCGGCTTGCTGATTTTCTACTTCTCCCTGTATTACCGGCCTATGCGGCTGCTGGACCGGATGCTGGGCGGCGTCGTATCGGAGCAGCAGGATGCCATCTTCTTCTTTGACGCCAACCAGAAATGCCTGTGGATGAACCGTGCCGGACATGAACTGCTGGGCCTGACGGAGGAGGAAACCGAAAAAGCCGGGAACGAACTGAGCAGAAAGTTCGGAAACCGGCATCCCGGCGAGGAGTCCTGGAGCGAACAGGTCATCCTGGAAACAGAGGACGGGGAGCATATCTGCCAGCTGTCCAAACGGCCGCTGATCGACAACCGCCGGCGGGTAAACGGATTCTACATCAGCGTGCGGGATGACACGGATGAACAGCGGGAAATGGAACGGCAGCTGTACAACGCACGGCACGACCAGCTGACGGGACTGTACAACCGGGACTATCTGTATGAGCGCACGAAGGAACTGCTGGCCGGTTATCCGGATGAAGAATTCCTGGTTGTGTACGCGGACATCAGCAACTTCAAGATGATCAACGATATCTACGGCTATGCGTTCGGCGATTTCGCGCTGCAGCGGGTGGCTTCCTGGGTGGAGGAAGACCTGCCGGAAAGAAGCGTATGCGGACGGCTGGGCGGCGACACCTTCGGTGTGTGCCTGCCGGCACGCGGTTTCAACCAGCAGCGGGTGGAAGCCAAGCTGGAAGATTTCCTGGTGAACGACGGGACGTCGACGCACCATCTCCTGATCCACCTGGGCGTTTACAGGATCACCGACCGGGAGATTGACATCTCCGTTATGTACGACCGGGCGCATATGGCCGTCAGCACCATCAAGGACCAGGTGCACATCATCACCGCGTGGTACGATGAAAGCATGCGGGACCAGGTGCTGCGGAACCGGCAGATCACCAATGAACTGAAGGATGCACTGGTGAACGGGCAGATCCGGCCCTGGCTGCAGCCGATTGTGGACCGGGATGGGAAAACGATCGGCGCGGAAGCGCTGGTTCGCTGGATTCACCCGATCGAAGGGATCCGGCCGCCTTCCACTTTCATTCCTGTTTTCGAGCGGAACGGGATGATCGCAGACCTGGACCTGTTTATCTGGCGCAGCTGCTGCCGGATCCTGCAGCGCTGGCAGGAAAAGGGAGACAGCCGGTTTATTTCCGTCAATATCAGCCCGAAGGATTTTCAGTTCCTGGATGTGGGCGGAGAACTGAAAAACATGGTGCAGGAATACGGAATTGACGTAAAGAAGATTCGGATTGAAATCACTGAAACGGTGATGATGAGCAATGCGGATAAGCGGCTGGAAATCCTGAACGACCTGCGGGAATTCGGATTCATCATCGAGATGGACGACTTCGGCAGCGGCTATTCCTCGCTGAACATGCTGAAGGATATGCCGGTGGATGTGCTGAAGATTGACATGGCTTTCCTGCGGAAGACGGACTCCGGCGGCCGGGGACAGACCATTGTGAGGGAAATTATCACGCTGGCCCGGGAACTGGGGATCACATCCCTGACCGAGGGCGTGGAGACGGAAGAACAGTACGGCAAACTGCTGGATATGGGATGCCAGCTGTATCAGGGATATTACTTCGCAAAACCGATGCCGCTGGAAGAGTTTGAGAAACAGTACGGGGTGGCAGGGTAAGTTGGAGGCGGCAATGGACATTGGAGGCCGGAAGAAAATGAAAGCGCGGATTCGCAGGGCGGCCGCGCTTTTTTCGCTGTTGGTTTTACTGATACCGCTGTATGCCGGGGCGGATGAAAACAAGCCGCGGACCACACGTCCGCCGCTGGTGACGGAGCCGCCGGTCAGCGAGCCGGAGACGCCGGAGAGGGACGCGGAAGGATTCCTGGTGTCGGAAGGCGAGTTTATCTGGGAGGACGACGAAGGCGGACTGTGGATGTACCTGAGCGGGACGCTGCAGGTGGTTATCCGGCGTCTGCAGGACAAGTCCATCCCGCTGATCTGGTTCGAGACAGAAGTCCGGACCCGGGGCGAGGAGCGGTTCCGTACCGTGATGACGAATCCGGACCATCCGGCCAGGAACTACAAGTTCCCCTACAAAATCGCGCAGGAAGAAGGTTTTGTGCTGGGCTTTACGGATGATTTCTATGCGGACCGGATGAAAAACAACCAGACGGTCGGAATCATCATCCGCGAAGGCAGGATTATCAGCGACAAAACAAACCGGAAGCGGAATTCACACCTGCCGAACCTGGATATGATGATCCAGTACCCGGACGGCCGGCTGGAAGTGTGCGGCTGCACGGAATACACGGCGGAGGAGCTGCTGGGAAAAGGCGCGCTGAACGTGTTCAGCTTCGGGCCGATCCTGATCCGGGACGGCGAGATTGACGAGAAGATGTATTCCTCCTATTACCGGGATCTGGAGCCGCGCCATGCCCTGGGCATGATCGAGCCGGGGCACTATCTGCTTTTGTCCGTACAGGGACGGAAGGAGGAAGACAGCCGGGGAACCATGCTGCAGCGCGTGGCGGAAATGATGAAGGAACGGGGCGTAACACAAGCGCTGAACCTGGATGGGGGCAATACTATGGCGCTGATGTTCCGCGGAAGGATGCTGAACAAAGAGGCGAAGTTCCAGAACCGCCGGTTTGTCCGGTCAGTTCCCTCCCTGATCGGCATCGGAAAAACAGAGATTCCGCAGAACTGACGTAAAAAAGCAACAAAAATGCAATATTTAACCAGATTGGATATTGTGTTTTCACATGAACGTGAGTACAATCCCTTGTGGCTGCTGAACCAAAAGTGAAGAGGGGAATGAGCGTTCATGGAAGAAACGAAATGGGAGGAGCAGACTTCCGCATGGGAGGTATCACATCCGTGGCTGGCCGAGGCAGCTGCCGCGGAAGAGGATGACGTGGATGAAGTCATCCGGTACACCCTGGACGAAATTCGTTTTGCCTGAATGGAAAAAGCAAAAGGCGCATCGGCGGATGCGCCTTTTGCTTATACGGCTTATTTCATTTTACGGCATGGTCCTGCTGAATCAGTTTGCGCAGGCCCCGGATACCGACGCGAACGGCCGCGTCTGTATCAAGGGTCATCGGGTCATCCAGGCCCATTTCGCGGCGGGTCTGGTTGGCAAAGACTTCCACAAGGGCGCCGGCACGGGCCCTGCGGACGGAGCTGATGATGAAGAGGGCCGCGGATTCCATCTCGCTGGCGAGGGCGCCGCATTCCAGGAAGGCGTTCCACTTTGCCTTCAGTTCCTCCCGGATGGGCATGGTATCCGGACTGTGCTGGGCGTAGAAATTATCCTTGTTATGAAGGACGCCGACATGGAAGCGAACCTTTTCCTCCCTCGCGGCATCCACCAGGGCGTTCACGATGCCATAATCCGCCACCGCGGGGTATTCGATGGGCGCGTACTCACGGGACGTACCTTCCATCCGGATGGCGCCGGTGCCGATGACCACATCGCCGCCCAGGACCTCCGGAGCCATGCCACCGGAGGAACCGATGCGGATGAAGGTATCCGCGCCGCAGTGGATCAGCTCCTCCACAGCGATGGCCAGGGAAGGACTGCCGATGCCGGTGGAACAGACGTTGACCTTTTCGCCCTCCAGCGTACCGGTATAGATCGTATATTCCCGGTTGGACTTCAGGAAAGACGCGGTATCAAAATACGCGGCGATTTTTTCACAGCGGGCGGGATCACCGCAAAGCAGCACATAGCGTCCCACATCCCCGGGAACGGTTTTCAGGTGGAATTCCTCACTGGGTGAATAGACGGTTGCCATGACGAAACCTCCCTGTTCAGTTTCTCATCCTGGACTATTATAGCATGGAGGACCCTGTTTTGTAAGTCCCCCGCAGGGCTGCGCCGCTTGTGCTCGGGGGCGGATTCTGCTATACTTTTTCCGGCATCATGCAGTTCAAATCATCTGATCATATTTTCCGCACAGGAGGAGCAAACCATATGAGCAGGGTTTTTCTGACGGTACTGGACGCGGTTGGCGCCGGGGAAGCGGCAGACGCAGCGGAATACGGCGATGCCGGCAGCAATACACTGGGACATGTGATCGCGGCCTGCCATCCGGAACTGCCGAATATGGCGGGGATGGGACTTGGCAACATTAAAACCACCGGATACCGGTGGGACGGGCCGGTTGCAGGTGCGTGGGGCCGGGCCCGGGAGCTCAGCAAGGGCAAGGATACCACTTCCGGGCACTGGGAGATTGCAGGTGTGCGGGTAACACAGGCGTTCCCGGTTTTCCCGGACGGATTTCCCCGCTCCTTTATGGAAGCCTATGAGAAGGCGATCGGGTATAAATGCATCGGCAACAAACCCGCCTCCGGCACAGCGATCATTGAGGAACTGGGCGAAGCCCACCTGCGGGACCATACACCGATCGTTTACACCAGCGGGGACAGCGTTTTCCAGATTGCCTGCCATGAGGAGCTTTTTCCGCCGGAGAAGCTGTACGAATTCTGCCGGATTGCCCGGGAAATGCTGCAGGGTGAGCTGGGTGTCGGGCGGGTGATTGCCCGTCCCTTTGTCGGGCAGCCGGGAAGCTTCAAACGCACCGGAAACCGGCGGGACTTTTCCATGCCTCCCTGCGGGCGCACACTGCCGCAGGCCGTGATGGAAGCGGGGCTGGAGTCCATCGGCGTCGGAAAGATTGAGGATATCTTTGCCCATGAGGGACTGACAAAGATCGATCACGCGGCGGGGAACCCAGCCTGCATGGACGCGCTGATCCGCTTCATGAAAACGGATTTCGACGGGCTGTGCTTCACCAACCTGGTGGACACGGACTCCGTTTACGGCCACAGGAACGACCCGAAGGGCTTTGCTGCCGCACTGGAGGAATTTGATGTCCGGCTGAAGGAAATGAAAGGGCTGCTGCACCCCGGAGACCTGATGATCATTACGGCGGACCACGGCTGCGACCCCTGCGACATTTCCACGGACCATACCCGGGAAAACATCCCGATCCTGGCCTGGACACCGGGAATGACAAAGAGCGTGGACCTGGGGATGCGGAATACCTTCGCGGATATTGCAGCCACCTGCGCGGAATGGCTGGGCCTGCCGGAACGGTTTGACGCGGTATCCTTCGCGGATGCGCTCCGGTAAATATTTAGTTTTTAGTTATTAGATTTTGGGATGAAGAAAGGGCTGCCGGAAGGGCAGCCCTTTTTGGAAACAATGGGGAAGGGATCAGGCAATCTCCAGGCCGAGGCGGATCATATCCAGGAAACTGTTCTGGCGGTCTTCGGCGGAGAGCTCCTCTCCCGTGATGGTATTGTCCGAGATGGTGCAGATGGCCAGGGCATGTTTGCCGGTGAGCGCCGCGTTTATATAGAGCGCGGCCGCTTCCATTTCCACGGCCAGGATGTTCAGGTTCCGCAGGGCGTTGACATCGCTGCTTTCACCGTAGAAGGCTTCGGAGGTAAAGACAGGTCCGCAATGCCAGGGCAGGCCCAGTTCCTTTGAGGTTTCCACCGCCCGGTGAAGCAGTTCGTAGTCCGCGCAGGGAGCGTTGTCCCCGTGGAAACCGAACTGCTGCAGGTAGGAGGAATTGTTGTAGGCGCTCATGGCGATGACGATATCCCGCAGGTGCACATGCTTGTTCATGGCGCCGGCAGAGCCGAGGCGGATGATATTCTTCACATCGTAGAACTTGAACAGCTCATAGGAATAGATGCCGATGGAAGGACAGCCCATTCCGCTGGCCATGACGGAAACGCGCTTTCCCTTATAGGTGCCGGTATAGCCCTGGATTCCGCGGACATTATTGACCAGTTCGGGGTTTTCCAGGAATTTCTCGGCGATCATTCTGGAACGCATCGGATCACCGGGCATCAGGACAGTATCGGCAAACGCACCGGCCGGGGCGTTGATATGCGGGGTGGGAATAGGCATAGGGGGAACCTCCTTTGTGTATTATCTGGAACCTGGATCGTAGGGAATGCCTTCCGCTTTGGGAGCGGCCGAATTTTTGGAGAAGATGATCAGGACAATCAGGGAGATAATGTAAGGCAGCATGTTGTATACCGTGCTCGGAAGGTTCAGCTGCTTCAGCAGGTCGAAGCCGGTATAGACATTGCTCAGGGCGCGGAAGAAACCGAACAGGAGCGCGGCAAGCGCAATCCGGAACGGCTTCCAGCCGCCGAAGATCATAACGGCCAGCGCCAGGAAACCAAAGCCGGCCACACCGTTTTCAAACTTCCATTCGGAAACACCGGCGGTGATGTAAACCAGGCCGCCCAGGCCGCCCAAAGCACCGGAAATCAGCACGCCGGAATAGCGCATTTTGTAAACGCTGATACCGACGGAGGCCGCTGCCTGGGGATGCTCGCCGCAGGACTGCAGCCGCAGGCCGAACCGGGTTTTGTAGAGGACAAACCAGGCGAGCAGCAGGATGACGAGCGCCAGCGGCATGAACCAGTTGAATTCGGTTCCCTGCGCGATCAGGAAAGACTTCCGGGCACCGATGTACTGCAGGGTGGAGGAAGGATTGTCGGGATTGACGGAGGTGTTCAGGGCTTTCACGATAACGGTGGCGCCCGCGGTACCCAGCAGGTTCATCGCGGTGCCGATCAGGGTCTGGTCCGCCTTGAAATGAATGGCGGCAACGCCCAGAAGCATGGAGTACAGCATCCCGACCAATACGGATGCAAGAATCGAAAGAACCACCACCAGGAACCCGGCGGAACCGTCCGGCATGGAACTCATAACCAGCGCGCCGCCCAGGGCGCCGAAAACCATGATTCCTTCCAGGCCGATGTTGATGACACCGGAGTGTTCGGAGAAACAGCCGCCCAGCGCGACCAGGAGCAGAACGGAAGCAAAAATAATGGTGTATTGAATCAGAAGGATCATGCTTTCGGCCCTCCTTTCAGCTGTCCTTTGTCTCTCAGCCGTTTCATCAGGGCCAGCCGGAAGAACAGGACGAATCCGCAGAAGTAGATGATCATGGAAGAGATCATATTGGAGATTTCAGACGGATAAATCTGTTTGTTCAGCTGGGCGCCGCCGTCGGTGATATGCTGGATGAAATAGCTTGAGAAGATGGCACCGATCGGATGGAGGCCACCCAGGAAGGCTGCCGCGATCCCGTTGAATCCCATCGCGGGAACGGAGGCCTGGGTGACGGACCATTCTTCGTAACCGGTCAGATACAGCAGGGAGGCGCCGATGCCGGCCAGTGCGCCGGAGATGGCCATGGTCAGGATAATGTTGGCCTTGTCCCTCATACCGCAGTATTTGGCGGCGTTTTTGTTCAGGCCGGTGGCACGGAGCTCATAACCGAGTTTTGTCTTGGTCAGGAGAATCCAGATGCAAACGGAAAGCACCACGGCAAGGATGATGGCAAGGCCGATATACTTGTTATTGCTGAATATACTCTGGAGCCCCAGCTGGGGAAGCGTCGCGCCGGGATTGGCGGCAGTGGTCTGGACGCCGTCCGTCGTGACAACCTTCAGGGAAATATTGTAGGTATAAGGGCTGGTTGGGTTTTTCACCCCTGAAAGCAGGGTGTTGACCAGGTAGAGGCAGATCCAGTTCAGCATGATGCCCGAGATGACTTCATTCACATTCCGGTAGGCTTTCAGCAGGCCGGAGATGGCGCCGACCAGCGCGCCGAGAACGATGGAAGCGAGCAGGGCGGGGAGCCAGCTCCAGCCCAGGCCGACCGTGCAGAAGATGCAGGCGCCGGCACCCGCCACGTACTGGCCGGCGGCACCGATGTTGAAAAGGCCGACCTTGTAGGCGAACAGCACGCTCAGGCTGCACATGAGCAGCGGCGCGGTTTTGACCAGGGTGTTGCCCAGGTTCTTCATCTGTGTGGCCGGCTTGTTGTAATTCCAGAAATTCTTCAGGATATCCGTCAGCGCGGTCCAGGCATTCCCGGGATTAATGATCAGCAGGACAATGAAGCCGATCAGCAGGCCGGCCAGAATGCACAGAACCGAAGCAATGATGGTCTGGACGGCAGGAATGCTGAGAAAAGGGGTCTTTTTTCCGCTTTTTGCTGACATTTTTACCCCTCCTTCCTTTTTGCGCCGGCCATGTAGAGGCCCATTTCTTCCGGATTGGTTTTCTTCGGATCCAGCTCCCCGACGATTTCTCCTTCATACATCACGAGGATCCGGTCGGAAACATCCAGGACCTCATCCATTTCCAGGGAGACCAACAGGACGGCTTTTCCCGCGTCCCTCTGGGCGACAATCTGCCGGTGAACGGATTCGATAGCGCCGACATCCAGGCCGCGGGTGGGCTGCACAGCCACCAGGAGGGAAGGTCCCCTATCGATTTCCCGGCCGATAATCGCCTTCTGCTGGTTGCCGCCGGACATGCTGCGGGCCATGGTGACAGGCCCCTGTCCGGATCGGACGTCATATTCGAGGATCAGTTTTTGTGCGTATTTCCGGATGTTCTTTTTCCGCAGGAAGCCGGCTTTGCTGAATTCCGGCTCGAAATAGCGCTGCAGGACGAAATTGTTTTCCAGTGAATAGTCCAGCACCAGGCCGTGCTTGTGCCGGTCTTCCGGAATATGGCTCATTCCCAGGATGGAGCGGGCGCGGATCGGGGATTTTGTAATATCCTGGCCCAGCATGGTGATCTTTCCGGAAACCAGCGGTTCCAGGCCGGTCAGGCCGTATACGAATTCGGTCTGGCCGTTTCCGTCAATGCCGGCGATACAGACGATTTCCCCGGCGCGCACCTCCAGGGAGACGTTTTTAACCGCGTTATTTTTGTGTACCTTGGAGGCAACGGTCATGTTTTCAATTTTCAGGATCACGTCTCCCGGCTGCGAATCGCCTTTTTCCACGTGGAAATTGACGTTCCGCCCGACCATCATGGCAGACAGCTGCTCCATGGTGACATCTTTCGTGTTGACCGTGCCCACGTACCGGCCTTTGCGCAGGACGCTGCAGCGGTCCGCCACAGCCATGATTTCCGCCAGCTTATGGCTGATGAAAAGGATGGACTTTCCTTCGGCCGCCAGATTGCGCATGATCTGCATCAGCTCGGTGATCTCCTGCGGAGTCAGCACGGCGGTCGGCTCATCGAAGATCAGGATTTCATTTTCCCGGTAGAGCATTTTCAGGATTTCGGTACGCTGCTGCATACCGACGGTAATATCCTGGATTTTCGCGTCCGGATCCACCTGCAGCCCGTATTTTTCGGACAGGGCGATGATCTTTTTCCGGGCCTCGGCTTTTTTCAGGATGCCCGCGCTTCCGACAGGCTCATCCCCCAGGATGATATTGTCCAGGACGCTGAAACATTCCACCAGCTTGAAATGCTGGTGCACCATACCGATCCCCAGGTCGTTGGCGTCGTTGGGGCTCTTGATATGAACCTCCACACCGTCCTTTTTGATGGTGCCTTCCTCCGCCTGGTACAGGCCGAAGAGGACGCTCATCAGGGTGGATTTGCCGGCGCCGTTTTCGCCCAGCAGGGCATGGATCTCACCGTGACGAAGCTGAATGGTCACATCGTCATTGGCGAGAATTCCCGGGAATCGTTTGGTGATATGCAGCATTTCAATGGCATATTCGCTGGAATGCGCATTTTCCAATGTATGATCTCTCCCTTCAGGAATTTGGCCTTTTTGAAAAGAACCCCTGCCATATGCGTTCAGAAGACAGGGGCTCTTTTCAAAAACCGGGGATGCGGCGCATCCCCGGAAAATGGAAGGATTACTTGACAGTGCCCAGGTCGTTGACTTTGACCGTCACAGCGGGCATCGCATCGATCGCGTTGGAAACGGTGATTTCGCCGTTGTACATCTTGGCGACCAGGGCCGCGTAATCTTCAGCGGTGAACTTGCCTTCCGCGAACTGGGTGGAAGGAGCGATCTGGACATAGTTGGCTTCCGGATCGGTGCCGACCAGGCCCAGGGTGTCGATCTTGCCGACGAACTCATCCCATTTGCCGAGCTTGATGGCGGACAGCAGGGTGTTCACGGTGGCAGCCAGGCCCTTCATGGCGGAGGTCACGGTCATGCCGGCGCCGTAGGTCCCGTCGATGATACCGGCCTGGTCAACGTCCACGCCGATGACTTTGCCGCCAACCTTGGCAGCCGCTTCAGCCGCGGAGGAGTAGATGCCGCCGCCGCAGGCGAAGACAGCTTCCACACCCAGGTTGGAATACCAGTTATCCATGTAGCTGGTGATGTCGGCGTCGCCGTAGAACTGGTTGCCGTAGACATATTCGATCACCACGTCACCGGTGATGCCGAGCTCGGCGGCAGCGGCGTCAGCGCCCTGCACGAAACCGAAGCCGTAACGGACAACAGCGGGAACCGCCATGCCGCCCAGGAAGCCCAGGTGCTTGTAGCCCAGCTTCACAGCAGCGTAACCGGCCATGTAGCCGCACAGTTCTTCCTGATACACCGCGCAGTATACGTTGCTCAGGTCAACATACTTGGCCAGATCCCAGTTGGCGGGATTGTAGTCATAGGTTTCGCCCTTCATGGCGACGGCAGCTTCCAGCAGGTCGCCGGCAGCAACGTCCAGCGCGACGAACTTGACATCCGGGAACTGGGCAGCAGCTTCCGCGATGGTTCCGCCGAAGGCATAACCGGGCATCACGATGACGTTGTAGTCTTCGTCGATGGCCTTTTCCACCATGGCAACACGCTCGGGGGTGCTGTCGCCGTTGGGCCGGAAGTAGTTGAACTCCACGCCGTTGGCTTCGCACCAGGACTTGGCAGCTTCGTATGTGGTCTGGTTGAAGGACTGGTCGGTGATGTCACCGTAGTCGGTGATCATGGCCACGCGGATTTCATCTTCCGCGGCGGCAAAGGACGCGAAGGAAAGGAGCATGGCAAAGGTTAACAGGACAGCCAGGAACTTTTTCATATGGTACCCTCCTTATCAATTGTAAAACCTTTCAGGTTTTCACCTGTTTTTGCATAAGATTATTATAACAGAATTCCAAGCAAAGAGGAAGAAAAAAGTATTACATTTTTCGGCTGTTTTGCAATACTTTATTCCGCACGGAATTCATCCAGGATCTGTTTTCCGGCGCTGGCGCCGATGCGCTCCGCACCGGCTTCGATCATGGCCCTGCAGGAAGCCCAGTCCCGGATTCCGCCGGCGGCTTTGACCTTAACGGCGTCGCCGACGGTCTCCTTCATGAGGCGGACATCCTCCGGCGTGGCGCCGCCGGTGCCGAAACCGGTGGATGTTTTGATAAAGTCCGGTTTTACTTCCCTGGCGATTCCGGCGAGGAGTACAATTTCTTCCTTCGTCAGGTAGCAGTTTTCAAAGATGACCTTGCAGCCGGCGCCGCGGGAATGGCAGGCGTCGGTGATTTTTGTCATTTCATCTTTCACAAGATCCCATTTTCCGTCTTTTACGTCGGAAACATTGACTACATAGTCGATTTCGTCCGCGCCGTCGGCAATGGCGGTTTCAGCCTCATAGACCTTGGCCGCGGTGGACATCTGGCCGAGAGGGAAACCGGCGACAGTGCCCACGAGCACGCCGGTGCCCTTCATGAGTTCGCTGCACAGGGCAGTGAAGGCGGAATTCACCATGACGGAAGCAAAGTGATACTTTTTTGCTTCGTCGCAGAGACGGCGGATGTCCTCCCGGGTGGCAGTGGCTTTCAGGTTGGTATGGTCGATCATTCCGGCGACGGCTTCCTTGGTCAGCACTTTTGTATTCATATCTTTTCTCCTTCAGGCCGGCAGGCGGCGCATCATGTTTTCTTTACCGACAGTATAGCACAGAAGCAGAAAGTTGGGTATAATTAGAGTGGTCAGTGATCAGCAGTCAGTGATCAGTGGCCGGTAATCAGCTTTATGTGAATATCTGCTGGAAAACGAGAACAGGGAGAAGACAGATGAAGAACCTGAACCGGGAGGAACTGATCCGGCGGGCCCTGGAAGTACAGAAGAATGCATATGCTCCTTATTCCGGGTATTTTGTTTCCGCCGCGGTGCTGGCAGAGTCCGGGGAGATCTATACCGGAGTGAATGTGGAGAACGCGGTGTATCCTGCCGGAATCTGTGCGGAGCGCAATGCAATTTTCCACGCGGCGGCCTGCGGGGAACGGAAGATTGCCGCGATTGCCATTGTGGCCGGAAAGCTGGGAGAAAACCTGAGCTATCCGTCGCCCTGCGGTATCTGCCGGCAGGTGATGCGGGAATTCTGCAATCCGCATGAAATGACGGTGCTGCTGGCCCGAACCCCGGAGGATTACCGGGAGATGACACTGGAAGACCTGCTGCCGGTCGGATTCGGACCGGAATATCTGAAGTAATCGGGAGAAGGAACAATGGCGAAACTGTATTTCCGGTATGGCGCGATGGGGTCGTCGAAGACGGCCAACGCGATCATGGTTCAGTACAATTATGAAGAACGGGGACAGAAGGCCCTGATGGTGAAACCGGCGCTGGAAAAGCGGGACGGCAGCCATGTTGTGGCGTCCCGTTCCGGCCTGCAGGCGGAATGTGAATTTGTGGAAGACCTGACACTGGAAAAAGCGAAACAGTATGACTGCATTATTGTGGACGAAGCCCAGTTCCTGACCAAGGCGCAGGTGCAGCTGCTGGTGGATATTGTGGACAAAGGAAATGTGCCGGTGATCTGCTACGGGCTGCGGGCGGACTTCCAGGGAAATCTGTTCGAAGGCAGCCACTGGCTCCTGGCGTGGGCAGATTCCATAGAGGAAATCAAGACGGTCTGCTGGTGCGGCAGGAAGGCGACGTGCAACGCCCGGCTGTCCAACGGACGGGTGATCAAGGAAGGGGAGCAGGTGCTCCTGGGCGGCAATGAGAGCTACATCGCCCTGTGCAGGAAGCACTGGGCTGCCGGACAAACCGCTGACGACCGTCAGTGACGGAAGTTGCATAACAAAGCAGCGGCCCGGAAGGAGCCGCTGCTTTGTGTTTGGCTGGAATATTACTTTGCGACGACCAGGGTGACGCTCCTGGGAGCGGCCCGGACAACGGAGTCTTCCGCCGCTGTGCCTTCGGGCGCGGCAGTTTCATTCTGTACAAGAACCGTATAACCGGCCCATCCTTCCGGAACCGGGGCCTGTACTTCCGCGGTGCCGGGATTGATCAGGGCGAAGGCGACGGCTCTTTCATCCTGTTTCCAGGTGACGGCGATCACGTTTCCGTCCAGGAGTTCGCAGACAGGCGCTTCGCCGGAGGTCAGGAACGGGTGGCTCTTCCGCACGGCGATCAGGCCGCGGTAGTATTCGGACATTCTGAGTGCTGCGCTGTCCGGCGTGAGGCTGTCCCAGTCCAGGTTGTTCACCGCGTCGGAGGATTTGTAGCTGTTGGAATCGCCGTCCTTCGTGCGCAGCATTTCCTCACCGGCGAGGAAGAAGGGAAGACCCCGGCTCAGCAGCACCGTGGCAGCGCACAGGCGGTTCATGGACAGGCGGTCTTCGACGGAGGCATTCGGGCAGGAGACCAGCAGCTTGTCCCAGAGGGTGTTGTTGTCATGGGAAGAGGTGTAGTTGACCACCATGGCATTTTTCACACCCCAGGAAACAGCGCTGGTTTTCTGCCCGCCCTGGATGCCGAAGATA
>Ga0265298_10004302_pt1 | contig 18251 bp, 13 predicted proteins | sample AusTroGonzalo_MG_3_FD_193486 | JGI IMG/M metagenome (GOLD analysis project Ga0265298, IMG submission 193486) | Bovine rumen microbial communities from tropical cattle in Woodstock, Queensland, Australia - Gonzalo_01 | ecosystem: Host-associated > Mammals > Digestive system > Stomach > Rumen ... | reverse complement strand
GTATTCATAAAAACAGAACACAACATAGCTGATAGATGTATGTCCCTCCTTATCGCGATAGAAGACTGGCAAAACAGTATACGGGAAAAATATATTCGGGGTATGCTGGAGATAGTCGGAAATACTGAATTCAAAAACGCAAAAGATCTCATTCCCGATGATATCAATGCCTTATTGTCATTTCATTTAGATTCGATAATATATCGTCGACAACTAATTGGATATGACACATCTGAATTCAACACCTCAAATATTTATAATTTCTTTGCCGATGATCCAAGTTCCGATACTACGGTTTCTGATATCGAATTGCCAGATGGTTGTGAAATTAACTGGGATATATGTGATGCCGCAAAAATTGATTTACTATTAAAGAATGAATACTCCTATACAATAAATTGTTCAACTATCTCGGCAGATAGATATAAACTCCTCGAGGCTATTCTTCGCGCAAGGTATCCCAGTAGTGATACAAGTTGGAGAGATGAACGTACATGGTATGGGTTTGATTGGTTTAGAAAAGCAAAAGCGTTGGTATCTGCGCAGAATTACGAAATTACCTTTTACCCCAAAAAAATATGTGTGTTAAATACCCGTGCAAAAAGAGATGAAGGCGTAAGGGCGGTAAAATTACTCTCCCCACAAGCTGTGGAACGGGAATTCCGCCGATTAGAAGGCGGAACCTTGGAGAAAGACAAGCAAAGATTCCGCGAAATTGCAACACGCTGGCTAAGTGATAAATTCATGGAGATCATAGATGCTCAGGACGAAAAACAGAAAATGGAGCTTCGAAAGGCTCTAATAAAAGAAATCAAAAAGAGATGTAAAGATCCAAAAACGAAAGAAGTTCTTGAAGAAATCATTACAATTTCAATTGAAAACAAAGCCTTGGAGACCGAGCGACAAAGATTTTTACCACTCCTTGAACCTCCGCGTAAGAATTAATTGGCATGTTGATTGCTTAGGGTTAATGGTAACACGGGGTGCAGTTTTCATTAACTGCGCCATGTTTTTGAGGCTGGAAGTCGCAAAAATGGAGAAATTCGGTTCATAAAACCAACATCGGTGGATTCATCCGTTTGTCCCCGGAGAATGTGGAGAAAGCGGTTTTTGGAGGGGTGAATTTTCTTCGTTTTTGGTCATGTGTCTCCATAGAAGTGTTGGTAATCAGTGACTTACGCAAACAGAGAATGGTTCGGATTTGATTAAAAATGGGCCACCATTTTTTTTGCCCCGACGGCAAAAAAAATTGAAGCTGCACTAGTCCGCCGGCGCCTTGGCGAAAGTGGAAGGTTTCGCTTCATGCCGCTTCATCGGCGCTTCATGATCCGCTTTACATCATGACAAAATAAGTTATCGGAAGTGCCATGTGTCAGTCCATCATCTCGCGCAAGCGGGACGGCGTCATGGTCGGACGGGTTCATCGCGTCCGGGCCTATCGCCTTGCTTAGAGCTGGGCATTGTTAGCGATACCCATTTCCGATAGAGTAACAGCTCCGCAGCTGATTGCCGGTGGACGATGCCCGGCAATGCGGCTATTTCCGTCTGCGTAGCTCAGCGGTAGAGTTCCGCGCAAAAAAGCGGATCCCGGGAAACAGCGCGGGTCGCAGGTTCGAATCCTGCCGCAGACGCCTTTTTTTAACGAAGCCGCACTTGTCCGCTGGAGCCTTGGCGAAGGTGGGAGGCTTCACTTCTCTGTGCAAAGCACAACTTCGCTCAAAAAGCCGCAGATTTTTCGCATCATCGACGGTTTGTGGCATCCCCCCTGAAATCGTGTCCCCAAACAGATATAACAGTGATTCCCATGAAAAGCAACCGAGGAATCCGAAAACGGTGCTTTTTTGCGTCCCGGCTTACCATATGAACAAAAATGACAGACATGGCCCGGCCGACCTTGTTCGGCAATTATTTTTTTCTCACTTGACATTTCGTTTTTTCAGAGTATATTGCATTGTTATTGTTTGAAAAAATTGTCAAGAAGGATAAAACTATGAGAAATCTGACTGTTGCAGTTTTTGGGGCTATCGTTTTCTTCGCGGTTTCCGCCAATATCAATGTTTTTGCGGGTGGGAGCATCTTCCGGAGAATAGTGGGAAGACCCCAAAAGATGAGTTACAGCCACTCTTTCCGCGATACACTCTGGGACAAAAACTTGAAAGAATGGGAAAAACGCAATAGAGAAGCTCCCCAAAGTCTGCCTCGCGCCACCTTCCAGCTTAATAAGCATAAGCAGTCTTCATCAAGAAGATTCAGGTCGTCTCACAGAAGTTTCAGGTCGTCTCACAGCCACAGAGTCAGACACGTCCGGCGCGGCAGGATCCATGTCAGAAGAAGATAAATCGCATCTGCCTCGATTATTGATCGCGATACCATTTCCGGAAGAGTAACGGCTCCGCATCGAGTCCGTCATGTCCGTTCATGGCAAAAGACCTGTAACCGAAGTTTTCCCGGCAGGTCAGCTTTAAAAGACAAAGCAGATCGGCTCCTGACGCTTGAACGCCGGGATCGGCTTGCCCGCCATTTCCAGACGGATGAATCTCCGGAGAGTCCGGATCCTTTCCAGACTTTGGGGGGTTGGTATGAAATAGGTCTCAGGGTCACTGTCTGCACGGCTTTCACGTTCCGCGAAACCATCCTTTCTGATGTTCCGCTCAATACTTTCCAGCAGCAGGTCCATATCATCCAGGTAATCCTTGACCGGGATGGCACGATAACGGACTTTCCTGGGATCAGCATCCATTGATGAGGGAATACGCCAACGCACGATATCTCCGAAACGGATGGAAAGCACCGGGTCGTAAAATCCGGCACACTGCGGGTCACCGCACACACAGGTCAACGGCCAATATTCGCCGCTGCGCAGGCAGGCTTTCACCAGTTCACTGCAGTCCTGAGTCTGATGATCCATCCTCTGGTCAAGGATCGTCCATGCCCGTTTGCATTCGTCAATGGTATGATCTATACTCAGATTCAATTCAGGTATCGAAAGAGAAAGATACACATACTGGATTTCCGGATCTGGCTTGCAGCCGTGTTTCAGCATGAATTCCAGATGTGACGGAGGTGCAATATGACAACGCTCTGCCTGTCCGTAAAGTTTCTTCAGCCAATCTTTCGACTCAAGATCAAGTGCTTTAGACCACCTTCCAGTGGACGGAAAACCCTCCCAATCGGGAAGACGCATACAGCAATAATCCTCAATGGCCGCATGAAAAAGTTCTCCCAGAGGCTGCTCCCCCGCATGATCTTTCAAAGGTTCGAGGGTCCAGAGATATTCCAGCATACGGATATCCCCATGCAGCAGGGGCAGATAGAGAAAATGATCCGCATAGTCTTTTTCCCCTTTCCCGAAACGGTAAAAGGGACGGAGGATCTCCAGAATCTCATAGGCCACATCCGGCAGGACCTGCCAGTTATGGTCCGTGACATTTTCCTGCAGCTTGGGATCATTCTTGTATTGCCGGGCAATATGATGATACAGTGACTCAATGATTCCAGCCAGACTTGGATAGATCTCGTCTGAAGGGGGAATGTGCTGACGTTTCACTCGTCTGAGCTCAGTTTTCAGACGGTCCGGATTCCATTCTCCGATGGCTGACAGCAGATCGAAGCTTGTTACTTTGCTCATAAACAACTCCTTGTCTGGTGATAACTGATTTGTTGAACCGGATGGACTCGAACGGTGAAAGTTCAAGTTTTACATCCAGTATATGGCGGGTATTGGGTCCTTTCTGACAGCTGCTTCCGAAAAAAACACTTTTTTAGGGGTTATACTGATACCTTAAATTGTTCTCATTCACAGTATGATTATTGCAAAATTTGTTCCGCAGTCAACAATATAACAAAAGGAAAATGTTTTTTCAACATTGTTTTGAAAAAAATACGTTTTTTTCGAAAAATCTATTGCGCGATAGACGGACAAAACCGACCGGATGGACCAGACGGACGATGTCGCTGAACTCAATGTCATGACGCGAGAGGCAACGGACCGCTGTGGGCTGAAATCGTGCCTTCCCGTTTTTAGCAGCGCGCAGATTCTACCGGACTTTGTCCATCATGTCCGTTCGCGGCAAAAGACCTGTGACCGAAGTCTTTTACCAGTGAAGCATTCCGCCTGCCCAGCTCAGAGGCAGAACGGAAAAATCAGCCGAGTTTTTCGGCGAGCAGTTTCTGGACGGTCTGCGGATTGGCTTTGCCGCGGCTGGCTTTCATCACCTGGCCGACAAAGAACTGCAGAACGTTCTTGCGTCCTTCGCGATACTGCTGGACCTGCGCCGGATTGGCCGCGATGGCGTCTTCGATGAACTTGAGGATCGCTCCTTCATCGGAGACCTGGACCAGTCCTTTTTCTTTGATGATGTCCGCCGCCTTCTTGCCGGTAGTGAACATCTCCGGAAAAACCGTTTTGCCGATCTTGCCGTTGATGGTGCCTTTGTGGATCAGGTCCACCATTTCCGCCAGATTTTCAGGCGGGAGCGGACAATCTGAAAAGGTATGGCCGGATTCGGAAAGTTCGCGCATGAGATCGCCGACGATCCAGTTGGCTACCAGTTTCGGCGCCTGGGATTTGGACGCGGCCGCCTCGAAGTAATCCGCACAGGGCTTTTCCTGCGTCAGCACCTGCGCGTCATATTCCGTCACCTGATACTGTTCGATGAAACGTTTGCGCCGGTCGGACGGCAGTTCGGGCAGATTGCGCTTGAATTCCTCGATGTCCGCATCGGTGAATTCCACCGGGAGCAGATCGGGTTCGGGGAAATAACGGTAATCGTGCGCATTTTCCTTGCCGCGCATGGAATAGGAATCGCCGACGTCGTCGTTCCAGCCGCGGGTCTCCTGTTCGATCGTGCCGCCTTCAGACAGAATGAGGATCTGCCGTTTCATTTCGTAGGCGATCGCGCGGTGGACGGCGCGGAAACTGTTCAGGTTTTTGAGCTCGACCTTGGTGCCGAATTTTTCGGAGCCGCGTTCGCGGATGGAAATATTCACGTCGCAGCGCATCTGTCCCTTTTCCATGTCGCAGTCGCTGATGTCGGCATACTGGATGATCTGTTTGAGCGAGGTCAGGTAGGCATAAGCTTCATCGGGGGAACGCATGTCCGGCTCGCTGACGATCTCCATCAGCGGCACACCGGCGCGGTTGAAATCGACTCCGCTGTGAGTGCCGAAATGGGTCAGCTTGGCCACGTCCTCTTCCAGATGAATACGGGTCAGCCGGATATCCTTTTCCGGAAGCGGTTCGCCGGAAAATCCGGTGCCGGAAATATGTACTTTGCCGTGCAGGCAGAACGGCATATCGTATTGCGTAAGCTGATAATTCTTAGGCATATCGGGGTAGAAATAGCTCTTGCGGTCGAATTTGCTTTTCCGCTGGATGTCGCAGGAGCACATGAGACCGGCAGTGACGATTTTGCGGATGGCCTCACGGTTGGGCGCGGGCATGACGCCGGGATAGCCCATGCAGACGGGGCAGACCAGTGTATTGGGCTCGGCGCCGAAACGGTTGGCGCAGGAACAGAACATTTTGCTTTGGGTGCGTGCCTGGACGTGCACTTCCAGACCGATGACAGCTTCGTATGACGGCATAAGAAAATCTCCTTGATTACAGGATGGTAAAATAGCATGGAAGTTGCAAGTTTCAAGTTGCAAGTTTCAAGATTTCGCAAAAACCTTGAGCCGCCGGACCGGCTTGCGCATGCGCGCAGGCGGAGATTTATGAGTTTTTTATGCATTGCAGCTTGATTTTTGGCTATGGAAGACTATATTGTTTTTCAAAACCGGAGGCGGTCCTATGGATCAGGATTTCAATGAAACAGTTTTACATATCATAAAAAGGGATCAGCGTTATCATCCCGACGCTTATGAATTCGTCAACGCGTCGGTGACGTATACGGTGAAGAAGCTGTCGCGGAACAGCAAGCCGCGCGGCAGCCGGCACGTCACGGCGGAAGAGCTGATCGCGGGAAGCATGGATTACGCGGTCTCACAATATGGCTTCCTGGCACCGGAGGTGCTGCGTCAATGGGGCATCCTCTGCGGCGAGGATTTCGGGAATATCGTCTACAATATGATCGACGAAAAACTGCTTTCGGCCAGTCCGGAAGATTCGCAGTCGGATTTCCAATGCCACCCTGCCCTGGCGGATGAGCTGCAGGCCCGGATCGACAAGGCGCTGCTGGTGCCTGATCCGGACGCTCCGCCGCGGCTGGACTGATCCGCCGCCTCCCTGAGGAAACAGACATGAAACAAATCACTTTCCCGACCCTTGCCGATAAGATCGTATCGCGGACCTTTGGCAATGGTCTGCGCGTTTTTGTGATGCCCCGGCCGCAGTCGGCTTCGGTCCACATGCAGGCCTGGGTGTCCACCGGAAGCATGCACGAAGGCAAATATCTGGGCAGCGGCCTTTCCCATTTTCTGGAACACATGGCGTTTCACGGCACGAAAGAATTCCCCGGCAGCCGGATCAGCGAAAAGATCGCGGAATACGGCGGGGAAGTCAATGCCGCCACCTCCTCCGAATACACCAATTTTTATTTCAATCTGCCGCCGGCTTATCTGCAGGAAGGACTGACCATGCTCGACAGCCAGGTCCGCGAACCGCTGCTGCCGGAAAAACAGTTTCAGTCCGAACGGGAGGTGATTCTGCGCGAGCTGGCCATGTACAAGGATTCTCCGATCCATAACCTTTTTGAAACCTTGCGGATGAACGCCATCCTGCGGCACCCCATGCGCTATCCGGTCGGCGGTTTTCCCGAACTGCTTTCCAGCCTCACTCCGGAGATCATGCGGGAATACCATGACCTGCGCTATACCCCGGGAAGGACTTTTTATGTGGTGGTCGGCGATGCCGAGCCGGAAAAAGTCTTCGACATTCTGGAAAAACGCACGGCATCCTGGAGCCGTGGACAGCTGGAAGAACCGGTCCTGCCATCCGAAGAACCGTGTCTGTTCACGCGGCGGATCCAGACGGAATTCAACACGCCGCTGGCTTATTACGCGGCCGCCTGGCAATCGCCCGGCGCCATCCATCCGGACAACATCGCGGTCGGCGCATTCGCCGACATTCTCGGCAACGGCGACAGTTCCCGTCTCTATGAGGAACTGGTCAAAAAACGGATGCTGGCGCAGGACCTCATTTTTTACGCCCGGGGACTGAGTTCGATCGGATATTCCGGAGTGGCCGCCATTGCGGAACCGGACAAGATCGCAGAACTGTCCGCCCGGTCTTTCGAGCTGCTGCGGAAGTTTGCCGAAGAAGGTCCCAGAGAAGAGGAGCTGGAATGTCTCCGCAACAATCAGCGGACCGACTACCTGCGTTCGCTTCAGACCAATGAAGGCATTGCCCCGATCATTGCCAAAAGCGTGCTGCATTACGGTTCACCGTCGGCAATCGATCATTTTCTGCCGAAACTGGACGCCTTGACCGGAGACGACCTGATCCGGGTCGGCAAACAATATTTTTCCGAATCCGCGGCAACTGTCGTCGAACAGTATCCGGCCGGTATTCTGCACCGGCAGAAAAAAACGGCCAGGACCGTCAAGCTGCCCGTTCCGGTCCTGACCCGGCTGAAAAGCGGACAGAAACTGGTGGTGCTGGAAGACCACGCCCTGCCGCTGGTGAATTTCGCCATGGCCCTGCCCGGCGGGATCCTCAATGAACCCCGTGCAAAATCGGGTCTGACCCGTCTGCTGGCGGAGACCCTGGCCTGCGGGTGTGCCGCTTATCCCGAATCGGAATTCCACCGCAAGCTCGAACTGAACGCGATCGATCTGGACATCGAGGCGGGATTTTCCGCCCTGACCGTCGGAGTGACCTGTCCCGCGGAAAAACTCTCCGTGGCCATGGAACTGGTCGGAGCCATGCTCAGCCGTCCGGAATTCCCGGCCCGGGCGGTGGATCGGGAACGCACTGCCATGCTCGACGCCATGAAAACCGGCCTGATGAAACCGGAAACCGTTGCCAAAGATATCATGCGGAAAAATCTTTTCCGGAACCATCCGTTCGGCGTCGGCAGGAAGGAACAGCTCAGAACCATCGCCGCAATGCGGCCCGCCGATCTGCGGAAATTCCATCAGTCGGTCTGCCTTTCCGCGCCGAAAACCGTTTTCGGATTTTCCGGCGACCTGACGAGGAAAGAAGCGGAAAAATGGACCGCGTATCTTATCCGGGCCTGCACCTGGAATGACTTTGTTCCAGCGGAATTTCCCGCTCCGGAATTTCCGGTCCGGGAAGTCAGGGAAATCGCGGTCCTGCCCCGGCAGCAGGCGGTGATCTATATGGCCATGCCTGGTGTGGTATCCGGCACTGCCGATGCGGATATTCTGGGTCTGATCCGGGCGGATTCCACCTGCATGGCTTCGCGGCTCTTCCAGACCGTCCGCAATCAGCAGGGGCTGGTTTATCACGCGCAATTCAGTTATCAGCCGGGATTCGGATTCGACGGTTTCATGGGCTACTGCGGCGCGACCTCCGCGGGCGGCTGCCCTGTGCTGGAAAAAATCTTCCGGGATGAAATCGGGCGTCTGGCCAGATCCGCCTTGACCCGGAAAGAATTCGAAAACGCCCGCCGGATGCTGCTTTTCCAGCTGGACAATATCCGTCAGTCGCCCGAAGAACTGCTTTCCGCCCTGGTCGCCGCCGAATTCACCGGCAAGACCTGGCAATATTTCTGGAACAGCAGAGAACGGCTGCTGGCCCTGACCTGGTCCGAATTCTGCCGCAGGACCAGAAAACTGTTTTCCGGAAAAAAGACGGTAACGGCAGTGGTCCTGCCCGAACAAATACAGGAAAATGCTCAAAATGAAGATCGATGAACTGGTAAAAGTCATGAAAAAACTGCGTGCCCCGGACGGCTGTCCGTGGGACCGCGCCCAGACCCACCGGTCGCTGATGCCGTTCATCATGGACGAATGCGGCGAACTGCTGGATGCTATCGAGGCGCAGGACGATGCGAATTTCCGAGAGGAGCTCGGCGACGTGCTGATGCATATCGTGCTGCATTCCGTGATGGCGGAGGAACGCGGCGCGTTCACGTTCGACGACGTGGTCGAAGGCATCACCGCCAAGATGATCTCCCGTCACCCGCATGTGTTCGGGGCGGAAGCAGTCTCCTCCGCGTCCGATGTGATCGACCTGTGGGAAAAGGTCAAGGCAAAAGAGAAGAATCACGCGCCCGATCCGAATGCGTCGAAACTGGACGGCGTGGCCAATCACTGCCCTGCCCTGCTCCAGGCGGAAAAGGTGCAGAAGAAAGCCGCCAAGGTTGGATTCGACTGGACCGAACAGACCCAGATCGTGGACAAGATCGGGGAGGAATACCGCGAACTGTGCGAGGCGGTGAAGTCCGGCGACGACGCGCATATCGATGAGGAACTCGGCGACCTGCTGTTTGCCGCCGCCAATCTTTCACGCTTCCGCAAACGCGATTCCGCCGAACTGCTGCTGGCCCGCGCCACAGCAAAATTCAAACGGCGCTTCCGCTGCATGGAAAAGATGCTCGCCGAAAAAGGCCGGAAGATCGAGGATTGTTCGCTGGAAGAGATGGATGCGCTCTGGAATCAGGCAAAATCATGCGAGAAACCCTGAGAGCTTGTTCAGCCGCCGTTTCCGGCGGCTTCGGTTTTACAGTTTTGAAAAAAAGAGAGGTGCTGCTGCCATGAAAAAGATTTATTCCGCCGTTTTTCTGCTTATCCTGATTTTCGCCGCGCTGCCGGTCCGCGCCGCGGAAAATGATTATCAGTCGCTGCCCGTCAAGGCGGTGCTGTTCCCGATCCGCGAGGCCACGCTTTCCACCATGATCGACGGAATGATCGCCCGCTGTCATTTCCGTGCCGGTGAACGGTTCAAAAAAGGCGATGTGCTGTTCAGCATCGACGACCGCCGCTACCGCAACGAACTCAACCGGGCGGAATCCCAGATCCGGGAAGCCGCTCTCGGCGTCCGGTTCGCCCAGCAGAAGAAAGACGACAATGAACGGCTGTTCAAGAGCGATCTCCAGAGCGAACTGGAAGTGCAGAAGGCGCGTTTCGACTACGATGTGGCGCTGGAACGCGAACAGTCCGCAAAGGTCAGCCGCGATTACGCCGCGCTGCTGCTCCAGTTCTGCGTAGTCCGCGCACCGTTCGACGGCACGGTCGAAAAACTGCTCACCCGTGAATTCGAAATGGTCCGCAGCGGCCAGCCCGTCCTTTCGATCCTCGATGACAATCAGCTGCTGGCGGTCATGAACCTGCCGTCCGTTTCGCTCGCAAAAGTCAGAATCGGATTGCCGGTCACCGTGAAAATCACCGAAAACGGCAAAACGGTGAAAGGCGACATCTACGAGATCGCCTCGCGCGCGGACCACCGCAGCGAGACTTTCGAGATCAAAGTCCGGATCGACAATTCCGCCCATCTGTTCAAAGCCGGTATGTCCGGTGTTCTCGTCAAAGTCGGAGACTGACCATGGATCCCGCACAGGAAAATCAGGAACTGAAAGCGCGTCTTCACGCGTTTGCCGCCATTCTCCGGCTTGGCCGCGATGCTTTCGCAGCCGGCGATCTGACCGCCGTCGGAGTGCATATCGTCAACAATTCCAGGACGCTGCTGGTCTATACCCGTTCGGTGCTGGTCGATCTGCGAGGGGCCCCGCGGCTCCTGGCGGAATTCGCCCAGCCGGAAGTCAATCAGCATACGGCTTATGCGCAGGCGGTCCTCCGGCTCTGCCGCGAGATGACGGTCGGGGATGAGCCCGTGGAAATCAATGCCGAAACTCCGCCGCCGGGAAAACTTTCCTCCCGCGGGGAAGCCGCCTGGCATGAACTCACGGCGGAAAACCACCGACTCCTGATCGTGCCGCTGCGTTCGCCGGCCGCTCCGCTCTCGAAAAAAGAACCGTTCCTGTGGATCCTCGAATATGCCGATGCAGTCCCGCCGCACGTGAACGCCACGCTGTCGCTGCTGTCCGCCGATTTCGGCGGGGCGCTGTGGCTGAACACCCCGCGGAAAGGCAGCGGGTTCTGGCGTTTCCTGCGGAAGATCACCCCCATGCGGGTCTTTCTGGTGCTGGTGCTGGCGTTCCTGATCTCGCTTTTCATGGTCAATGTGGAACATACCGTTTCAGCCGAATTCGTGATCCGGCCCAAAGCCGTGTTCAGTTCTTATGCCTGGTTCGACTGCGTGGTGAAAAAATGCGCGGTCCAGGACGGCGACACAGTCAGAAAGGGCGATGTGATCCTGGTTTACGACACCGACCGGATGAGCTTCCAGCTGGCCGCCGCGCAGGCCGCGTTCCAGGAAGCCGATGCCGAATATGAAAAGGAAAGCAAAGCCTCGTTCACCGACCGCGAAAAGCTCGGACAACTGAAGATCCTGGCCCTCAAGCGCGAACAGGCCCGGATCGCCATCGCCGAAGCGAAATGGTATCTGGCGCACAGCCAGGTCCGGGCCGAAGCCGACGGCGTGGTCACTCTGCCCGAAGGCAGTGCCGACAAGCTTTCCGGACGCGCGCTGCGGCAGGGAGAAAAACAGTTCGACATCCTCACCGGCAGCGGCATGATCGCCGAGATCATGGTCAATGAAAAGGACGCCTCCGTACTGGAAAACCCGCCGAAAGTGGTGCTGTTCCTGCATACGAGACCTGAACTGCCGATCGATGTCAGGATCATTTCCGAACGGTTTTATCCGGAACTGACCGAGCAGAATATCTACAGCTACAATCTGAAAGCGGAAATGGTCGGCAAGGTGCCGGACCTGCGTTACGGCATGCGCGGCGTGGCCCGCGTGACCGGACCGAAGGTCAAACTCGGCTATTACCTCTTCCGCAGTCTCGTCCTGTGGTATCGCGGGCTGTGATATGATCCGGACCGAACAGGCTGATACCGTAAAATCCCCGCCCCGCCCGGCGCAGCAGAACCAGGCCAGGACCGGCACCATCCGGCAGGACATCCGGTTCTTTCCGCCCGGCGAGCAGGGCGATTATCCCCTGCTCTTCGATCCGCTTTCCGAACATTATTACAAGCTGACCATCCGTTCGGCCGCCATTCTGCGGATGCTCGACCGCGATTATCCCCTTGATGAATTTCTGGCCAAGGTCAACGATTCCGGGATCGACGCCGATAAAATCGAGATTGCCACGCTGCTCTCGTTCATGCACCGGAACCATCTGATGGCTCCGGAATACGGCATGGCCGACCGGCAGCTCGAACAGCTCCGCCAGGTCAAGGAAAAAAGTTTCTTCTTCCGCGTGATGAGCATGTATCTCTTTTTCCGGCTGCCGCCAGTCTATCCCGACCGTTTTTTCACGGCCGCCATGCCGTATGCGCGGGTGATTTTCAACCGGCACACGGTCCGGATCCTGGCCCTGACTGCCGCTTTCGGATACCTGCTGATGCTCCGGCAGTGGAACGAGGCATACGCGTCGTTCGTCAATTCGCTCTCCTGGGCGAATCTGGTCAGTTATTTCTGGGCGCTGCTGGTGACCAAGACCGTTCATGAACTTTCCCACGGCTTCACCGCGAAAAGTTTCGGCGCCCGCGTCCGCTCCATGGGCATCAGCTTCATCGTGTTCTATCCCCGGCTGTTCGTGGACCTGACCGACACATGGCGTCTCTCCCGGCTCAAGCGCACCCTCTGCGACGCCGCCGGGATCGTCAGCGAACTCATTTTCGGCGGACTCGCCGCCATCGTCTGGGTCTATTCCAGTCCCGGACCGCTCCGTTCCACCATGTTCTATCTGATGACCGTCAGCGCCCTGGGCACGATCCTGGTGAACGGCAACCCGTTCATCCGTTACGACGGCTATTATCTGCTCTGCGACCTGCTGAATGTGGAAAACCTGATGAGCCGCTCGTCGGAATATCTGAAAACATTCAACCGCAAGCTCTTTCTGGGGCTTGGCGAATATCCGGACAGCGGCGATGTTTCCCCCCTCACCCTCTACAGTTTCGGGCTCGGCTCGTTCATATACCGGCTGTTTCTCTATACTTCGATCATTCTGATCATTTATTTTCAATTCACCAAAGCGGTGGCGCTGATGCTGATGGCGCTGGAAGCCTATACCATGCTGATCGCCCCGCTGCTCATGGAGGTCAAAGTTGTGCTTATGTATTACAAAAAACTGAACTGGTTCAAGACCGGGCTGACTGTGCTGCTGCTCGCCGCGCTGGCGTCACTGCTGTTCATCCCCCTGCCCTGGTCGTTCGCCCTGCCCTGCGAGATCGTGCCGGAAAACAGCCGGATCGTCACCGTGCGCGAATCCGGATTCGCCGGCGGCACACTCACCGATGAGCCGAAAACCGTCCGCAAAGGCGAGATCATCCTGCCTTTCCGCAATCAGTTTCTGGAATTCAGTCTGCTCCGCTATGACGCCATGATCCGCACCAATCAGGCGGAACTCGATCTGGCGCGGTCCGACAAAGCCTCCATCGCGCTCAGTCCGGTCCTCTTCGAGAAACTCCGCATCAACCGCATCTCGTTCGATGAGATGTCCCGGCGGCAGAAGAATATGGTGCTGACCGCCGAGACCACAGGCACGTTCATTCCGCTGGTCCGGGAAGTTTCCCCCGGCCGCTGGCTCGAAAAAGGCATGATCCTCGGCAAAATCGTTTCCGGAGAAAACCTGTTCTACGCCTACGCGCAGGACAAGGAAGTCAACCGGATCAAGCCCGGCGACAAGGCGGACATCAAACTGCGCGGCGAACTGAAAAGCTATCCGGGGACGGTGACCGCGGTCAATCCGGTGGCGGTCACCTTCCGCGATTCCACGCTGATCCAGGCGTTCGGCGGTCCCGTCGCCTGCTATCCGAATCCGCAGACCAAAGAATTCCGTCCGGTGAATGTGCTCTATTGCATCACGATCAAGCCGGACAGGGAACTGCCGCCGCGCATCGGACGGACCGGAACAGCGTATGTGGCGCAGACCTACCGTCTCTATATTGAGATCGGCCGTCAGCTGCTCCATATCTTCTTCCGTGAATTCTCCTTCTGAACTTCGTTGAAATGGAGTATATGAAAATGAAAAAATCTCCGGTTATCTTCATCGTCACCGATCTCGAAGGGGTCGGCGGAGTCCTGAACTTTCCAGACTGGTGCGTTCCGGAAGGACGCCGCAATGAGTGCGGATGCCGCTTCCTGACCGAAGAAGTCAACGCCGTTGCCGCCGGGTTCTTCGACGCCGGTGCCGGTTCGGTCATCGTCAGCGATGCCCACGGGTCCGGCGGTTCGATCCGCGGCGAAATGCTCGATGGCCGCTGTGCCCTGCGCCGCGGCAGCAGCGGCAGCTGGTATTACCCGGACGATACCGATGCGCTCGCGTTTGTCGGCCAGCATGCCAAAGCGGGAGCCCCCTTCGGACACCTCGCCCATACGCAGACCGGAGAAGCGATCGACTTTCAGATCAACGGCGTCTCCGTCGGCGAATACGGACAGCTTGCCGCCGTTGCTGCCGAGCAGCAGATCCCGACCATTTTCGGCGCCGGCGATCTCGCTTTCTGCCGCGAGGCCGAAGCACTGACTCCAGGTGTCGTCACGGTTGCCGTCAAAGAAGGGATCTATCGCGTTCCATCGCCGGAGACCGTACCTGTCGAAGAACTCTTTTCGGCAGAATCGGGCGCGCTCCATTATCCGCGTTCACGAACGCTGGAACAGTTGCGGGACCGTGCCGCCGAAGCGGTCAGAAAACTGATCAATGAACCTCGGTCCTTCCAGTTTCCGCGGATTCCGCCTGCCCCATATGTGCTGACAGCCAGATACCGTGCCGCCGCTCCGAAGATCGAAGCCATGTTCAGACGTAAACTCCCGGCGCGCCGTTTCGAAACTTTGCCGCTGCCATCCGTCGCCGAGGCGTTACAACACTTTTATGCCGATCTCGAATGGAACGCGGCAGACAACCGGGAAAGCTGGGAACTGTAAAAATCCTGCCGGTCCGAAAGGCCTGCCATTCAACCGGTTCAGCCGGGCTGCAGGTCACTTGCCGCTTTTCAGGGCGGGGATATCGCTGAACACGCAATTGCCGTCCACGATCGTGGCGGCCGCACGGCCGGTGTAGGCATAGCCGTTGAACGGCGTGTTGCGCGATTTGGAACGGAACCTGGAGGAATCCACGACGCCTTTTTCATCGGGCGCCAGGATCGTGATGTCCGCGGCCCGGCCGTTTTCCAGCGTGCCCATCGGCAGACCGAGGACTTCGGCCGGTCCCTGCGTGAACTTGGAGATCAGCTGCGGCAGAGTCAGAACACCTTTGTGATACAGCTCGGTCATCGAAATGTTGACCGCGGTCTCAAGTCCGACGATGCCGAACGGGGCATAATCGAATTCGACCGTCTTGTCAGTTTCCGTATGTGGGGCATGATCGGTCGCGATCACCGTCACAGTGCCGTCGCGCAAAGCTTCGATCAGGGCCAGGCGGTCCTCTTCGGAACGCAGCGGGGGATTCATCTTGTAATTGGAATCGAACCGTTTGATCTCGGCATCGGTGAGCGCGATATGGTGCGGAGTGGCTTCGGCGCTGACTTTGATCCCGGACTTGCGGGCGTGCCGGACGGTCTCGATCGCATCCTTGCAGGAAATGTGCTGGATATGGATCTTCCAGTCGGCCATGCGGGCGAGAATGACATCGCGGGCGACCATGAGTTCTTCCGCGGCGGGTGACATGCCCTTCATGCCGAGGAAGACGGACCAGTAGCCTTCGTGCATGACGCCGCCGCTGGCGAGGACGGAATCTTCGCAATGGTCGAGGATCGGCAGGCCGAACGTGCGGGAATATTCCACCACGTGCCGCATGAGCTCGTGGTTCTGGATGCATTTGCCGTCATCGGAAAGGGCGACGACGCCGGCTGCCTTGAGACCGCCGATGCCGGACATTTCCTTGCCCTCGGAATTCCGGGTCATGGCGCCGCAGGGAAGCACTTTGACCACGCCGCCTTTCTGTGCGTAGGTGCGGATCAGTTCGATGGTGCCGGGATTGTCCGCGCAGGGCGTGGTGTTGGGCATGGCGACCACGGCGGTGAATCCGCCCGCGGCCGCGGCCATGGTTCCGGTATGGATCGTTTCCGCGCCGGTCTTGCCCGGCTGGCGCAGATGCACGTGCATGTCGATGAAACCCGGAGCGAGCACATAGCCGGTCAGGTCGATCACCTCGGCGTTTTTAAGACTGGCGGGATCGGCAAACACGCCGTTGTCCACACCGATATCCATGATCTTATCGATATTCCGTGCGGGATCGATCACCCGCGCGCCTTTGAAAATCAGCTGTTTTTTCATTTCAAGCACCCCGCCACGAGGAAGAGGACGGCCATGCGCACGGCCAGTCCGTTGGTTACCTGTTCAAGAATGACCGACTGCGGTCCGTCTGCGAGTTCGGAGGAAAGTTCCACATCTCTGTTGATCGGGCCGGGGTGCATGATCAGCGCATCCGGCTTGATATATTGGAGACTGTCATGGTTGAGGCCGAAGACGCGGGCGTATTCGCCGGTGCTGGGGAAGAAGCCGCTGCGCTGGCGTTCGTGCTGGATCCGGAGGAGATTGACCACATCGGCACCGATCAGGGCGTCCTTGAGGTTGTCGCAGACGCGGACGCCGGCCTGCTGGAATTCGCGCGGCACCAGCGTGGAAGGTCCGGCAAAAGTCACATTCGCGCCGAGCTTGAGCAGTCCCCACATATTGCTCCGCGCCACGCGGCTGTGCAGGATGTCGCCGATGATGGAGACGTTCAGACCTTTGATCCGGCCGAGTTTTTCGCGGATGGTGAACATGTCGAGCAGGGCCTGGGTCGGATGGCTGTGGGCGCCGTCGCCGGCGTTGACGATGCCGCATCTGACGCGGGACGCCAGGAAATTCGGAGCACCCGCGGCGGAATGCCGCATCACGATCAGGTCAGCCTGCAGCGCCTGGATGTTCCGAATCGTGTCAAGCAGCGATTCGCCTTTGCGGAGGCTGCTGGTGTCGGCGCTCATATTGATGATGTCCGCGCTCAGCCGCTGTTCCGCCAGTTCGAAGGAAATACGGGTCCGCGTGCTTGGCTCGATGAAAACGTTGACGACGGTTTTGCCGCGGAGGGCGGGGACTTTCTTGATCCGGCGGCAGTTCACTTTCTTGAATTCCGCCGCGGTGTCCAGAATAAACGTGATCTCCTCGGCCGTGAGGTCATACAGGCTGAGCAGATCCTTTTTCGTCCAGGGACTTTTGCTGTTCATATAGATGCCTTTATCTTGGGGGTTTCAACCGAATAAACGAAATCGCCTTGGCCGGTGATCTCGTTCCAGCTGACCTTGATCCGGCGGTCATCGGGAACGGAGATCTTTTTGCCGACGTAATCTCCCTGGATCGGGAATTCGCGGCTGCCGCGGTCGAGCAGAGCGGCCAGACGCACCACGGCGGGACGTCCGAAATAGGTGATCGCATCCAGTGCCGCGCGGATGCTGCGTCCGCTCTGCAGCACGTCATCGACGAGGATGACGGTTTTTTCGGTAAGGTCGAACGGGATGCGGGTCTCGAAGATCTGCGGCAGGGTCTTGCGCAGGCCGATATCATCGCGGAACATGGCGATATCCAGAGAACCGCAGAGGGGAGTCACGCCGGAAGCCCGATGGATGGCACCGACCAGACGCTCCGCCAGGGGAACACCGCCGCACTGGATGCCGATCAGGATCAGCTGATCCGCCGGGATATTGCGATTGTTGTTGCTGATCATTGCTCCGAGCTGTTCGATCAGGGCGGCGATTTCTTCCGGCCCCATCAGACGCCCGCGGTCCGCGGCTTGTTCTGGATCCATCCTGATACCTTTCCGGATGAGTATTGTTAGTGATTTCATCCGGAACAGTAACATATCTCCGATTTTGAAATTTTCCAGTGCGGGAAGGAAAAAAAGCCCAAAGTTTTGATGCGTGGGAATCGGGTCTGTTCGAACAGTTTCATAAAAAAAAACAATTATTTAAATCCCCGGCCTTGACAGCCGGGGGATCAGGGGTTAAGTTAAGGAAGGGTTAAGTTACTGAACGTTCAGGATGGGTTAGTTGTCCAACTTGATTCCCATCTCGGCACGTTCGCTTGTGGCTGCTTGCAGAAACCCTTTCGGGTCTGCAAGCAGCCACAAGCACTTCATCAGGAATCCGATATATCGATATGAAAATATTATCCAGGCAATTCACATATAAAATATAAATTTGCTCAAAAAACACATATCGGCGGGGTTGCTTTTCCTGTGGAAACGGATATAATTAATTGATTTTTCATTATATAATACAAATTCAACGGAGATTGTTTTCATGAG